>Ga0207864_1000251_pt1 | contig 83556 bp, 137 predicted proteins | sample HigsolmetaAR202D_FD_184834 | JGI IMG/M metagenome (GOLD analysis project Ga0207864, IMG submission 184834) | Ionic liquid and high solid enriched microbial communities from the Joint BioEnergy Institute, USA - AR20-2-D (SPAdes) (version 2) ...
TCGGGCAGGGAGTCGTACAGCCCCTCCAACTCGGGACCGAGTTCCCAGGCGGAGGTTTCGGGGAAGTCGATGCCGGCCCGAGCAAAGAGTTCGGCGGCCTGGACGGTGGGCACCTTGCCCAGGCCGGCCTGGATGGCGGCGTTGATGCGGTGCACGCCGGTCAGCGCGGTGCCGAGGTGGACGACCAGCGGGGCGCCCTGCCAGCCGCCGGCTTTCATGCTGGCAGTGATCTTCTCCAGGTCGTCCGGGCGCTCCACCCCGTGGAGGGTTATCAGGTCGCCCGGGTGTTCCCAGGAGATCTCCAGGTCGAGCGGGTTGTGCAGGGGCTGTATGGTCTTCCTTTCGGTGGTCTTGCGGGTCTTGCGGGGGCGCCCGCCGCCGACGCCGCGGCCGGGCCGGGCGGCATGGGCGGCGCGAACTTCGTCTGCCCGGTAGTGGGCCACCACCCGGCCGGACTGGCCGGGCCGGTAGGCGACCGCCTTCACCCCCCAGCGGGACAACGTCCGCCGGGCGCTGTCCGGGCTTGCTGCTCTCAGGTGCTTGGCGACCTCGGCGGCCGTCCACAACTCGGGGTTAGGATCTTCCATGGCGCGGGCTCCTTCCGTGCCGGAACGGCCCGCCCCCGGGCGCATCGGGGGCGGGCCGCTCACGTGAGGTGGTTGTCAGCGGGCGGTCCAGTAGTGGGACTGGGGGTCGTAGCCGACGACCCAGCCGCTGGTGGAGGCGATGACGGCGCGCTCATCATCGGCATCCGGGTGCTGCGGGTCGAGTACGATCCCGCAGAGCTGGCCGTTGGCGTAGCCGAGGCTGATCAGGGTGCCGGGGTCCTGCCCGGTGCGCTTCATTTCCCTGTCTATGGCGTCGGCCCACTCCTCGGCCGAGGAGATCTCCTCGGCTTCGGTCTCGTCACCCTCGGGGCGGAGGGGGTGCCCGTCCCCTCCGATCCACAGGAGGTTGCGGCCGTCGATGTATCCGTCGTCGTCGGGACCGCAATGGTCCCGGAAGGTCTCGACGGCGTCCTCGCTCAAGCGGACCCGACCGCCGCCGAGGTCCACGAAGTCCTTGCCCACCTTCAGGTGGCCGTAGGTGCGGATGATGGCGGCGAGACGCTCGCCGTATTCGGCGCCGACTTCAACGACGTAGGTCATCGGGGCTCCCTTGTGGTGGTTTCGTTCCCTGACACCCAAAACTATACCTCACGTGAGGCATAGTTTCAAGGGTTGTGAGGGGAAACCCCGACCGATTTGTGTCCGCCCAGGTCAGGCCGTGATCCAGCCCATGCCGGCGCTGGTGGCCTCGCCCAGTCCCCAGCACCACAGCGCCCGCAGCACATCCGGGTGACCGGCCACCGCTACCCGCACCCGCGCCCCGACCTTGCGGCCGTCGGCGCCGGGGGCGACCACGTGGCCGCAGCGCGGCCCTGCCCACCAGGGCACGGCCGGGCCGGTGCAGCTCCTCCCAGGCGATGGCGTGGGCCGCGGTGAACACGCTCACCCGGACTCTCACCGGGCCTCCTCACGTAGACGCGCAGCAGCCTTGCGGCGGTCTCCACGGACGTAGGTGTGGACGTACTGGTGGATGCGGGTCGCCGACCGGCCGGCCCAGGACCGCCAGATCACCCCGTACTTGCCGCCGAGTGGCCCGGCCAGGACCTGATCGTTGATCAGGGGGAGGCCGGCGTCCTCGTGCGCGGCGTCGACGTGGGCGGGCAGGCGGCGCAGATGCCCGCGCCGGTCGCGGATGTCCCCGGTGATCCAGGTGGCATACCGGTCGGCCCGCAGCAGCCGCCCGCACTGGGTGACGATCTGCGTCAGGGTGGCACGGAAGTCGTCCCAGGTCATGGCCGACAGGTCGGCGGGGTGGTCGGTGTAGCGCTCCAGGTCGTGATACGGCGGGCAGGCGATCACGTAGTCGACGCTGCTGGTCATAGCCGGCAGGACGTCTTGAGCAGGGCCTTCCAGCCAGGTGATGGAGCCCTTCAGCAGGCCGCGGTCCTCCCAGTCGGCGGCGCGGGCCCGGTTGGCCTCCAGCTGGCGGGGGGAGATGTCGATGCCGATGTAGTCGCGGCCCAGGTGGGCGGCGACCAGCGCGCGGACCGGCCCGCCGGCGAACGGGTCCAGGATGGTGTCGCCGGGCCGGGTGTACCAGGTGTACAGCAGCTCGGTGAGGACCGGGTCGAAGACCGATACCTTGCGCTGCCAGCGGATGCCCTCCTCGGGGGTGATGGTGGGCCATTCGGTGATGTGGTCACGGCCGTCGCCGTGGTCGATGCCGCTGGCGGTCCATTGCTTCTTGCGGGCCTGCCAGGGCCCGCGGGTGGCTTGCAGCACCGACAAGGGGGTGAAGTCCCGTTCCCCCAGGGGTGGGGGTGGGTCGGCGGGCAGCAGCGCCTCCTGCTCGCGCACGGCCGGGTCGCTCATGATGCGGGCGCCCATAGGTGGGCGCGGGCGGCGCGGGCTTTGGCGATGACGTCGGCGTAGTAGAGGTCCTCCCAGGTGGCCGGGTCACGGCCGTGGGCGGCGGACTGGTTGGGCATGGCGGTCAGCAGAGGGTGCACCCGCAGCCACCGCCGGTCGTAGTAGCCGCCGCCGCTCATCGCATACACCGGGTGCACCGGCAAACCCTCGCGGTGCAGGAAGGCGAACACCTGCACCGCTGTCCATGTGCCGATCGGCCGGCAGGTGTTGGTGGTGGACAGGCCGCGGTGGCCGATGGAGATCGCCCGGATGCGGGACTCCTCGGCACGCACCCCGGTGATGCGCCGCCCGTCCAGGGTCTCCGCCAGGGCGTCCTGGGTGGGGGCGTCCGGGTCGTCGAATCCGGGCTCACCGCGCAACGGCACCCGGAACTCAAACACCGTCTCCTCGTAGCGCACGCCGGGGTGGAGGGCCAGGAACGCGTCTCGGACCAGCTCGCACTCGGGGGTCTCTACGTCGGCGGCCCGCGCCCACCGGATCGTCACGCCGGGGTCGACTTGGGCGGCCAGGTGGCAGACGACGGTGGAGTCCTTGCCCCAGGAGGTGGACACGTAGGCGGGCCCGGCGGCGAGGAACTCGGCGATCACGCGGCGGGCCTGGTCGGCGAGCCGGTCCAGCCGCCGGTCACGGGACAGGACGTCGTCATAATGCTCCAGCCGCTCCCACGTCTGCCGATCTTGGGGGGTGATGCGGGGAGAGTCGATCAGCACGGGTCCTCCTGTCAGCACGGGTCCTCTTGAGTGCGGGGCCCCTCATAGTCGGTGCAGTCGTAGTGCCGGGCGCGGGTGGCGGCGCGCGGCAGACGGCGGTGGCCGACCAGTGAGGGGACGGTGATCCGGATCGGGGCCAGTAGCCGCAGGTCCATGTCGATGCCGCCGTGCCCGTAGTTGCAGCCCAGCAGCCGGATGGCCTGGGTGCGGGTGAGGACGACGCATTGCGACCCCCACCATTGGCGGGCGGCCCTGGCGTAGGTGATGGCGACACCATCAGGGCCGGGGGAGGGGATGCGTGTGGGCCGGAACCGGGGCCGGTGCCACAGCGAGCATGGACCCTCCTCTGCTGCGGCACGGCCGAGTACCCCGGGAATGCGGGGGTCGAGGTCGATGTCGTCCTCGGCGTAGACGATGACCTCGGCGCCGGTCTGGAGTCCGGCGATGATGGCGGCGCGGGCGGTCTGCCGCTGGGAGCGGTGCCCATAGGGCAGGGCCGGGTCCTGGCGGATGACCAGCGGCTCGTACCCGAGTGCCCGCCACTGGTTGAGGGTTGCCTCCCGCGTGTGGTCGCGGGCGGCGATAGTGGGGGTGACGACCGCCACGGTCCCTACGTCAGGCACGGCGCTTTGCGGGTGGGGTGGTGGTAGGGGGCGCGGATTCCGGTGGGGTGGCCGGTCGGGTCAGGCCAGGGCCGGTCCCGCCACCGCTCCCGGGCGGCGGGGTCCACGGTGATCTCCCAGGTGAGGACGCGGCCGTGGCCGTGCCGGGTGTGCCGGCCCAGCCCGTGCACCCGGCCCAGCAGATGCTGCAGGCCCTCGGGGTCGCCGAGGGCGTACCAGACGATCTCGCGGACGAGGACCGCCTGGTGGGGAGTGTCGCGGGCCTTCAGGGGGCCGGCCGCGAGATGCCATTTGCGGTCGGTGGTGTAGCGGGCGGCCTCATCTGCGGCGGGGCGGCGCCGCACGGGCACGGTGGTGTACTCCGGCTGCGGGTAGAGGGCCCGTGAGCACGCCCACCCCCACACCCGACTCCGGTCGGCCGCCCGCGCCAGCTCATGTACCCCTTCCGGGGCCGGCGCCGTCCAGGTGGCCAGCGGCAGCGCGAAGTCGACGGCGTGGTCGTCGGTCATCGCTGGCAGGGCGCCGTGGCCGTGCACGCTGACGAACTCCAGGTAGGCGCCCCAGGAGACCGGCCCGTCCAGGGGCGCGGCGTGGGAGTCGAGCCCCAGGACCGGCTCGGCCAGGCGCGCGGTGACGCGCACCGGCTCCCACCTGGGGTCGCCGGTGGTGTCGGCGACGCTGTGGGGGTCGAGGGGTATCATCCGGTGACCTCATCCAGCAGGGTGAGGATCTCCTCGCGGTGGGCGTGCAGGTGCGCCTCGTACTGGGCGCGCAGCTCGGCCACGTCCCCCAGCACGGTCAGGTCGGCCTCCAGCCGGCAGGAGCCGAACCCGACGCTGCGTTTGCCGCCGAGGGGGAGGATGCGGTGCCCGGCCACCTCGGGTGCGGCCTCATCGACAGCGACCGCGAGGGCGGCCACGTGCCCGGCGGTGGGGGCGTACAGGTGCAGCCCGCTCCACAGGACGGCGCCGGGTTTGATGACCTGCATGTCGTAGATCATCTGCGTGGTCGGCAGGGGCTCGGCGGTGCCGAGGTCCAGCTCCCCGGTGTTGTCGAGCAGGGCCAGGGCGATGTACCGGTCCACCGGGGTCCCCGCGACGTCGTGGCGGGTGCCGAAGGTTTCGGTGCGCATCGCCCCCGCGGGGAGCTTGGCGTGGGGGTGGTCGGCCAGGTGAACAGGCAGCCGGAATTGGTTTTCCTGGCAAACGAGGTGGATGTTGTCCACCCACAGCGTGCCGGCGACGATGTCGGACTGCGCCGAGTATCCGAGCGCGCCGACGCCGGGCAGGCGGGTGTGCACGCGCCGGTTGAGCTCCAGGTCGGCCTGGTTGCCTGTTGAGGTGAGGGCCCCGCCGGACCACAGCAGGTCCACCACCCGCTTGGACAAGCTCTTCTCCGGGAGCTGCAGGGTGCGGACCAGGTGCCAGGCCAGCGCGGCACGCAGCGTGTGCCGCAGGCTGTTGCCGGAGACGTAGGGGACGGCGGTGCGGCGCCCGTCGGGCAGGATCACGTCCGCGGTGCGCAGCAGCTGGGTGTTGCCGGAGGTGCCGGCGCCGTGGGAGATCGGCTCCACGGCGGTGAGGGTGAGCGGCAGGTGCACATCCTCGACGGCGGCCAGGCTGCCGAACGCGACGTCCTCAATGGCGGTCATCAGAATCCGATCTCCTCACTGTCGGCGGGTGTCCTCTTCGCAGCCTTGGCGGAGGCCTTGGCCTCGTCGCGGCGCATGCGGGTCAGCGCCGTGATGTAGACGGCGTCGCGGGTGCACAGCTCCGCCCACGCCCCGAAGACGGCCGGGTCGGACAGGTGCTCGGCGAGCCGGTTGATGGTGGCCGAGGAGCGGGCGCTGAGCGCCCCGTCGATCTCCAATTTCGCAGCGGTTTTGGAGACGGCCTCAGAAAAGGCAGCCGTCGCCGTCCCCGTCTCCAACGCGGTCCGGGCCCGGTCCCACCACTGCTTCGGCCCGATCTTCTCCACGTCCGCGCTGTCGAGGATCGCGGACAGGAACTCCACGCCCCAGTCGATCAGCGTCGCCTGATCCGGGACCGTCGGCGGGGAAGCGGGAGAGGTACTCATCAAGGTGCTCCTTGCTCGGCAGGAATGTGGCCAGGTGCAGCAGGGGGGAGCCCCGCCAGGGGGACAGCGCCGCGGCGTGGTGCCGCCAGATGGGCAGGGTGGCGGCGTTCAGCCGGCCGACCGACGGCTCCAGCGCCTCGATCTCGCCCGGGGTGAACCCGGCCTTGCGGAGGGCGAGGACGCGGCCGAACACCTCGCGGAACTCGCCTGGGGTGGCGGTGATGTCGCGGGCGTCCATCCGCACCCGCCACCGCCCGGCGCCGTGGTTGATGCGGGCGTAGGGGATGGTGTGCTTTTGGCCGGACTCGGCGACGGCCACCAGCCACGGCCCGTCCGGCGGGTCGGCGAGGGTGTCCACCACCGCCCGCATGTCCGCCCGCGAGGTGCAGTGCAAGTGAGGGGTGGCGTACTGGGCCTTCGGGTTGGAGGGGGGCAGCTCCCGGTCGGGGACGGCGACGACCGTCCACATGCGGATCTGATCCATCCCCTTGCCGGTGCACACCCACGCGCACCCATAGCAGGTCCGATCCGAACCCCGGCGGGCCAGCAAGTACTGGTCGGTGAAGCTCTTGCCGCCGATGGAGTGCTTGACGTGCACCGACTCGGCGACGTCCCGGCCGCACATCGCGCATGTCGCCGCCACGGGTTCGGCGGCCAGCGAAGCGCGGCGGGGACGGCCGGCCAGCTCCCACACCATCACCGGCCCGGACGCGTACTTCAACGGTTGATCACCCCCTTGGGGATATCCAGCCGCAGGCAGCCGAGGCGGAACGCGGTGGCCACCACGTGGGCGCGGCCCCGGCACCCCACCTGCGGGACACCTGCCGCAGCCACTCCTGTCCCGCCGCGACAGCGTCTTGCAGCGTCTTCTGCGCGGTGAGCACGGCCTGGGAGAGCCGGCTGGGCATGCGCCGTCCGCACGGGGAGCACCATGGGGCGTCGGCAGCGATCACGTGTCCGCAGCCGATGCACGTGTTGCGGCGGCTCATCGTGCATCCACCAGCAGCAGTCCGCACCCCAGCCCTTTGCCGGCGCCCACCCCGGCCCATGTCAGGCCGGCCAGGAGACGGGGGTCGGTGACGGTGCCGTGGCCGGTGAACAGGTGCCGGGTGATGGTGATCTGCTTCGGCGGGCCGCTGCGGGCCGGTGGGAGCTGCTGGTGCTGCAGCTCGGCGATCTGCAGCGCCATGCCGAGCTTGCGGCGCAGCCACGCCGGCCGCGCTTCCACCGGGAGGGGGTAGCGGCCGGGGTTGCGGGACGGGGTGCCATCGGGCCGGAGCCTGCCCACCGAGCGGATGGGGTTGCCGATCAGCCCGAATTTCACCGTGGTGCCGGACGGCCAGGCGGACGGGTCGGGGGCCGGGCGGATGTGGGCGTGGATGCAGCCGGGGATGCGCTCAACCCGCGGCTCGGCTGGGGAGTGGATGACCAGCAGGTCAGGGGCAGGCTGGGCCCACAGCACCCGCGGGTATGCCGCGTTGCCGGTGGCGGCGGCGACGGCCTGGTGCAGGGCGTAGACGTCACCGGGCGCACGCGAGGGGTCAAGCCGCACGGTCGTGCGGAACACTGAAACCACAGGTCAAGTATTGCACTTGATCATCCAGTAAACGCACGTTTATCAACGGTGGTGTGCAACACGGGAAACGCCCCGCCCTTCCTGCAGAGGAGGGCGGGGCGTTTCGCTCACCAGAAGCCGTGCTGGATCACCGCCGCCACACATTCACCCGTTCCCGCACCAGCAGCGGCGCCCCCTCCGGCCCCTTGACGTAGGCGGGGATCCACTGCTTGCGCCGCAGCGTGCGGCCAGGCCCATACGGCTGGTTACGCCAATGCCCCGACACCACCCACCGATACCGGTACCGGCGGCCCCCCTCGCTGCCGGTCTCCTCCCGGTCGTCGGGCACGTACCGGTGGCGCAGGTCCACGACGGTGACCTCCGGGTCCGCCATGCCCAGCCGCAACGTCACCCCCCGCACCTTTTTGTCAGGGCGCACCGTGCTGCGGTCGGTCAGCAGCGGCTGCTGCATCATGTGCCAGGACGCCACCAGGGCCCTGATCACCGGCTGGGGGATGCGGGTGTCGCCGAGCGGCTCGCCGGCCGATACCGGGATGGCGTCGGCGACCATCGGCACCAGCGGTGGGGTGGACGACCGGTCCAGCTCCATGCCGCGCTCATCCAGCACGTCGGCGAGCAAAGCCCGGTCCACCAGCGCCCACACCAGCACATGCCCCTCATACGGCCCCCAGGTCAGGGCGGTGACCGGCACGCTGTCAATCGGCAGCCGCATCGGCCGGCCACCATCGGCCCTGACGCCCCACCCCCGCGGCAGCGGCAGGTCGCCTACGCCGTCCTGATAGACGATCAGCCCGCATCCGGACGGGCGGGTATCGGGGGCGGCGTCGATCTGGTCGAGCTGGGCGCCGGCGTGCACGGCCAGCGCCGCCATGGGCGCAGACACCCAGTACAGCTCTGCGGCGCGCAAATGACGGGCGAGGGCGTCCAGGCCGGGGGCGTGCTCTGGGCCGGTGTTGGCGCGCAGCGGCGCGGCCGGGTCGGCCAGGTGCCGCAGGAGCTGGTTACGCAGTTTGGGGAGTTCCCGCGGGCGGATCATGAGGGGTAGACGATGCTCAGCGCCGGCACCTCCTGGGCGACGCGGGCGATCACGGCGCGATGCCAGGAAGCGGGGAATGGGCTGTCGGGATCGGCGGCGCGGTACTCCGCGTCGTTCCGGTAGGTGACCACGACCGGGTCGGGAACGTCCATCAGCCGTTCGATGTAGGCGTTCACGTAGGCGGCGGTCCGCCTCTCCAGCTCCTCGAGCTCCAGCCGCACCCCGTCGGGGATGGGGTCGCGGCCTTGCTCCCAGGAACGCACGGTGCGCGGGTTGACGCGCAGGTGGCGGGCGAGCCAGTCACCGGTCAGCCCGAGGAACTCCCGCACCACCTTGAATTCGGCGGGGGTCATGCGCTCGTCTTCGGGCATGCCGGGAGGGTCGCTGTAGCGGGTTTCGGGTTTGGTCTGCCGGGGCATGCGGGGTTCCTTTCGATGCGCAGGGGACGGCCCCCGGGGCGGGGTGCCCGGGGGCCGCTGCTGAAGGCGGTCAGATCTGCTCCACGGGGGCGTAGGCGGCGTTGTCGCCCAGCTCCCACGGGCCGGCGACCCGCCAGCCGTGGGACTCCAGCACCTGCTCGGCGGCCTTCTCGATCTTGCGGTAGCTGTCGGGGTCGTCGACGCGGACCCCGATCTCCATCGGGCCCAGGACGACCCTGTCGCTCATCCCGGTGACGGGGATCTCCTCCCCGTCCTCGCCCTGCCGGTAGGTGATGATGTAGTCCTCGGCGACGGACACGTCGCAGTACTCGCCGGCGACGACGCTGGAGTCGGTGCCGATGGCGGCGGTGTAGGTGCCGGTGTAGATGGTCATTGATCTGTCCTTTCTCGCTGGTGGGTTGCTGGATGTCAGGTCACAGGGCAGCGATCGCGGCGCGGATCCCGTTGAAGATGGCCTGGGCCAGCTCATCGCGGTCGTGGAAGCTGCGGGGGAAGCCCCCGGCGCTGCCGAAGCCCCACTGGATGTGGACCTTGCGGTCGGCGGCGTCGAAGTAGACCTTGGAGACCTGACCGAGGATCCGGTAAGCCTCGCTGTTGCTGATCTTCTCGCCCCCCAGGTAGGCCCAGTGGATGTTGCCGGACTTGTACCGGCCGATCTCCAGGCCGATCAGCGACGCCCAGTTGTCCAGGTACACCCGGTCATGCCCGTACTTGGTCCAGCGGCTGCCGCCGATGGCGACCATGTTCTCCACGGTGAACGACACCTTGCGCTCCTTCTTGGTCCGGTTCCCGAGAGAGACCCGGTAGGCCAGCGAGGAGGCGTCCACCATCCACCGGCCGGCGACCTTGCGGGCGGCGATCACGTTGCGACGGCACCAGGTGCGGATGGTGTCGACGGTGACGCCGGCCTTGGCGGCGGCTTGAGCAGTGGTGATAGTGGTGGCAGCGGTGTCCATCCGGGTCCCTTTCCGGAGTGGCCTGAGGCTTATCCCCTGACCTGACACCCACACTGTAGCACCCTACATTAGGGTGTGCAAGTCGCGGAGGAAGAAGCCCTCGCCTGTAGACGGGGGTCTCGGCTGCAACTACTGGGCAGGCTGTACCAGCGCACCCCCCGGCGGGTGCCGGTGAGCGTGCCCCCGGCCTGCTCGACCAGCCGCCGCGCTGGCACGTTGTTCTCGGGCACGGCCAGCCGGGCGACGGTGACACCCCGCTCCCGGGCGATGTCCAGGCCCATGCGCAGCAGCCGGGCACCGTGGCCCTGGCGGCGGCGGGAGGGGCGGACGGCGACCTCCACGTGGCCGTAGCGGCGCCCGGCGGCCGCCTGCACCGACACCCGCCCCAGGTAGACCAGACCGCCATCGGGGCCGGGCTCGACCAGCCACCACTCGCACCCCTCCAGGGGGCGGGTGCCCGGGCGCATGGCGGTGCCGTCCCTCAGGCCCTCGGTGTAGCAGGCCAGGCAGGTTTCGCCCTCCAGGTCGTCCATGGTCAGGCCGCCCGCGTCCGGGGCGCCGTCGACGGCCTGGTGCTCGCGCATCGCCTCCAGGTACGTCTCCCGCAGGGTGTCGGTGGGCTGGATGAGATACGGGGCGATGGGAGTGGCCATGGCCGCCACTTTCGCACCAGAACCCAGCTCAGGCCACAGATTCACACAGATAGCCAGCCAACACTTCCGCTAGCGGCAGCCCAGACTCCACGCGGCGGCACATGCCGAGGCAGGACGGAATCATGGCTCAGGAATGTCGGTGCCGGACGGTTATCCTGAGCAGGCTTCCTCGCCTCCTCCTCCGTGCTGCCCTGTCACACCCCGGAAAGCAGACCGCGCTTGATAGGCACTCTTGACGACACGCTCTCCCGGTTCGCCGGCCTGCAGGTCGAGGCTGCGCCGGGGGAGGTTCTGGTGCGTGCCGGGGCGATGGCGCTCGCTCAGGACTGGCTACTGAGGTTGCCCCCGGGACCGGCCCGTGACCAGGCGATAGACCTTTTGCGTCAGGCCACTGCGCAGGCTGTGCAGGCTTTGAGACAATGACCAACGAGTAAATTCCTGCTCCCGCAGGATTCTTTCGCCAGTTAGTGGCGCGTTACTGTGCCTGTCAGTGCGCCAGGAGGAGAGGCCGCCGAGCCCGGGGCAACGGCTTACCCGGCGCACCTCTCCTCCCGCGGACCCCGGGCGCACCAGGACCTCCGGGGCGGAGGTGTTCGGTGCGCTCGGGGCGCCCTATCGGCGACGCAGGTGACTCCCCCTTCGTGCCGACGTGGGTGGGCGCGGCACCCGAGGCCTCCACGCACTTGCCCCCAGGCGAGACCAGGGCAGGCGCATGCGGGTACCGCGCCGGGCCTCATGAGACCGCCACTTCAAACCACACGAGCGTTTCCCCTGGGGAGGTCTCCGCTCCCCATCGTGCGGTGAGAGCGCGGATCAGGTCCATACCTCGCCCTCCATCTTCTTTTCCATCCGGCCGGTTGCGTGGGCCATGGTCGCGGACTTCCACGCGCAGGGCCTGTCCGGTGTGGAGGACAGTCACATCGATGGGTGCAGTGCCGTGCAAGTAGGCGTTGGTGATCGCCTCGCACGCCGCAAGCTCGATGTCGCCGAGCAGGCCGGTGTCGCCAGCGCTCTTCTCGGCGATGGTGCGGATGTCGTTGCGGGCCGCACGTACCGCCGCCGGCGTAGGGGCGACGGTGAGACGACCGACAACGTCCATGACCGCGGTCACGGTTGAAGTGGATTAGGGTTGGCCCTGCGATGCATGCGTTGACCCCTCCCAGGATTGTTGATCCCTTCAACCATTTTGCATCTGCATCATGCAGATGCGCAACGCATGATGCGAAAAATACCGTGTTTGCGGGTGCACAGACACCCGTGCGGCTGGGAGACTGGACACTGTGCCCACCGTCAGACATCGCCGTCTCGCACGTGAACTCCGCATCGCCCGGGAACGTGCAGGACTGAGCAGAGAACAGGCAGCCCGCCGCCTGGGCTGCGACCCCTCCAAGCTCAGTCGCGTCGAGGGCGCCAAGGTGCGCCCCAAGCTTGGGGACGTCGAGAACATGCTCGACCTGTACGGCGTGCCCAGCCCCGACCGTGACGCGCTCCTCCAGCTTGCCCGAGACGCCCGCAAACGCGGCTGGTGGACGACCTTCGGTGGCGTCCTCGATGGCGCCTACGTGGGTCTTGAGGATGAGGCCACGTCGATCTTCTCTTGGCAGCCTCAACGGATTCCCGGGCTGCTGCAGACCGAGGACTACGCCCGCGCCGTCCTGACCGCCTCGCCCCGCATCCCCACCAGCCCTACCGACCCCAACGAACGGTGGTGGCGGGTCGAGGAGCACGTGCGAGCTCGCATGGCCCGCCAGCTTCTGCTGACCCGCCCCACCCCGCCGACCTTCCACGCGGTGCTGGGGGAGGGGGCTTTGCGGCTGCAGGTCGGTGGGCCTGCGGCCCACCGACGCCAGCTGGAACGGCTGCTCGAGGCCACCGAGCTGCCGAACGTCACCCTCCAAGTGCTGCCGTTCACTGTCGGCGCCCACGCCGGCATGGACGGCTCGTTCGTCCTGCTGCGTTTCGCTGACCCTGATGACCCGGACGTGGTGTACATCGAGGGCCAGGAGGGTGACGTGTACCCGGAGTCGGCGGAGCAGCTGGCCCGGATTAGGTTGGCCGAGGAACGTCTCGTTGAGGCGGCGTTGTCGCCGGAGGAGTCGATCGGCTTCCTCCACCGTCTGGTCAAGGAGTGAAAGATGCGTGAGCCGGTGAAGTGGCGTAAGTCCTCCTACTCCGGTGGGGGACAGGACTGTGTGGAGGTCGCCGCCGTGGGCGGGACTGTCGCTGTGCGGGACAGCAAGAACCCTGATGGCGGCAGGTTGGTGCTGTCGCCGCGAGGGTGGGCGCAGCTTGCTGCTGTGGCCCGATCTGCTCGCTGAGCTCGGGTAAGGTCCCTGCCGCTGTGAGCGGTGGGGCCTTGTCTCACTGGACCAGGTCGGCGTGCTCGGCGCGTAGCGCCAGCGCCGCACCGAAGACCGCCGCCGTGTCCGCTTCAGTTGTCTACCTTCCCGAGAACACTGCCGGCCTGCGGGACTGGTTCTCTTGACTTCCTCCCCCGCCTGAAGGCCGGGGCCTCCTCCGGAGGTCTTGGTGAGCGGAGAAGGAACCGCTGGGCTTCGCACCGGGAGGGTGTTGCTTTGAGCGTAGGGCATCCGCGCTGGGAGCGCATTCCGAAAAACTCGTCGACGCTCATAGACAACTACGGCCACCCCAAGGGGTGGCCGTAGGACTTGCCGCATCGGTTGCGGCGGTGAAGGACCCGGATGGCGCCTCCGCACCACAAAGGGGTGCGGCACCGGGCCAGGGCAGGCCCGCGTCCACCCTGCTGGTGGCCGAGCCCACGAGGCGGTGCCGACTCGACCGCGGCCTGCGGGTGCCACGGTCGCCCGTAGCAGACGGCACCGCCTTCCGGCTCAGGATGCGACAATTCCTCCGGCACCTGATTAACGGCGCGCAGAGCTCCTCTGGGCCTCCTCAAGCACCTTATTGAGCCATTCTTCGAGGCGCCAGCCGAGGTGGATGCTGCTGGCGTTTGGGCGGGTTTCCCGCCCGTCCCAGCGGTCGTATTCCTCCCGCAGCATCTCCTGAGTTGCCGGGAACCACCTCGACTCTGCACCCTCGTACCGCCGGACCACCAAGTAGGCGTCCGGCTCACCGGGGACCACCGCCCGCAAGACCGCCTGTGCCCCGTACCGCTTCTCCTGGGTGGCACCGCCCATGCTGACGTAGGTGTGGGTGCCCAGGTACCGCCGCGGTTCCACACTGATGGCGGTGATCGTGTTCCCGTTGGGCAGGTGGAGCGGTTCTCCGATGTAGTCGGTCATGAGTACCTCCATGGGCGAGGGGTCTTGGGGTGGAGGGATTTAATGTGTAGCTACATATTAAACAAAAACTTGTAGCTACACAACACCTATGCCATCATCCGAACGTGAACACGCCGCCCACCAGCAAGCGAGACCTCACCCCAACCCGTCCCATCCGCGTCGCCTTGCCCATTTGGGAGGCATTCGGGCGCGTGTGCGCCCGGCTCGGCGTCGACCGGTCCACTTACCTCAACAAGGCCATGGAGGAGGCCATTCGTGCGCACGGTGACGCCAAGGACCTCACCGACCTAGAGGTTGGGCTGCAGCAGCTCGCTGAACGCCGGGCCCGCATGCACCCGGGCCGCCCCCCCGGCGGCAAGAATCGGCGCTGAACTTTGCCCTCTGGAAGCCGCCTGGTCTTCCCTTCAAGCCTTGCTCTCGCTTGTGCGCGAGGGGGGGAACAGAGTTGACTTCCTCCCCTCCCTGAAGGGAGGGGATTCCAACCGTCGCCGGTTGGGTTTCCTGCTTCACTGCCGGTCGCCCGCCCGAGAGGACTCTCGTTGAGGTCTTACACCAGCTCCACAGGCGTTTTACCTCTCCGCCAGCCCGGCGGCGAGGATGTTACGTTAGCTTAACGGAATCCAGACAGGAGGCAGGCACCGTCGTCGAACCCGGGGCGGACCTCCACTCGTAGTCCGAGTAAATCTCTGCTAGACCGTCGTCCCTGCGCCTGGGGGGCGGACTGTTCCGCACCCGCCACGACCCGAGAGCATAAGCCGTCGTCCCTGCGCCTGGTGGGCGGGCGCGGGGCCCACCGAGGTGCCCAGAGGCAGGCACCGTCGTCCCTGAACCCGGGGCGGACCTCGGTCCAGTCGAAACCGAGATGGATCACCGTGCCGTCGTCCCTGCGTTTGGGCGGACCTCATGCTCACTAGACCCGTCGTCCCTGCGCCTGGGGGGCGGACGCGTACCTGCACGCCGAGGTCAGCCCAGGCGGACCGTCGTCCCTGCGCCTGGGGGGCGGACGAGGTCGGCGGCGAGGTCGGCGGCGTCCTGCTGCCGTCGTCCCTGCGCCTGGGGGGCGGACCCCTCCTTCGCCCAGCGGGCGACGGTCTTGGCGCCGTCGTCCCTGCGCCTGGGGGGCGGACACTTCCCGACCTGGGCTTTTGTCGGCGCTCCCGCTGTTCAGTTGTGGCTCAAAGCTCAAAGAGGCGTTAGGGACGCCCGGGCCTTACGGCCCGGGGGTGCCCGTCTGACCCCGGCCTGGTGGCCGGGAGCGGGCTGCGCGCTTCATCGAGGACTGCCCGCCACGCCGAGACGCGGCAGGTCTTACGTCCTCTCCACGCGGCTGGTCCGACCCGCCATGCGGCGAGCCGGAACTCGCGGCGACCGCTTCCAGGGCCAGCGCCGTGTTCAGCCGGCGCGGCCTGGTGCGTCCGCACGCTTCACAGGCGAACACCTCGTGGTACGGCGGGACAGGCTTGGCTTTCGCCTGCCCGCACGTGGCGCACGTTCGTCCTGTGGGGGCGTCCGGCTCCGCCACCACCAGGTGCGAGCCGTAACGCGCAGTCTTGTACTGCAGCTGCTGGCGCAGCATCCCGGCGCCGGTGTCGGCGAGCGCCCGGTTCCGGCGGCGCCGCACCTCGCCCGGCAGGCCCTCCGATCCGCGGCGGGCCAGCTCCTGCAGGTCGTACCCCTCCACCGCGATGCCGGCAAAGGTCCGGACGAGGCGGGTGGAGAGGCGGTGGTGGTGCTGCTCGCGCAGCCGGGCCACGTCGGCGTGGATCAGCCCGACCCGCGCCTTCGCCTTGGCGTGCCGGGCCGAGCCGGGGGTGCACCGGGACAGGTGCTTTTGTGCGGCGCGCAGCTCGACCAGGGCCTGCTCCAGGTAGCGGGGGTTGGGCAGGTTCTGGTCACCGCCCAGGCGTTTGCTGGAGGTGACCACGTTGCGCACCCCCAGGTCCAGGCCGGTCGCGCCGCGCTCACGCTGCCGCCGGCTGGGGCTGGTGCGTACCCGCACCGGTACCTCGGCGCTCAGGGACAGCCACCACAGGCCGTCTGCGCCGAGCGTGACGGTGGCCTTGACCAGGCGGGGCTGCAGCGCCGCCTCGGCCAGAGCCGCCCGCTGCTGCTCGCCCAGGCCGAACACCTCGGCCAGGTCGGCGGCCTGCACCGGGGTGATGAGTCCGGTGCGGCACACCTCCGCGAGCTTGCGGGCGCTCCAGCCGTCCTTGCGGTTGGCGGTGATCGCCTGCGCCCGCCGCAGCGCCTCCTCGGCCTGGGCGACCCGCTGCTGGGCTTTCTCCCGCTTCTCCGGTTTGGCCTTGGCGGCGGCGGCCTTGGCTTTTTGCAGCCGCTCTTCGGCAGCGGCCACAGCACGGGCGCGGGCCCGCTCGTCCGCCAGGGCAGTCAGGTGCTCCAGCACCCGGTCAGGGTTGCCATCCGCGTAGGCGGCCGAGAGGATCTCGGCGGCCCGCTCGGCGAGGGCCTGGCCGTGGCGGAGCCGCTGCCACAGCTGGCGGGAGCGGCGCCGGTTGCCCATGTGCCGCTGCCCGGGGACACGGCGGCGGGAGCGGGCCATGGCCGGGTGCCGGGAGTCATCGCTCATGACGGTGACCGTGCCGATCTTCGGCAGGTTCACCTTCACCGCCGATACCAGGCGCAGCGAGGACCCGTGCACCTGGAAGGACTTTCGGGCGGTGCGCTTGGACTTGAAGCGCGGCTTGCCGATGGCGCGGCCTGCTCGCTGCCCGGTGCGGGAGTCGAAGTAGTTCGCCCAGGCGCGGGCCGCGTCCCGCAGCGCGGCCTGGTAGGTGCCGACGAAGTTCTCGGCCACCCACGGCACGCCGCGCGTGACCTCGCCGGTGGCGCGGTCGACCCATTCCGCGGTGTCCTTCCACTGCGTCCAGAGCTTGCACAGGGCGAAGTGGTCGGGCACGGGAGTGGTCGGTTCGCCGCCGGCCTGCCGCTCGGCTTCCCGCTGCTTCAGCGCCTCGGCGATGCGGGCGATGCCCCAGTTGTAGGCGAAGCGGGCGCCACCGGCGTGGGAGCCCATGGCACGGGCCTGGCGAGGGGTGGGGTCGAGGGCGACCTTGAACGCCAACTGTTGCATGACGGTCTCGGTCGTCATCGTCCCTCCCCTCCTGGTGTCGCAGGCGCGGCCATGGCGTTCAAGCTTCTAGACCCAAGCTTGAACCAGCTTTGCCGGGTTCAAGGTTGCTTCGGTGCCTGATGCTATGGCATCCGCTGTTCCTCTACATTGAGGTTCCCGGATTCGGTTACACGTCTCCTGCTGTGGGTTCCAGCCGTAGTCCGGGCTGCCTATCGTTCCGCTGGGCGGAGGCATCAACAAATCCCGTAGTTCTACAGGATCGACCTGCATTGGCGTGGCGGTGAGTAGCCACTTGGCGGTGGCAGCGCCTGACTGGGTGATCTTGTCAAGGAGCTGCAAGAGGCGACCCGGTCGGTAATCGTCATCGTGAAAATGGGTTCGCCTGGCATGGTGTGCCTCATCGACGATAATCAAGTCATACGGGCCGGCCGCCAAGAGCATGTCATGGTGCTCGATACGTCTGGCCAGATGGCTGGAAGCAATGAGCACGGGATGCTCAGCGTAAGGATTGGCGTCTTTAGGCAGCCTCCGGACATCGGAGGGATGCACTCCGTAGATCTTGTTTCCGTCGAGCCGAGGGACCCAGAGCCCGAACTTTTCGAATAGTTCGTCCTGCCACTGTCGGCAGACGTTGGCCGGTGCCAGGATGAGCGCTTTACGGACCCTGCCGTCAAGCAGCAGCCGTCGTAGCGACATACCGGCCGAGATGGTCTTGCCTAGGCCGACCTCGTCAGCCACTAGCCAGGATCGAGGGTAGGTATCGGCCAATCGGGCGACGACCTGACGCTGATGCGGGAAGAGTTCTACACCGGTCGTGGCTTCTGCAAGTCGTTCCGCGCCGATGAGTCTCGGAGCCTCCAACAGGAAGCGTGCAATCACCGCGTCGTCCCCAGCGCCAGGTGCTTCCTCAGGATCGACCTCGTCTGGGGCCTGCTCTGGAGCGAGACTGATCAGCCGTAGTCGGGCAGCCTCCGGCAGGTCGTACACTCGAAAGCCGGGAATCCTGCCGTTCCAACGGTCTTCGAACTTATTGGCCCAGAAGCTGAAATGGGTGGCGGTTGCGTCCCACGATGTATAGACCGAGAACGACTCGAAATTACGCGTCCAGGCTGTAGCCGATTCGTTGACCGATCCTTGGAAGGCGATCCCGTCTCCATTTGCATCACGGAAAATTCCGATTTTTTCATGGAAGTAAGGATCTTGTCCTTCGGTGGTCAAGGGCTGGCCAGAGGCATCCACTGGAATTGCGATTCGCACTTTCAGGCGCCTCTCTTTAGCCAGCCAGGCCAGTACCTCCAGTCTGCGTCGGACGATCTCATCATCGGTGACCAGGCTTGCGGCCAGGCGTTGCGCAAACGCACCGTCCAGAGTGCGCTTGTTCAGCAAGGCGTCGCGATCAGTCGCCGTGACTTCCGCACCACAGAGCAGTCGTATCGTACCGCCACTCTTAATGAACCGGGATACACCCTTAGCAGCGACCGCTAGTGAGGATGACCGGAAGTAGCCGACCGAGCGATCATAGGTCACCGACCGACTCAATACCGGGATGTAGAAGGTTTCAAGCACACGGTCACTGGAGTCGTATCCCGGTTTGAGGGCAAGTCCGCGAAGTGCGGAGCGAGTGTTGTCGTGAGACTCCGTGCCAGCCATCAAGCAGGTTAACTTCTCTCGAAGAGGGTCTCCTGTATGCCGTCCTTTGCAGGGTCGGATTCTGCCGGTAGCGGTATGTGGTCGAACAGGGCGGTCCGAAGGCTATCCAGGATGCGTGCTTCCGAACGGATGAACTCGTCCTCCACCTTAGTTCTCGGGATGGCGTGCAGTGCTGCAGCCACTAGGTCGGAGAAGCGCGTGTCGCTGTTGAGCCCGGTACGCGCCAACCAGCTTTGAGCTGCTGCCAAGCCTTGCTCGTCGTAGACGAGCATCAGCGCGTGCAACTGGTCGAGCATCGTTGGCCAGGAGTCGGCATTGATATCGAAGGCGCCTGCGGTGTGCCGTTGAGCTGGAGTGAGTATGGTGACAGATCCGCTGGACTGCTTGACGACCTTGTGCCGTTTGGAGAGGTCCTCCACCTCCAGGTGGGTGGCGAGCGATAGCTTGCGCGCTTCGTCGAAGGGGAACTCGGCTGCCTGGAAGTCGCTCCAGGCGAGAAGGTACCAGTCAGTGATCCGGTCGAACTCAACTTCCCGGCCGCCGAGTAGGCCCTTCTTCTTCAACGTGGCGACGCGCTGGCGTGCCAGGTCAAGGGCGGCGTCCGGCCGGAGTATCTCGGGATTGCCGGCCGCGTCCAGCTCACCGGTGTAGACAGGCCAGTTACGAGATAGTACCGACAGCACTGGACCATAGGTCGCGATAGTCAGGTCCACACCACTCAGGCCGTGATCAGCGAAGTCACGCACGGCCTTCTCCGCGACCCGTTCCACCTCATGCCGGATGTCGGCCCAGTACGCAGGCTCGCTGCCTTTACGCTTACGGCAGGTCAAGAAGTTCGTAGAGGCTGCGGAGTTCTTTTTCGCCTGGTGCAGTGAGTGCTCGCTCTCAGTGTGCACAGGCCAGGAGGATTTGATCGCAAACCCGGCATTAAGCAGGGCGGTACCAAGAGTGTCCCAGGCATCCACTCGTTTGTGGGTGAACATGACGGTGAGTACACCGTCCTGCTTGAGGACTCGATAGGCCTCCTGGAATGAGCGGGTCAGAAGTTCCTCGTAGCGTGCATCGGCGAACTCGGCAGCAGTCTTCCCCATGGACTTCTTGCGTCCACGCCTGGCTGGAGCAGCCATGTCTTTAAAGAGTGCAGGGTTGGCTACAGCCTCCTCTTCTTTGTCGGTAAGTATGAGGTCACAGAACTGTGGCCATGTAGTTCTTAGTGAGCGTTTCAGCCACACGTAGAAGTAGTCCGAGCACTCGGCGTACATCACATTATCGTAGTACGGAGGATCAGTGACGATTGCGTCCACTGATTCGGCTGGTAGCGGAAGTGAAGTAGCCGAGCCGCGGATGATCTGGATATCAGTTTCTTCTGAATTTCTGTCTATTGTTGCCGGATGTGCCGCGAGTTTGGCAATTCCCCGGTATGCATCCTCGATTTGACTTACTGCCCAGGGAAAAAGAGAGTGGGCGCCATCGAACTCAGAGAATGTCCATTTGTAGGCAAAGTCGTGTCGATCAAAAGTGTTGCGGATTGTGGTGCGGGAGGCGTGCCAGCTGCTTAGCATTCCATTATAGTCGCATGCCTTATCCAAAGCCAGGCCAAGATACAGGCCAAGTGCCCGTCCATGCTCTTTGCCGAGGACATCCTGTGCTTCCGATACAATTGCATGGAGCTCTTCAAGGGCTGTAATGTTCGTCAGTAGCTGGCGAGGGGTGAACATGTCGCGCCAACGGGTGAGTCCCATATCGACGCTGCGTTTAGTTTCCTTGCCCTCAAAGATTGGTTCATTGGGAACTAGATCTGCGACTTCCCATGACGGGAGCCGTCGCTGCAACTCCTCCTCGGCAGCGGCTACCGCTTGGAGGTCCTCAGCGGTGGGCGCTCGGAACTGACGTCCTGGCTTGCCTGGTACCGTGACCGACACTGCAAGGAGCATGGCACCGACTTTACCTTTCTGTGCCTGCTCGCGAATATACTCTCCTGAGAAGGTTCCACCCCAGATGCTTTCAGCTCCACCTTTCTTATAGGTGGATCGAGCGCCCCACTTTATTGCTTCATCGCCTTCAACGATGTTGAGTTCGTAAATTCCTTTTGTGTAGTCCTTTACTTCAAGGCGTACAGCGATGTCGCGGCCTGCCTTCCCTCGTGCAAGCCAGAAATCCGGACAGAGGGGAGTGGGGTGTCCGGTTTGGGGGCAGGGGACAGTATGTGCCCATATGTATGCAATGATTGATTCTCCATTGAGACGGGGGAAGTAGCTATTGAGTCGCTTGGCAACTCGAGATGACCACTTTTCTCCCCAGGACCTGATTATTGAGCCAAACTCAGGGCCAAGCCTGGCAGGTAGGTCTACAGTTCCTTGGAGTATGGCAGCAGCTACCGGGTTGAGTTCGTTGGCGATGGTGGAGAACCCATATCGAGCACTTTCAAAGGGAATGCTTCCCCCTCCTGAAAATAGATCGAGTACTGTTGTATTGCCGCCTTCCGGGGTGTTAATTTTAATGAGGTGGTTGATTAGGGAAGAGGTCTCGAAGTCGGGGGTGTAAGTGAATGCCCTGCTGTAGCCGTAGCCGTTGTCCTTTAGTTTTTTTCCAGCGGCATTAGCTTTTTGAATCCTGGCGCGTCCTGCGACTGGATTGCCAAAGATTCCAAGGGTGCGAAGAAACCAAGCTTGATATTCTTTCTCTCCCTTTGGGAACTTGCTCTTCAGTATTGAAAGTATCTTGGCTGCTTGTGGGTCGCTGGCCGCTTCTTCGGCAGTGGGCCAGGCTGGCAGCAGGGAGCCCAAGATAGCGGCACGACTTGCTACCAAGGGCCTCCGAGCCCACCAAACGTGGAGGAAGTTTACCGGAGGTAGTGCGCTTGACGCCCCGCGTTCACGTCGACTTTCCGCTCCAATGAAGGTAGCAGGGAACCACTGCTCGATGAGACTGCGGGTCAACGTCGTACTCCTCCGTCGATCAGGATGCGCAGGGCTTTGAGGCCGTGACGCCGGCGCGTCTGGGCGTGCCAGTAACTCGCCTCCTCGCGGCTCATTTCGGCAATGCCTTCGGCGATGGTGGTGATGCGGTCAATCCGACGGAGCGGCTTGACAGCGCGAAGCAGGAGTTCGGCGTGCATGCCCAAGGCCGGTTTGAGATCCAGCGGTGTGTTGGATGACCACTGTCCACCACGGATGCCTCCATCGCGCAGTACCTCGTGGAGGGCATTCGCGATGTGCCCAGCGTGGTTGCCGTTAACACGGATCTCACGTGTACGCCCCTCTAGGTCTTCTACACGTAGCTCGATGGTGGCGATACGACCGTCATCATCACGGCCGATAACACAGGTGTAATGCTCTGAACGTGCCATCATGAGCTCTCTGTGATGAGGGTGACTTTGCATTTAGTGGGACCGGTATCGCCTGCGATGTACGACCAAGGCTAGTGCTCACTGCGTGCTTCCAGCTGGTCGAGAAGCCACCGGATCTCCTGTCGGGCTTTCCGGGCAGCCTCCCGCTCAATCAGCTTGACGACCAACAGCCGGGGCGCATCGTCCAGTGCGGTTGTGCCATCTGGGCTAGTGACGGTGTAGCGTCCGGCGGGGTGGCGGGTGACGCGGTAACCCATCATGTAGACGCTGCTCATGGCTGCCGCTCCTCTATCGCGGTCTCACCGTGATGGACGGCTCCGGTTCATCGAGCGGACCCCAGATGACGCCCGTGACCTCATACACGACATCGCCGATCGCGACGTGCTCCCCTACTCGGGGAACGTCCGGAAGGTCGGTGTCATGGCGCAGGTCGCCTTCGGGATACCTGCGGAACTTGATCGTCATGTGGCTCCTCTGGTGGGTGGCCGGCGGCGCTTCGGCCGGGGGGGTAGTGTGCAGCCGGGGTGATTCTCTCGTCTGCAACCACGTGGGCAGACGGCTTCTCCTCGCCGGGGGTTTAGCGGGTGGTCGTAGGCATAGCAGGCGATCTTGGCCTTGTGGTCGTGGGTTTCGTGGCCGTGGCAGTCCGGCTGTGATGTGTACTGCATCCCGAATGGCGAGTGGCCAGAGACGCATTCGGTGACGCCGTCGGCGTGGACGATCAGGAGACCGTCGCAGGTCGGCCAGGTGAGGATACGTTCCCTCCGCGGATCAGCTGCCAGCCATCTCTCTTCGTAGTCCCGGGCGGCTTGGAGGCATCTGCGTCGGGTGTGGAAACTGACCTGCTGTCCGCTTGGCAGGTCGAGGTTGTCACCGGGATAGGTCACAAAGTCTTGCCGGGTGGTGATCGGTTCGCTGCAAGCCCAGCAGGCCCCAGGTGGGATCGCTTCCAAGCGCGCGACCTCATCGAGGCTGGCTTTGATCTGCCGTTCTTGGAGTTCGGTGCGGCAGGGCATCGGCTCACCGCAGCAGGAGCACTGCGGCCACCGGCCGTCCCGGTAGACGCACCATCCCCTGAATTTGAAGTTGCTGGCGCGGATGGCGACCACGTAGACGTCGTTGTTTTTGCGTTCGGGCTGCCATGGCGGCTCGGCGCCGCCGACCCATTCCAGAGAGACCTTGTAAGGGTGTTTTTCCCAGGTAGCAAGGTCGGGCATGCCGTGCTGGTGCCAGATTTCACGGTCGGTGTCGTCGAGTGGGATGTCCTCGACGTGCATGACTCGCCAGACGGCGTGCTGGTGGGCCAGAAGGTACCCGGGGGTGGGCCGGTATACGGGGGTGGTACACAGCGGACGCCAGAGCATGCCTGGGTCGGTTTGGATCGTCATTTACTGCTCCTGACTGCTGGAACTTGACTTCCTCCCCACGCCTGAAGGCGGGGGATTCCCGTGGCTGAGGCGCGATCAGAGGGTGTTCCTTATCAAGGCGGGTTCTGGTGCCGTGGGGGCCGGCCCGCTATGGGGGCTGCGAGCCGACCGGCCGCGGCACCAGACGGCTACTTCTTCTCGAACGTCTTGGTGGTGGACGCGGAGCAGTCCTGGCAGGTGACGGCGACAGTGACGGTCACCGTGTCCTTGCCATGGCGCTCGTTGGCGGTCCACGACACGTTGGAGTGGGAGCAGGTCTTGCTGGGCTTTGCGGCGCGCAGCATGTCGATGTAGTCGATGTTCACAGCTTTTCTCCTTGCGGTAGAGGTGGGTCGCCTGGCCGCCCGTAGTTGAGCGGGCAGGAAGCACAGAGGTCAGATGATGCGGAGGGTTTCGAAGAACTCCCGCCACACCGGCTCCAGGTCCTCCAGCGCGGCGATTTCCGCCGGGGTGTACCAGGCCGGGTCCGTGGACTCGGCAGTGGCAGGGCGAGTGCGGGAGCCTGCCGGGATGTGGACGTGGTAGATGCGCCACAGATGCCAATGCTCTCCGCCATCGACGGGAGTGCGACGGCAGGCGTTGCGAGTTGTCTTGGTGAGCACTAGGCGAAGGTTTCCGGGGCGGACCTTCAGCCCGGTTTCCTCCTCCAGCTCACGGATTGCGGCTTCGAGGTAGATGCGCTCTTCACGGGATCCACGGCCGGTGGGGATGCCATCCAGCTCGTCGACATGACCGGCCGGTGCGGCTTTGGCGATGGGGAACTTCAGCCGTTGGAACAGCAGGTAGCGGCTCCCCATCTCGGCGATGACACCGACGCTGGTGTGGTTGCAGGTGTCGGTCATGAAGGGGGTTCTCCTTGTTTGTGGTCAGGCGGCCTGAATGATTGCCGCGGGCTGGGTGAGTTGCAGTGAGGTCAGGTGAGCGCGGCCGGTGAGGGTAAGGCGGTAGCGGTCAGAGCCAGGCAGGAGCCGGGTAACCAAACCAGCCTGCTCATGGGTGTGCAGGAGGGTCTTCACGAGATCGCCGGGCAGGCCTGTGGTTTCGATCAGCCTGCGTAGTGTGGTTGCCTGCTGGCAGGCGTCCAGCAGGATCCGGTCGACCTGTTCCCACGCCTGGTGGACGGCTGTGGAGCAGCGGGTTGACGGCATAGCAGATCTCCTCCGCGGTCAGTGATTAGGGGTCAGCCGATCAGAAAGGCGTAGTACTTCTCAGCGTCGGCGATGAAACCGGCCGGATCACCGCTGGGCTTTCCCCGGAAGGTGTTGAGGTACTGCCGAGTCAGCGCTTTGAACCGGGCCTCCATGTCCTCCTGGTCGCGTGCACCTTCCAGCCACTGCAGCAGAGGCAGAGCGTTGGCGCGGACCGCGATCGGGTCAGTGGGGTCCTCGGTGATGGCGCTGGCGTACTCGAGGAGCCTCTCGCGGTGGTATTGCCGGATTCCGATGCCGGACATGACGTCTCCTTCGGTCAGGCAGCGCGCTGGTAGCGGCCGTAGGCGGGCTGGGTCAGATGGCCGGACGACACCAGCTCCTTGAGCAGGTCGGCGATCCGGCGAGAGCCGAGCTTGATGCCCTGCACTTGGTTGATGTGCTCTTCGATCTTCGAGGGGCGGTCTGCGCCGGCGGACACGGCCTTGAGCACGGCCAGATGCGACGGCGACAGATCCAGCTTCTTGGCCGCAGGTCGAGCCGGCTGCTGCAGGTCTTCTGCAGTGATCGGGCCGGGGAAGGTGATGACTTCGCCCATCTCGGCAGTGGACGCAGCGGGCTGGGCCTGCTGCCGTTGGGGCAGCATGTCCTCGGGCAGACGCCCCTCCCGCAGCGCCCGCACCCGGGCAGCGGAAGCCGCACGGCCGGTGTCCTCACTGATGTGCCGGTCCCGGTAGGCCGTCCCCGCGGCGAGGGTGGCGGTGGCGGTCAGCTTGTCCAGGCCGGGGCGAGGCTGCTCCGACAGCCACTTGCCGGCCTGATCGCCGGTGTTGCGGTTACGGAACGGCGCCGTCCTGACTCCGGTTTCCTCGCTGCCCTGGATGTACCCGTATCCGGGTATCTTCGGCAGCGTCTTCGGGTCCACGGTCATCCCCGCCATCAGCTGCCCGGTGGAGTTGCTGGTGGAGCGGAGGACGATCGCGTTGCCCTCCATGATCGACGAGCGCAGTGGCTCGTGCCCGCCGAACGTTTCCAGCCCCGGGTACTGGGAGATGCACAGCAGCGCCATGCCGAGCTTGCGGCCCTCCCGGGCGATCTTCGCCCAGCCGCGGGCAGCGGCCTGATCGGCGAAGATGTTGTGGCACTCCTCCAGGACGAACAGCAGCCCGGGCCGCTGCGGGCTGGGGGTGAAGCCCGTCCACCCCTCGACCGCGGCTTCCTCTCCCCGCGCCTCCAGCATCGCGATCGCCGCGGCCAGGACGTCGTTGACGTTCCGCATCGTGGCGAACCAGTGGGCGTGCTCGGCGAGCGCCGGCGATGACACCCCGTTCTGCGGGTCGATGTAGATGTACTCGGTGTCCCCGCCGGACAGGGCGGAGATCACGATGGACTCCACCAGGCGGGACTTGCCGATCCCGGTCCCACCGATGATTACCCCGGACCACATGGAGCCTTCGGTGTACAGGCGGTACTGGGCTTCCCCGGTGCCATCCGCGTAGGGGCCCAGGTCCAGCAGCCCGCCGTGGCGGCGTGGCCCGTCGAAGGTCAGGTTCCCGCGGATGGGTGAGTCGACCACGACCTGGAGTCGGACGCGAGCCGGAGATTCCCTCTCTCCAGGGCCTGCAGGCCAGGGGTCGGCGACAAGGTCAGCGACAGGGACGTTGAGACCTGTGGAGATCTTGTCGAGGCTGCCCAACACCGTGTTGAGGGTCTGCTTGCCGCGGGCCAGGTCGAGCGCGAAGGAGATGGTGTGCCGGGTGGGTCTAGGCAACGACAGTCGGGAACCGGGAAGCGGCCCGGACTGGCAGCCGACGTAGGCGGCCCAGTCGGCGATGATCTGCTCGGCCAGGGGCGGCTCAGGCTCGGCCTGCGGCTCGGGTACCTGCGTGGGCTCCTCTTCCGCTTCGGGCAGTTGGCGGGCGGGGTAGCCGGGGCGGATGGACTGCCACCATCCGGCGGCCAGCGCGTACTCGGCGGCGGCCAGCGCGGCGACGTGCTCAGCGGATAGACCGAACGGCGCCAACGTCAACCAGCCTGCGGAAAACACCCCGCCCCACAGGACACGGCGTGCCCATCTCGGCCAGCGGCGGCGGACTCGGGCGGTGATGCCGGCGGTGGCGGCCAGCGCAGCCGACCCGCACACCAGCCCTGCTGAGGCGGGGCCGATGGCGCCCGCGGCGGTGAGCGCTTCGGCGGCGAACCCTGTCGCTGCGACTGCTGCTGCCGCAGCGTGCGGGATTGCCTGGCGGCGCAGCCGGAACATGGTGGTGCGCACATCGTGCATCACCTGCTGCCCGATGCCCTCCGGTCGCCACCGCCCGGCCTCCTCCTCATCAGGCAGCACCGGCTTTGGACCGGCGGGCGCGGTCGGGGCAACGCCTGTGCCGGGGGCCGCGGGGGTGAAGGTGGTCTCAGGGGGGCCGAGGACGACGGCTCCACCTGCGGTGGTCGTGGTGGTCACGCCTACCTCCTGTGCGAGGGATGCGACGGGGACGTGGCGTCCTGCCCAGCACCCGGCCACTCAGCTTTCGTGGCCGGGTGCCAGACGGGCAGCCCGTACCTCAGTCCTGGACGACGAACTGCTTCTCGCCGGCGTCGGGGGTGGCCTGGTAGGCCTCCTTGACCACGAGCTGCTGGGTCAGGTGGGCGTTGGCGGAGGTGAACTTGCTCATCGCCTGCGACAGCAGTTCCTGGGCCGCCATCAGGTCGGCCAGAACCGGGCCGGTGACACCACCGGCCTTGAGGGTTGCGATGGAGGTCTCCACCGAGGCGGCGCCCATGGCGCACTGGTTCGCCATCTCGGTGGTGTAGTTCAGTGCGGCGGCGAGGTTGGTGGTCTCACCGCTGGTGGCCGTCGTGGTCATGTCGTCCTCCTTGATCGGTTTGGGTATGGCGCCGGGGCGGCGCCAGGTGGCGATGTCGATGACCTCGGCCGGGGCCGGGTCACCTGCCGGAGCAGGCCGCGGAGCTTCAGTGGTGTCCGGGCTGTCCGGGGATCGGGGGTGCGGGGTGGCCGGCGGAACCGTGGGTTGCTGGGGGGACTGCTCTGATGGGGGAGGGTCCTCTTTCCAGGGCCAGGGGGGCAGGTCCGGGCTGGGACGGTCACCGGTGCGGCTGTGCCGGCAGATTGCGCACAGCGGGTCAGCGGACATGTTGTATCCGGCGATCTGGTCGCGGGTCAGGGAGACCCCGCACTGGCCGCACTGGAGCAGTTCCGGTTCCTGCGGCTCTGACTCCTCCAGGGGAGGGCGGCGGGTGTTCTCCTCGTGCGCGTCCTCCTCGGCCCACTCAAGCTCACGCTTGGCGCGCTTCTTGTCCCGAGCGCGCTGCCGCCTGGCCTCCGCGTCGATCAGGGCCTCTTCCAGCTCCCGCATCAGGAACCGCTTGATGGGGCCATCGCCCTTGGCGCGACGCTCGGCTGCGCGCTTTTCACGGGCCTCACGGCGGGCTTCTTCGCGCCGGTATGACGGTGGCAGCTGCCCGGTCGCCTTGAAGACCAGGTCCTGGGTGGTGTTGCGGACCAGGTAGCAGGCGACCAGCAGGCAGAACAGCATCGGCTCCATGGCTGGTCACCGTCCGCCCAGCTGCGTGAACAGTGACGCCATCTGCATCTGCACCGCCTGCACGGCCTCTCCGCCGGTGGCGCCCATGGCCCCGCCGACCACCAGCGCCAAGATGGTCGGGAGCAGTACCGCGGACATCTGCGCGCCACTGTCGGCGCGTCGGTCGAACGAGATGTCTCCGACGGCGATGCCGATCAGCAGGAACGCGATCGCGAGGGCAAGTCCGCTCTTGAAAGCGGCTTCGCCGGTCATGTCCGCCAGCACGTTGCCGAGCCCGGAGATCAGGCCGGCGAACAGATGGCCCAGGAATGTGGCGGCCAGACCGCATCCGGCGATGAAGGCGACGGTCATGGTCAAGATGGAGACGGCGTCCCGGCCTCGACCGCGGGGGTTGATCCGCTTGTTGATGACGACCAGCAGGGCCAGGGAGGGCAGCAGCACAAGCCAACCCATGGTTGTTTCCTCTCTAGATGAGCCACGACAGTGGCGGGAACTGTGCGAGCAGGGCGATCAGCACCGTGGCGGCTGCCAGTCGAGAGGGACGCTCGACGATCCAGTCGGCCAGCAGCAGCACCGCGGCGGCGGGCAGGGCGATGGCGATGGCGTATGCCTGGCCGGCCTTGCGGAGGTAGCCGTCTCCGGTCCACTCCTTGCTGCAGGTGGCATACGCCCACCGGTCGGCCAGTCCGGGGCGGGGCCGACGCCAGATGTCGGGTGGCATCCAGGCGGCTTTGAGGTCCGCCAGGTGCTCACTCCACGTGACTGTGACGGAGGGGGCCTCGTCGGGTTGCGGGTGCGCAGCCTGCGGGGTAGCCTCGCGCGCGCGTGCGCGCGCCTGCGCGTAGGCCCCGCTGCCCGCCGGGCTGGGACTCTGCACTGCAGAGTGCACTGCAGAGTCCGCTCCCCCACGGGGGATGTCACTGTCCGTCATTGCGGCGGGCTCCTTCCTTCTTCGCGTACAGCCGGTCTCCGGCCTCGACCAGCAGGGCGACGATCCGCTCGGCGCCGTCCGGGTCGGGGTGGACTGCGAGGGCAGACCGGTAGTGGTCGGCGGCGATCGCGACCCGCGTCCGCGGGTCCTGGGTGGCGGCCAGCTGGGTGTTGAGGCGCTCCTTGCGTCGGGCCGCGCGGACGGTGCGGCGCATCGGTCGGCCTTCGGCGCGGCGGTGCCCTGCCATCAGGCACCCACCCGCGTCTTGCGTGCGGCCATCACCACGGCGGCGCCGGCCAGGGTGACGAACAGGACTCCGGCGGCGATCTCGGCGGGGACACCGGCCAGGGTCGCGATCCATCCGGGGATGAGCATGAGCGCGATCCCGGCGGCGAGGGCCGCGGCGGCGGTGGCGATACCGGTTCGCGAACCGAGGGAGACTTTCCGGTTTGCGGCCGGTTCGCGGTTCGTGGTGGTCATCGTCGCTCCGGTTGGTGGTTCAGGTTCAAAAGGTGGTTCGTTGGTTCGTGAACCGGCCCGCTGGTTCGCCAGCCGGTTCGCGGGCCGGTTCACTGTTCGCGGGGGGGTCAGGACGCCTTGGCGAGGTTCGCGAACTGCTCGCGTGCGTCCTTGAGGCGGTGGTAGGCGGTGGTCTTCTTGAAGCCCAGCTCCCGCATGACCACGTCGAGGGACACCGCCTCCAGCCCTCGCTCCTCGATGAGGGCGAGCACCTGGCGGATCTCCTCCTGCTTGCGGGCCGCGCGGGTGGACAGGTCAGCGGCGCCTCGCTGGGGTCGACGGCTCGCGGTGCGCTGTTCGCGAACCGACTGGTTCGCGTCGGCGGGTTCGTGGTTCTCCTTGCGGACCTTGCCGCAAACCGGTTCGCGGTTCACGCCCTGCCGGTTCGCCGGTTTGCGAACCAAGTGGTTCAGCTTCCCCGAGCAGATGACCGGGCGAACCGGTTCACGGTTCGCCGGTTCGCCGGTTCGCGGTTCACGGTTCACGGGGTTGCGGTTCGCCGGTTCGCGAACCTGCTGGTTCACCTGTTCGCGAACTCCTTCGATCGCCGGGGTTCGCGTCGGCGCCTCGGGCTGAACCTGAACCTTCGGCGCGGGGGCGGCGAACAGGTCGTGCTCGAGCACGGCGGCCTGCAGCTCCCGCTCTTCCTGTTCGGTCACCCGGGCGGCCTGCTTCTGCATCGCCGCCGCGGATGCCTCACCGACCACGTGGGCCAGCAGCGCGAAGGCCGCGGCGCCGAGTGAGCACAGCACGCCGACCGGGCCGGCCCCGAAAACGTTCGCCGCGACCGAAGCGGCAAGGGGGACGAAAGTCAGCGCCCACAGCACGCAGTTGTGCCACCCCGACGGCTGGTCGTCGTGGGCGGCCAAGTGAGCGCGGTATGAGATCGCCGCGGTGGACAGCACGGTGCCGCCGGCCTCAGCGACCCAGCCGGCCAGCTCCGGCGCGTCCAGCTTGGCGGCCAGGGCGGCAACGCCGGACGCGGCTCCAACCGACAGCGCAACCGACAACCCCAACGAGGTGGTCATCCAGTAGCGGCGGCCCTTCTGCAAGGCCAGCACCGACCTGGCAGGGGACCGCATCTGCCGTGCCTGGCGGACGGCCTCCAGCATCTCCTCGGCGTGCTCGGCGCCCCGGTTGCTGACGCGGTAGCGGCGCAGCACACGCGAGTGGGCGGCCTTGAGGGCGTGCTCGTGCTGGGAGGTCAGCAGCGCGTCCGCCAGGGGACGGACCCTCGGGTTGGTGCGGGGATCGGCCAGCAGCTCCTGGCCGGCGATCCCGACGAGCTGCGAAGCTTGCGTTGTCTGTTCGCGGACGTCCGCGACCACGTCGCGGTGTCTACGGTGGATCAGGCGGATCATGCCGCCACCTCCCTGTCGGTTTCGCGGCGGTTTTCGCGGCGGATCTTGTTGCGCTCCCACGGAGCCAGCCCGCCCCACACGCCGAACTCCTCACCGGTCTCCAGGGCGTGCTGCAGGCACTGCTCCCGCACCGGGCAGCGAGCGCAGATCCGCTTGGCTGCGGTGGCGTTGCCGCCTTTCTCCGGGAAGAACGCCTCGTCGTCGGCGCCGACGCAGGCGGCGTCCTGCTGCCAGGACAGCCGCAAGCTGGCCTCGGTGAGGAATTCCAGCAGGGACGTCTGCGCAGGCGGAGGCGCGGCGATGGAGACACGCATGCGCTGGCGGGCAGTCATGATCAGTGGGTTTCTTTCGGAAACAGTTCGGCCTCGACCCAGGCCAGCCATGCTTCGGAGGCCCGGTCGAGGTGAGCGGACATGGACTCCGGGTGGCCCCTCACCGGGCCGGTGAGGGGCTGGAGGGTGTGGCAGCGCGGGCAGTACCGGGCATCGCTGGCGAACCGCAGCTGCCAGCTGTGCCCGGCGCACCCGCACACCAGACGGCGGAAGAACTCGGAGGCCAGGTAGCGCAGCGGCATCCGCTCGCTCACCTCAGCCTCCGCGCGACGTCCTCTTCGGTGTCGGCCAGCAGGCCGGTCAGGTGGAAGATGCGGCGCACCGTCACAGACCCGGAGGCCGGCCGGGCGAGCGACACCTGCGCCGACTCCAGCACGAACCCCTTTGACGGGCGGTAGGTGAACTCGGCGTGCACACAGAACTGGTGATCGGTGCGGGTGGTGGACCCGGCGATGAGCAGCCGTGGCCTGTCCGAGGGGCCGGTCAGGTCGATCCGGTCCGCGTGGAATCGGGACGGGTGGCGCAGCAGGAAGTCGGCCTCGCCCGCTTCGTAGCGCAGCTGCCCGCCGTTCCGGTCGGTGAAGGTGAAGTGCGGCGCGGTCATCGGGGGTTCCTCGGGGTGTACTCGACGTTGACGTCGGCGGCGGCGACCGCGTGGCCGTGGCTGCAGCGGTAGCGGACCGGGCCGCCGTCCAACGGCACACGGTGGATGGGGCAACGCGGCATCGGCCCGACCCGCTGGGGTCTTCTGGCCTGCGCGGGGACGGTGGGGGAGGTCATTTCTCTCCCCTCTCCCACGCGCCGTTGTTGGCGTAGGCGATCCACATGTCGCGCTGGGCGCGTCCCACCTTGGCGAGGAAGCCCTGGAATTCAGGGCTGTTCACCGGGTGCCGCCAGGCGGCCTGTGCCAGCTCCTCCAGCGCCTGCTTCAGTGCCTGCTCCGCGCGCTTTTCCTCGGGGGTGAGGTTGCGTCGGTTGAAGATCCGGCCCATCACCGCTCACCTCCAGCGGCGGCGGCCAGCAGCGCTATAGCCAGCTGCACCGCTTCGGTTCGGGTGAGTTCCCGGCCGGTGTCGTCACCGACGCTCAGCCACACCAGCGGGGAGTGCTCCCCGGCCGGCTGCTCGCGGCGGACGCGGATCTCGTCGGTTTCGACCCGCACACCGTCGTGGTTCAGCACGTGGAGGGTGTGCCTGCTGGTGGGCACGGTCGTGTAGGAGGACACGCAGGTGTCCTCCTCGGGGTCGCTGTGGTCGGCGATGCAGCCGGGCATGCACGCCCGGCTGGCCGGCGGGTTGATCAGGGCGGTCACCGGCCACCCCCGATCTGGTTGGGCTCGGCCGTGTAGAACAAGGTGTTGGCGTGGCGCGGCACGCCCTGGCGGTACAGATGCTCACGCGCGGCCCGGTAGATGTCCTGCCGGGTGGCACCCGAGGGGACATTGAGGACGCCGTCCTCGGTGCGGATGGCAGCAGCGCTGTTCCTCTCGGGCCAGGTGGCGGTGATCACGAAGTGGTACTCGGTCACTTGCGCTCAACCCCCTTGGCCAGGTCGGGGTAGCCGCGGCCGGCCTTGCCCCACATGCCGTGGGTGGCCGCGACCGCCTTCCCACCCGTGGGGTGGCCGGCGTTGACCTTGATGCGAGTGGTGGACTTCCGGCCCTGTTGCGGTACGGTGGCCATCGGAATCCTTTCTTTGCTGGTGGGTTCCTACGCCCCGTCTGGTGGTGCGAGCACCGGGCGGGGCTTCGTCGTTCTCAGTGCTCTTGCCTGTTCAAGCCGCGCCCTTCGTGCGCGACATCCAGGTGGCGGCGTACTCCTCGAAGTCGATCGGCAGCCCCTGTTCCACGACCTCGTTGATGAAGCCGCGGACGAACGCGGCAGGGATACCTCGCGACCTGCCGAACTTCACACCGGGGAACCGGCCCTCACGCAGCCCCGCGTAGAGGTACTCCCGAGACCTGCCGAGCATCAGCGCCACGGTCTGGACTGACAACACGGCCGGTTCTGCTGTCTCGGTTTGCTGGGAGGTCTGAGGGGTATCGGCAGTCTGCATGCCACCGACTGTATAGCCATACGCTTATGGCTGCAAGGCTGGGTAGAGATGTGCAGCCAAAGAGAAAGCCCCCGGCATGAGCCGGGGGCTGTGAAGCAAAGGCCTGTCCAGAACTACACGGGAAGGCGGTATCGCAGCTGGTAGAGGTGCGACCCCTTGACGAACACCGCAGCCTCGACGGGACGTCGGTCATCGGAGTAGATCACGCGGAACTGGCGGATCACCGGGACTTCGGGAAGGTCTAGCGCCTCGATCTCCTCTCGTGTCGGCGGACGCACCGACACGGTGTCCACCATCTCCCTCTGCGGAAAACCGAGCTCCTCCAGAACCCGCGGGGCGCCGCCGCGGATCTTCCTGCGCTGTGCGAGCGGCGTGCCAGTTGCCAGGTCTGCCGGGTAGTAGGACCAGTCGAGCTCGACGGGCTCGCCGTTGTAACGCATCAGCCGCCGGCGCATGATGGCGGTCCCGCCCTCTGGCAGGCCCAGTCCCTCGGCCACTTCCCCGGGAGGCTGAACCTCCCTTACCTCCAGCAGCTCATAGGAGTACCCGCCAGGAGAGGGCGTGAAGTAGGGGGAGACTTCGACGACGAACGGCTGCCGGTCCCGTACATACACGGCCTTGCCCGGGCGGCTGAAGAGGAACCCTTCAGCCTTGAGGAGCCGCACGGCGGCTTGGATCGTCGGATTCGCCGCGCTGTACTGCTCCACAAGCCGGGAGGTTGACGGGAGTGGGTCACCCGGCTTGAGATCCCCGGACATGATCTTGGCGCGTAGGTCTGCGGCGATCTGCTCGTGCAGCGGGCGCCTGTCTTCTCTGCGAACCACGTCAACCCACCGTCAGCCGGTAGCGGAGACGACGTCCCTCCGTGAGCATCGTCATCACCGACGTCTCGAACGGCACCCCTTCTTGGGTGAAGAGCGTGCGGCACAGCACGATCACCGGTGTTCCAGCGGAGACAGACAGCGCCTCGGCCTCGTCCGCTGTCGCCGGGCGAACGGTGATCTCCTCGATGGCTTCGTGAGCGGCGTACCCGAGCTCAGCCAGCAGCGAGACCGCGCCGCCCTTGATTTTGCGGGGCTCGGCCAGCGGTGTACCCGCCGCCAGGTGCGCCGGGTACCACGAGTCGGTCAGCTCCACAGGCCTGCCGTCCAGGAGCATCACACGCCGGCGCACCACGGCCGACGCCCCCCCTGGCAGTTGGAGCGCTCGGGCGACCTCCGGCGGCGGAGTGGTTTCCCCGACTTCACGGATGCGTTGAGTCCCTGTCCCACCGACTAGCGCGGCTTCCCGCGACCAGGGGTCTGCCTGGCCGTCGGTGTGGGGCGCGAGGTAGGGCAGCGAAGATGCCGTCCACCCTGCGCTCTCCTTCCCGTTCTGTCCCATAAGCCTACTTTATAGGGTCCTCTGATAAGGCAGCGTCTACGGTACCCGCGAACGGCGTGTCCATGCCCGCTATGGGCCGCGCCAGGCCTGTGCCTCGTTCGTGCTGCGAGGGAGGCGCGCGTCAGACGCTTCGACGGCCGCTGCGGGTGAGGCTCTGATTTCGTCTCAGAGCGCTTGAAGCCCGTCTCCCCTAGCAGAGCCCCTCGGGCACCAGGATTCGCCAGGGAGCGGCGAAGCTGTCCCGCTTCCCGGCGGCTTCCAGGTCGGCCCCCCTTCGGTGAAGGTCACTTCCATCGCAGTCATCGCGCACGGCAGTGCGCAAGAGACGGGGTTAGGGGAGAGGGGAAAGGGGTTAGGGGAAGACGTTAACTAACTACCGTTACGTTCCCCTATCCCCTAGAACCTTTGCGGAAGGGTACGAGGAACCCTTCCCGGAACCCTTCGCGCATCTACTCTTGCAAGCCCACTGACCTGCGAAAACACGCCGTTCCATCGCCGAACGCAGGCCGCTTCGTCACCTCCTGCAGACGCCTCCGTTGTCGCTGCCTGCGGCTTTCTGGGAAGGCCCGCACGACCACCTCGGCAACCTTGCCGGCCGGGGGTCCTAGGAGACTTCGCATCACCCTCCGCAAGACCCTTCCCGGAACCCTTCCCAGAACCCTAAGAGCTAGGCCTTGACCTGCAGTTATGCAGCTGAGAGCGACGGGCGCCTCCGCAGGGGAAGGAGGACAGGCACCTGTGAAGTGGCGTTGAACTGGGCGATCTGCGGCCTGCAGGAGTGCTGTTCCTGCATCGAGGTCGGCTATCGGGGGTGACAAGGGGGTGAAGAGGGATAAGAAGAAGGGTTCTCGGAACCCTTCGCTCAAGGGTTCCGAGAGGGGGCGGATGTGCTCGACAGCTCAAAGACCCAAGCGATGAGCAAGGCGACCCCGTATGGTGGGCCGCATGCGACCCCCCGTGCTCTCTCACTGCTGCGACAAGACGGGCCTGCGATTCCCCGATGGGACACGGCGCTGCTGGCGACACCTCACCCCCGAGCAAGAGGAACTGCTGGAACACCTTGATCGACGCGCCGTGGCTGTCGGAATCCACCCCGAACGCCGGGATCTCCCCGGCTGGCCCTACGGCCCGAACGTGGACGCGCAGGCACGGCAGGATCTGCTCGCCTGGGCTGAACCCCGCGGCCTGCGCCTATCAAGATCCGGGCGCTGTCTGCAGTGGCTGCGCGGGAAGCGCTGCCGCCCCTGTGACCATGAGCCGCGCTGGCTGGATCATCCGCCACCAGCGCACCGGGCATCACGGTGAGACCGGACATCTACCGGGGCTGGCCGGCCAGTGTCGTGGCCGTATCCGGCCATAGATCACATTGTCCAGCGGATACTTGCCAGCAGAGGCGACACTAACCCCGCAGCAACCACACTGCGGAGCACCTATGGGAAGACGCAACGATGACCAGCATGCCTACCCGCCGCCTCCACCTCCCCAGGTCGTCTACCACAAACGTGGGATGAGCCTGGCCGGACACGGCTTCAACTGGACGTTGGTCCTGCTGACCTGTGGAATGTGGCTTCCCCTGTACTTCATGTGGTGGCTGACGGTCAGGTCGATCCAGGTGTGCCGGAACCTGGCCAACCGTCGGCGGGTCCGTAAACACTACGGCTGACCCACCGCACTCCTCATCTCCCTGCCCCTGTCTCGGAAGGCCCCCCTGTGATGCGTGCCGTTCTCGCTCCTGCCGTTGTCGCTGCTCTGCTGCTGTCCGGCTGCAGCAGCGACAGTGGCGAAGACCCTGTCCAGCAGCCGCCCGCCGCGCAGCCGGCCGAGCAAACCCCTGCTACCCCGCAAACCCACCAGTGGGGGCAGGCCGCGACCGTGACCGGCGCCGAGGGCGGACAGCTCAAGGTCACTCCTCTCGGAGTGCTCTACCACCGCGGCCCCTACCGGGGAGTCGATGGACCTGCCAATGGGTGGTTCGTCGCTATCGCCCTGCGCATCGAGGCGCTCGACAGGCAGGATCGGCTGGTCGCTCCTGCCGAAGGTGGCGGCTGGGGATGGCGGTCCGGTGAGCAGCAGATCGACACCATCGACGGGAATGCCACCTCCACCCCGTGGGTGGGGGAGGTGCCGGAGTTCGGGGATCCGATCCTGCCCGGCAAGCCCCAGGCCGGGGTGGTGACCTTCGACGTGCCAGCCAAGGGCGGGGAGCTGCAGTACACGTCGGCAGATGGGGTGGTGACCTCTTGGACAGTACCGGCCGCTGCCACTGGGAGCGGGCTGGAGAAGGTGCGGCAGCGGATCAAGCTGTTCACCTAACCTCCCTCGCACCCCGCCAGTTGTGCCCACCCCGACGGTTGCGCTGTGTCGTTATGCCTGTTCGCAGGCTTGGTAGCGGATCGGTATCGGAAACCCAAAAATCAAACCCTGCTCTAGGACAGCGTGAGCGGGGTACGTACACTCCCGAAGGGAAGGGCACGCAAGCATGTCCCCGAACCTCCGCAAGGAACTGGAGAGAGTCCGTGAGGAGGCGAAGCGGCAAGGCTGGCGGGTAGAGCGAGGGAAGAGGTACTGGAAGCTGTACTGCCCATGCCCCCGCAAATGCAAGAAGACGATGGCTCTGACCCCGTCGGATCCCAACTACGTGAAGAACCTGCTCGGCCAGCTGCGCCGAGCAACCTGCTGGAAGGACACAGAGGCCCGATGATGCACTACCTGGCCGCGGACCTCACCTTCGTCTGCGCAGACCCGGCCCGCGACACCGACGAAGAGTTCGACGAGTTCACCGACGCCATCGCTGACGCGCTGCTGGATCTTGCCGAGGCTGATGATGGGATCGTTGATCCGGATGTGACCGCCAGGATCGCTGACCGGTGCGCGAGCGTCCTGATGGGTGTGCGCGCTGATAGCGAGCATGACGCGTTCCGGTTGTTCTCAGCGAACCTGCGGGCTGCTCTGCACGCGACTGGGTGTGGGACTGCGGGGTGGCTGACGTTCCGCCCGACGACACGTGCTCCGAAGGTACGGAAGGCGGAGTTCGCCCGCTCCTGACCGGCCCGTTGGACGGCAAAAGTGCCAGGCGTAGCCGTCGTAGCCGCCGCTGTGGCGGCGGACGGTCACGATGGCGCCGCACAAACCCTGGTAACGGGGCAGTCCACTGGTCACGGTGTCTCTTTTCAGGTGGTGGGTGTGGCCGGGGCCCGGATGACCCCGGCCGGGGTGGGATCAGGTGAAGCACACGAACTCGTCGGTGACGTCCTCACCGTCGGAGTCGAAGACGGCGATGTTCCACGCCTCCTCCCGGTCGCCCATGCTGTTGACCACCCAGCCGACCGTCTCCACACCCCGAGCGGTCAACTGCCAGACGTGGCGGGTCTCCCAGCCCTCCTCCCAGGTCTCGTAGACGAGGGTGTAGGGCTTGACGAACCGGCCGCGGCGGTCGCTGGGCTTGCGGCCATGGGTGATGACCCGCAGCGTCTTCACGTCGATGGCGCCCCGGGTCTTCAGCTGGCTGGTCAAGCGGGTGACGGCGGTGGAGGTTCCCACGGTGGTGGTGTGCTGCTCGCCGTCCCTGTCGGTGTAGGCGACCTTGAACTCGATGAACATAGGAGCCTTTCTGGGGGTAGAGGTCTGGCGTTCCGCCCCGCCTCGGACTGTGGCGTTCCGAGACGAGACGCAGCGCCAGCCTGTTTAAAGGACCATGACGTGCCGACCGCCGTGGTTCTCGCCTCCGCAGGAGCAGTCGCATGCTGGTCCCGTTGCTCCCATGCATCTGGGGGAGCAGATCTTCTCGGGGTTGTAGGTGAAGCGTCCGCTCTGCCAGGTGAGGAACTTGTTGTGGCGGGTGCAGACCAGGTCAAGTCCGCGCATGAACTCAGCCCACTCGATGTGCTCCTGACGGGTGCGGAAGCCGTACTCGTGACGGTTGAGCTGGTGGTATTGGCCGTCGATCCGGAAAGCCATGTAGGGGCCGCCGTCGACGATGCGGCGGGTCTTGCATCCCTTGATGGGGCACTTGCCGAAGTAGCGGATGGTGTCGGTGGCGGTGGCCATTGGTTTCCTCTCGCTCCCATTTCTGTACCTCTACTATAAGATAAGAGAGGTACAGAAACAAGTAAGGGAGGGACAGAAACTCAAACCCGCCCATACGCCTGCAAGGATGAGTCCCATGCCAAGACCAGCCACTGGACAAACCCCCAAGCGCAACATCCGCGTCGAAGACCACGTCTGGGAAGCAGCCACCCGCCGAGCCGAACAAGAAGGCCGATCCGTCGCCAGCGTCGTCCGCGAATACCTAGCCACCTACGGAGCCCAAGCCGCCCCCAAGCCAGGCAGCGCCGACCCCTGGGAAGTCGTGAACCTAGTCGTCCGAGAGGTCACCGCCGGCCGCGTCGGACCGGACACCGACCTCCAAGCAGCCGCCAAAGCCGCCGCGGACCTGCTCCGCGCACTCGGCGTCAACCCGACCAGCAACTAGCAGAGAAGGAAGCAGACGCCACCTGCGGCAGCCCTCCAGGAACGCACTCCACACAGGTACGGACCGGCCGGCCGTCCGGGAACCACCCGATCGTGACGGTCGGCCGCGGCCACCGCTTCCCGCACCCAGCGCACGCACGCCCAGCCCGCTGCGCACCATCCAGACCTGACGGGTCGAACACCAGGCCTTGCGGTTCCTGCTCGATAGCCACAACCAGTCCTCAAAACAAGGGCAGCTGCTCGACGATCTCGCCGAGCTCGAACGTGTCGATACCGCGGGTGGCGCGGGCACGCGCCACCCAAGCAGCGTGCATAGCACGCGTGTTGACGACCGCCTGCTCCAATCCGACGCCGTGGTTGGCGCCACCGCACACGCACCGGCACACCTTGCCGGACGCCTCGTAACAGGTGGCGTTGCACTGGTCCACGACGGTGTTGCCACGGCGGACCGTCAACAGCGCGACCATCGGATCACCCCGCCCGGGCAGGCATGATCTGCTCAGCCCACGCCACCGCCTCGCGGAATGCAGCGTGTGCTTCTTTCGAGAAGGCTTGACGCGCTCCCCGGCCTGAAGGCCGGAGCACTGCGGACGGTGCCCGGTAGCGGCGGTGTCCGACATGCCAGTGGGTTCCGTTGCGCCGGTGAGCGTGCATCCGCCACACGGTGTGCTGTTTGACCACGGGCAGGTCACCCCTCCCGCGGGTTCCGTATCTTCGCCGCAGCGTTCTGCGCGTACCGGACCGCTTCTTCCAACTGGTCCACGGCCTCGTCGAGCCGACCGGTGGCGATGAGCAGCGCAGCGTCCTGTGCTGCTTCCGAAGCGCGGCTTGCGGCGCGCTCAGCGAGCACCGCTGCGTCTGCCTGTTGAGGGGTTGCTCTCATAGGCCTCTTCCTTGCTCTCCGTTGGAGTTGAGTGCTACTTCGAGGTGAGGCGCCCCGGCGGACTGGATGGTGTGGTCAGTAGAGCCCATCAGGCCACCTCCGCGAACAGATCGAGCTGGCCGGCGTCTGTCATGCAGGACCGGAGTTGTGGTTCGGCCGGGCGCTCGTGCCCGTAGAGGTCGGCGAGGCGTGCCCACACCGCGTCCTGCCACGGCAGGCCGGTGACGGCGCCCAGGACAGCGGCGCCGAACAGTGGGGAGACGGTGTCGGCGACCTGCTGGAACTGGCTGGTGCGGGAGCCCTGCCAGGGGTAGTCGGCAGGGAATCCCTGAAGCAGCCCGGCCTGCGAGGGTGTCAGCCGGCCATCAGCAGGGCCGAGGTCGGTGCGGTACCAGGTGCGGGCTCTGCTGGTCAGGGACGGCGCGGGCCGGTCTGCGGAGAACTCGTTGCCCCCAGGTGTCCGGCGGTCGCCTCGGGTGTTGATCCGAACCCCTGCCGGCCAGCCGAGGGCTTTGGCCATCGAGGTGGCCGGGAACGGGGTGACTGGGTGCGGCATGCGCTGGTGGGGCGGCTCGAACCGGCCGCATGCCCACCACTCCCTGATGGGTATGCCAGTGAAGTTCGGGGTGTGGTTGCGGGTGGCGATCAGGAAGGTTCGCTGCCGGCGGGTGGCTGCGCCGAAGTCGTCGGCGCGCAGCGTGACGACGTTACATGAGGTGAAGTCGGCGGCCATGGCCAGTTCGGCGGCCATGTCCATCCAAATCGGTGACACGGCCGGAACCTGCTCGGCAACCACCCACTGCACGTCAGGCAGGCGGAAGGCGAAGTGGAGCGTCTCCAGTACGAGCGCGGTCCGCTCGTCGGTGACCTGCCGGTAGACCACCTGGTGGTCGCCGTTGCCAGTGGCGTAGGAGTCGCCCAGGAGGGTGCAGCCCTCCAGGACGTGCGGTTGGTCGGCGATGCCGCTCCGCAGCCCGGCTGCGGTGTAGGTCGGGCAGGGCGGGGAGGAGATCCATCCGACCACACCGGTGAGATCCTCGGGGTTGAGGTCGCGGATGTCGGCGCGCAGCCGGCGGTGCCCGGCGGCCGTGGCGGTTGCGCATGCGTCGGCATTGAGTTCGATGCCGAGCACATCGTGGAGACCGATCATCCGTGCCGCTTCCGACCATCCTCCAGGGCCGGCGAACCCTTCCAGCACCTGAGGGTTCTTCCTGGAGCTGCTGGTCCTGGGAGCCCTAGCGGTGTGCTCAGGCATGGGGCGTCTCCACCGGGTCCAGTCCTGGTATGACCTGCTGCGAGCCCTCTTTGAACATCGAGATAACGGCCTTCTCGACGTCCCCCAGGGTGGGAAAGCGGCGGCTGCCGGGGGGGATAAGAGCTGTCGCGCTACCGGGTGGGCTGGCGAAGAAAGTCCAGCCAGCGGGGAAGACCTGGTCCGTCTCCGGCAGCCAGATGGCAATGACGTGCTCCCCGGTAGGTGTCTTCGCTTCCCAGGTGCTCTGGTGCGGCCTCAGCTTTTGCCAAGCGAGAGTGGCACCAGCGAAGTTAGGCTCTGTCGCATCTCGAGGGCCGGTCCCGCTGGGAGATGGAGAGATGCTGAGGTCAGCCACGGCCGGCCTCCATGTCCAGAGGTCGTGGGTAGTGGCATTCGGGATCGTTGCAGGACTCGTCGTAGCAGCAGCTCGCTGTTCCGCCAGCATCGACCGGGACAGCGCATGCGGGCCACCAGTACCGATGGTGTGAACAGACGATCTCGCCGGGAGTGGGGAGCCCTCGGGGCTAGCGCTCATGAGGCCACCTCCGTGCATCCGCAGGCGCCCCAGTCGTCGCAGTCGAACAGGCCCGGCTGGTCTGGGCTGGCCTCCAGCCGTTCGCGGAAGGTACGTAGCGGCAGAGGGGTGGTGGCCCCGCCGGTGCGGTCTCGCAGGATCGACACGTCCTTACCGAGCAGCTTGCGGGTCTTTTCCTCCTCGGCTTCCCACTCCAGGTAGCGGTCCCTGTTGACGCGGAGCAGCAGCGCCCACTGGGCCTGGCCGCCGCGCACGCACGCCCCTCCGCAGTTGGCGTGGGGGAACCCCAGGCGTACAGGCGGGGTGGCTCGATGCCCCGCCGCCGGAACATTGCCAGCAGGTCGGGCTTGCTGACGTATGGGGGTTCGGCGAGCAGGCATGCCACCTGGTAGGGGTGCCAGAAGGGCCGGGCGGCGTCGATGCGATGCACCTCGGTCCAGTCGAAACCGAGATGAATCACCGTCTTGTCGGGGTCGCAGTGCTCGTTAATCCATCGCCTCAGCAGTTCCCGCTTCAGGACGCGAGAGCAGACGGCCATGCGGTTGTTAGGGACGACCCGGTGGTCGCGGCCGACCTGCATGGGGGTGCGGCCGTCGGCGAGGATGATCCACTTACAGCCAAGTCGATCGGCTACCTGGCGGGCGAACCGCCAGGTATCGGGGTCTTCGACGCGGGTGTCTGCGGTGAGGAGCAGCACATCCTGAGGTCCGTGCCGCTCGACCAGGCGCCATGCGATCTCGGCGCTAGCTAGGCCCGTGGAGTACTGGACGATGTGCCGAGGAGACCCCTTGGGACAAGCCGCCCCAGAGGGCTGGGCCGTGGGCTCAAGCATCGGCGCCGGCCTCCTTTTCGATCCGATTCACCACCTCGGGAACCCCCTTCGACTGCATCGACTCAGTCACACGGACCACCCCTGAGGTGATGCAAGGCCCGGTCGACCGCGGTCTGCTTCTCGCCGGCGAGAAGCACCACCGGAGTTTCGCCCTGCCAGTAGAGAGCAGTTGCGTACCCGGCGCTGGCCAGAGCCGATCGCAGCTTGGAGTACTCGGCTCGGCGGACACCCGGGGTAGCCATGCCGGCGAGCGTGCCTTCGGCTCGCCAGATGACGGCGACGTGATCGCGGGGGCCGATGCTGGGTTTGAGGATGTCGAAGCCGTCGAGGCCGCTGCCCTCGGGCGCGGCGATATAGCCAGCGGCCTCGAGGACATCCCAGACTGCGTCCCCTAGAGCCTCGAGGTCGACGGGAGCAGAGGCCACGTCAATCGTCATGGCTCACACCCCGGGGAGCGCAGGCGGCGTCGTTCATCTCGGCGGATTCGGCACGTAGCGGCCCCTGCTCTGCTGCGGTCTCGCCCTCGCCCCAAGTTGTTTGCTCGCAGTCGGCGCGGAGAACAGCTATCTGGGCCCGCAGTTCACGCCGTCCACGCCGGGCCGAATCCCACGCCAGTCGCAGCCGGGCCACCTGCTCTTCCAACCGCGCGATGTAGGGGCGCACCGCACTGGCTGCTGCTTCGACCAGCTCATCAGGGACCCCGCCGCTCTCATCCCATTCCCAGGGGAGCTCGGCGACGGCATCGCCGATGCCGCCTTCCAGGTCGATGCCGAGCTTGGCATCGAACCGATAGGCATGCCGGACGGCGTTGTCCCGCAGGGCGGTCATCTCATCCAGCCGCTCATGCAGCATCTGGATACGGCCGGCCGCCTCCGTGTAAGCCTCGATGAGCCGGAGCGCATCCTCGTCCCCGGCAGCCTGCGCTCGTTCGGAGATCTGCTGCAGCTCACCCGGTGTGATGGGGGTGGCGTTGGGCAGCGGCGACACGTAGGCGAGAGGCAACCCACCGGGGTGGCCGTACACGGACACCACGGCATGCCCGCCGGCGACCCACGCGGGCGTTCTGGTTCGGCTGATGAACTCCTCATCAGCGTGTCCCCCGGGCCGGTAGGTGACGGTGGTCCCGACCGGGTGCCTCCGGTTCCACTCGTCGGCTTCGGCCTGGGGAGCACTGGAGGGAGCTGGGAGGGCGCCGGTCAAAGCGGCCAGGGTGTCCACGACAGCACTGGCGATGGCGCCCACCGAGCCACAGCAGACGGGGCAGCCGGTGGCGTACCCGTGGTCCTTGTGGGGCAGGTTCGGGGCGAGCGGACTGGTCAACGTCCCCAGCGCCTCGGCGATCCGCTCCACGAGGAAGTCACGAGGCAGGCCTCTCAATCCAGCCTGCTTGGTTCGGCTGCACCGGCCGGGCGCTGGTTCCCACCTTTGGTGCCGGGGGTGAAGCTCACCCATCACCGCGCCCGATCAGGTCAGCGACGGCCTTGGCGACTTGCTCCGGCTCGGCCAGCACATCGACGGGGAATTCCTTGGCGAAGTCCCCGAGTGCCTTTTGCTCAGAGGAGTACGGCACCCAGTACCAGCCACCGACGCCGCCCTGAAGGCAGTACCACTCGTCCTTCAGTGGGTCGGTGTCCTCCCCAACCCTCCAGGAGATGTACAGCTTGACGTAGCCAATCTGCTGTGCTTCGGCCTCGCCGAGCTGGAGAGTGAAGTCGTGGTCGTCGTCACGCCACGAATCCGCGACGGTAATGCCGGCGGCGTGGATGGCTTCAGCGACGGCGTCGAAGTAGGCATCGGTAGGCCATCCGTCGGGACGCTGCCAGCGTCCCACAGTTTTTCCGCCGGATAGTGACTCCTGGAGAGAGGCGGTGCGGTTCATCGGGGGTCCTTCCGATTCCCGGCCAGTGATCACATGAAGGTGGGGTGGGCTTCTTCTGCGCGGCGATAAGCCCTTCGTGCTCCAGCGCGTTCAGGGGGATCCGCCGGAATCTCATAAGACGGATCGGTCTTCCGTCTCGTGACGCGAGAACCCACAGCTGAGCCAGCTGCGACGGAGAGACCTTCGAAGACGATGTTCCTAAGCCATTCGAGATGCCGCCGGTTGACATGCGGGGCCTTCACAGCGCTGCGGAGATCCGGGCGGGTTCTCTGACGGAGGGCTACATCGTGGATGGTGAGCCGCTGCTCGAGCGGCATGTCACGCACTCTCCACGACGTCGTGTAGTGGAAGGTGACGCCGTCCATGCTGGTCCCTCAGCGTCTCTCAGCCCCACCATCTAAACATGTGTCATAGTGCACTTCGTCGAGGCGGAAGTCAAGTTATGGCAGTCTTAAGGTATGGGTCGCTCCCCCACACCGGACGCTGCCTACACGCGTGAATGTGTGCTCTACCTGCGGAAATCCAAGGGCAAGGCCGGGATTGCTCGACAACGCCGCGACTGCGAGAAGCTCGCCGAGCAGCTCGGCTGGCGGGTCATCGCCGAGTTCGTCGACGTCGACGCCACCGCCTTCGTGAAGATCGGCGGCCAGGTCGAAGAGACCCAACGCACCCAGCGGCCCAGCTACCAGCGGATGCTCAGCATGCTCCGCGCCGACACCCGGGACCAGCCGCTGGGAGTGATCGCCTGGCACGCCGACCGGCTGCTACGTGATCTCCCTGAGTGCGAAGAGTTCATTCGGATCTGCGCGCCACGCCGGCACCCGGTGGAAACGTCCCGTTCCGGCGGCTATGAGCTGTGGACCCCAACCGGACGCAAAAGGCTCCGCAGCGACATCGTGGATTCCGCTTTCGAAGTCGACCACCTGATCGAGCGGATCGAATCCGACCGGGACGAAAAAGCCCGCGAGGGACGCTGGCATGGTGGGCCTGTCCCATTCGGGTGGAAGTACGTGCGTCTCAACCCTGATGACGAAGAGCGGACGCTGGTACTGCACCCTGAGCAAGCCGAGGCGATCCGGTGGGCTTACATTCAGGTGATCCGCAAAGCCAGTTTGAACTCAATCGCCAGCGAATGGAACCGACGCGGCCTGCGCCGCTACAAAGGCGGACTGTGGGACAGCGGTCAGGTACGCCGGATACTGCTGCGGTCCCGCAACGCAGGGCTTTTGACACACCGCGGCCGAATCGTGGAGACGGAGCTGCCAGGAGGACTCGCGGAGTGGCCACCGATCGTGTCCAGAGAAATATGGCAGGCAACAGTGAACATCTTGACAGCTCCGGGCCGCGGTCCAAAGAATAGCCGTGCTCGTAAATGGCTGGGCAGTGGACTATACCAGTGTGGAATAGAAGGATGCGGGAATACGCTGCGGACCGGGATGGGAAAAAGCGGCACGACTGCCTGCCGGAAGTCTGTGGTTGTCTACCGGTGCCGCTCTGATGAGAAAGGACACGTGGTTCGCAACGCCAGTCATCTGGACGCCTATGTGTCGATGGTGATAAAGGCCCGCCTGTCCCGCCCGGATCTGCGGGAGATCATCAGCCGGGAAGACTCTACGGAGGTCGATGACCTGTCCACCCAACTAGCGGTACAGGAAGCGGAGCTGGCGGAGTGGCGACGGCTGGCTCGCGAGGGGAAGGTGTCAGCAGTGGCGTTCGCCGAAGTGGAGCAGGCCACGCTGGCGCGGATCTCCGACCTGAAGGCACGCCTGGCTCAGGCAGTGCAGACTCCCTTGCTGCTAGAGCTGCTGGACGTGGATGACATCGCCGCAGAATGGGACCAGCAGACACTGGAGTGGCGGCGGATGCTGCTGCAGATGCTGGTGACGGTGACAGTACACCCTGTCAAGAAGGGGCGTCCGCTGGGCTGGTATCCAGGCCAGCCCTACTTCGACCCCGACGCGATTGAGTTCACCTGGCACCACTGAAGCCGCTCACCCTCTGGGCTCTGCAGGCGGTTCGGAGGGCTGCCCAGGAGACGGCTCCGGCGCCGGCGTCGGGGTGTCCTGACCGTCATCGGGAGGGGCGAACAGCTTGGGAGTCTCCTCCGGCGGCGTGCCGGGACCAGTGGGCCGAGGGGAAGGCGTCGGCGGCTGCTCCGGCACATCGGGGTGCTGCGGGGATTCGGATTCTGGTGACGGGCTGGGCTGTAGAGGGAGCCCCCGGAGCTTGGGGACCGGCTTCGGCGCGGGCAGGTCCGCTCTCTCCCTACGGACGACGACTGTCGGGTTGGTGTTGTCGGTGGCGGTCGGGCCGGGGACAGCGGGGGAGGTGACCATCACCTTCGGTCTCGGCGAGGGGAGGTCGATGTAGCCGTTGGTGCCGGGGGAGGAGCTGCCAGGGATGGTCAGGACCGCGACGCCGGTGAGTGCGAGGTGGCTGGCGATGCTGGCGGCTGGGGTGAAGGGCAGGGCGGCCAGACCGGTCAGGGACGCGAACCGGCGCAGCCGGCGGTGGCTGGTGGAACGAACGGTGATGGTCTGCCCGTCTCGTACCCACGCGAGGGAGGCCACGCCGTCGGGGAGGGCGTAAATGGTGGAGGCGACAGTGGCGTTGCGGGCGGCGATGTAGGCGTTGACGCAGGCTGCCCAGGCGGTGGTGATGTCGCCGGTGTGCTGGCCGGTGAGGGCGATGGTGACGATGTCGTCTTGGATGGTGACGGTGATGTCGCCGCGCCTGCGGTCCAGGAGCGCTTGGGCGAGAGGTGCTGGGGTGCCAGCATTGATGGCCGCGATGTACTGGGGGTTGGTTGTTGTCAGGGTGGGGTGGGCGCGGCGGGTATCGAGCATGTGGGCAACGCTCCGTCGGGTCGCACAGACTCTATGACGTTGTTGCCCCGGAGGTCCCTGACTAGGTCCTTCGCACTATTGGAGCTGGTCAGGTGCTGTGTTGCTAGCACAATACCACCGACTTTACAAATTTGTTACCTGAGCCCTGTCGGTGCGTCTGTTTTGTCAGTTTACGTTCCGTTGGGTAGTGGAGTTGCTGGAGTAGTCGAAGGTGTTGCGATTGTGATGGCGCTGGGCGACGAGCCCGCAGACGACCACCATGACCGTGCGGCGCTCCTCGACACTCAACCCTTCGATGTGCCATGCCTGCATGGCTTCCGATGGGAGGCCTTCCCAGATGATGTCGTCGGGGAGGTCAGCGGGTGGGTGGCGCCAGAACGGTTCAGGGGCGTGGCGTTGGCCGCTGGGGCCGGTGGTCGCGCCGGGCAGCGGGGGGAGCTCGGTGTTGGGGTCTTGGGTGGCTTGGTGGATCCACCCAGGGGGAAGCTGGTAGGCGTGCTCTAGCGCGGCGAGTATGGGCTGAGAGAAGTTGGTACGCCGGGCCTTCTCTATGTCGGCGACGACGCGGGGGTCGAGGCCCGTGCTGCGGCAGAACTCCGACCTGTTGCTGTAGCGGGGGTTGATCTGGACACGGCGGCGGATGAGGAGCTGGCCTAGGTTCTGCCAGCCGGCGCCTACGCGTGGAGTAGGGGTCATGGGGTGCTCCTCGCTGGCGGCACGGTGTGGATTCTGAAGTACACGTCTGGACTAGTCAAGCAAGCCTAGTGGATTGAGTCTTCGCAGGTCGCACAGGGTTCCAGTCTTGCCCAGTCCACTCCTTGCCAGTCTGCTTCAGCCTCTTGAGTCTTAAAGATCTTGATTGATCTATGGACTCAATAGGACTGAGATACCTAGTATGAGGCCATGCCTGGTCGAGCTCTTCCCCCCGGCGCCGATCCCGTGCTGAGGGCGTCATGACTACCCCCGCTTGGTGGCGCCCCGGCATGACCGCACAGGAAGCGGCCATGTGGGAGGCCGCCCAGAGGGCCGCCAATGAGGCACCAGAGATCGCCCCGGATTCGGATCTGGGGCGGCAGATCAGGGCCTTGTTCGAGGGGTTCCCCGGCAGGGTGCGGGCCCGCCGTGCCGCTGCCGTGACCGCCCAGGACACCGCTGCATGAAAGCGGACGCCCGGACCGTTGCAGCCGGCCGGGCGTCCTCGAACCCACACCGCAACCAGAGACGAGAGGTGGGTCCGTTGACCAACTCTAACCCGAACTCAACAGTCAAGGTCTCCCGACATCTGTGGGAGTACGACCACCCGTTCTACTGCGCTGAAGGCAACTACTACACCAGCGGCGACCAGTGGGACGAGGTCTACACCAGTTACGACTCGTGGGCCGACTTCATAGCTGAATGGGGAGACACGGACCCCGACCTGAACCTGGTATTCCGCTGGGACTGGATCAAGTCCAACCCGGACGACTACGAACCCGACGACGGAGCCATCCGCGTCCCCGAGGACAAGCTGTTCATCTTCTGGGTCTTGCAGCGCAAGGCCCTCCTCAGAACGACCGTGTGCGCCGTCACCGCGGCCGATGAGCCCGCAGTGCGCGCCTGGCTGGACCACCGCGCAAAGGCCATCGCGGCCATCTGGGAGCCGATCAGCCTCACTCACAGCGGTGAGCGCCGATGAACAACCAGTGCCCGCCGTGGTGCACCGTCAACCACGACTGCCCCCTGCGGAACCCGGACGGCACCCCCATCACCCTGCCGGACGGCCGGCCGCTGCTCCGGGACGCCCACGAATCCGCCCCGTACTGGACCGACCACGGCATGCACGCCGCCCTCTACCAGGGGCCCAGCCGGCCGGTGCAGGTGGCCCTGTCCGCCCCCTTGTGCACGGTGCTGCTACCGGAGCGGGTGGCGCGGGACCTGGCTGAGGTGCTGGCCGCCGGCGGCGTCGCCGAGGTGGCCGACGTGATCCGCCGGGCCCTGGCCCGCCTGGACGAGGGTGAGGACACCGGCACCGGCCAGGCCGGGGGTGAGGCATGAGCACCCCACTGCGCGTCCCCTACGAATCCCCACTGCACGCGGTTGCAGACAAGCTGATCGGGCTGTACTGCGCCCTGTTTCGGGTCGCGTCTGCACAGCGGCTGCACTGCGACAAATGCGGCTGGACCGGCCAGTGGATGACCCAGAGGCAGCAGCGGCAGCTAGCCGCCGGTGTCCCGGTGACGTGCGGGCGGTTGACGTGGGGCCGCCGGGTGTGCACCGGCCATCTGCAGACGGTGGCCTGCGCCGAGCGTGAACGGAGGGCAGGCCGATGACCCGTCGCATGCCGCTGGTCGACTACGTCGAGATGCTCGGGGAGGCAGCCGAGTCCGGGCTGATCGACCGAGGCGAAGCCGCCCAGCTCCTCGCCGACTACTCCGACGGCAAGTTCACCCCGCTGGGGGCTGCGCGGGCGCTGCAGCGGCATCGCACCTACCGGCAGGAGATCCGCGGGCTGCTGATCAGCGCCGAGCAGCTGCTGAGCGCGCTGACCGCTCTGCAGCAGGCGACCACCGAGGCCGAGCGGGACGCGGCGTTGACTGCCATCCGGTCCGTCGAGGACCAGATTTTCGCCAAGCAGCGGGAGGAGCTACGGCAGCGGTTGCGGGAAGGCGGTGGCATCTGATGGTGCAACTCACCTACTACCCCAGCCGGGAAACTAGCGAGGGCACACAGGCATGGCAGCCGGCCCCAGATGACGTGCACACCCTCCGCTACGGCTACAACCTCGCTGACTTGGACCGGTTGGCACGGATCGCCATGAGCCGCAGCATCGGCCAGATCCTGGACCCTCATCTCCGGTACGAGCTTGCCTGGTCTGGGATAGTCGACTTCCTGTACTCAGCCGAAACACCCCCGGAGCCTGTCGACCTGATAGGTGCCGGGCACCGTGAGATTCTCACTCATCTGCGCTACCTCCGGCATGACCGCGGCATAGACAGCCGTGATCCACACAAGGGAAGCAAGCGCTTTGCCGCCTACTGGGAGTGGGCGGCCCGCCGTGTCCCCAGCCATGAGGACAAAGTGGTAGACCGCACGGCGCTGTGGCAGATTTGGCCGCTCCTGACTGATGGGCAACGTCGGGTTCTAGCCGCGCTTGCTGCCTGTGGGACTTACCAGGAAGCGGCCCGCTCATTGGGCTTGACTACCGGCGGGTTTGTTTCATCCGTCGTGGCGGCACGCCGTGCCTTTTTGAAGTTGTGGCACGAAGGAGAAACCCCATCAAGGGTGTGGGGAGTTGACCGGCGGGTGGCTACCGGAGATAAGCCGAAGGCTGAACGCCGGTCCGTTACCAGGACCGTTGCTCGTCGTAGTGGGAAACCCCGCAGAACACCCCAACACGGCAAGACCAGTACTTATAACCTGCATGGCTGTCGGTGTGTTGAGTGCACTGCCGCGGTTGCCCGCCAAGCTCTCAAGAGCAGGATCCGCAGGCGACTTCGTGAGCAGCGCCCTCTCTCGAGGACTCAGATTGAGTTCCTTCAAGCGCGTCACGCTGCAGGCGAGTCGATCGAGGACATAGCTCGGGACATGCGGGTCGACGTTTCTCTTATCTCTGACCTGCTGTCCTCTGATCCAGATAAGGAGCGTGCCGCATGAGCAGCTCCACATCTCAGAGCACCCAGCGTCGCCCAGTCTCAATTGAGACAGTCCGTCTCTCCCAAACAGCCAAAGGGCAGCTCCTCAAGCTTAAGCGAATCACCGGCATCAAGAACTGGAACATCTTGTGCCGGTGGGGACTGTGCATCGCATTGGCAGATCCGTCACCCCCGCTGGTGCGGGAGATCGTCACTGATTCCAACGTCGAGATGACGTGGAAGACGTTCGCCGGGGCCTATGGCGACATTTACCTGGCGCTGCTGAGGATGCGATGCGAACAGGAGGGCGGAGACCCAGACGACCCGGCCGCCGTCGCCCACACCCTCACCGTGCATTTGCACCGGGGGATCGGGCTGCTGGCAGGCCGCACAGACCTGACCGGGATCACCGACCTGATCGCTCTCGCAATCTCCCAGCCGCTGCCGAGCAACGCGCCGGGGGTGATCGAATGACCGTCCCGTTGCGTGTGGAGTACGGCGTGGCCGTCCACCACCCCGGTTGCAATTCCCCGGAGATCCGCCCGGTCAGCTCTCGAGAAGAGATGGCAGAGGCCACCGAGAGCCTCCGCCACTGGGGAATGGTGGCCGAACCAGTCGCCCGGCGCGTCACCGCATGGACCCGCGTCCCGGTCGGCTCCGAACCGCACCCCCTGGAGAAAGCCACCCAAAGCCTGCTGGAAGGGGATGAGCAGCGGCGCAGCACCGCCCTGTACCTGGCCGGCCTGCACCTGACCGGGATGACGGACCTGGCGGACATGTCCACCTACGTCGCTGACATGCTCGGCCGGCTGGCCTCTCATCTCGACGGCACCGCCCGGCAAGAGTGGTTCGACCGGCTGTGCGCTGCGATGCGGGACCACGCCCACGCCCAGGTCACCGGGGATCAGACGTCCGCCGGTGAGGCCGCGGCCCGCCGGGACGAAGCCCTGAACGTTCTCACCTCCCGCGAGACCACTACGACCTCCTCGTCTCGCCGTCTTCCCCCGGCGCACGGCGAGGTCCTTGAAGGAGGCCCCTGCTGATGGTGCTCAAGACCCGCAGGCCCACTGGCGCTGTTCCCTGGCCGCTGATCCTCCTCGAAGGGCCAGAGAAGGTCGGGAAGAGCTACGCCTGCGCCCAGCTGTCGGCTTCTTCCAAGGTCGGCGACACCTACTGGATCGATATCGCCGAAGGCGCCGCCGATGAATACGGCGCCGTCCCCGGCGCCGACTATCTGATCGTCGAACACGACGGGTCGTTCGGCTCCATCTACGGCGCCGTCACCGAGATCCACGCCCTCGCCCAGGCAGCTCTTGACGCCGGTGACAAACCGGTGGTGCTGGTCATCGACTCGATGACCGCCGAGTGGGAGCTGCTGAAGGACTGGGCCACCCAGCGCGCGAAGGGTTCCAAGGCCAACAGGGCGAAGCTGGCCCGGGACCCCATGGCTGAGATCACCGTCAGCCAGGTCTATTGGAATGACGCCAACGCCCGGCACCGCCGGCTGATGAAGCTGCTGATGACGTTCCCGGGCATCTGCGTGATGACCGCCCGCGGCAAGTACGTGACGGCGGTCGGGGAGAACGGGCAGCCGATCGAGGGGCAGAAGGAGTACCGCGTCGAGGGGCAAAAGAACCTGGCCTACGACGCGTCCTGCTGGGTGCGGCTGTCCCGTGAGGAACCGGCGATCGTGGTCGGCGCCAGGTCGGTGCACGCCGGTATCCGCCCAGGCCGGGATGAACCCAAGCGCCTCCCAGCGGACTGGTCGCTGGAGTGGCTGATCTTTGAGGCGCTCCAGTGCGACCCGAGCAGGGCGCATGCCCGGGAGCTGGTGGAGGCGCACCCGGAGCGTTCCCCCGAGCAGATCCGGGATGAGGTCATCAACCCTGCAACTTCGTTCACCCGGCTGCGTGAGCTGTTCGCCGAAGCCAAACGCACCGGTTATGAGGGCGTGATCGTCAGCGACGAGCGAGGCCAAGAGGTGCTGCTGGTCGACTTGATCACCCGGCTTGGCCGTGAACGCAAGCCCCAGGAAACAGCCAGCGAGAAGAGGCAGATCTCTGCTGACCAGGCGGGTCAGCCTGATGGTTCGGAGACCGCAGCGTGAACCTCAAAGAAGCCGCCTTGCGCGCCGCAGTAATCAAGCGGCTCAAGGAACTGCTGGATGAGGCCGACAAGGAAGGCCGCACCGAAACCCTGTCCCTGTTCCTGGAGGCCCGCCAGGCCCTTGGGGTGAAGTCGGTGGACATCACCCTCCCCACCGGAGAGAAGATCGCCACCGCCACTCTGCCCGCTCCAAGGCCGAAGGTGGACGTGGATGAGGGCGCCTTCCTGGAGTGGGTGCGCCGGGAGCACCCCGAGGAGCTGGTGGTAGAGGTCCGGGAGTCGTTCCGCCGCGCGCTTCTCAAAGACCTGGTCGCCGTCGACGATCAGGTCGTCAACAAAAAGACCGGCGAGGTAGTGCCGTGGGCGTCGGTCCGCCCGGCCGCCGAACCGTCCTCGTTCACGGTGCGGTTCACCCCCGCCGGCCGCGAGGCGATCGAAGAGGCGTGGCGGTCCGGGCAGCTCGGCTTGCTGGAGTACGTCGCGCCCCGCCAGCTCGAGGCCGGGGGTGATGCGGCGTGAACCCGGCGGCAATCGAGCAGCAGCTCGGAGCTCTCAGCACGCAGCTGGATGAGGCAGTCAGAACGCTGGGAGAACTGGAGCAGACCGCAGTCGAAGCCGAAGGCGACTACAAGGTCAAGTTCTCCCAGGTGTTTCGCGAAGCGGTGGGTTCGGTTGAGGACCGCAAGCAGATCGCCACCGCCGAGTGCGACGCCGAGTGGCGCACCTGGGGGAAGGCCGCCGCAGCGGTCCGCCTGCAAAAGGAACTGATCAAGGCCTTGCATGCCCGGATCGACGTGGGCCGCACACTGGCGTCGACCGCACGGGTCGAGGCCACTTTGACCAGGTCGGAGTGGACGCCATGACCCGCGGGCGAAACACCGGACCGGACCGCGCCACACGGGAGCTGTGCGCGGCACGGGACTGGAACTCGTGCGCCTGGTGTGGCCGGCCCCTGCAGAACACACTCCGCAGCCTGCAGCACCGCAAGGCCCGTGGTCTCGGCGGCACCACCGACCCCGCCATCAACCGCCCATCCAACCTGATCTGGCTGTGCGGGTCGGCGACGACTGGCTGCCACTACCGAGCCGAGCAACGCACTCTTGAAGGGCATCGCCTGGGTTTCTGGTTGTGGTCCTGGCAGGACCCCACCCAAGTCCCGGTGCGGCACGCCATCCACGGATGGGTGCTGCTCGCCGACGACGGAACCGTCACCCCCGCAGAAAGGGCCGCGTGATGGCTGGACGACACCGCAAGCCGACTCGATGGCAGCGCCTCGTCGCCTGTTGTGAGCGCCGCTGGCAGGCCCGCCACCGCACCACTAACCCGCCGCGGGAACTGCCCGCACCCACCACCACCGCCTAGGGAGGACCCCCATGACTGACGGCCCGATGACCACGCAGGTGCCGCCGGCGGCGCTGCTGGCCGGGGACGTGCTGCTGGTCGACCCCGACGACCCCGACCGCCAGGTCCGCTGGCAGATCACCACGGTCGGCCGTGAAGGCGACGTCGTCGTCGCCGACTACGTCACCTCGGACGGCTGGGAAGGCCGCCACGGCTTCGAAGACCCCGAGCAGCTGCTGACCGTACAGGTCAGGGACATGCGAGGTGCGGCGTGAGCAGGCTACGCAGCCGCCGAGACAAGGACACCGGCGAACAGCCGGCCACGGCAGGGGAGACGGGGGACAGTATCGTGCCCGGGCTTGAGACACGCACCGATGAGTCTCTCGACCAGCTGTGGGCGCTGCACCTGCAGGCGAAGGCCAACGCTGATGCTCTCGCCGAGCAGGCTGCCGCAGCTGAGCGACGTCAGGAAGCGGCCCGGCAGCGCGCACAGCAGCTACGAGATCAGGCTGCCGAGCTGGTGCGCCAGGCCGAAGAGGCTGACGCTGCCGAGCGCGCGGAGGCCGAGCGGGTAGCGCGGCTGCGCGCGGACGAGGCCCGCGCCCGTGCTGTGGCCGCTGACCACGCCGACACCGTCGAACTGAAGGTGAGGACCTCAGGCCGGCAGCACCCGGCCGAACGCGCCCAGAACCCGCAGGTGACCCACCCGGACGTTCCCGGTGCGCTCGTGGCCACCCACGGCCCCGAAACCCAGGGCATGCCGGTCATCTCCCCGGATGATCCGCTGGGCACGGGCGGCTACCCCACTGTCCCCGCGAACGGAGCACCGGCATGAGGATCCGTATCCCCCGCCCGGTGAACACCTTCCTGGACTGGGTGATGTTGAACCCGGACGTCGTGGTCGGTGCCGTATGGGTGATCGCTGCTCTGATCGCCGTGTTCACTCAGCGGGCAGGCGTGGCGTGGACGGTCACCGGTGTCGGCGCGGCCGTATTCCTGGTCCTCACCCACACGGTGGGGAAGGCCGCCCGCCTGGCCGAGCAGCGAGACGCGCTGCGCTACGAGAACGGAGCGTTGCGCGCGGAGATCAACCGGCTGCGGCAGGGGGACCCGACGGCGCGGACGGCGCAGCTGCACTCGATCGGCGATTTCGGGGAGCCGACATGATCACCCGCATCGCACGGTGGCTGTACCGCAACCCGGACGCTGTGATCGCCGCTGTCTGGCTGCCCGGTTCCTCCGCCCTCACCCTCTACTCGATCCCCGCTGGGGTGGCGGTGAGTGTGATCGGCCTGGTCGGCTTCACCGTGGTCGGCAACCGGGTGGGGGAGGTCGCCCGGCTCCGGAACGAGGTGACCTGCTACCGGGAGCTCCTCCGCGAAACACAGGCGTCCATCAGTGAATGCGGTGGCGGCAGGTGGTTGCCGTGACCGCCCACGAGCCGGCGTGGACGGCAGGTCGACCCGGGTCCCTGCCCTCCACGCCGACCACCGGCCGACAGTGGCGCATCGAGTTCCCCCCAGGCCAGGAACTCCTTAACGCCAACCGGCGGCTCCACCACTTCCGGCATGCCGCAATCGCCCGACAGTTGCGCGCAGACGCCTACCGTCTGGCCAAGCATCACAAGATCCCGCGGCTGGAGCGCGCCCAGGTCGATGGGATCTACGAGCCGCCGGACCGGCGCCGCCGCGATTCCTCTAACTGGAACCCGACCTACAAGGCCATGGTCGATGGCCTCGTCGACGCCGGGGTCCTCGAAGACGACGATCACACCCGCCTGGTCGGCCCTATCCCGCACATCGGTGACCCACACCCGAAGGGCCGGATCGTCCTGGTCATCACCGAACTCACCCCCGCAACCCCCGCACAGGAGAAGACGTGAGCGTCCACACCCTCAACATCGACCAGCTGCGCCGCTTCGAGATGAAGGAGCGGCAGCCGTGACCCTCTGCGCGCTCACTGTCCGGCAGCCGTGGGCAGCCGCTATCGCCCACCACGGCAAGGATGTCGAGAACCGCACGTGGACGACCAGCCACCGCGGCCTGATCGCCATCCACGCCGCCGCCGGCGTCGACTCCCGGCACCTGTACTCCATGCAGGTCTCCCAGGTGGCACACCTTGCTCGGGCTCGGGAAGAGCAGGTCCGCACAGCGGCGGCAACACGCGGTGCTGTGATCGCCGTCGCCTGCTTGTCGGATGTGTGCGCTGAAAGCGCGTCCAGCACTCCTGTGGAGATCATCAGCGCCCCGTACTTGAGGTGCGGGTGCGGCCGGTGGGCGGTCGCCTGCCAGTACCACTGGCACCTGACCGGCGTCCGCGCGCTGCCGGAGCCGGTGCCGGCCAAGGGGGCGCTCGGGGTGTGGACGCTGCCGGACGAGGTGGAGGACAGGGTCCGCGCTCAGCTCGACACGCTTGAGGAGGTGGCCCGGTGAGTGGCTACCGCCCCAAGGGGAGTGCGTCATGAGCGACGGCACCAAGATCGAATGGAGCGACGCCACCTGGTCACCGATCATCGGCTGCGACAGGGTCTCACCAGGCTGTGACAACTGCTACGCCGTCACCAGCGCCTACATCCGCGCCAACAACCCCAACCCGAAAGTCGCCGCGGCCTTCGAAGGGCTCACCCACCGCACCAGCGGCGGCTTGGACTGGACGGGCCGCGTCAACCTCTTGAGCGACCGGCTGATGCAGCCGCTGCGCTGGCGCAAGCCCCGCAAGATCTTCGTCAACAGTCAGAGCGATTTGTTCCACGACGCGGTACCGGACGAGTTCATCGCCCAGATCCTCGCCGTCATGGCGCTGACCCCCTGGCACACCTACCTCGTCCTGACCAAACGCCACGGCCGCATGCGGTCCTTCCTTGCCAACCCGCCGAAGAGCGACAACGGCGAGTACGAGACCAGCGTCGGCTGGCTGCCCGGAGCAGGAGCCAAGTGGATGGTGGCCGATGCACTGGAGGGGATCAGCCAAAGCCCCGATGTGCGGCTGACTGAGGAGCAGTGGGCACTGGTCAAACGGCCCGGTGCCCGACTGGAGTGGCCCCTGCCCAACCTGTGGCTGGGGGTCTCGATCGAAAACCAGAAGTGGGCTGACATCCGCCTCCCGGCGCTCGCCGCCACTCCTGCCGCGGTCCGGTGGGCGTCCATCGAACCACTGCTCGGCCCCATCGACCTGGGGATCGGTGATCCGCACGTCGGCCACGACAGCGACACCATCCACGGGGATCCGCACCAGCGGATCTGCCTGGACTGCTCCGACCCCGACAACGGCATCGAAGTGCCGTACTGGCGGCGCGACCCCCAGCCGGACTTGCTGGACTGGGTCGTGGTCGGTGGCGAGTCCGGGCCGGGCGCCCGGCGCATGGACCTCGCTTGGGCGCGTGACCTGCGCGACCAGTGCGCTCGTGCCAAGGTCCCGTTCTTCTTCAAGCAGCTCGGCTCCGCCCTGGCACGCGAGCTGGGATGCACAGACCGCAAGGGCGGCACCCCTTCTGAATGGCCCGAGCCGTTCCCCCGCGAGTACCCCGAAGGTGCGGCGTGACCACTAACCGGACCGTCCAGGATTTGTGGGATGACATCGCCGCCGAACTGTGCGACGTGATCGTCACTGCCGCCGTCGCCTTGGCCACCATCACCGGCCCCGAGCAGGCCGGCGTCCACCTGGATTCCAAAATCGCCGCCCTCATGGCCCGCGCTGGCCTCACCACCGTGGAGGTGCACCCATGACCACCCCTCGACTGCCCGACGCTCCCACCCTCCGGATCGGCGCGTTGGACTGGCAGCGGGACGCTGCCTGTGCCGGCGAAGACCTGGCCCTGTTCTTCGGCGCCGAAGGCGAGCGCGGATTTGAGCGCGCGCTCCGTGAACGCGCCGTCAAGCGGATCTGCGCCCGTTGCCCGGTGCGGGAGCAGTGCCTGCAGCACGCCCTGGACACCCCGGAGAAGTACGGCCTGTGGGGCGGCCTGAACGAGGAGGAACGCGCCGTCGAACGCCGCCGCCGCAAACGACGCGTGCACCCTAAGCCGCTGCCGCCGGTGGTCCTGGAGCCGCAGCATCGCCCCCAGCCGCCCTCCAAGGACGTCAGCGACGGCTACTACGGGATGGGCCGCTGCGAGTCGTGTGGCTACTCCCAGCGGCTGACCAAGACCGGGCTGGTCATCTCCCACCGCCCCAAAGGGACGACGGTGGAGTGCCCGGGGACTGGCCGCCCGCCGATGACGGGCGTGGAGGAGGCGGTGGCCTCATGACCGCCCCTCACCCCCTCATCAAGCGGCTCTGTGACCTGCGTCTGGCTGCGGGCATGTCCCAGCGGGAGGCCGAACGCCGCGCCGGCCTCGGCAAGGGAACCATCTCGCTCTGGGAAGCCGGCCGCTACGGCGCCCAGGTTGAGAACCTGGCACGGTACGCGGCCCTGTTCGGCCTCACCCTCGCCCTGGTCCCCGCCGCTGACGACGAGGACGACGTCCTCGGGGAGCAGCTCCCCTACGGGCAGGTGATCGTCGGCGATGGGGAGAAGTGGTGCGGGGGCTGCAAGCAGGTGCGGTCGGTTCGGGCGTTCCACCAGGACCTGTCACGCCGGGATGGGCTGAAGTCGCGATGCAAGTACTGCCTGAAGGAGCGGCGTGAGCGCCGTGCCCGCCGGCAGGCGGAGGAGGCGGCGTGAGGTCACGTTTGTTGTTCAGCGCGCCGCTGTCTCTCCTGCCGGATCAGCCGCGCCACGTAGTCATACGTGTAGACGTGTCCGATCGCGCGGACGATGCTGGCCGGCGTCTCACCGCGCTCGAACGCGGCTCGCAGGATCGCCGCCTTCAGCCTCTTGGGGGCCTCCACGTAGGCCCTTGCGGCCTCTTCAAGCTCAGTCTCGGTCGCCTTGTCCACACCGTTCAGGGTCTCACAGGCCTGCATAGTGTTCACGATACAGGTTGACGAACTCAGTTCGCGTACTGATACATTGATCTAGGTTCGTAACTGGGCGTGGCCCAACCTCTTGTCCGCGAACTAGCTGGGGGAGCACACCACCCGATGGCTGGACGTAGCGAGGCGAGGATCTTCGCCTCCATCTGGAATGACCCGACCTTCCGGGCCCTGACGCGCCGGCAGCAGGGCATGTACCTGTTCCTGCTGTCTCAGCCGGACCTGAGCTTCTGTGGTGTGATCTCCCTGCGCCCCCGCCGCTGGGCACAAAAAGCCAAGGACCTCACCCCCGATCAGGTCTGGGAAGACCTGAAAGCTTTGGCTAACCCCTTCCCGGAAGGGCCGCCGGAAGGGATTCCGGAAGGGACCGGGAAGCCCTTCATCGTCCTCGACGAGATCGAGGAAGAGGTGTTCGTCCGATCCCTCATCCGCAACGACGGGATCTGGAAGCAGCCGAACCTTCTGAAGGCGGCACGAGAGGCCGCCAAGCAGGTCACCTCTCCGAGGATCCGGGCCGCGATGCTCGACGAGCTGAAGCGCATCCCCATGCACGAGAGCTCATCGGCACTGGCCAAGGAAGTCATGGCGAACTTCATCCAGGACCTGGAGAAGACTCTCGGGAAGCCTTCCGGGAACCCTCCCGGGAAGGGGACGGCCGATCCTCGCATCGACCAACGAGGCGAAAAGGAGCGTTCCAGCGCTGCGGCTACGCCCCCCTCGCTTCCCAGCTCATCCGAAAAGGCCACCGCCAGCGGCCGCGCATCATCGCAAGCGGGCGACGCAAACCTCGACACCACTGGCGGCGAGCTTCCCGGAATGCCCCCAGCACCGCCGAAACCCCCAGCACCCGGCAGCGACGACGACCCGGCCTGGCGGGAGTTCTGGGAGGTCTACCCCCGCAAGGTCGACAAGAAGAAGGCCAGCCAAGCCTGGGCGAGGGCCGTCAAAGAAACCGCCCCGTTCGTGATCATCGCCGGGGCGAAACGCTACCGCGACCAAGTGAACCGCGAAGGCCGTGAGAAGCGGTTCATCAAGCACCCGACCACCTGGCTGAACGGAAAGTGCTGGAACGACGACTACACCCCTGACGAACAACCGGCCCAACCGCGACAGCAAGGCAACTACAACTACCGTCCTTGGGCCGGCGGACCCCGCTCCGACGTCAACGCCGTCGACTGGTCCCAGGGCTTCAAAGTTGGAGGAACTCGGCGATGAGTCCCGACGAGTACGAGGAATTCATCCGCGATCAGACCGAGATGCGCCTGGCTCTGTTCTACCAGCGGCGACCCGCCGAGTTCGCCGCCCGCGGCTGGCTCGACAACCGCATTCACACCTGGCTGGAAGGCATGGTCCGCGGCGAAAACCGCACCCTTCTGATCGGAGGCCACACCGGCACCGGCAAGTCCTGGTCCTTGTGGAAGGCGGTAGAGACCCTTCTGCACAACGGTTGGCGCGGCCGGTGGGAGATCATCAACGCCGACACCTTCCGGCAGGTGACCACCCCGCCGGTTGACGAGGAACGCTTGGACCGAATCCGACGCTGCGAGCTCCTCGCCTTCGACGACCTCGGCGCCATGCGGGTCAGCGAGTGGGTCGCCGAGAACCTCTACAGCGTCGTCGATTACCGCTGGTCTCACCAGCTCCCCCTGGTCATCACCAGCAACGAGAGCGATATCGACGCGCTGGTGGGCCCGCGTATCGCCAGCCGCCTCTGCCAGGACTTGAGCACCATCGTCCTCGACGGCCCAGATCGGAGGGTCTCATGAAAGCCGCCGGCGACCCTCGCCTGGCCGCCGAACGTTCGCTGGTCGGCGTGGCCATGTCCTCCACCGACACGGCCCTGGCCGTCGCCGAACTCATCCAACCCCGTGACCTTGCCCTAGGCGCCCACCAGATCATCCTCGAAACCATCATCGACCTGCTCGGCGAAGGCCACCAGGTCACCCCGAACACCGTTATCGCCGAACTGTCCAAGACCGGCAAGGTCACCCAGGCGGGCGGCGCCTCATACCTGCACACCCTGTTGGAACAGGCCGCTCTGCCGTCCCAGATCAGCTACTACGCCAAGCAGGTAAAAACCCAGGCCTGGAAGAGAAGTCTCGCCATCTTCGCCACTCGCTGCTCCCAGCTCGCCGAAACCGGTGACACCCCACCTGAGGCCGACCTGGAGCAGCTTGGCTCGTGGCTGGACGAACTGACCACGGGCACTGCCGAATCCAGCACGGTCCGCGCCGCCGATCTGGTCCACACGGTCCTGGATGAGATCGAACGCGGCGCCGATGCCGACGCGGTGGAAACCGGCTACCTCGACCTGGACGCAGGTCTGTCGGTGCGTCCCGGGCAGCTCATCGTCGTCGGCGCACGACCCGGCATTGGGAAGACCACGTTCGGTATGGACGTCGCCCGGCACGTGGGGAACCGGCTGCAGCAGCCGGTGTACTTCCTGTCGCTGGAGATGTCCCGCAATGAGCTAATGAAGCGGATGATCTCCGCTGAGGCTCGGGTGCCGCTGCACAGCATCCTGCACCACCGAGCCGACAAGCCGCTGCTGACTGACGGCGATTGGGTGAGGATCGCCAAGGCCACCGAGATGATCGGCCAATCAGGCATCGTCATCGACGACACCCCGGGCGCAGGGCTGGCTCACATCCGCGCACGGCTGCGGCATATGCAACGCCACGGTGGTGTTCGCTTGGCGGTCATCGACTATCTGGGCATCCTCGCTACCCCCGGCAGACAAGAGAACCGGCAGCAGGCCGTGGCGGAACTGACCCGTGGACTCAAGCTCCTCGCCCGCGAGATCGGTATCCCGATCTTTTTGCTGGCTCAGCTGAACCGGCAGGTCGAAGGCCGATCTGACCGGCGCCCTGTCCCATCCGACCTGAAGGACTCCGGGGCGATCGAGGCTGACGCCGATGTAGTGATCCTGCTGCACCGCGAGGACGCCTACGACCGGGAGTCCCCACGCGCCGGCGAGATCGACCTGATCGTTGACAAGTCACGGCACGGCCCCCAGTTCACCGCAACCGCGGCATTCCAAGGCCACTACTGCCGGATCGTCAACATGGCAACCGGCCCGGACCCCTCACCGGCAACCAAAGGCCATCTAAGGCCCGTCTCCTAACCCCCGTGGAGAACTGCAATGACCGAACTCGAATTCCTGTGCGATGCATGCGGCAGGCCGGTCGAGGACGGGCACGGTTCGCTGTACGTGCTGTTCTCCGAGCTGCACGAGCGCCGCAACGCGATGTCCGCCTGGAAGGCGGCATCCGAACCGGGCACACCACGGCCCGCGGTAAGCCTGGTGGAGGCGTTGCAACTCCCGAGCCCGGCACCATGGCACATCCACCACGACAGATGCCGCCCCCGTCACGAGGGCGACGGCTACCACATCGACGTGGAACGGATCCGCTCGTGGCGGGACCTGGTGCGCTGGACAGCGCACCTGATGGAGAAGAACTGGCTAGGCGACACGAACTGGCAGGTGCTGCTGGGGAACGCCGCAGATGGCCGGGACCAGCGGATCGTTGAACTGGCCCGAGGCGACGCGGCATGAGCCGGCCACGGAAAACCACCACCCCCCTGCAGGTGCTGGAGCGGCCGTGCGGACGGTGCGGACACCAAAACGCCGTCCACACCGGCGGCCGTGACCGCAGCAGGTGGGCGCCCTACGACCCGGTGTGGGTGAACGCCACCGGCCGATGCAACCAGCCCGGATGCGACTGCCCGGCCCGCACAGCGTCTGCAGCCGGGACGGCGAAGGGTGATGCCGCATGACCGAGCAGCACCCGTTCCGGGTGCTGGTGACCGGATCACGCACCTGGAACGACCATGACACCGTCCAAGCCGCACTCACCGCCATCGTCTACCGGAACCTGCCCGCCGTAATCGTCCACGGCGCATGCCCGCGAGGAGCCGACGCGATCGCATCCCAGTGGGCACTGCGGATGGGAAGGACTTTGGCCATCTCCGAGGAACGCCACCCCGCAGACTGGCGTACCTACGGCAAAGCAGCCGGGCCACGACGAAACGAACACATGGTCGCACTGGGTGCGGACGTGTGCCTGGCCTTCCTCGCCCCCTGCAGGAAGCCCAACTGCCACCTGCCTCGCCCGCACGCCTCCCACGGCGCTAGCCAAACCGCGTCCCTCGCAGAGCAGGCCGGGATCCGAACGTACCGCTTCCCCTTCGACGTGTACGGCGCCACCAACCCGCCCTGGCCCCGCCGGTAACCCCCAGGAGCTTTAGATGACCAACCTTCCAGCCGGCGCCCAGTCCGGCATAGAGCAGCAGGTCCAAGACATGCTGGACCTGCCCGACGATACTTTCGCCACCCTCGTAGAGCGCAACCTCGGCGAGAACGCCCCCGCCGCCCTGTGGCAGCTGCTGCTGCACCCGATGGTGGTGCACCGCACCCACGAGGTCCTCACCACACGGTTCCGTGACGTGGAGGACCAGCTCGCCCAACGCCGAGCCCACCTGGAGGCGTTCCGGCAAGAGTGCTGGCAGATGGGCCAGGCTGGCAAGGAGCCCTGGTTCTCCGCCTTCGGCGAATACCAGCAGTGGAGACGCAAGGCCCTCGGCTACCACCGGCTGCTGTCACAGCGGCTGAGGCAGACGAAACAAGCGATCTCCGGGGCCGAAACGTCTTCCCATCTGATGGCCCCGGCCCGCAAAGCTCGACTGATGGACACGATCTTCCGCCTCGCATGGGAGATCAACACCCACCGGCAGCGAGTTCTCGAAGCCGGGGTGGTGCCGGACGACTACGACGTCCGGCTGTGGCGGGCATTGGAAGCCATCGAGGTGCAGACCACTAACGGCGTCATCCCCGTGGCGAAGTTCCTGGCCGACGTCATGGGCAAGCCGGGTTTCCGGCCGCCGGCCGAACTTCCGCTGCCCGCCGAGGAGTCGGAAGAGGAGGTCGCGTGAACACCTCCATTCAGCACAATCCGACCGTTGAGTGTGCGCGTGTCCACTGCAACTTCCACCACGTGGACGAACCCGCCAGCTCCCCCTATCGGGTGTGCTTCGAATGCGGCCACGTCTACCCGACCGCCCGGGACCTACGCCGCATCTACCGCCGCAAGTTCTGGCAGATGTCACGCGGAATGCCTTGGCGGAGGCAGCTGTGGCGGTTGCGGCGCGTGATGACCGTCCGCGCTAGCCAAATCGGCTTCTGCCAGTACTGCATCCACGACTTCCTGGTGTGAAGAAACTGCGCCATGACATCACCGAGGGACAACCTGCACGACTGGCTGGAGATGGTCGTGCCGCTGCGGATGGTCGAGCTGCGCGACCGCAGCGCCGAAGAGCTCGCCGCTCTTGGCCGCGCCCAGACGGCGGTGATCGCAAGCAGAGGGGACGTGCTGCAGTTCGGTGGCCGTGGTGCCGCTCAGGCCGCCGCCGCGCTCGCCACCGGCCTGGCTGCTCTCGCACTCACCTCAGAGGGGGGAGTGACGTTCGGGCCGCTGCACTGGTGCTCAACCGAACACGCCGACTGCCCGTCCCGCCCCGCCCTGGCGCACCTCGGCCCACGCGCGTTGCCTGTCCCGGTCACGCCTACGAGTCCTCGCCCCGTGCAGGACATCCCACTGCCCGGCCCTGAAACCCTGCAGGCCAGGCTGGCTGACTCCTCTTCAGCGGCGAACTTGCACGTGCAAGACAGCTTGTTCGAGGAGTCCGCATGACCTCACGTGGCACCGAGAGCAGTGTTGCCGATCCCGCTACCGAAGAGGCGTACACCCTCGCCGACATGTTCCGCGCGACTGCATCACTGATCCGCACCGAGCACGGCCCCACCTGCCCGGACCACCGCGCCTGGCTCCAACACGCCACCCACCTGGAGGAGACCGCGGACCGCCTCGACCGCGGCGAACAGGTGAACACCAGCGGTGCTTACGGCATCGCCAACGCCTACCTCACCGCCTCTACGGGGGAAAAGACACGATGAACCAGCTCGCTCCCCGCCCCCACCAGGCACTTGCCCTGCAAGCACTCCACCGAACCAGCGCACCTCGCATGCAGCTGCGGATGGCATGCGGCGCCGGGAAAACCCTCATCGGACGCTGGTACGCCGCCGATATCAACGCACAGCAGACCGTTGTGCTGTGCCCATCCCTGGCCCTGGTAGCGCAAACCCTGAGGGAATGGCGGCGCCCCGCAGACTGGCCATTCGAAGCGCTGGTGGTCTGCTCCGACCCCACCACCAGCGCCGGCGCAGCCGAACGAGCCGGGCACGAGGGCGCATACACCCAACTCGACATCCCCACCTGGGCAAAGGCACGCGCCCGCGTCACCACCAACCCTCAAGTTGTCTCTTCCTTCCTTGCTTCGCGTCGAGAAGGACGACCACAGGTGATCTTCTCGACGTATCACTCAGCCCCCGCCGTCGTTGCAGCGACCAAGACCACTCCCACCGTCTTCGACCTAGTGGTGTGCGACGAAGCACACCACCTGGCTGGCAGGCCCCGCGCCGAGTTCCGCGCCACATGGGAGATTTCAGCCAAATCATGGCTGTTCATGACTGCCACCCCGCTGATCTTCACCGGGGCCTCTGACAAAGACGTCATCTCCATGAACGACCCGGAAAAGTTCGGCGCAGTCGCTCATACCCTCACCTTTGGATCAGCGATCGACGCCGGACTGCTCACCGACTACCGGGTCTTTGTTCGCGGCAGTGTCGGACACAACCCAGCTCATGTTCTCCCCGGCTGCATCATCGAGGCAGCAGAACGGCATGGATTGCGTTCGTTGATCACCTACCACGGGCGCAACACCAAGGCAGCCGCGCTCGCCGAAGCCCTGGACGGGGTACGCACCCCGACAGGGTGGACGATCCGTGCCCGTCACATATCCGGAGCAACCCCGGCATCCGAACGTTCCGCCACCCTCGCGTGGCTCGGAGAACCGTCCGATGAAATCAGGATCGTCACCAACGTCAACTGCCTTATCGAAGGGGTCGACGTGCCCTCAGTGGACGGTGTGGCGCTCTGCGATCCCCGTACCTCCACTGTCGGTATCGTCCAGGCCATCGGCCGTGTGCTGCGCCCAGCCCCTGGCAAGCTCCGCGGAGCAATCATCCTCCCCATCATGCTTCCCCTCCACGGGGATGACGACTCCGCGCTGCTCGCTTCGCGATTCGGCCACGTGTGGAAGGCGCTGCGCGCACTACGCGCCCATGACCAGCGCTTGGCCTCCGAGCTGGACGCCGCAGCAGCCGACTGGGCACGCAGAGCTAGTGAAGATGAGATGGCCGGCCTGAGCTATCGGGGAGCTAAGCGGCCGACCAGCCGGGTCCACTTCGAACTACCCGGTGACATCGATATGAGCCGGGTGTACCTGCGCATGGTGCAGCAGACCGCTACCAAGAACGCCTACTTCTACGGGCTGCTGCTGGACTGGGCCGACCACTCCGGTGGCCGCACAGTGCCCTGGACCCTGACCTGGAAGGGGGAACGGCTTGGGCGCTGGGCTGAACAACAACGCCGCGCCTACCAGAAAGGGCTCCTCGACAAGGAACAAATCGCCGCGCTGGAAAGCGTGCCCGGCTGGGCCTGGGACCGGAAAGAAGGGGTGTGGCGTGACTCCTACCGGATCCTAAAAGACCTGGCCACTCAGCTCGGCAGCCTCCACCAACCTCCCGACGGGCCGTCCATCTACGCCGGTATCAAGGACGCCACCAATTTGCCGCTCGGGCACTGGGTCGCCGAACAGCGGCAGTTGTACCGCGACGGGATGCTGTCCGATGAGCGGGCGCAACTGCTGGAGGAACTGCCCGGCTGGACGTGGGACGGCGGGCTTCCCGACGACGACGTCGCCATGATCCAGGCGCTGCGCGTCTACTGCGAGTTCGAAAAACACGCTGACGTCCCCGAGGCACACCTCGAGGATGGCCTTCCCCTGGGCCGATGGGTGTGGGCGGTGCGGCGCCGCCGCCTGGTGGGGCGGCTGCACCCGACTCTGGAAGAAGAGATCGCTGCCGCTACCCCCCGCACCGCCAAGGGTGAACCGTCGTTCGCCTGGCATGTGGCTGAAACCCGCTGGCGGTTGGCCTACTCGGCGCTGCGGCAGTACACCAGACGCGAAGGCACCGCCACCCCGCCCTGCTCGCACCGCGAGACGCTTCCTGACACGACGGTCGGCCTTGGCCAGTGGGCGTCCCTGCAACGGTGCCTTTACCGGAAAGGGAAACTCGAGGAACGGTACATCCGCTGGCTGGAAGCGCTTCCAGGATGGCGGTGGGAGGCACCCAGGACCCGCAAAGAGTACGGGGAACCCCTCGACTTGGGCGACCACCCGCACGGTACCGCCAAAGGCATCGCCGCCGGCTGCCCCTGCAAGGAGTGCATGGACGCCGCACGGGCCAGGCAGCGCCAGTACCTGGCCCGCCGCCGCGCCCTCAAGGACGGCGTCCCCGCCGGCAAGGCACGCCGCCACATCAACCGCCTAACCAAAGCCGGATACACCCTGGCGGCCATCAACGCCGTATGCAGCGTGCCAGTCGGCGTACTGCGGGACGTGGGGTCCGGCAAAGCCGACCAGATCAGCGCACGCCACGAGGCCGCTGTTCTGGCAGTCACCCCGGCCATGTGTGCTTCTGTCCCCACCAGGGTCGGCTCACGTGGACGAGTGAGAGCGGCATCCAGCGAACAAGTCCCAGCAGCCCCCACCCGCCGACTGCTGGAAGACCTTGCTTCCCGCGGATTCGGACCTGCGTGGGTGGCCCGTGAACTGGGCTATGACCGCAAGGTCCAAATCGGCCACGACAAGGTTCTTCGCCGCATGGCCGAAGCCGTCGCCGACCTGCACGCCAGGGTCGGGGACCTGGTCGCCCCGCCAACCTCAGGCCGCCGAATGCCACCGCCGCTGGCCGAGCTACTGAACCGCCCGCGGGGTGAGGCCGCGTGACCAAACCGCACGGTACTTACGCCCGAGCAAAAAGCGGCTGCACCTGCACGCCCTGCAAGGACGCGTCCCGCCGCTACAACAAACGCCGGGAACTTCTCATCGCCACCGGCCGGTGGCAGCCGTTTGTGGACGCTGAACCTGTCCGCGCCCACGTCCGGAGGCTCGGCGAATACGGGATCGGCTGGAAGAGCCTCGCCCAGGCCGCCGGTGTCCCACGAGGCGTGATGTGGAGGCTGCTGTACGGGGACCGCGACCGCGGCCCTTCCAAACGGGTCCGTGCCGCCACAGCAGAGGCAATCCTCGCCGTCCAGCCCACTCTCGACATCCTCCCCGATGGGGCCCGGGTGGACGGTGCCGGCACCCGGCGCAGGCTGCAAGCACTGATCGCACTCGGCTACTCCCAGGCCCGTCTTGCCAGTTTGCTGGGCTTCAGCAAAAGAGGCATAGGGGACTTGCTGAGCTCCGACTCTCGCGTGGAAGCCGGCACCGCACGCGCCGTCCGCACCTTGTATTCCCGACTGTGGGACCAACCACCCCCCGAGCAGACCCCGCCGCAGCATCGCGCCGCCAGTCGCGCCCGCGCCTACGCACGGCGGCAGGGCTGGCCACCACCAACAGGGTGGGACGACGACCTCATCGACCTCCCCGACGACGAACTGGAGGCGGTGTTGCGCCGCCGGGCCAAGGCGATGGACAACAACGAAGTCGCCCGCTGCTATCGGGCACACCGCAACGGCGACCTGAGCCTGCTGGTCACCGCTGGTGCACGCGAGTACCAGCGACGTAGAACACGGTCCCGCAAGGAGGGCGCGGCGTGACGAGCCCTCACGGAACCTACACGCGCCACATGTGCTACGGCTGCTCCTGCGAGCCTTGCCGCGCCGCGGCCAGGGACTACTGGCGGGACCGTAACCGGGCCATCGCCTACGGCCGCTGGCAGCCGTGCGTGGATGCCGAACCTGTCCGCCAGCACATCCTCACCCTCCGCGCCCACAACGTCAGCGCACGGCAAATCGCACGTCTCGCCGGCGTCCCCTACAGCACTGTCTACCGCATCCTCCACGGCGAGGCCGGATACCCACCACCCGCCAAAATCCGCGCCGCCACCGCAAAAGCAATCCTCACCGTCAGTCCCACCCTCGACGACCTCGCCGACGGCTCACACGTCCCCATCGACCCCTACCGGCGCCGTCTCCGTTCTCTCTTCGCCGCAGGCTGGCCCTACAGCAGGCTCGCCGAACACCTCGGAATGGACGACAGCAACCTGCGGAAACTGCTAAACAAAAGCAAGATCACCGCAGCCACCGCCCGCGCCATCCGCGACCTGTACACCCGGCTGGAGCACACCAACCCGGCCGACCATGGCGTGCCCACGGCCAGCATCACCAAGGCCCGCAACCTCGCCACCCGCCGCGGCTGGCAGGTCCCCGGGGCATGGGACCCCGAATGGCTGGACCTCACCGACTCCCAGCTCGAGGCAGAGCTGCAGCGCCTAGCAGCCGACATGACCGACACGGATGTCTCCCGCTGCTACCGCGCCCACCTCGCCGGCGACAACACACCCCTCACCGTCGCGGCAGCCCACGAGCACCTCCGCCGGCGCAGAATCCGCCGACACACCACCAGCACGGAAGGAACCGCAGCATGACCAGACCACAGAGGATCCAACGGAAGCGCACAAAGGGCTGGCGCATGCCACCCAATGCGATCTACGTCGGCCGCGGCACCAAGTGGGGCAACCCCTTCCGCGTGGGACAACCCATCACCGCCCCGTTCTTCGGTGGTGTGACGATCAACGGCGTGCCTCTCTCCCGGCAGGGCGTCGTTGAAGACCGTGAGCACGCTGTCGAGCTGTTCCAGTGGTGGCTGCTGACCGAAGCGCCTTACACCGAGGAAGACGTCCGCCGCGAGCTGGCCGGCCGGGACCTGGCCTGCTGGTGCCCGCCCCCAGAGCCCGGCCAACCCGACCACTGCCACGCCGCGCTGCTGCTGGCCATCGCCAACCAGCCCCGCGACGAGGAGGTCACCCGATGCTGATGGCACGACTGTCCGACGGGCGCAAAGTCCCGCTGCACACGTGCTGCTTCGTCCTTCGGGACGCCTGCGGTTGCCCCCGAGGTGTCGTCCACGCCGCTACCGGCAACCCCGAACAGGTCATCTGCGTAGACGACGCCTGGCGTGCGCTCCTCCCCAACGCGCAGGACCGCGCCCGGGCACGCCAAGCCGGCATGCAAGTGGAGCTGATGCCCCAAGAGCGCTGGCTCCAGGAGATCGCGCTGCTGCTGCAGAACTACTGCCCGCACAGCAGAAAGGGAGCCGCCGATGCCTGAGATCCCCCAGCCAACCGTCAGGATCACCCGATACGAGGTTTCCTGCCTCCCCGAAGACGACATCAACGCGGCAGCTTTCACGCTCACCGTGGAGTACCGCGGCAACGGCAAGTGGGCGGTGTGCCGCCGAGGATCCTGCCTTAGCGCCGACGGTAAATGGGACTACGAACCTTCCTCCTCCAACCGCTCTGACGAATGGCTGAGCAGCCACCGATTCGACCTGGATACCGCGCTTCGACTGGCCCGTGAAGCCGCACCGAAGGTGCGTGTCAACGGCTACACAGTCGCCGACGCGCTCGCCACGGCACAGGAACCCACCCGCGGTTGAACAACACACCGAACGCTGACCGACTGGCTCAAGACGAAGGAGCACCGGTGATCTGCTCATCGTGCCGGAACGCCAACCACCCGGCCTGCGAAACCCCTGACTGCTGCTGTGGTCACGCCGGCAGTCCAGTCCGCTCTCTGACAGGTGAGGAACGCCATGCCCGCGCCCTGGGCTTGCACAGCGACATCGTCCGTCCCGCCAACGGTTCACCCGCATCAAACCGAGTCGAGAGAACAGCCAAGTGAACACCTCAAATGAGAGGGACATCATGACCGAACGATGCAATCCCGATAAACCCCACCGCTGCCCGCGCTGCCACACCGTGACTGTCCACTACCCGGCGCGAGTGCGGCGGTGGAGGCGCTACCGATGCTGCCAGTGCCGGACAGTCTTCACCCGGTGGCCACTGCTTGCCCGGCTACTACCGCTGCACGAGTGCAACGCACCAAGTCACAAGGAAGCTGAGAGCACATCATGAACGCCAGCAAGCTCGCAGACGCTGCTGGTATCACTTACCGGCAGCTCGACAACTGGTGCCGATCTGGATACCTCAACCCCCACGGAGGCGAAGGAACCGGCAAGGCCAGAGATTTCCCTCCAGGGGAAGTTCAGGTCGCCATTCTCATGGGCCGGTTGGTCCATGCCGGGTTCACCCCTGAGGCTGCGCACACGGTAGCGCGACTCCACAAACCAGGACAGCCCATGAAGTTGGACGACGGCATCACATTGACCATCGATCTGTAGCACAATTGAATAAAGTGAAATGAGATGCCTATGCCCCTTTCAAAGCCCGAACCCGGCTGCCTATTCTGCGACCTGACCTCCCACCGGATCCTGTGCCAGTCGCCAGGCTGGTATGTACGCCACGACAACTATCCAGCGCGTCCAGGACACGTCGAGGCCGTCCCCAAAAGGCACGTCGAATCCTTCTTCGCCCTGACCACGGCCGAAGTCGCCGAAGGATACGAGCTGCTCCGCCAAGCCCGCTCCTTGCTGGCCGACGGATATGCCCCGGACGGGTGGACGATCGGGATCAATGACGGCCCGGCCGCCGGCCAGAGCATCCCCCACCTGCACATCCACCTCGTCCCCCGCCACTGGGGAGACGTCCCCGACCCCCGCGGCGGAATCCGCCGCGCGCTGCCGAACTGCAACCCCGACACCTGGGTCACCCCCACGAAGGAGAGCTAACCCATGGCAGGCGACACCCAGATCACCCTCGTCGGAAACCTCGTCGACGACCCCGCCCTGCGCTTCACCTCCAGCGGCCAGGCGGTCGCCTCGTTCCGCATCGCCTCCACCCCCCGCACTTTCGACCGGCAGTCGGGGGAGTGGAAGGACGGCGAGGCACTGTTCCTGACTTGCAACGTCTGGCGGCAGATGGCCGAGAACGTCACCGAATCCCTGACCAAGGGCGCCAGGGTGATCGTCCAAGGCCGCCTCAGGCAGCGCTCCTATGAGACCCGGGAGGGGGAGCGCCGCACTGTCTACGAAGTCGAGGTGGACGAGGTCGGCCCGTCGCTGCGTAACGCCACCGCGAAGGTCGTCAAGGCCGCCCGGCAGGGAGCTGCCCGGCAACCCGGCAACACCGCCCCGGCGCCGGCTCCCGCCCAGGACGACCCGTGGGCCACATCTCCCGACAACCCCCCGTTCTAGGAGAACGTCACGATGACTGAACCTCCCACTCAACCGCCGGCCAGCCGCCCGCTTCGTATCACCGGCTGGACCCTCGCCTGGACGGCGTGGATCCTGTTCTTCCTCGTCGTCGAGGCCGCGGCGCTGATCCGCAAGGCCCCCGGGGACACGTTCTCTGAGCACTGGTGGTCCCTGTTTCGGGTGAGGGAGCGGGTGCCGCTGCCGGCCCGGATCGTGCTGCTGGTCGTGCAGGTCGGCTTCGGGATCTGGCTGATCGGCCATCTGGCGTTCGGGTGGTGGACGCTGTGACCAAACCCGAACAGCCTCGACTCAGCCCTGAGGAGTGGATGCGCCGCTGGGAGCAGGCTCCCAACGAGCAGCGCCTCGCCATGGTGGCCACGCTTCTGACCGCGGCCCGGGGCGCAGAGCAATGCCTGTACGGCGGGCACGACGAGCTCCAGACCAGGCTGGAAGCGACACAGCGTCGCGTCACCGACCTGGATGGCCAACTGCAGCGCGCCAAGGAAGCCCTGCGCCGCGCAAAGGAATCCCTGGACCGGGTGCGGGCCGAGCACCGCGATACCTGCCTGCTCGCTACCGGCAAAGGTAAGAGACCGGCCTGGAGCTGCAGCGTGTGCGATGCCCTCGGCATCACCGCCCCCGAGCCGTCCACGGACGACACCGCAGACCAAAAGGACGGCCATGTCTGAGCAGATCCCCACCGCCCCCAGACCTTCGTAATGCATGCAAGAAGGAGAAGAGAAATCGACCACGAGGAGGACCATTGACCGCCCGAAAGATCGTTGCCGAAGCCGCCGCCCCCAAGGCCGGCATGACCCTCGATGAGCTCGGTGAACTGGTCAGCCGAGCAATGAAGGCCGGCGCGACCGGCCGGGAGATCGTGGAGGTGACCGTGTCCGGGGTCCTCCACCAGCGGATCAGGACCGCGAAGGTCACCATCAACCCCGCCACCGAAAAGCAGCCCCCGGGCACGGACCTTCCCCGATGACATGGCGTACCCGCCCGCAAGGCGATAATGGGGCCTACCGGGGCAGCGCGATCAGTCCTGCCTTGCCCGGGCGGGGCCCAACCCCCGCAGGAACTGCCTTGAGCGACGCACCACACCTTGCCCCCGAAGCATCCCAGGACGTCACCTTCACCGTGTCCGGACAGAACCACGACGTCAGCCTCTTCCACCGGCTCACCGGCAAGTTCCGCCTCTAGAAAACACCCAGCCCTGCCACAACCACACGAGGGGGGATCGATCGTGGGACGGTACTGGGTCCACAGCATGCCCGACGACATGCGCGACGACGGCCAGCGCCCATGCGCCCGCGGAGACCGCTGCGCACGCGCCACCGTCACCATCGAAAAGGGGGAGCGCATCTACCACCCGGCGCTCACCTACCGGGCCTTCTGCGAAGCATGCTCCGAAGCGGTCCGCAACGCCATCCAGGAACTCCCCGGCTACTACACCGAACTGGGGGAGCGGATCGGTGACCATGCCACAGGCATCGGCCAGCGAGTCTCAGGCTCCAAGGACCTCCCAACCCCGATCAACCTGACCTTCGACGAACTCCGCACCGAACTGGTTAACACCATCTCCGCCTGGGGAACCCGGGTATGCGAGACCGCCAAGCTCTCCGGCCACAGCATCGACTGGCCCACCACCCGACACACCCCGGACACCCTCACCCGGATGTGCGAGGTCCTCACCGCCCACCTGGATGCGCTTTTCTCCCTACCGCCGGCCCCGATGACGATCACCGTCCCTCTCGCTGAGGCTGACGCTCTCCCCGAGACTGCTGAAGTACGCCGTCACTACGACGCCGGCTACGCCGTAGCCATCGTGGAGCTGGATGGAGCGGACGCAGGCCTTGCCATGCTCAAGTTGGCGTCCCGCTGCCGCTGGATGCTGGGGCACGTCGGCCGTCCTGAGAGGCTCCAAGGCCGCTGTCTGCACTGCGACATGGTCGGGGCATTGATCCGCCCCGACCTGTCCACCGGCCTGGCGGACTGGGCCGAGTGCGGGGCGTGCGGAACCCGCTACACAGGAGTCGAGTACCTCAACCTCGTCCGGGCCCTCTACGAACAGGAGATCCAGCACCAGCGCGAGGCATCGTGAACCCAGAGAAGACGGTCGCAGCGATCGATGCCGCCATTGACGGATGGACCGGCCCTGATCTCTCGGTCAGCTCTTGTGCAATGCGGTGGGCACCTGAACCACCACCATCGCCCAACCAACCAGCAGGGGAGCAGCGCGGCACACCACTGACCGTTAGCGAAGCAACCGCCCTCATCGGTGAGGTGATTTCGGCGTGGATCCCACCGAACGCACCAGAAGGCCTCTACCCGGAGGCCATCCACTCCCTCGCCGAGGTGCACGCCAACATCGAGCGAGCATCTGCGGCCTTCACACGAAAGACCCAACTTCTTTCAGAGACGTGGGCCAAGGCTACGCATGAGGCTCTCGCCCAGTGGCACTACGGCGGCAAGTACCGGAGGCATCGCCGCGGCTGCCGGATCTGCAACCCGCACGGCAACCCGCCCCCCGCACCTTCGAGCATGCGCGCCGCCGAGTACACCCGCAGGCTCAGACACCGCCGGCGCAGGAACCGGAAGAGGTAACTGTGGACCTGCTGCGCCGCCTGCTACGCCTCCCGCCACGGCAGATCACCCTCTGGGCGACGGCCCCTCCCGCAGACGGCGACACGGCTCTCGTGATCCTGTCCGAAGGGCGGTCAACGGTGCCGCGACCGGGTGAGAGCCTGCTGGAGGCTGCCGAGCGGCTAGGCGGGCAGGGGACGAATCGGACTGGCACGGAAGGATGGCCTCATGAAGGCTAAGTTCATCGACGGCCCGATCGATGGCCAATACCTAGACATCCCCGGCTGGGGCAGATTTCGCGACCACTGGCCCAAGACGTATGAGGTGAAAGCTCCATCGCTTGACGATCTGATCGCCGTCTGGAACGGCGTCACGGACGGCGACACACCGGCACGGTTTCGAATCGGCGTCTACCGGCTCGACCCCACCCCTGTTGGCCCCGATGGCGATTGGCGGATCTACCGGTGGGATGGATGGCAGCCCGATCGGAGCAGATGAACTCTCAGACGAAAGAGGAGATGAGCGTATGAGCGGCGGCACCACGGCGAGTCCACCGATTCAGAAGTTTGTTCTCCCCGACGGCTTCGTCATCCCCGTCCCAGATGGGAAGGATCCGCGCCGGGTGTGGGCCATGCACGCCTTTGCAGCTGTGTCCGAGGGGAAGTGTCCTATCCACCGCATCACCCTGTCCGAACCCTTGGAAGGAGATGAACGCCCCTACTGCAAGGCGTGCGAAAGGTGGTGGTGGGCCAGGTGTGAGGGTGACGACGCTGAGGTTGGGTGGGAGCTGATGTACGACCCCCATGCGGAGAAGGGATGGTGGTGATCATGGAGTGTGTTGGGACTGAGGCCAAAACCAGTCGTACTCGGCGCCCCCCAGGGCCGCCCTAGCTGGCCACCCACGTGGCGGAAACCTGGACGTGGAGGGCTTCCTCATCCTCATCGAAGTGGCAAGTCAGCCCGCACTCATCCGGCCCGCTGTGCAGCGCACATTCTCCATCACAGCCGTGCACGCAACCCCGGTCCATCGGAGTTGGCGGCAGCACGAGGGTAGGAAGCAGTTCGCGGCGTAGTGTCTGCCGGTCGCGCCGGCGCCGGGCACGGTGTCGGCTCATCCTGCGCATGATGCTCTCCTGAATGTGCGCCCTCGAAACCAGGGTGTTCACCGGCATCCTTGCAGCTCGCTCAGCCGCCCATACAACAACACGTAAGCACCTGCCACGGCTCACGAGTGTTCGGTTTGCGCTCACCCCTGTGACCTGCTGAAATAGTTTTTGTAGGACAACTGTGCCCTCGGACAGGCTTACGTCTGCCGGGGGTTTTCGCATGTCAAAGGGGGTGAACATGCCCCCCGACATGCCCCTGCCCGCCACCGCCGAACAAGCAGCCCAATCCCTCGGCCGCCCCGCCGCCACCATCCGCGTCTGGGCCCACCGCTACAGAGTCCCCCGAACCCGGCGAGGCCGGCACGTCTACTACGACCTGCGGGACCTGCAGGTCATCGAACGCGAGCTGCACCACGGCCACCCGGTACCCCCCACCCCCGAAGAACGCGCAGCGATCCGCCTACACTGCCCCCACCACACCACAAACCCTGACGTTCAAACCGCCCAGGCAGCCTGACCCGACCGAGCGTGCGTGCCGCCGACTTCCACGGCGACGACCCTGGCGGCACGCCGGCGCAAACCCCTGGCCACAGATCCCCCAGGGTTGCGCACTGGCACGGGGCCTGCAGCAACGATCCGCGGGGGGTTGACGCTGCAGGCCCCGGCCACCCCGCCGTGAGGCCATGCTGGAGCCGCACCACCCGTCAGCAGGGGAGGTGGCGCACCCGATGCCAGCAGACCTGCCCGGCAACGTCATCGCCCCCAACAAGGTCCGCATCAACGGCATCCCCCTGCTCGTCACCGGGGACGGCATCCAGGTCCACGAGATGCGCATCGGCGGCGCCCCGAACGTCGCCACGGTGACGCTGACGCTGCTGGCCCGCAGGATCACCGTGGCCGCAGAGGGGAACCTGGAATGAGCAGCGACATGCCGCAGGACCCGTTCACCGAGCTCGCAAAGGCCGCCATCCAGCTCCACGAGCTGTTCAAGGCGTTCCTCGACGCTGGCTTCACCGAACCTCAGGCGATGCAACTGGTGTGCACCGCCCTGACCGCCGGCATCACCAAAGGGAGCCAGGGGTGATCCGCGCCCACATCCAAGAAGAACCCGCCACCGACTCCATCGACATCACCATCATCAGGACCCACACCACCCTCGACCAGGACACCGAAAGATGGGTCCTCCACTTCACACACTCCGACCCTGCCTCCGCCTTCTGGGATCCCATCCCCGACGACGGACGGCAACCAAAACCAACCCTCCGCCTCACCAACGAGACCGCTCTCGCCCTGCTGGAAGCCCTGGCCCGCCACTACCACGGCACCGAGAACACCCGCACCCTCCGCAAGGACTACGAAGCCGAACGCCGACGCGTCGACCAGCTCACCGCTGCTCTCGCCGGCGTCGCCCAGACACTCGCCGAGCAGCATCGCTCGCAGCGTCGCGAGGCCGAGCGGGCGGTGAACACGCACCTGGAGGCGGCACAGCCGTGAACGGCTGGCCCAAAACCCTCGAAGCCCTCCTCGCCGCGGTCAGAGAGCTGGAACAGGCCCAGGCCGCCGCGGTGGAGAAGTTCACCCCTTGGACTCCGCATTCACCAGGAAGCATCAGCGGCTTCCTCGGATGGATCCCAGACAGAGACCGCACCAGATTCGGTGGCACCGGTCTCATCCGACCAGGTCCACATGGCTCGGAACCCGACCTCAGTGACCTGACCCTCCACCAGGCGCGGGCAGAGGTCACTGACATCATCGCCAAGGCCCGGGAAGAGCAGCCCCTGCCAAGCCTGGTGACAGCGCGATGAGGATCGCCATCCACCTGTTCGGCCGCGAGGTCGCAGCTATCGAGCTCACCACCACCGTCGCCCAACCGGACGACGAACCGGAGCCAGGTCCGCCGTTCGGGTTCTCCGGCGCCGCCGGCCTGCACACCGACCTCGCCGAGGACACCTCGACAGAAGACGCCCACACCCAGGCCCGCCCACGCAGGTCCTGGTGACCATCCACTTCCAAGCAGCCTGCGGCTAGCTACCGCAGGTCAGGGAGCCCTGGCGACCCCCGAGACGCCAGGGCTCCCGCTCATCTCGGGGAGACCACGTGTCTGAGCAAACCAGATTCCACGCCTTCCGGTACACCCTCGCCCCAACCCCCTCCCAGGAAGCCGCGTTCTTCCGCTACGCCGGCGCTGCACTCTGGGCGTACAACCACGCCATCGGGGTGAAGAAAGCAGCACACCAAGAGTGGCGCACCCAGGTTGACGCCCTCGTCGCCTCCGGAATCCCAGAGGAACAGGCCCGCAAACAAGTCAAGGTCAAGATCCCCAACAGCTTCGAGATAGGGAAGAACTTCAACCGGATCAAGGGAGACTCCCGCGAAGGCATCGACGGGATCTGCCCGTGGTGGCACGAAGTCAACAGGTACTGCTTCAAGTCCGCGTTCGCCGATGCGGACCAGGCGTGGAAGAACTGGCTGGCCTCCCTCAAGGGCACCCGCAAGGGCCGCAAGGTCGGCTACCCCCGCTTCAAGTCCAAGCGCCACAGCCGCAGGTCGTTCCGTCTCTACGAAGGCATCCGCCCAGTCGGCTACCGGCGTCTCCGTCTCCCCAGCTTGGGAGAGATCCGCATCCACGGCACCACCAAACCCTTGGTGAAGCTCCTCAACTCGGGCCAGGCAACCATCAAAGCGGTCACGGTATCTCAAGGTGGCCACCGCTGGTACGCCTCCGTCCTCTGCGAGGTCACCACCAACCTCCCCGACGGCCCCACCCGCCGGCAACGCTCCCGCGGCACGATCGGCGTTGACATGGGCGTCAAGAACCTCGCCACCCTGTCCAAACCCCTCAACCCCGACGACCCCACGACCGCGATCGTCCCGAACCCGCGGCACCTCGAAGCCACCGATCGCCGGCTCCGCAGAGCCCAACGAGCCCTCGCCCGCAAACAGAAGGGCTCCAAACGCCGCGAGAAAGCCGCCCGTCGTGTGGCCCGCCTGCACCACCAGGTCGCAGTCCGCCGCGCCACCGCCATCCACGAGCTCACCAAGCAACTCGCCACCAGCTTCGAAGCGGTCGCGATCGAGGACCTCAACGTCCAGGGCATGACCCGCACCGCCAAAGGCACCATCGACCGCCCTGGGCGGAACGTCAAAGCCAAAGCCGGCCTCAACCGCGCCATCCTCGACGCAGGCTTCGGCGAGCTCCGCCGCCAACTGGAGTACAAAACCACCTGGTACGGGTCACGGCTGCTGACGGTGGACCGCTGGATGCCATCGTCGAAGACCTGCTCGGGCTGCGGCTGGAAGGCGCCCGAGCTGCTCTTGCAGACCCGAGTGTTCCGCTGCGGCGGTTGCGGCCTGGTCCTGGACCGGGATGTGAACGCCGCCCGCAACATCGAACGTCACGCCGCTTGACCGGCGGGACCGTCGCCTCTGGTAGAGGGGAGACGTTAAACGCCCGTGGAGCCCACGTAAGACCTGCCCCCTCCGGGGTGGTGGGCAGAGGGCGTTGAAGCGGGAAGACACCATCCTCTTTGGGTGGTGCCACCCCAGCAGAGTGATCTGCTGGCAGTCCGCACATTTTCGTGGAGCGGAGGGGTAAAACCGCAGGTCGTTAAGGGTCCGCTCCACGTGTACGTGGCTGACCCGTGTCTGAAATGTCCGATTCTGGGGTGCCGAGGGTCCGCTCCACGTGTACGTGGCTGACCCCACCCCGCAGGCTCCCCACGGAGGGGAGACCCGGTCCGCTCCACGTGTACGTGGCTGACCCCCATCTCTCTGACTAGCGCCGCCTCGTGCTCCTGTCCGCTCCACGTGTACGTGGGTTGACCAGATATATAGCGCCTCCCGAAGGCTGCCGTCTGAGCTCGCTCCACGTGTCTGCGGTCTGACTGGCAACCAATAGGACGTGCCTCGCCGCCGGGCTCGCTTTCACACGCGCAGGCTCCCCGCACCACACAGGGAGGTGACCCGGGCATGACCGACCGCTACATCATCCCCTGTGCCGGCGACGGCAACCGGTGGACCGAACAAACCGGCACTCCCAAACAACTCGTCAAACTCTGCGGCGAACCCATCCTCTACCGCACCGTCCGCCAACTCCACGAACGCGGCGCCACCGACATCCGCATCATCGTCAAAGACCTCACCGACCCACGCTTCAAAATCCCCGGCACCCGCCGCGCCACCGCCAAACTCAACCCCGACAACGGCCCCGCCGACAAGTTCTGCTCCTCCCGCCACCTGTGGAACCGCAACGGCCGCACCACCATCCTGTTCGGCGACGTCTTCTTCACCGACCAAGCCATGGACACCATCGTCAACCCCGACGACGGCGGTGACTGGCGCGTCTACGCCCGCTTCGGCCCCTCCAACATCACCGGCTGCAGGCACCCCGAACTGTTCGGCATCACCCTCCACCCCGACCACCACACTCTCGCAGACCAGGCCATCGCCTACTGCGTCGACCTCCACCAGCGCGGCCTGCTCAAAGGCTGGTCGGGAGGCTGGCAGGTCTACGCCGCCATGTGCGCAGACACCGACCTCAAAGCCCGCGACCGCGGTCACTCCGTCACCATCGACGACTGGACCGAAGACATGGACTGGCGAGTGGACTGGGAACGCTGGTGCTGGCACTACGCCAAAGCCGACCCCGCCGACCGGCCCTCCCGCTACATCCCATGACCCGCATCCACGCACCGGTCGCAGAGGTCTTCACCCACCTGCCAGCCATCCACACCGAAACCGGAATCCCCCCACGAGGCGTCGCCCACGTCGGAGCCCACACCGGCCAGGAAGTCCCCGCCTACCGCAGAACCGGCTACCACCCGATCCTTCTCATCGAACCCAACCCCTACCTCATCCCCACACTCCAAACCATCGACGACGTCGAGGTCGTCCACGCAGCCGCCGGCACCCACAACGGCACCACCACCCTCCACATCACCGGCTGGGACCAACTGTCCTCCACCCTCACACCCCGCCCCCTCCTCAACCGGTACAAGGTCACCGAACACATCAACGTGCCCGCCGTCCGCCTAGACACCCTGCTGGACGAACGCCACACCACCCTCGTCATCGACACCCAAGGCACCGAACTCGACGTCCTCAAAGGCGCAGACCTGACCGGCGTCCACCTCGCCGTCATCGAATGCTGCACAACCCCCCGCTACGAAGGCGCAGCAACCACCGACGACATCGTCGACTACATGCACACCGCAGGATTCACACTCCACTCACAGTGGCGACACGGCGCGGTCTCCGACGTGGTCTTCACCCGCCACCAGCCAACCCACTGAACACCCGGGGGGATGCATGGCTGTACAGCACTGGAAGCACGGGTGGATCCCACTCACCCCTCAGGCCATGCGGCAGAAGAATCACGGCTACAAACCCGGCCCCGACTCCAAGATCACCAAGACGGCAGAGCAGGCCATCCGAGAAAAAACCGCCGCCGCCAAAACCCGCCGCTCTGGACGCCGAGGAACCACCCCCACCGGCGGAGGCAAAGGAGGCACAGGCGGCAACCGCGGCACCTCCCAAACCCCAAGCCCCGACAACGACATCAAGGCAGCAGCCGCAGCGATCCGCCCCGGCGCCCCCGCACGCGCCGTCAACCTCCTCACCCGCGCGATGAACAACACCAAGGACCCGCGGGAGAAACGAGCGGTCAAGAAGCGCCGCGACGAACTCGCTCGCCGCATCATGGGCCGCTAACCCAGCATCTCCCCACCAGCTCAAAGGAGATGACCACCCATGGCCGACACCACCCCCGGCGACCGCAACGCACTCGAACGCTACTGGAAGTACGGCGAAGGCGCGATCAAGATCCGCTGGGGCACCGACGGAGACTGGACCCGCTGCCACCGCCACCTCATCAAGCACGTCGGAGACACCCGAGCCCGCCGCATCTGCGCACAGTGGCACTTCGAGATGAACGGGTTCTGGCCCGGGGACAGACGCAACAAGCCCGGCAAGGACTGACCTGCCATGCCTCGAGGCGCTCGGTCCAACCGCGTCACACCACTCCCCAAGGGGTGGAAGAAGACCAGGCAACGCATCCTCAAACGCGACAACCACACCTGCCAATGGCCCATGCCAGGAGGCGGGATCTGCGGCGCCTACGCCTACCGCGTCGACCACAAGAGCCCCGCACACCTCAACGGCAGCGACGACGACGACAACCTGTGGACCTTGTGCGACACCCACACCCGCTACAAGGACGCCTCCGAAGGAGGCCGAGCAGCAGCAGCGAAGCGGATCCCCCGCCGCCGGCCACCAGAACCACACCCCGGCCTGATCCGCTGAACCCTCAAGCACCCGCGGCTGATCACCGCGGGTAGGAAGCCCCGATTCTCTCCCGGGAGTCGGGGCTTCCGCTTTCCCGGGAGCCACACAAGTGAACACATGCCCTGAATGCGGCACACCCCTGGTGAAGAAGAGCCGCGGACCCGCCCCGACGTATTGCTCAGCAACCTGCCGTGCCAATGCCGGATGCCGCAGGGCCAAAGCCGACGGCAGGTACGCCAACCGGGAAGCAGCCGCAGCAGCTAGGAAACGAGCCGAGCGAGAAGCAAACGCTCGACCTTGCCTCTACTGCGGTGACCCTCTACCACCGCGTCCAGTGCGGCAAACCAGAGCGCAAACGCCTCTGGAACAACGAACGCAACCTCGCCTACCAACGCAAGTACAAAGCCGAACACGGCATCTACAGGAGCCACAGCTACACCTACGAACGCACCTGCATCCACTGCGGCAAGGTCTGGCTCGCTAAGAGCCGCACAGCCAAGTACTGCTCCAACGCATGCCAGGCCACCTACGAGCACGGACTCAACCGCAAGCCGAGGCTGAGCAGAACTGAGAGACGACGGGCAAGAGCACGCCGCATCCTCGCCGCCGCGGCCCGAGGAACACGCAGCCGCAGAACTTTCGTCGCAGGCACATGCTTCTACTGCGGCACCACAACGATCTCCACACGGAAACCAGCCAGCAGCGCCTTCTACTGTTCTCGCCGCTGTTATCAGCTCACGAAGGCCAGCGCACGCCGAGCACGTAGCAGGAACACTCACATCGACCGGCAGTCCATCTACCAACGCGACAAATGGAACTGCCGGCTATGCGGCAAACCAGTAGCCAAAACCAAGACGCCACCGCATCCCAAGGCCCCAGTGCTCGACCACATCATCCCCATCGCCGCCGGAGGCGAGCACACACCGGCCAACCTGCAACTGGCGCACTTCCTGTGCAACAGCATCAAGCGCCACCTCGGGGGTGGAGAACAACTGATGCTGTTCGGGTGACCGTCACAGACTGTGACGACACCTGGGGGGGACCAAGATCATTTAATCGAGGGCGACA
>Ga0207864_1000257_pt1 | contig 81720 bp, 62 predicted proteins | sample HigsolmetaAR202D_FD_184834 | JGI IMG/M metagenome (GOLD analysis project Ga0207864, IMG submission 184834) | Ionic liquid and high solid enriched microbial communities from the Joint BioEnergy Institute, USA - AR20-2-D (SPAdes) (version 2) ...
CGTCCGGCGGACCCGCGCCCGTGATCCACTTGCCGATCCACCGGGCACCTAAGTATGCGAAACTACAGTGCGAAGGGCGGGACTTGAACCCGCACAGGAGTTACCCCACTGGAACCTGAATCCAGCGCGTCTGCCAATTCCGCCACCTTCGCGAGTCTTCCGTGGGCACTGCCCTCGGAGCTCGGGCACGGCATACCAAAGCGGGGTCAGCGTGCCAAGCTTCCATTCCGACCCCCGCGCGGCAGGGCGCGATTTGCGGGCTCGACGCCTGACCGGGCCGGTCGTCTCGCGGCGGACGTGAAGGTCCGCATGACCTCTTGCGTCCAACGCCCGATGCTCCGGCCGAGGTTCGAAATGGACGCGCGCGCCCGCGAGCCGAGGGGCGAGCTCGAGCGCGCCGGGCGGCGTTCATCGAAACCTTGCGGTGGCGGCGGGCTTGGGAGAAAACCGAAAAGCTCTGCCTCGGCGCACTTTCGGCGCGGGAGGACACGGGAGGACGCATGATTCGCAAGGCGCTTGGATTGTTGGCTTTGGGTGGCGGCATCGCGCTCATCGCGTGTGGAGACGACGAACCGAAGTACAAGTACCCGTCGTCCGACGCGCTCTGCGACGCGAAGGCGGCAGAAGAGTGCAAGGTGGCCGGGCCGGTCTGCGCCGTCACCGACCAGGCCTGCCAGACGAAGCGCGCGACGGTGTGCCGATCCCTCGCATCGCAAGCCCTCTCGCAGGGACGCACGTACGCCCCGCAGATGGCCGAAGACTGCATCGCGAAGACGATCGAGGCCTACAAGGATCGCGTCCCCGATCCGGTGAAGGAGGCGGCCGCGAGGGAGGCGTGCGAGCGCGTCTTCGCCGGCGCCAAGAAGCTGAGCGAGCCGTGCTCGTCGGAGTTCGAGTGCGAGGGGACGCTCATCTGCGATCGAGGCGTCTGCTCGACGAAGACCGACAGGAAGCTCAACGAGCCCTGCAACAACCCCGGAGACGTCTGCGAAGCGGGCCTTTATTGCCAGCAGCGCGGCGAGCACAAGTTCTGCACCGAGAAGAACAAGCTCGGCGACGCGTGCGATCCGGTCTCCGCGCCCTGCATGGAGGACCTCCGCTGCACGACCAGGTGCGAGCAGCTGAAGGCAGCGGGCGAAGCCTGCGACGCGAGCAGCGAGTGCGCGACCGGCCTCTGCAACACCGACAAGAAGTGCAGCGCGCGCCAGTTCCCGAGCGAGACCGGGAGCTGCCAGGACTTCTCCTGAGCGTTCGCGCGCACGCCGCGCCGTTCCAAGAGCGCCCCCACGGAGCTTCGGCCCCGTCGGGGGCGTTCGTTCATCCATCCCTCGGGGGCGTCGCGCTCGTGCGCACCGACAAAACGCGGACGGCGCGCCCTGGCGAGGACGCGCCGTCGTCGCATCAGGTCAGCCGCTGACTATTGGGGCGGCGTGTAGTTCGCGTCGTTCTTCTGGGCGTCGGTGGGCTTGCCGTCGAGCTCCCAGATCTTGAACTCGACACGACGGTTCATCTCCTTGTTCTCCTTCGTGTCGTTCTTCACGATCGGCCGGTCCTCGCCCCAGCCCTTGGCCTCGAGGCGCGACTGGTCGACGCCGTTCTTGACGAGCCAAGCGATGACGGCCTCGGCGCGGTCCTGCGAGAGCTTGTGGTTGTACTCGGAGGTGCCCGAGTCGTCCGTGTGACCCTCCACCCGCAGCTTCGTGATCTGCGGGTTCTCCTTCATCACGTCGGCGACCGTCTGGAGGATCTCCTTCGTCTCCGCGTCCTCCTTGATCGTCGCCTTGTTGACCTCGAAGTGGATCTTGCCCGGGATCTTGATCTCGTTGTTCTCGATCTTCGCCTTGCCGATGGCCTTGATGGGCTTCGGCGGCGGCGCCTCCACGGCGGGCGGCGCGGCGGGCTGCGGCTCGGGCGTGGGGGCAGGGGCTGCCTTGGGCTCGGTGGACGCACCGGCGCTCGCGTTCAGGGACGCTTTGCACCCGAGCGAGCCCGCAGCGATTCCGACCGTGAAAACCGCAACCAGCGGGATGATGACCTTCTTCGACATGACTCGATGCTCCTTACGTGCCGCTCGGCGTCGCGCCTTTCGAGCGCTCGCGAGCCCGTCGGGGAACGGCGTCGACGCCGACCGCCCGATACGACTTCATCCGTGCGCCCGAACGTACGGGAAAGGCGCCCCATTGGGAAGAGCCAGTGCTAGGTTCACGCCGCGGTGCGGCACCCCACGGAGACGAGCATGGAAACGGCCCTGGACGTCGCCGCGGAGGTGCGCGCCTGGTCGGATGAGCTCGTGCGGGACCTTTCCGCATCGTCGCTCGCGGCCCGGACCGGCGGGTCGGCAGGCGAGGGGATTCGGGATGGGATCGCCCTCGGTCGACGCCGCGCGCGGCTCCTCGACGGTCTCTGCGCGCGGCTCTTCGACGAGGCGCTGAAGAAGACGGGTGTCGAGGAGCCGATCGCGCTCGCCGCCGTCGGAAGCTTCGGCCGCGGCGCGGTCGCGCTTCGCTCGGACGTCGACGTGCGCCTCGTCGTCGGCTCTGGGCAGCGCGCCCACGACGCGGCGGCGAAGGTCGCCGACGCGCTCCTCTATCCACTCTGGGACGCGGGGCTGTCCGTCGGGCATCAGGTGACGTCCGCGAGCGAAGCGCTCGAGCTGGCGCAGACGGATCTCGCGACGGCGACGTCGCTCCTCGATCTCCGCCTCATCGCCGGCGACGCGGCGCTCGTCCGTGAGCTCGTCGACCGGGCCTGGCTCGGGCTGTTCAGCGAGGGGCAGCTCGGCAGGTTCGTCGAGCGCCTGGAAGAGGAGGTCGCGCAGCGGCATGCCCGCTTCGGCGAGTCCGTCTACCTGCTCGAGCCGGAGGTGAAGTCGGGGGCGGGAGGCCTGCGCGACCTCGACGTCGCGCGTTGGGCCGCGCGCGCCCGCTACCGGGCCGGCGGTCCGGATGCCGACATCTGGCCGGAGCTCGTCCGCGTCGGCGTCATCGTCCCGCGCGAGGCGCAGGAGATCGCGCGCGCGGAGGAGTTCCTCTGGCGCGTGCGCAACCGGCTGCACGCGCATGCCGGTAGGAAGAGCGACCGGCTCACGTTCGACCAGCAGGAGGCCATCGCGATCGAGCTCGGGTACGCGCGGCGCGACAGCCGTCCGCCGAACGCGGAGCCGGCGGCCGACGACGCGGAGACGTCACGCTCGAGCGTGCCCCCCGAGGCGCGCGCCGAAGCCGCCGAGCGGTTCATGCAGGACTACTTCGGTCACGCGCGCGTCGTCTCCCGCTCGCGCGAGGCGCTCCTGCTCCGCGCCAAGCCGCCGAGGCGGCGCGGGCGTCCGATCGAGGTCGATCTCGGGGCGGGCGTCCGCTCGTTCGACGGGCAGATCACGCTCGACCCGTCGCTCCTCTCGAGCGATCCGGCGCTCGCGCTTCGTGTGTATCATACATGTATTCGGAGGAAGGCGCCCGTCCTGCCCTTCGCGCGCGACGTCATCGCACGGGCCGCGGCCGACCCGGCGTGGGCGGAGCGGCTGCGTGAGACCCCCGAGGCGGCGAAGCTGTTCCTCGAGCTCCTCTGCACGGTGCAGGAGGCGCCGCTGAAACGAGGGTCCGTCATCGGCGAGCTCCACGAGGTGGGGCTGCTCCTCGCGATGATCCCCGAGTTCATGCCGGTCACGGGCCGCGTGCACCACGACGTCTACCACGTGTACACGGTCGACGTTCACAGCGTGGCCGCCGTCGACTGCCTGCGCGCGATCTGCCGCGGCGACCTCGGGCACGAGAGGCCGCTCGCCAGCCGGCTCGCGGCCGAGATCGCGCGGCCGGTGCCGCTCTTCTTGGCGACGTTGCTCCACGACGTCGGCAAGGGCTATCCCGACGCGAGCGGCTCGCGGAAGAACCACTCCGTCACCGGCGCCGAGCTCTGCGACACGATCCTGCCGCGCCTCGGCGTGACGGGTGACGACGCCGCCGAGGTCCGCTCGCTCGTCCTGAACCACCTCGCGATGTACCACGTCGCCACGCGACGCGACCTCGACGATCCCCGCACGGTGAGCGACTTCTGCTCGCTCGTCCGCGGGCGCGAGGGGCTCCGCGACCTGTACCTGCTCACGGTGGCGGACATCTCGACGACCTCGCCGACCGCCATGACGTCGTGGAAGGCGCGCATGCTCGACGAGCTGTATTTCGCCGCGGACGCATACCTCGCGGGCACGTCCGACGCGTTCGACGCCGCGCGCACGGAGCGTGTCCGCGCCGCCGCCCTCGCGAGCTGGCCGGGCAAGAAGGCCGAGCTCGGCGCCTTCCTCGCGACGATGCCCGATCGCTACTTGCTCGCGAACGCGCCCGAGGCGATCTGCGCCCACGCGCGCGTCGCCCTCGAGCGCGCGGCGAGCGGTGCGCCTGTCCGCGCGGCGCTCGCCCCTTCGCGACACCCCGAGGTCGGCGAGATCTGCGTCGTCGCCGCGGACGCGCCCGGCTTGCTCGCGCGCATCGCCGCCGCGCTCACGGCGAGCCGGCTCGAGGTGCTCGGCGCGCAGGTCTACTCCCGGACGATCCACCCCGCCGGTCGTGCGAAGGCGGAGATCGAGGCCGTCGACCTGTTCTGGGTCCGCGACGCACGCAACGGCATCGAGGGCGTCGCGCAGGTGATGCCGCGCCTGCTCCGCGATCTCGAGCGCGTGTGCTCGGGCGAGGTCGACGCCGAGGAGCTCTTGCGCGAGCGCATCGGCCGTAGCTCGCGGTGGCGGGAGCGCCCGAGCCCCGCGGTCATCTCCGAGGTCGTCTTCGACGAGAGGGCGTCACCGCGCCACACCGTCGTCGAGGTCTTCGCCAAGGACCGGCCAGGGCTGCTGTATGATCTCGCGCGGGCGCTCCACGGCCTCGGCCTCTCGATCGCCCTCTCGAAGATCAACACCGAAGGGAACAAGGTCGCCGACGTCTTCTACGTGAACGAGCTCGACGGCTCCAAGGTCGCGCCCGGTCCGCGGTTCAAGGAGATCCGCGACGCGTTGCTCGAAGCCGCGCGAGGCGGGGTAGCCTCCGAGCCGCCGACCGGATGACAGGGCCGATCGCGCAGGAGAGCCGGAAGACCTCTCGAGGAAACCGCTTGTCCCAGACGAGGAGCGAAGGATGCAACGTCGGATCGTCGTGTTCGTGGGTGTCGCTGGCCTCATCGGAGCGCTCGCCGCTTGTGGCGGCGGCGCGACGAGCCAACCGCCGGAGGATCCGACCGGCCCCGCGTCGTCGACGAAGGCCGCCGAGGCGGCCGCCCCGACGGACGGCCCCTCCCGCGGCATGGAAGGGCCCGTCGCGCAGTCGAGCAGCGACGACGTGAGGAAGGGGATCGCCGCGCTGAAGGCGGGCGACGTCAACGGCGCGAGGGCCGCCTTCGAGGTCGCGACCAAGAAGAACCCGAACCAGGCCGACGCGTTCCACTACCTCGCGCTCGTGCAGGACCAGAGCGGCGAGAAGGCAGAGGCGGAGAAGAACTACCGAAAGGCGCTCGAGCTCGACCCCAACCTGGAAGAGTCGGCGATCAACCTCGCCGCGATCCTCGTCGAGACCGGAAAGCACGACGAGGCCGCCTCGCTCATGCAGAAGGCAATCGCGAAGAACCCGAGGAACGCCGCGCTGCAAGTGAACCTCGGGATGGCGCTCTCGGGGAAGAACGACGTCGCCGGCGCGAACAAGGCGTTCGAGGAGGCGATCAAGCTCGAGCCGAACAACGGCATCCACCTGGTGACGTACGCGAGCCACCTCGCGCGCCACGGCAAGAACAACGAAGCGATCCAGAAGCTCGAGCAGGCGGAGAAGGTCGCCTCGAACGATCCGGGCGTGCTCGCGTCGATCGCGCTCGAGTACAAGGGGCTGAAGGACTTCAAGACCTGCGTCGCCGTGCTCGACAAGGCGGTCGGCCTCAAGGACGTCGCGGAGCTCCGCATCTACCGCGGCGCGTGCAAGCTCGGTCTCAAGGACCTCGCAGGCGCGACGACGGAGTTCAAGGACGCCGTCGCCAAGGAGCCGAACAACGCGCTCGCTCGCTACTCGCTCGGCAACGCGCTCGCGGACTCCGGCAAGCTGACCGAGGCGATCGCCGAGTGGCAGAAGGTCCTCGAGCTCCAACCCGACGGCCCGCACGCGAAGGCGGCCGAGAAGAAGATCGCGATCGCGAAGGCGAAGGCCGGCGGAAAGTAGCGAGCGAGCGCGCTACGGACCGGCGTCGTTGCACGGCGGGCACACACCGCCGCCGGGTGTCGTGATCGCGCATCGCCACTCGCCGCCCGTGCAAGCGCACCGCATCCCGTCGACGCGGCCCGGCGTGCCCGTGCAAGCGCACATCGTCGTGAGCGAGAGCGTGCAGCGCGCACCTTCCACCTCGCAGCTTCCGCTCGGGACCGCGTCGATCGAGAAGGAACCGCCCGTGACCGACGTGCCGCAACGAGGTATGCACGTGGGGAGCGATCCGTCGTCCGAACCTGGCTCCTCCGTGGGAAAGACATTGTCCCTCCGGATGGGCGGGGCCCGTCGAGCAGCTCCCGAGGTTCTGCGAACCCGTATCGTCGGTCGAGCCACATGCGCCCGTCAGGACGACGGCCGCGGGGACGAGCGAGCCGAAAAGCAAGCGCCTGCGAAGCATGCGCTTCAGCCTAAGGTGGACGTCGCCGCGCGCCAGCGCGATTTGCTCATTCGGCGCGATTTGCCTGATTCCCCAGGAATCCCCGGAGGACGCGTCCCGTTCCGTCCGGCGCGCGCTCGCCGATCGCGACGAGCCGCTCCGACGCATCCAACCAAGCGGACGGGCACGGGTGCGGGTCGCGCATGTGCTCCGGCGCGACGCGCCGACCGTACGAGACCGCGCGTACGCCCGCTTCGTCGAGCACGGTCACCGGGAGCGCGCGGGCGGCGGCGCGCGCGAGCGGGATCAGCGCGTCGCGCGAGGCGGCTTCGAGGGCGATCGCTTCGGCCGCCGTGAAGGCGCCGGATCGCGTCCTTCGGAGCGACGTCAGGTGGCCGACCGTGCCGAGGCCGCGCGCGAGGTCGCGCGCGAGCGACCGGACGAAGTAGCCCTTGCTGGCCTCCACGCGCACGACGAGCTCGATCGCGCCGGGCTCCGCGCGCGCGCCGACGATCTCGAGCGCCTTCACCTCGACGGGGCGGGGAGGGAGCTCGCCCTCGAGACGTCCGGAGCGGGCGAGCTCGTGGGCCCGCTCGCCGTCGATGCGGATCGCCGAGAAGGCCGGCGGGACCTGCGACGTCCGCCGGCGCTCGGCTTCGAGCGCCGCCTCGAGCGCCGGCGCCGGCGGCGACGACGGATCCCGCGCCAGCGCCGCGACGGCGCTCTCGATCTCCGGCGGGACGGGCGCTTCTCCGATCGCGTTGCCCTCGGCGTCGAGCGTGTCCGTCTCGATGCCGAGGCGGATCGTCGCCTCGTACTCCTTGTCGGCCGCGGTCAGCCAGGGCACGAGCTTCGTCGCTTCTCCGACGGCGACGACGAGCACGCCCGTCGCCATCGGGTCGAGCGTCCCGGCGTGCCCGACCTGGCGTGTAGAGAGCGCACGCCGCACGCGCGCGACGACGTCGTGGCTCGTGGGACCACGAGGCTTGTCGATCACGAGGACGCCGCTCGGCGAGCCCTTGGACGCCTTCATCAGCCGAAGAACACGCTCCTGCGCGCGCCGACGGCGCGGTCGAGCATCGCTTGGATCGTGGAGCGCACGCGCTCGGCGAGCTTGTTGACGAGCAGCTCGTCCTCCGCGGCCTCGCGTCCGTGACCGCTGAAGTCGATCATCTCGCCGAAGTGGATCTGCCACTTCGTCGGCGCGGGCAAGAGACCGAGCGGCCCCAGCGCCGGGAACGTCGGCGTGATCGGGATGTACGGGAGCCCCAGCGCCTTCGACAGATACTCCACCCGGAAGAGGAGCGGGTTCGTCTCCTCGGCGCCGACGATCGCGACGGGCACGATTGGCGTCTGCGTGCGTAGGCACAGCTTGATGAAGCCCCCGCGCCCGAAGCGCTGGAGGCGATAGCGCTCCGAGAAGAGCTTACCGATGCCCTTCACGCCCTCGGGGAAGACCGCGACGAGCTGCTCCTTCGCGAGCAGCCGCTCGGCGTTCTCCTGGCACGCACGCACCGCGCCGAGCCGGTTCATCATCGAGCCGAGGTAGGGCATGTGATAGATGAAGTCCTCGGTCAGCCACCGGACGTCGCGCGGCGAAGCGTGCTCGAGCTTCACCGCCGTCTTCAGCATGACGCCGTCGAGCGGCAGCGTCCCGGAGTGGTTGGCGACGAGGACGCACCGCCCGTGCGAGGGGACGTTCTCGATCCCCGTGGTCTGCACGCGGAAGTAGCGCGTGTAGAGGAACTCGAGGATCCCGCGAGCCTTCTGCTCGTAGACCGGGTCGAAGCCGAAGTCGTCGACCTCCTCGGACCGCCCGCGCATCGCGAGCCGACCCCATTTGCGGAGGTAGAAGTCCGTCGAGAGCAGCTCGCGCGCGGTGTCGAAGACCGTCGTCTCGCCGCCCGTCACGCTCGACGCCGAGGACCGATCCTCCGTCACGCTCGTCACGCTCGGCCGGACCTGCGGCGTGCTCGGCCGCGGTGCGCGCCATGCGTCCTCGCGCTTCTCCTCGTCGCGCTCGGTCGGCGGCGCCTCCTCGTGCGCCGGCGCGCTCGCGGCGACCTCGGGCTCGTCGTCCCCCGCGAGCTCCGCGAGGTCGCGCCGCGACGCCTCGTCGATCAGCCTGTCGAGCTGCGCCTCGAGCTCGCGGATCTGCGCGATGACCTCGGTCCTCCGCTCGGTCTCGTGCTCGTTCTCGTGCTCGTACTCGCGACGCGGGGAGCTCTCCGAGGCGCCTTCCGCGCGTCGGAGCTCGTCCTCGCGCCCCTCGATGCGCGGCGAAGCGGCGCCGTCCGATGCGGAGCCGCGCTGCGCGCGCACCTGCTCCGCCCGCGCGCCGTCGCGCGCGCCCTGCGCCGTCCCGCTCCCGCGCCGCGCCGGTCGCCGCCTCCTGCGCTGTGTCTCGGGCGCGTCCTTGCCCTTTGCCTCGCCGCCCTCCGGGCGCCGTGCCGGACGCTCGCCGGCCTGAACGTTGGCTCGGCGCGCCGGCTTCGGCTGCGCTGCTGTCTTCGCCTCGGGTCGCTTCGGTCTCATTCGATCAGCCTCGGAGCAGCTTGAGGTCGCGCAAGCGTTGCGCGTTCGTGAAGTCGAGGACGGCCTCGCGCGTCGTGTAGGCCGGACGGAAGCCGAGCCGCTCGCGCGCCTTGGTCCCGTCCGCCACGCAGAGGAAGCGCAGATAGCGGATGAAGCTCGGCGGCGCCTCGGCGATCTGCGCGAGCCAGAGCGCGGCGCCGACGCGTCGGGCGATCGGGTGCGGGATCGGCATCGCGAGCCTGCCTGCCAGCTTGATCACCGTCGACAGCGGCAACACCCCGTCGCCGACGATGTTGTAGATGCCGGGATGGTCGCGGTCGATCGCGAGCTTGAAGGCCGCGATGGCATCGACCTCGTGGAGGAACTGCACGAGCGGGTCGAAGCCCATCGCGACCGGCACGACGCGGCGCGAGAGGTACCGCGTCAGGAAGTTGTTCACGGTCGGGCCGAGGATCGGCGCCGTGCGGAGCACGGTGACGATGGCGTGAGGCGAGGTGTCGGCGAACCGCGCGACCTCCGCCTCCGCCTCGATCTTGTCCGAGAACCACGGCTCGTTGGCTCCGTCGATGGAGCCTGCGCGCAGCGGGTGCTGCTCGGTGATGAAGTTCGGGTTCGACGGATGCGCCCCGTAGAGGAGCGTCTGCGACCACATCACGACCTTGCGGACCTCGGCGTGACGCGCGGCGACGAGCACGTGCCGGGTCCCCACGCTCTCGAGCTCGTGCGCGAACGCGACGGCGTGGGTGGGGGAGGACGTGAAGGCGAGGTGGACGAGGGTGCCCACGCGCTCGGCCGCCAGGATCTCCGAGAGGCGTGCCTCGGCCGACACGGCGGTGAAGTCGACCTCGTAGTAGCGCGTCTTCTGCTGGGCCGTCCCGGGCGGCTTGACGTCGATGGCGACGATGCGCGCGACGCGGGCGTCCTCCTCGAGCAGGCCGATGAGGTTCGCGCCGAGGAACGAGGAGGCCCCCGTGACGGCGACGACCTTGGTCTCGGGCCTACGGCCGACGAGCGGGCGGCCAGACGCCCCCCGTTGGCGCGCGAGGCCGAGGCCTCCGTCCTGCTTGCCGCCGTCCGCCGCCGAGCCGACCTCGCCGGAGGCGGAGGCCAATGACGCTCTACGCTTGGGCGGGACCATGGGGTACGCTTCTACCGCCGATGAGCGCGTCGATCCATCCGGCCCCGCTCATGCTCGGCCCGTACGAGCTGATTCAGCGGATCGCGACGGGCGGGATGGCGGAGGTGTACCTCGCGCGGCGCGCCGGCCCGCACGGCTTCCAGAAGGTCGTCGCCGTCAAACGCATCCTGCCCCAGCTCGCGCAGGATCCGGACTTCGTCGCGATGTTCATCGACGAGGCCCGCGTCTGCGCCCGTCTGGCTCACCCGAACATCGTCCAGGTGTTCGACTTCGGCGAGCACGACGGCGAGCTGTACATGGCGATGGAGTACGTCGACGGCACGACGGCCGCGCGTCTCGTGCGCGCCGCGGCGGCCCGCGGCGAGGACGTGCCGCTCGAGGCGGCGATCTACATCGCGCTCAGCATCCTGCGCGGCCTCGACTACGCGCACAACGCGCGCGACGACGAGAACCGGTCGCTCGCGCTCGTGCATCGCGACGTCTCGCCGGGCAACGTGCTCATCGATCGGTCGGGCGCGGTGAAGCTCACGGACTTCGGCATCGCGCGCGCCGCGGAGATCGAGCGCCGGACCGACGCCGGGCAGCTCAAGGGCAAGCTCGGGTACATGTCGCCCGAGCAGGTCGTCGGCAAGGAGCTCGACGCGCGCAGCGACCTGTTCACGACCGCCATCGTCCTCGCCGAGCTCGTCATGCTCCGGCCGCTGTTCTCGGGGCCGAGCGAGATCGACGTGCTCATGCGCATCCGCGACGCCGATCTGTCGGCGATCGATCGCGCGGGCTCCCGCGTGCCCGACGATCTCAAGCCGATCCTCTTCCGCGCGATGGCGCGCGATCGATCGCTCCGGTACCCGAGCGCGGCCGCGTTCGCCGAGGCGCTCGAGGAGGTGCTCCGCCGGCGGCGCCTCCAGGTCGGACCCGGCAAGCTCGCGAGCTGGATCGAGCGGCTCGGCCTCGCGCCTTCGACGCACGAGCCGGAGCGCGAGACCGGCACGCGCCCCACCGCGAACCTCTCCGCCACGTCGTCGTCGAGCAGATCGACGTCGCGGCCGTCGTCGCTGCCGTCCGCCATGCCTCCGAGCGGGGGCGAGACGCGCGACGTCTCGCCGGCCATCTACCGCGCGAAGATGCCCGGCGGGCCGACGTTCGGGCCGCTCAGCTACCCGCGCCTCGTCGAGCTGTTCGTCACGGGACAGATCGACCACCGCGCGCTCATCTCGCGCGAGACGTCGCCGTTCCGCGACGCCGCGAGCTACCCGGAGCTGTCGCGCTTCGTCTCGAGCCCGGCGCTCCGTTGGGACGACGGCGTCTTCACCCCGCAGAACGGAGTGGCGCTGATCGATCGCGTTCTCTTGCCGACGCGCCTCTTCCAGCTCGCGCTCCGCCGCGAGACCGGCGCGCTCTATTTCCGCGACGGCGCGAAGAAGAAGAAAATCTACCTCGTCGAGGGCGTGCCCGAGTACGTCGTCTCGACCGACAAGCGCGAGCTGTTCGGCGAGCACCTCGTCGCGCAAGGGCAGGTGCTCCGCATGGAGGTCGAGATGGCCCTGGCGATGCTGCCTCGTTACAACGGGCGGCTCGGCGACGCGCTCGTCGGCCTCGGCGTCCTCAGGCCCGTGGAGCTGTTCCGCGCGATCCACCAGCAGATGCAGGATCGCTTCCTCGAGGTGTTCACCTGGCGGAAGGGCGAGGTCGCCTTCGTCCGCGGCGCGCGCTCGCACGAGGAGACGTTCCCGCTCGGCTTCGACCCGTTCGACCTCGTGCTCCGCGGCGTCCGCGACGCCTATTCGCTCGGCGAGCTCGAGGCGATCCTCTCGCCGCTCGACGAGGACGTCATCGAGCCGGTCGTCCCGCTCCCGGTGCGCATCGAGGCGTTCCGCTTCTCGGACGCCGAGGAGCACGTCATCAAGAGCATCACCGCGCCGACGTCGATCCCGGACATCGTGCGCGCGTCGAGGCGCTTCGCGACGCGCGAGGAGACGTACCGCGCGCTCTTCTGCGCGCTGTCGTGTGATCTCTTGAAGTCGAAGCGCTGGACGGCGTTCACGTCCGTCGGTCCGCTCGGCGTCTGAGCGCGCGGTCGTCCCGAGGGGCGTCCCTGCCTTCGGCGCGCGACCTCAGAGCTCGCCGCGCCGAGCGCGGTCACGAGCGCTGCCCGCGACGAGTGGGTCGTCCGGGTCTGCGATTCGATCGTGGATCTCGCCGAGCTCCTGGAGCAAGTAGTCCCAGTACCCCATGACGAAGGCCTTCTCGCGATCGTTCCATCGGCCGCCGTCGGTGCGGAGGAGCGCGTCGAGGTCGGCGTCGTAGACCGTCCCCGCTGCCGTGTTCGAGAAGTCGCCTTCGTCGTGGAGCACGAGGAAGCGCGTCGGGTAGTACGGACCGTCGGGACCGACGTCGTCGCGGAAGCGGTCGAACTCGGCGCGGTACTCCTCCGTCTTCGCCAACGCCTCCTCGAGGCCGTAGAAGAACCACGTTCGTTCGAGCTCGATCGCGACCTTGCCGAGATCGAGGACGAACGCGCGATACTCGGCAGGCAGACGGAATCCGAGCCGCTCTTCGGCACGTCGGACGTCCTCTTCCGTCGTCACGCCTTCTGCCGTTTCGACCCGCGCGCCGAGCTTTCGCAGCTCGGCGAGCCTCTCGCGTACCGAGGAGCTTTCCATCACCGTTTGCATCATACGCGTCGGCTGCGCCGACCCTTTCTCGCCGATCCCCACGGACGGCTCGCGAGGCCCGCTGGTGGATCCGCAATCACGCAGGTCCGCCCGCTCCGTTCCCAGGAGGACTACGAAATTCGAGCAGTTACGGACGGTGGGGCTCGGTATGTCTCGTGCCTACAGTGTAGGTATCGGACGAGGGAGGAGCGGGGCGCTGTTCATCGTGGCGACGGCGTTGGCGGGCTGCTCGGCGGCCTGCGCTCCCCCGCGACCCGAGCCGATGCAGCCGACGGGAGGGGGCCGACCGCCCACGTAGCCGACCGGGCCAGAAGTGCATCGCGTGCGGCGGCGAGGGCCAGACGGCCTGCTACACGGACCCGAACAACGCGGATCGGTTCGGTGCGCGCAAGTGCGACGACCGTCTCCGCGTCGACCCGTACGGCAAGTGCGTGCGCTGATCGCCCAAGCGGTCAGGACGCCATCTGCAGCACGGCCGACAGCCGCGCCTTCATGAGCCCCTCCGATCGCGAGAGGCGGCCCTTGAGGGCGCGGATGCCTTCGTTGCGATCGAGCTTCAGCAGCGCGACGCCCATCGCCTCCATCACGACGACGCTCTCGTCCGAGTCGCTGCTGCCACGGAGCGACGCGAGGAACCCGCGCTTGCCCTCGACGGCCTTCGACAGGAGCTGGATGGCGCGCGCGCGCAGCGGGGCGGGGACGTCGGCCAGGGCCGAGGCGGCGGCCGCACGGAGCTCCTCGCCGGCGCTGCCCTTCATCGTGAGGAAGCGCTCGAGGACGGAGAACACGTACTCGTCGATCGCTCCGAGGCGCCGCAGCTCGGTCAACGCCACGATGCGCGTCGGCTCCTCGGCGTACTCGAGGGCCTCGACCAGCGGCTTCTTCGCGCGCTCGCCCCAGAGCGGGACGATGGCCGAGAGCGCCACGGGCCGGAGCACCGGGTGCGCGAGGAACTTCGCGACGGTCTCGCCGAGGGCCGGGTCGGCGCGGTCCGGGATCGCGCGCAAGAGGTCCTCGACGAGGGCGAGCTCCGCGTCGTCGCGCAGCTCCATCTGCGGAAGCACCTGCGAGAGCAGCGTCCAGCCGGCGGGGCCGGTCTCGCGGAGGACGTTCACGAAGACGGCGCGCGCCGACGGATCGGTCGTCGACTCGCGCGCCGTGAAGAGCGCCTGGACGCCGGCCGACCCGGCGATGAGGATGAGCTGCCGCGCCGCTTCTCGCTGGTGCGGCGGGCCGACGAGCAGCGTCGTGGCGATGGGGAGCAGACGCTGCTTGTCGAGCATCGTCTTCATCGTGCGCAGCGCCGCGTTCTCGCGCGGGCCCGGCTTGCCCCCCGAGCCCTTCGCGTGACGGGCGAGCGTCATCATGACGGCGAGCAGCGCGACGGCCTCCGAGCGGCGCGCGAGCGTCGCCATCGCCGCCTCGAGCGTCTGCATCTCGTTCGCGTAGGCGGCCGGGTCGCCGATGAGGTCGAGCGTGCGGAGGAACTGCGAAGGCTCGCGCACGAGGGCGTCGGCCAGCGCTTGCGCGCGGATCGACTCCTGGAGATCGCGAGGCATCTCCTCCTCGGAGACGATCTTGCGGCGATAGAGCTCGGCGACCGCCGCGTCGGACTTCGGCGAGCGCTCCGTGACGAGACGCTGAGCGAAGAGGCGGAGGAATGCCTGGATGCGCTCGGGATCGCCGTTGCCCGTGTCGTAGTCGTTGATGAGGATCGTCGCCGCCTCCGCGCAGGACTCGTGCAGCACGCGCTGGATGATGAGCGGCGCCACGCTGAACGACGAGAAGCCGCGCAAGTTCGCGACCGCCTCGTCGACGAGGTCGGCGTTGAAGATGAACTGCTTCACCTCGTCGCCGCGGGTGAGGAGGCGCGCCACGCCGCCGATCAGCTCGTCGCGGGTCTCGCGCATCTTCTTCAGGCTGAGCCCGCGGACGTTCGCGAGCGCGCGGAGGTCGCGGGTGAGCCGCGACGCGCAGAGCCCCACCTTCCAGACGAGCTTGCGGTCGCGTCCGACGACGTCGCTGACGAAGAGGATCGACAGGTGGTTCAGGGGCTTCGAGAAGAGCTCCTTTCGCAGGTCCTCGTGCGAGAGAGGACCGTGCATCATCTCGACGATGTAGGAGAGCTCGGTCTCGGGGATCCCTTCGCGGATGGTGAACGAGGCGATGCCCTTGTCGACGAGCGCTTGGATGAAGGGCTCGCCGAAGCTCCCCATGAGCTGCGACCCGAGGAGGCGGCGGAGGTCGACGATCTCCGCGGTGCCGCTCATGACGACGAAGCCGATGGTCTTCTGGACGTCGCGCCGCGCGAACGTGAGCTCGCTGCGGCCGCGGAGCGCGACGCGGAGCGATCGCTGCAGCTCCTTCATCGCCTGCGGGTACTCGTGGTGCCCGCGCTCGAAGCGGCCGAAGCGGAGGATCGCGCTCGAGAAGGCGATGAAGAAGCCCGGGAACCCGGAAGCGGGGTCGTCGAGGACCGGGACGTTCTCGACGATGCTGAGCTCGTCCTTGTCGTCGTCGTCGTAGCCCTCGCCGGGGTCGATGAGCTCCTTCAGCTCGACGCGCAGCTCGCGCGCCGACTGATGCCGCTTCTCGGGATCCTTCTGGATCGCGCGGAGGATGATCTCCTCGAGGAGCGGATCGAGGCCCTTGATGATCTGCGAAGGCGGCTTCGGCTGCTCCTCGAGCTGCTTGATGAGGATCTCGGCCGGGGTGTTCCCGATGAAGGGCGGGCGACCCGTGACGAGCTCGTACAGGCAGATGCCGCACGCGTAGACGTCGGAGCGCGCGTCGACCTCGGCGCCCCGCGCTTGCTCCGGCGACATGTACTCGGGTGTGCCGGCGATGACGTGCTCGGTCGCCGCGAGCTCCGCGTCCTCCGCGCGCGGGTTCTGGAGCGCCGCGATGCCGAAGTCACAGACCTTCACCAGCTCGAACGTCGCGCCTTCGTCGTCGCGACTCGGCACGAGCATGATGTTGTCCGGCTTGATGTCGCGGTGGATGATGCCGTGGTCGTGCGCGACGCTGAGCGCCGCGCAGACCTGGATCATGATCTCGACGGCGCGGTCCGTCGGCAGCCGGCGCTCTTCGTCGAGGAGGCTCTGGAGCGTGCGCCCCGAGAGGTACTCCATGACGATGTAGACGAGCCCGTCCGGCTCCTGCCCGAAGTCGAGGACCCGCATGACGTTCGGGTGATCGAGCTGGCTCGCCGCGAGCGCCTCGCCGCGGAAGCTCGTCATGAACTGCGGGTCCTGCTGGTAGTGCGGGTGCAGGACCTTGATCGCGACGGTGCGGCGGAGCTCGCGATGCGTCGCGCGATAGACCGCGCCGGCCGCGCCGCTGCCGATGAGCGACTCGATGATGTACTTGCCCTCGGCGATCCGCCGTCCGACGAGGCTGTCGCTGCCGTGCGCACGCGACGAGACCGGCTGGGGCGGAGGAGCGACCGGCGGCCGGGCGAGGGCGGCGGTGTCCTCTTCGTCGAGCGCCAGGCCGCGCGCGATCGTGGGTTTGTCGCCGGACGGATCGGGATCGTCCGACTCCTCCGACGGCGCGCCGCGTGCGCTCTTCGCGGTGCCGATCGCCGTCTGTTGCGTCGGCGTGAGCTCCTGCCGGTCGCGCGCCTCCGGACGCACGATGGGCTCGTCGGGCTTCGGCGCCCGGGCGGAGACGGGCGAGGGCGACGCCCCTGCGGTCGGGAACCGAACGAGCGTCGCGTCGTTGTCGCTGTCGTCGTCTTCGATCGGGGCGAGCCGTCGATCCAGGCTCATGCCCTCCGCCGCGCCGAGCGACGTCGCCGGCGCCACCCCGGCTTCGGGGCCGAGCGCGCCGTCGTCTTCCGGCGGGGGAGGCACGTCGACCATGTCGTCGTCCTCGAACGGGCCGACCTCGATCACGCCGGCGAGCGCGTCGTCGACGTCCACGTCGAACTCGCCTTCGCCGAGGGCGGCGGACGTCTCGCCCGCCTCGGGCACCTCGTCGTCGTCGAACCGCGGCGCCGGGAAGTTCGCCAGCGCTTCGTCGAAGAACGACTCGTCGCTCGAGCCGCTGGCGTCGATGACCGTCTGCCCCGAGCCAGGCTCGGCGGAGTCGGGCGTCTCCGACTCGGCCTCGAGGCCGACGTCGACGACCGTGCGCTGGCCCTCGCTCGGAGGAAGGTCGGCAGGCGGCGCCACCGTCGGCGCGGCGTCGATGGGGGCGCCGTCGATGGGGGAGGGCACGCCCTCGAGCATCTGCGGAGGCAGGTCGTCCGGCTCGAAGACGACGCTGACGCTGAGGCTCGGCTCTTCCACGTCGGCCGGGAGCTGCTCCTGCGTCGGCGCGGTCTCGATCGCCCGCTCCTCGGGCGCCGTCGACGGTGCGTCCTGCTGCTCGGCCGCCACGAGCGCGGCACGTGCGGCCGCCATCTCGTCGACGGTGCTCGTGCTCATGTCGTCGAGGTCGAAGACGACGCTGACGCTGAGCGAGTCGTCTTCGGCATCGGGCCCGTCCTTCGCAGGGGGCGGCTCGTCCTGCGTGACGACCTCCACCGGCGGCGGAGCCGGTGAGCGCCCGACGTGGACGTCCCAGCTCGCGCTCGGGACGGTGCGCTTCGGATCGTGATGCTGCGGCGCCTCCGCGACCGGCGCCGCCCGAGCCGCCGCGGTCGGGACCGTGCGCCTCGGGTCGAGCTGCGCGGCCTGCACGAGCGGCCCCCACGTCGCGCTCGGGACCGTCTTGCGGGGATCGGCCGCGGCCGAAGGCGATGCGCTCGCTGCGTGACCGGGCTGCCGGCTCGCCGGATCGGCCGCCGGGCGAGCGCCCTCCGGCCGCTCGCCGCCCGCATGCACGGGCACCCTGCCGGACTTCGCGACCGCGCCGCCCGACTGCACCGCTTCGCGCGCAGCACCGGTCTGCGCTGCTGCGACGATCTGCGCCTCGAAGGCAGGCACGCTCCGCCGAGGCATCTGCGCCGTCGACTTCAGGGCTTGCATCGACGGTCGCGAGGCTTGAACCACCGGCGCCGGCGCGGCCCCGGACATCGCGCGGGCGATCGGCGCCGCGTCACCCGTCACGCGTGCGGACTGTGCAGCGGCGGCGTCGGGCGGGGGCGCCGCCACGGTGTCCGACACGGGCGTGTCGGGCGGGTCGTCGAGCGAGACGTTCTCGGCTTCGAGGAGCGCATAGAGCTGCGCTGCCTGCGCTCGGTAGAGCGGGCGCAGGCGCAGCGGAAACTGACCGTTCTGCGGAGCGCCGGCGGGCTCGGCCAAGAGCGCGAGGGGCGGTTGGCCGGCGACGTGGAGATCGAGCGTGTGCGCCTCGGCCCGCTGCGGGGCTCGCTGGAGCTCCACCTGCGCGACTTCATGCCGTAGCGCTGCCCGAACGAGGCGCGTAAGCGCGCGTCGGTCCGGCAATCGCGACACGAGCACCGGCAAGCTCGAATCCACCGAGATGCAGTGTACCCGAGCAATTCGTCACGCAGAAACATAGTCGGCCCGCCATTTTCCCGCCGCGGACCACCCGGCCGCCCCCGGCCTGGTCTCCGTCTCGCCACGGAGCCGACGGGAGGGGCCCCTGCTCGGCGGTCGGCCACGGATCGGCCCGGGGAGAGGCTTGACAATCGGACGGAGCTCAGAGGAGCAGGCGGTAGACCGGGTAGGCCGGCTGGTCGAGCACCAGCTCGAAGCCGGCCCGCACGAAGAGGCTCTCCGGGCCCTGCCAGGCCTCCTCGGGGTAGAGCGGCTCGCTCGACCGCCGGGGGTAAGCCTCGATCGCGCGGCCTCCCCAACGCCGGACGAACGCGGGCGCGGCCTCGACGAGGGCGCGGGCGACGCCTCGCCCACGCGCCTCCGGGTGGACGAGGAAGCAGCCGATGCTGAAGGTGGTGACCTCGTCGCCGAGGTCGACGCTTCGATAAACGGGCAGGTTGCGGAGCTTCGGCACGTGCACGCGCGCGGTGAGCTTCATCCATCCGACGATCGCGGAGCCGGCGGCCGGGTCGCGGGCGACGAGGCCGCGCGCGGCCGGATCTTTCGCGCGGACGGCCGCGTCGAGCTCGGCCGCGTTCTCCTCGGGTCGGTTCGCGCAGCGATCGAGCCAGTCGTTCTTCGTGCCCTCGAAGTGCCAGTAGCGGCAGAAGCACGTGCTCGAGGACGCCTCGAACAACGCGTGCAGGAGCGGCAGGGGGCCCTCCGCGAGCTCCTCGACGGTGAAGCTCATCGAGGGCCGTCCAGTCGGGCCGGGCTCCGTCCGTCCGTCATGCGTGCTTCGACTCCACGGCCGTGGCGAGCGACAGGATCGTGGCCTCGTCGAGCGGCCGGCCGATGATCTGCAGCCCGACGGGCAGGCCGGCCTTCGTCGGCGCGCACGGCACGCTGATCGCGGGAAGCCCCGCGAGGCTCGCGGGCAGCGTGTAGACGTCGCCGAGGTACATCGCGAGCGGGTCGCTCGTCTTCTCGCCGAGCTCGAACGCCGGCGTCGGGTAGGTCGGACACACGATGGCGTCGACCTCGCCGAAGACCTTCTCGAAGTCGCGCCGGATGAGCGTCCGGACCTTCTGCGCCTTGAGGTAGTACGCGTCGTAGTAGCCGGCCGAGAGGACGAACGTGCCGAGCAGGATGCGTCGCTTCACCTCGGGGCCGAAGCCCGCGTCACGCGTCGCGCCGTACATCGCGCGTAGCGCCGAGGCCTGCTTCGCGCTCGTGGCGGGCCGCTCGACGCGGAGCCCGTAACGGACGCCGTCGTAGCGCGCGAGGTTGCTCGACGCCTCCGCCGTCGCGACGACGTAGTACGTGGCCACCGCGTGCTTCGTGTGCGGCAGGCTCACGGGCCGCACGACGCAGCCGTCCTTCTCGAGCTCGCCGATCGCGGCGCGGACGCTCGCCTCGACCTCGGGATCGAGCCCTTGGCCGAAGTACTCGGCGGGCACGCCGAGGCGCAAGCCGCGCACGCTCTTGCCGCACGCCTGCTCGAAGTCCGGCACCGGCGTCGTGAGCGAGGTGCTGTCGTTCGGATCGTGCCCGGCGATCACGGACAGGACGCGCGCGGCGCCGCGCACGTCGTTCGCGAACGGTCCGATCTGATCGAGGCTCGACGCGAACGCGATGAGCCCGTAGCGCGACACGCGCCCGTACGTCGGCTTGATCCCGACGACGCCCGTGAACGCGGCGGGCTGGCGGATGGATCCGCCGGTGTCGCTCCCGAGCGAAGCAGGCGACATGCCCGCGGCCACCGCGACGGCGCTGCCTCCGGACGAGCCGCCGGGCGTCCGCTTCGGATCGACCGGGTTCCGCGTCGGTCCGAAGGCCGATGTCTCGTTCGACGAGCCCATCGCGAACTCGTCGAGGTTCGTCTTGCCGGGGATGAGCGCGTCGGCCGCGCGGAGCCTCGCGACGACGGTGGCGTCGTACGGCGGGACCCACTTCTCGAGGATCTTCGACGCGGCCGTCGTGACGAGCCCGCGCGTGCAGATGGCGTCCTTGAGGGCGACGGGCACGCCCGCGAGGGGCCCGAGCGCCTCGCCGCGTGCGCGCTTCTCGTCGACGGCGCGCGCCTGCGCCATGAGCTCGTCCTTCGAGACCGTGAGGAACGCGTGGAGCGGGCCGTCGCGCTCCTCGATGCGAGAGAGCGTCGCCTCCGCGACCTCGACCGCTCGCCGTTCTCCCTTGCGGACGCTCTCCGCGATCCGCCAGACCGTCTCGCTCTCGCTCGGGCGCGCCATGCGTCACTCCACGAACGTCGGCACGACGAAGCCGCCGTGCTCCGCGCGAGGGGCGCCTGCGAGCGCCTCTTCGTGCGAGAGCCCCGGGCGCGGCTCGTCGCTGCGGAGCGGCGCGCTCGCGTCGGCGGTCACGAGCGCGGTCGGCGGGACGTCCGAGGTGTCGATCGCGGAGAGCTCGGCGACGTAGGCGACGATCCGGCCGATCTCCTCCGCGAGGCGAGCCTCCTCGGCCTCGGTCAGCTCGAGCTCGGCGAGCTCGGCGACGTGACGAATCTGCGCGCGGTCCATCTCGCGGACGGACCCTAGCATCGTCCCGCCGCGCCGTCGCGCTCCTCCGTCCGCGCGAGGGTCGGCTGTCGCAGCGTCGGTCCTAGCTCACGCCGGCGTCGTCCGCGGGCGGTGCGTCCGCAGGCGGTGCGTCGGCCGGCGGCGTGGGGGCGGGCGCCTCGGGCATCGACGGCTCCTCGGCCGGCGCGGGCTGCTCGGGCCCCGGCGCTCCCGCCTCGCGCAGCCACGAAGGCGGGGGAGGCTCCTCGTACTCGGGCGGCGGCAGCGTGGGCATCCGCCGCGGGGGACACCCCGTCGCCCCGGCGATGGCGAGGGTCATCGCGCCCGCGGCGAGGAGCGCGTGCGGACATGTGGAGCGGACGAGCTTCACGGATTCTCCTCGACGGTGCGAAGGCGGAAGGGTTGAGGACGCGTCAGGCGAGAGGCTGAGCTATGCCCCGAAAGGCGGGGGCGAGCAAGCCCCGGACCAGGAGAGCTTGACGGCAAGGGGCCGCTGGGTACGATGCCTGCCCCTCACGGGCTTCTCCCGAAGTCCGTGGAATCGACCTCGACTCCACACGCTCCCCGGCGCAAAGCCGTCGGCCCGGTGCGGAGATCGCTCGCAGCGCGAGCGCTTCGCTGGCCACGGTGGGGAGCGGAGGCCCAACCGAAAGGCGAAAGCGCACATGGCTCAGACCGAAGTTCCGCAGCTCAAGAACGATTTCCCGTTGCCCCTCCGCGCCCTGCTCGATGCGGGCGTCCACTTCGGGCACCAGACGAAGCGCTGGAACCCGAAGATGCGGCCGTACATCTACGGCGCGCGCAACGGCATCCACATCATCGACCTCGACCAGACGGCCCGCCTCTTCGCGCGTGCGTTCCACTTCGTGCAGGAGACCGTCGCCCGCGGCGGCTCGCTCCTCATGGTCGGCACGAAGCGCCAGGCGCAGGAGATCGTGCAGGAGGAGGCGACGCGCTCCGGCTCGTTCTACGTCGTGAACCGCTGGCTCGGCGGCACGCTCACGAACTTCCGCACGATCAAGCAGGGCCTCGAGCGCATGCGGCAGCTCGAGCGCATGAAGGAGGACGGCACGTACCTCCAGCTTCCGAAGAAGGAGGTCTCGCGCCTCGAGAAGGAGCGTGAGCGCTTCGAGAAGTACCTCGGCGGCCTCAAGAACATGAGCTCGCTCCCGTCGGCGGTCTTCATCATCGACCCGGCGATGGAGACGATCGCGGTCAGCGAGGCGAAGAAGCTCGGCATCCCGATCATCGCGATCACGGACACGAACTGCGATCCGGATCTCATCGACTACGTGATCCCGGGCAACGACGACGCGATCCGCTCGATCAAGCTCATCACGCAGCGCATCGCCGACGCGGTCGTCGAGGGGATGCAGCGCCGCAAGGAGTTCGCGCCCCGCGAGGCCGAGGGCGGCGGTCGTGGCCCGGTGGCCGAGGTCTCGTACGGCCGGCGCCGGCAGCAGTCCGAGGCGCCCGACGCCGAGAAGCCGGCCGAGGCCACGAGCTGACCGAGCCGCGGAGCTCGCTCCGCGCTGACGGGCGGAGGCAGAGCTCCGCCGCGACGACGAGGCTCGGCGCAGGCCGAGCCTCACCACCGAGGCGTTCGCCTCATCGACGCACAGCGTCCTGGTCGACCGCGTGCAATGCGTGGTCGGGACGCGATCGGGCCATTGGCCCGTGACGACCAACCCGTCGCCCGAGCGAGGCTCGCGCGACCTACCCGAGAGACTGTGATGGCTGCCATTACTCCCGCATTGATCAAGGAGCTCCGCGAGCGCACCTCCGCCGGAATGACCGACTGCAAGAACGCGCTGGTCGAGGCCGAGGGCGACCTCGACAAGGCGGTCGAGATCATCCTCAAGAAGGGGATCGTCAAGGCCGCGGCGCGCGCCGGAAAGGTCGCGACCGAGGGCGAGGTCGCCACGTGGGTCAGCCCGGACGGCAAGAAGGGCGTGATCGTCGAGGTCAACTGCCAGACGGACTTCGTCGCGCGTGGTGACGACTTCAAGAAGTTCGTCAGTGACGTCGTCTCCGTCGCGAGCTCGCTCGAGAAGGGCAAGGACCTGTCGAGCCAGAAGTACCCGGGCACGGAGAAGACGATCGACGAGATCCGTCAGGAGCTCGTCGGCCGCATCGGCGAGAACATCGTCGTCCGCCGCTGGGACGTGCTCGAGGCGAAGGGCAACGGCGTGGTCCACGCCTACGTCCACATGGGCGGCAAGCTCGCCGTCCTGCTCGCGGCGCAGCCGCCGTCCGCCGACAAGCGCGACGACGCGGACTTCCGAACCTTCGTCGAGAACTGCGCGATGCAGGTCGCCGCGATGAACCCGCTGGTCGTGAGCAAGGCCGAGCTCGCCCAGGCGGACATCGACAAGCAGAAGGAGATCTTCACCGCGCAGCTCAAGGAGGAGGGCAAGCCCGAGCAGGCGTGGCCGAAGATCATCGAGGGCAAGATCGCCAAGTGGTACACGGAGGTCACGCTCCTCGGGCAGGACAACGTCTGGGAGCCGGGCGCCGGCTCCGTCGACAAGATCCGTCAGGAGCTCGGCAAGAAGCTCGGCGGCGAGGTGACGCTCGACGCGTTCGTGCGCTTCGGCCTCGGCGAGGGCATCGAGAAGAAGCAGGAGAACCTCGCCGACGAGGTCGCCAAGCAGATCGCCGGCTGACGTCTCGAGTGTAGGTGGCTCCGACCGGAGCATCGCGAAGGGCCGGGCGCCGCGGGCGTACCGGCCCTTCTGGTCATCGGCCAAGGGCTCGTCGGGAGCCCGAGAGGAGTGATCGAATGCGCGTGCGTCTCGTCATCGTGGGTCTGCCGTTCCTCGTCGCGTGCGGAGGCGCATTGCCTCTCGAGCAGGCGCCGCCCCCGCCTCCGTCGCCACCGGCGCCGGAGCCGTCGCAGCCCGCTCCCGCGACGGTCGACGACGACAGCTTCCTCTGGCTGGAGGAGATCCAGGGCGAGAAGGCGCTCGCCTTCGCCCGCGCCCACAACGCGGTCTCCGAGGGGGAGCTCACGAAGGATCCGCGCTTCAAGACGCTCGAGGAGCGACTCCTCGCCATCTACAGCTCGAAGGAGAAGATCCCGTCGCCGTCGTACGTGAACGGCAAGATCCGGAACTTCTGGACCGACGGCGAGCACCCGCGCGGGATCTGGCGCGAGACGACCTTTGCAGAATACAAGAAGGCCGAGCCGAAGTGGACGACGCTGCTCGACATCGACGCCCTGAACAAGGCCGAGAACGAGAGCTACGTCTTCCACGGCGCGACGTGCCTCTACCCGCAGTACAGGAAGTGCCTCGTGCGCCTGTCGAAGGGCGGCGGTGACGCCGACATCGTCCGCGAGTTCGACGCCGAGAAGAAGGAGTTCGTGAAGGACGGCTTCGTCCTGCCCGAGGCGAAGCACTCGATCCAATGGAAGGACGAGAACACGGTCTACGTCGGCACCGATTTCGGCCCCGGCTCGCGCACGAGCTCCGGCTACCCGCGCGTGATCAAGGAGTGGAAGCGGGGCAAGCCGCTCTCCGAGGCGCAGACGATCTTCGAGGTGAAGGAGAGCGACATCCGCGCCGACTGCTTCCGGGACTTCGATCACGGCAAGAAGCGCGACCTGTGCCAGCGCGCGATCGACTTCGAGCACCGTGAGCTGTTCTTGAAGGACGCGAGCGGGAAGTACGTGAAGATCGACAAGCCGGACGACGCCGACGCGGGGCTCTGGGACGACGAGCTCCTGCTCCGGCTGCGCAGCGACTGGACCGTCGGCGGCACCACCTACAAGAAGGGCAGCCTCCTCGTCACGAAGCTCAAGGCGTTCATGGACGGGAAGCGGGACTTTCAGGTCCTGTTCGAGCCGACGAGCAACACCTCGCTCGCCTCCTGGACGGGCACGAAGACGCGTCTCGTCATCAACGTCCTGTCCGACGTGAAGAACAAGATCACGGTGTTCTCGCGCGCGAACGCGAACGCGCCGTGGGTCGGCAAGCCGCTCGAGATCTCCGTCGGATCGATCCGCGTCTCGCCGGTCGACGAGGACAAGTCCGACGACGCGTGGCTCTGGCTCGAGGACTTCACCGTCCCGAGCACGCTCGAGCTCTGGAGCACGACGACGGGCAAGCGCGAGCCGCTCAAGAAGCTGCCGTCGTTCTTCGAGGCGTCGGACCTCGAGGTCACGCAGCACTTCGCCACCTCGAAGGACGGGACCAAGGTCCCGTACTTCCAGGTCGGCAAGAAGGGCGGCGGGAAGGGCCCCGCCGTCATCGAGGCGTACGGCGGCTTCGAGATCTCGCTCATGCCCGGCTACCGCGCCTCCGTCGGCGCCGCGTGGCTCGAGAAGGGCGGGACCTACGTGCTCGCGAACCTTCGCGGCGGCGGCGAGTACGGCCCGGCCTGGCACGAGGCCGCGATGAAGCACAACCGCCAGCGCGCCTACGACGACCTCATCGCGGTCGCGGAGGATCTCGTTCGACGCGGCGTCACGACGACGAAGGAGCTCGGCGTGATGGGCGGCAGCAACGGCGGGCTGCTCACGAGCGTGATGCTCACGCAGCGCCCGGATCTCTTCGGGGCGATCGTGAGCAAGGTGCCGCTGACCGACATGCGACGGTACCACAAGCTGCTCGCGGGCGCGTCGTGGATGAGCGAGTACGGCGATCCGGACAAGCCGGAGGACTGGGCGGCGCTGTCGAAGTTCTCGCCGTTCCACAACATCAAGCAGGGCGTGACGTACCCGCCGGTCTTCTACACGACCTCGACGAAGGACGACCGCGTCCACCCGGGCCACGCGCGCAAGATGGTCGCGAAGCTCGAGGCGCTCGGCCACAAGCCGCTCTACTACGAGAACATCGAAGGCGGCCATGGCGGCGCCGCCGACATCAAGCAGCGGGCGTACGTCGATGCGCTCGTGTACACGTTCCTCGGCACGCGCCTCGGTCTGAAGGACTGAGGAGACGGGGAGGACGCGGGGAGACAGGGGGCAACAGGGAGACAGGGAGCCCGCAGGAGTTCCCAGCACCCCGTTCTCGTTCCCGTTCCCGTTCCCGAATGCGACGGTGCGGGACGTCGCGTCGACTCCGTGAAGGTCCAACCCTCGCGTCGCGATACGAACCGAGGACTGAGGACCGAGCGGTCAGGCGAAAGCGGCGGCGGCTTCGCGCATCGTGACGAAGCGGTAGCCCGCCTTCGACAGCTCCTCGATCGCTGCGAGGATCGCTTCCGTCTTTCTCGCGTGAGGGATGCGGACGTCGGGCTGGTGACGCTCGAGCGCTTCGAGGCCGTCGGTCGTGTCGAGCACGTCGATGCCGTGCAGCTCGAGGTTCACGAGCGGCTCGCCCACGCACATCTTCGCGAGCCAGCGCGCGCGTGACGGGCCGGCGAGCGTCACCGACGTGCCGATGAAGGGCAGGCGCAGCCCGCGCGTGACCTGCACGGGGATCTCGAGGATGCCGCTGCCTCGCCGCCAGTAGGGTCGCCCCACGCGGTACGGGCGCGTCGGCGCGAGCAGGACCGTGGGCTGGTCGACGATCGATCGGCTCTTCCGGCCACGCATCGCGATGAGGCCGATCGCGGCCGTCTTCGCCATCCAGTACGCAGGGCAGGGGAACACCGAGGCGTCGTACTCGACGCCGAGCTCGGCGAGGACGTCGAGCACCTCGTCGGTGATCGTGTATCCGGGCGCGCGGAAGCCCACCGGACGCTCCCCGCACGCGTCCGCGATCGCCGCCGCGCCGCCTTCGATCTGACGCCGGATCTCGTCGCGCCCGAGCCGAACGAGATCGTAGCGATGGTCGAGCGAGTGGTTCGCGATCTCGTGCCCGGCCTTCGCCGCCGCCCGCATGCGCTCCTGCGCTCCTGCGCGCGAAAGGTCGCGCCCGATCGCGAAGAACGTGAGCGGAATGCGCGCCGCGTCCGCGAGCGCCGTCAGCCGGTCGACCGCGACGTCGTAGACGAGCGTCGCGGCGCCCTCGACCGGCAGGCCGTGGATCGCGTGGTAGTGATGGATCTCGTCGAGGTCGACGCTGACGGAGGCGAGCCGCACGGCCCGACGCTAGCACGGGGAAATTTCACGGGAAGCGCGAGGCGCAAATCCCCCCTCGAAGGCGGCCTCAGCGCACACGCGATCGGCGGCTCGGCGTGTTTCGACGCACGAACTTGCCCAGCGCCGACGCCATGTTCTCGATGTTCGCTCCCCACGCGTCGGCGCTGATGGCGTCGGTCGGCTCGCCGTCGTCGTCGAGCTTGTAGAACCACGGGGCCGTCTTCGTCTCGATCTTCATCGACTCGAGCTCGCGGTCGTACTCTTCGATGTCGACGCGGATCAGCGTGACGTTCGCGAGCGCGCGTTGCATCTGCGCGTCGGGGAGCGCCGCGGCCACGGCCGCGCATGCCGAGCTCGAGCGCGCGACGGTCTGGAGCACGACGGTGCGTCCGCGCGAGCGCCGGACGATCTCCGCGATCTGCGGGCGGAGCCCTCGCGAGAGATCGAGGTCCACGACCTCGAAGGTCCCGTACGAGCGGGTCCCCGCGCCATGGACCTCGGACGACGCCGTCACGGCGATGGGCGGCGGCTCGGCGGTCACCGCCCGGGGCGGCGCCGCGGCCACGATCGGGGGCTCCGACGGCGCCGGCGCGAAGAGCGCACCGAACGCCCAGAGGAAGACGACGACGCCGATGCCCGTGCCGAAGAGCCCCGAGACGATCCCGCCCGCCGCGAGGCCCCGGCCGGTGAGCGTCCCGAGCGACCGATCGATGTCTCGGCGCGCGAGCGCGCCCAGGATCATCGCGGGGAGCCCGGCGACCGCGCCGAAGCACGTCAGGCTCGAGAGCCCGAGCACCAACGACGCCACCGCCTTGTCCTCCGTCTTCGGCGCCGGCGCCACACCCGGCCGAGGCGGCGGGGGCGGCGTCCAGGGGCGAGGACGGAGCGTGTCCATCTTCGTCAAGCTTACCGCGCCGTGCTCGCCGCGCACGCGGCGGGCCCCACTTTCCGGTTGTCGCGTCGCCTCGTTCCGGAAGGTCCGTGGACGGTGGACCGTCCACCGCTCGGCCGGGTCAGCGCGCGACCCGGCCGACGCTCGCGACGTCGACGCCCGAGTTGCGGATGAACTCGCGCGCGATCTCGCTCGGGCCCGCGAGCAGCTCGTCGGGCGGACCGCACGCCTCGACGCGTCCCTTGATGAGGAGCACGGCCTGGTGCGCGATGCGGAAGCAGCTCGCGATGTCGTGCGAGATGACGATGCTCGTGACCCCGAAGCGTTGCCGCATCTCCTCGATGAGGTCGTCGACGAGGCGGCTCGTGAGCGGGTCGAGACCGCTCGTCGGCTCGTCGTAGACGAGGATCGGCGGCTCGAGCATCAGGGCGCGCGCGAGGCCCACGCGCTTGCGCATACCGCCGGACAGCTCGGACGGGTACTTCGACGCGACGACCTTCGGATCGAGCCCGAGGATCTCGAGCTTGTTCATCACGCGCTCCCGGATCTCCTTCTTCGAGAGCTTCGTGTGCTCGACCAGCGGGAACGCGACGTTGTCGAACACGGTGATCGAGTCGAGCAGCGCCGCGTACTGGTAGACCATGCCGAACTTCTTCCGGACACGGTTGAGCTCTCGATCCGACAGGCGCGTGATGTCTTCGCCGTCGATGAAGATGTGACCGCTCGTCGCGCGCTCGAGCGCGACGATGAGGCGGAGCAGCGTCGTCTTGCCCGCGCCCGAGCCGCCGATGATGACCGTGGTCTCTCGCCGGCGTGCGACCAGGTTGATCCCTTTGAGGACCTCCTGATCGCCGAAGGACTTTCTCACGTCCTGCAAAACGACGATCTCGTCCGGCAGCGGCTGACGAACCGCGCTGCCGTTCGCCCCGTTCTGCTGGTGCGGCCCGCCGAGGGGCGCGCGCGGGTCTCGCCCGTCCAGGTGCCCGTTCGCGGACGGGCGCGAGCCCCCGGGAAAGCGAAACCTCATCCCCTCGAAATCTCCCTTTCGCGGCGCACGGGCGCAAGCTAAAGATGGGCGTGTACGTACGCGGAGACGCGCCGGCGCGACGTCCCGCAGCTCCGTGGGATCGAACGAGGTAGGTCCATGACGCGCGAACAGATCGAGGCGATCCTCAAGAACGGGCAAGCCAAGCTGGACAAGGAGGGCTACTCGCTCCCGGACGGCTCGAGCGTGACGTTCCATGTCGCGCACGATGGCGCGAGCCTCTCGTTCGCGAAGCTGGAGTCCGTGAAGTTCGACGGCGATCTCGTGTACGCGAGGAACGGCAAGCAGACGGTGGCCATGGTCGCCGCCGACGTCTTCGCCGTCGCCGTCGAAGGCGCGGGCGGCAGCGCCCGCCGCCCCGCGGGTTTCATGCCCTGATCGAGCCCGTCACCTTCGGCTCGCCACTGTCGCACTCCTCACCGGAGACGCGACACCGCGTGCGTCGAGTCGAGTCGTCTCCGCATCGATGTCCGCCGGTCGAACCGTCCCGGCAGTTGCGCGAGGCGCTGCATCCCGGGAGGGAGACTCCCTTCTCCGCAGGAAAAGCGAAGCATTTCCTGCGGGCTCCCTGTCCCTCCGTCTCCCTGTTGACCGCTGTCTCCCCGACGACTCCCTGTCTCCGAGGTGACCTACTTCCTCTTGCACGCCGTCGCATTCGCCGTCGCGCGCCTGCCTCGGCGCGCCGCGGAGCGATTCGGCGTGCTGCTCGGCGTGCTCGCAGGCTCGGTCCTCCGGATCCGCCGCGCCATCGTGGAGGAGGCGATCGTTCGCGCGCTCGGCGTCGATGCCTCCGCGATCGCGGATCGGATGTACCGCGACCTCGGACGCGGGCTCGTCGAGCTGCTCTGGCTCGCAGGCGGAGGTCGCGAGCGGAGAAAGCGCGCGATCGACGAGGTCCGCATCGACGACGGCGCAGCGCGAGCGTTCGACGACGCCGCGCGCCGAGGCCCCGTCGTCGTGTTCGCTTCGCACACGGGCAACTGGGAGCTCGCCGCCGCGGCCGCGGCACGGCTGCTCGGCCGGCGCGGAAAGCGCCTCTTCGTCGTCGCCAAGCCGATGCACGCCCGCGGCGTGGATCGATTCCTCGCGCGCCTCCGTCGCGAGGCCGGCGTCGAGGCGGTCGCGCCGCGCGGCGCGCTCTCCGCCGCTCGGCGGGCGCTCGCGGCGGGCGACGTCGTCGTGACTCCGATCGACCAGGTGCCCGACCGCGCGGAGCATGCCGTCTCCCTCCCGTTCCTCGGCGCCCCGGCGCTCGTCGACCGTGCGCCGGCGACGCTCGCGTGGCGCTCGCGAGCGACGGTGCTCGTCGTCGCCGCCGAGCGGGCAGGCGACGGAGGGCACCTGGTCCGCGTCATCGACGCGATCCATCCGCCCGCTCCGGACGAGAGGGACGCGCGCGCATGGATCCTCGAGACGACGCGTCGTGCGACGGCCGCCCTCGACCGGTTCGTGAGGAGCGTGCCCCACGGCTGGCTCTGGCTCCATCGTCGCTGGCGAGCGCCGCGAGCCGCGGCCGCGAGCCGCGAGCCGCACGCGCAAACGCTTCGCGTTCACCGCCCCGTGCCGAGCGCGCGACTTGTGGCTCCGCGCAAGGCGGGGTAATCGGCGGGCATGGACGACCCGCTCGTCATCGCAGGGAAGAGGTTCCAGAGCCGCCTGATCGTCGGGACCGGCAAGTACAAGAGCATCGAGGAGACGGAGCGCGCGATCGACGCGTCGAGCGCGGAGATCGTGACCGTCGCCCTCCGCCGGGTGGACCTGTCGGATCGCTCGAGCGGCTCGCTGATGGCGCTGCTCCAGAGGAAGAGCTGGACGATCCTGCCCAACACCGCGGGCTGCTACACGGCCGACGAGGCCGTGCGCACGCTGCGCCTCGCCCGCGAGCTCGGGATGGCGAGCATGGTCAAGCTCGAGGTCATCGGAGACCCGAAGACGCTCTATCCCGACAACGAGCAGACGCTCGAGGCCGCGAAGATCCTCGTGAAGGAGGGCTTCGTCGTCCTGCCGTACTGCATCGACGATCCCATCGTGTGCCGGAAGCTCGAAGACGTGGGCTGCGCGGCGGTCATGCCGCTCGCTGCGCCGATCGGCAGCGGCCTCGGGATCCGCAACCCGCACAACCTGTCCATCATCCTCGAGCACGCGAAGGTGCCGGTCATCGTCGACGCCGGCGTCGGCACGGCGAGCGATGCCGCCGTCGCGATGGAGCTCGGCTGCGACGCCGTGCTCATGAACACCGCGATCGCCCACGCGAAGGACCCGGTCATGATGGCGATGGCCATGCGCGACGCGGTCCGCGCGGGCCGCCTCGCCCGTCTCGCCGGGCGCATGCCGAAGTCTCGGTACGCCAACGCATCGAGCCCGACCGAGGGACTGATCGAGTGAGCCGTTTCGTCGCTGCGAGCCTCGTCGCGATCGCCGTGAGCCTCGGCGCCGGCACGGCGCCGTTCCAGTGCGGGAGCAGCAACGATCCCGCGCTGCGCAGGGAGGACACCGCCGGCGACGCGCTCTGGGACCTCGCCCAAGAGTTCCGCAAGAAGGGCAACGAGCAGGCGGCGAGGGAGACGCTGCGCTACCTCGTCGAGCACTACCCGTCGAACCGCCACGTGCCCGCCGCGCGTGCGGAGCTGGAGGGAAGCGGCTCCGAGACGAAGGCAGCGGAGCCTGCCGAGGTGAAGGGCGCGGAGACGAGCGACAAGTGAGCGATGATCGCGCCGCGCGCTCGTTCGGTCCCCGCGCGCCCACCGTGATCCTGATCACCGACCCGCGCTGGGCGCTCGATCACGTCTCGGCGGTCGTCGAACGAGCCGGTCGCGCGCTCGAGCCCGGGAGGCTCTGCGTCCAGCTCCGCGACAAGGCGGCCTCGCTCGACGCGCTCGAACGCGCCGCCGCGGTTCTCCGCCGGGCGACCGCGGACGCTGGCGCGATGCTGACGATCAACGCCCCCACGCGCGCGGCCCTGCGGGTCGTCGTCGACGTGGGCGCCGACGGCGCGCACGTGCCCGGCGGCGAGGTGGCCACGGCCCGGGCCGCGCTCGGCGATCGGGCGTGGATCTCGACGCCGGCGCACACGGACGAAGACGTCTCGCTCGCGGCGCGCGCCGGCGCGTCGGCCGTCCTCGTGAGCCCGATCTACGAGACGCCGGGAAAAGGAGCGCCTCGCGGCACGAGTGCCCTCGCCGCGGCGCGCGCTCTCGCCGACGAGTGCGTTCGGGAAGCGGGGGCGCGGCCGGCGGTTTTCGTCTACGCGCTCGGCGGCGTCGAGGCGTCACGCGCTGCGGCGTGCGCTGCCGCAGGGGCAGACGGCGTCGCGGTGATCCGTGCGCTCCTCGACGCGTCCGATCCCGCCGCGGTGGCCCGTCTCCTCGACGCACCGTTCCACCCCGTGCGTGCCACCGGCGCACCCTTCGGCGCCTGACACGGCCGTCAGCCGCGCTGCCGGTGGCAGAGCGCGCTGCGTGGGTGTAGATTCGCCCTGCCATGTCGACATACGACGAGACCCTCAAGATCACGACCGAGATCCTCAGGAAGCATGTCGACGCCAATCGAACGATCCGTCCAAACGATCACATCCAGAACGATCTGGGGCTCGACAGCTTGGGCGTGATGGAGCTCGTCGCTGACGTCGAAGATCGCTTCGAGGTCACGATCCCCAACGACGTGCTCTCGGGCATCGCGACCGTCGAGGACATCGCGAAGGCGCTCGTGAAGCTGAAGGAGCAGCAGGGGGACGCGAACGCGTCTGCCTGAGGCAGAGGCTCCAGGCTCCAGGCTCCAGTTGGAGCGGCTGCACGCCGTCGCGCAATGCCGCGGCGGCCTTGCGGCTCGGACGCGTGCGCTCGCCCGTCGTAGCGGCTTCTGACACGTCTCAGAGCCGCAGAGGTGGAGGGCGCACGAGGTGCAGAAGTGCAGAAGAGAGACGAGGACCTGCTGGAGAAGGGGGGCTGGAGGCTCTTGTCGGCGGTCTGAAGACTCCCGTCTGGAGCCTGGAGCCCGGAGCCTGGAGCCTCACTCCATGGGCCCAATCTCCTCCCCCGACAGGACGAAGAAGGCCTCTCCGTACGTCTTGAGCAGCTCGAGGGCCTTGTCCATGTCCTCCTGCGTGTGGCCGCGCGTGATGTTCACGCGGAGGCGCTCCTCGCCCTGCTTCACGGACGGGTAGGTGAGGGGGACCATCAAGACGCCGCACTCGAGGAGGGCGATGTGCATGAAGAGCGTCTTGCGCTCCTCGCGGCACATGACCGGCATGATGTGCGTGTTGCTCGTGCCGAGCTCGAAGCCGGCCTCGAGGAGCTTGCTCCGGAAGTAGGCCGCCTTCTGGTGGAGCTCGCGCACCATCGCGGGGCCGTCCGCCTCGATCATGTCGAGGATCGTCGACGCCGCCGCGACGACGGGGACGGGGAGCGACGCGCTGAAGAGGAAGCTTCGCGCGTTGTGCTTCACGAGATCGACGATCTCCTCCTTCGCGAGGAGGAGGCCCCCGATGCCGCCGAACGTCTTCGAGAACGTCGAGACGAGGATGGGCACGCGACCGAGGAGGCCCGTCTCCTCGAGGATGCCCGTGCCGCGCTCGCCCAGCGTGCCGGTGCCGTGCGCGTCGTCGACGACGAGGACGGCCTCGTGACGGTCGCAGATCTCGACGAACTCGGCGAGGTGCGCCTTGTCGCCGTCGAGCGAGTAGACGCCCTCGACGAGGACGAGCGCGTTCTTGCGCTCGCGCGTCTTCAGGATGCGCTCGAGGCTCTTCGCCGAGTTGTGGTTGAAGAAGCGGACCTCCGGCGCACGTCCGGGGATGCCGGCGGAGAGGAAGGTCCCGTCGAGGATGCAGGCGTGGCTGTAGCTGTCGAGGACGAGCGTCGTGTCCTTGTCGGCCAGCGCCATGATCGTCCCGACCATGGCCTGGTAGCCGGTCGTGAACATCAGGCAGCTCTCGAACCCGAACCACTTCGCGAGCCGGCGTTCGAGCTCCACGTGCTCCTTCGTCGTCGCCTGCGGGCGCGAGCTCGAGAGGCCGCACGCGTACTTGTCGATCGCGCGCTTCGCCGCCTCCTTCACCCGCGGGTGGTTCGTCAGGCCGAGGTAGTCGTTCGAGCTGAAGTTGATGACGGGCTTGCCGTCGATCGTCGTGTGGAGCCCGCCCGTCTCGAACTCGCGGAAGTACGGGTAGACCTGCTTCTCCCTCGCCTCACGCACGCGGGCGAGCTCGGCCCGGGCCTTCTCTTCGATCCAGCTCATGGTCCCGGGCCTTTTCGCACAGCGCGCGGTCCGGTTCCAGCGTGGCGGAACGCGAACGCACCTTCGCAGGCGAGCGGAGGCGTGCAGGTTCGGAAGGCCTGGCCGTCGGAACGTCGAAGCCCAAGCGCGAGCAATCAGCGCAGACCGCGCATGACGAGCGCGGAGGCGTTGCCGTAGTAGCCGACCGACGTGACGAGCACGGTGTCGACCTTCGCGGGTCTCTCGCCCGCGACGATGCACGACGGCGCGACGCCGTCGAGCCACGCGAGCGACGCCGCCATGGCGAGCGCGGCGCCGGCGCCGAGCGTCTCGCCGAAGAGGAGCTTCGGCGCGGCGATCGGGCGCGACGCCCCCAGCACCTTCGTGATCGCGGCGCGCTCCTCGTCGTCGTAGCGGGCGATGCCCGAGATGCCCGAGACGACGAGGTCGACGTCGGATGCGCCGATGCGCGCGTCCTCGAGCGCCTGCGTGATCGCGCGCTCGAGCGCCTCGGAGGAGGCGTAGAGGAGCGTGGCGTCGTCCTTCGGACCGATGAACGCGGTGCCGTAGCCGTCGATGGTCGCGAGCACCTTCGCGCCGCGCGCACGCGCGCGCTCGAGCGGCTCGAGCACCAGGAAGGCGGCGCCCTCGCCGAGGCGCGCGCGTGGCGAGGAGGGATCGCTCGCGGCGAGCGCGCCGAGCTTGTCGAAGGCGAGGTAGAGCGCCTCGCTCATCGCCTCGCCGCCGCCCGTGAGGATGGCCTCGGCGCGGCCCGTCTCGAGGAAGACGTCGGCGCACGCGACGGCGTCGAGCGCGCCGCAGTTGCCGTCCGACACGCTCACGTTCAGCGCGCGGAGATCCTCCCAGATGCTCACGTAGCCGCTCGCGCTGTTCGAGACCGTGTTCGGGAACTTCGCCGGGTTGATGTAACGCGCGTCCTCGAGGACGGCGACGCGGTCGAGCTCCGTGATCGCCTCCAGGCTGCCGTACGCGTTGGAGCAGCACACGCCGACGCGGTCGGGTCCGAGCGCGGCCCACTGGTTGTCGCGCTTGAGTCCCGCGTCGTGCAGCGACAGACGCGCGGCGACGACGAGGAGCTTCGTGAGCCGATCGAGCGTGCGCAGGCCCTTGTCGCCGAGGTACTTCGTCGGGTCGAAGCCGGGGACCTCGACGATCGGCGGCGTGCCGTACCGCGAGGCGTCGAAGCTCTGGATCGGCCCCGGCGGCGCGATCCCGTCCGGGTTCTTGAGCCCGTCTTCGAGGGTCGATCGACCCGTGCCGAGGGCCGACGCGATCCCGAGCCCGGTGATCGCCTTCGGGTTCATGCCGCGTTCGCCTTCGCAACCTCGGACGGCGGCGGGAGCTTGCCGGGGCGCGCGAGGCACGTCACCGAGTTGTATCCACCGAACGCGAGGGAGTTGTTGAGCACGATGTCCGCCTTGCCCTTGCGTGCCGTGTTCGCGACGACGTCCACGTCGCACTCCGGGTCGGGCGTCTCGTAGTTGATCGTGGGCGGGTAGATGCCCGTCTCGAGCGTCATCACGCAGCCGATCGCCTCGAGCGCGCTCGCCGCGCCCATGCAGTGGCCGAGCATGCTCTTCATGCTGGAGATCGGGACTCTGCGCTCGCCGAAGACGTCGCGCATGACCTTCGACTCCGCGCTGTCGTTGTGCTTCGTCCCGGTGCCGTGCGCGTTGACGAAGTCGATGTCGTCGGGCGTGATGCCCGATCGCTCGATGGCCTGGCGCATCGCGGCCTTGCTGCCGGCGGCGTCGGGGTGCGGCCGGGTGATGTGATACGCGTCGCACGTCATGCCGTGGCCGCCGACCTCCGCGAGCACGCGCGCGTTGCGGCGGACCGCGTGCGCCTCCGACTCGAGCACGAGGATGCCCGCGCCCTCGCCGAGGATGAGCCCCTGACGGTTGAGGTCGAACGGCTGGCACCGCGTCGGCGCCATCGCCGCGAGGCGGACGAAGCCGCAGAACTGGAGCTCCTGCAGCATCTCCGCCGCGCCGGTGATGATGACGTCGGCCTTGCCGGCGCGGATGAGATCCGTGGCGAAGCCGATGGCGTAGTTGCCGGCGGCGCACGCCGCGGGGAGGGTGAGGACCGCGCCCTGCGCGCCGAGCGCGCGCGCCACGTGGATGGGCAGGAGCGTCGAGCCGTACTTCGGGATCCACGCCCGCCGGACGCCCGCGGCGCCCTTCGCGATCCAGGCGTGATCGAGGTCCGCCAGCACGTCGGCTTCGCCCATCGTCGTGCCGAGGACGACGGACGTCCGCGGGCTCTCGAGCACCGAGGGGGCGAGCCCGGCGTCCGCGACGGCCATCCGCGCGGCGGCGAGCGCCATCTGCGAGCAGCGCCCCATGCGTCGAGCCTCGGCCGCCGTCAGGTGGTCCCGAGGGCGGAAGTCTTTGACCTCGCCGGCGTTGGTGCGACCCAGGTTCGAGACGTCGAACGCCTCGACCGGCCCGATCCCGCTCTTCCCCGCGGCGAGCGCCTGGAAGAAGGCATCTTTGCCGAGCCCGATCGAGCTGACGACGCCGACCCCCGTGATGAAAACCCGCACGCGTTGCCTCTGACTGCGATGAACGAATCGGATGAGCCCAGCTCCGCTGGACGGCGTCCGAGGACTCCGATGCCCGAAGCGAAGCGTGCGGCTCGGGGCCGACGCCCGGGGTCGCTTATACCTTGTCGCGGTTCGTCGTAGCAACGACGTGCCCCGGCCGTTTCGGTGACGGTTTGCCTTTATTCATCGCATGGTTGAACCACTTGGTGCGGTGTGTAAACGGCTTCGCGATGCGCTGGAGATTACGCAACGTCTGATCAGCCTTTGACGCCTTGCGCGAGGGGTAGCGCCGCAGTAATACGCGCGCGCCCATCGACGATGCGGAGCGCCGATTTGATGATGCACGACCCCCGCGACCCCAAGCTCGTTCCGCCCACGCTGGTCGAGGCCGTGCGTGCGCTCCGGGACCGGACCGACCGTGGCTACGTCTTCGTCCGCCAGGACGGGAGCGAGCGTTTCTGCTCCTTCCGCGACCTCGGCATCGAGGCCGAGCGGCGCGCGGCCGACCTGTATGCGCGAGGCCTGAAGAAGGGTGACCGCCTGGCCATCGCCGTGCCCGATCCCGACGAGTTCGTGCTCTCGTTCGTGGGCGCGGTCATGGGCGGCATCGTGCCGGTGCCGATCTCGCCGCAGCTCTCGTTCAAGAACATCGAGGGCTACCACGACACGGTGGCGCACATCGTGAACGCCTCCGGCGCGTCGCTGCTCCTCACGACGCCGGCCACGCGCCAGTACGTCGAGCCGATCGTCCCGCGCGCACCACAGCTCCGCGGCCTCGTCACCGTCGACGAGCTCGCGAAGGACACGCCCGCGGGCAGCAAGGTCGACGTCACGATCGAGCCGACCGACCTCGCGTTCCTCCAGTTCACGTCCGGCAGCACCTCGCGCCCGAAGGGCGTGATGGTCACGCACCGGAACCTCGCCTGGAACAGCGAGAGCTTCATGATCCACGGCCTCGCGAAGGACTCGTCCTTCGACAAGGGCGTGACGTGGCTCCCGCTCTTCCACGACATGGGCCTCATCGGCTTCTTGATCGGGACGCTGTTCACGGACATCCCCGTCGTCTTCATGCCGACGGCGTCGTTCGTCCGGAACCCGCGCCTCTGGCTGGACAAGATCCACCAGCACCGCGGCACGATCACGTATGCGCCGAACTTCGCGTACGGGCTCGTCACCAAGCGCCTGAAGGACAAGGACGTCGCCGAGCTCGATCTGTCGTGTCTGCGTCGAGCGGGCTGCGGCGCGGAGCCGATCCAGGCGAAGACGCTGCGCGAGTTCGCGGCGAAGCTCGCGCCGGCCAAGTTCGATCCGAAGGCCTTCCTCCCGTCGTACGGCATGGCCGAGGCGACGCTCGCGATCACCTTCGTCCCGTACGACACCGGCGTCCGCTCGGACGTCATCATGAAGAAGGACCTCGAGAGCGGCAGCGCCGTTCCGGCGCCGAGCGCCGACGCCGAGGGCTCGCAGGAGCTCGTGAACTGCGGGAGCCCGTTCCCGGAGCACGAGATCGCGATCGTCGACGAGAACGGCAACCGCCTCGGCGACCGTCAGGTCGGGCAGATCATCACGCGCGGTCCGAGCATCACGGCCGGCTACTTCGGCGAGCCGGAGCTCACCGCGGAGGCGTGGAAGCCCGGGCCCGACGGCAAGATCTGGCTGTACACCGGCGACCTCGGCTACACGGTCGACGGAGAGCTCTTCATCTGCGGCCGTCTGAAGGACATGATCATCATCCGCGGCCGCAACTTCTATCCGAACGATCTCGAGTGGGTCATCAGCGAGCTACCCGGCGTCCGCCGCGGGAACGTCGTCGCGTTCGGCGTGGACGTCGACGGCGAGGAGCAGCTCGTGATCGCCGCCGAGGCGTTCCAGTCCGACGCCGAAGCGCTCAAGAAGACGATCGCCGAGGCGATCAACTCGAATTTCTCGCTGTCCACCCACGAGGTGGTCATCGTCCCGCAAGGGACGCTGCCGCGGACTTCGAGCGGCAAGCCGCAGCGACGGAAGACCCGCCAGATGTATCTGGACGGCACACTGGCCCGTGCACGAGTCGTGCAAGGGCAGGAAGGGAAGGCCGAAGACGCGGGGCTCAGCGCGTAGAGCCCTTCGCATCCGAGGCCCGAGAGAGCAGGTTTCTAGAGCAAGCACCACGAGGTAACCAGCAATGCCCCGCAGTCGAAGCGAGCTCCTCGACGTCTTCCGCGCGACCGCCACGGAGGTCGCCGAGAAGGACTTTGGTTCCGTCGGGGAATCGACGGCGATCGCCGAGTTGGGCATCGACTCGCTCGGCATGCTGGAGATCATCGGCTCGCTCGAGCGCGAGCTCCGCATCCAGATTCCGGACGAGTGCTTGGCGGGGATCGTGACCGTCAAGGACTTGCTCAACGCCGTCGAATCCCGGCAGAGCATGGCTTCGTGATCCGACCAGCGATGGTCTTAGTCACTACAGGAACCGCCCGATGACCAACCTGAAAGAAGAGCTCCGAGCGCTGATTGCCGAGATCGCGGAGAAGGACGAGATCCCCGACGACGTCGCGTTCAAGGATCTCGGCATCGACTCGATGATGGGCGTCGAGATCGTCGCGGCGATCGAGCGCAAGTACCAGGTCAAGATCGACGACGCGGAGCTCGCCGAGGTCACGACGCTCAACAGCTCGATGGCCCTCGTCCAGAAGAAGCTCGGCGCGCAGGTCGCTCAGGCCAGCGCCGCGGAGTGACACGAGGCTCCCTCGCGGAGCTCCGGCGAGCGCGCGAACGTTCGCGCGCTCGCGGACGTCGTCGTGTCGCGCTCAGCGGCTCTGCACGTGCGCCGGTGGCTCGCGTGGAACGAGGAGCTCCGGCGCCAGGTGGTAGCTGATCACGCCGGCGATGACGCTCGCCAGGACCCAGACGGCGTAGGACGCGCCGCCGCTTCGGGCCTCGCTCGGTGGCGGGGTCGAGATCCGAGCCGGCGCGGGCGCGGGCGACGGAGCCGGCGCGGGCTGCTGCACGGCAGCGCGTGGCCGGAAGTGCGGGATCGCAGGCGCATGCGGAGCAAGCGTCGGCTTCGGCGTGCGCAGCGCGCCCGGCAGCACGTCGTCACGCTCCATCGCCCTCGTCGGCTCGTCCGAGAGGCTCTCGGCGGGCGGACGGGGCGGGGGCACGCTGAAACGCGGCGCGGGTGACGGCGCCGGCGTGGCGATCCGAGGCTTCGGGACGACCCCTGCCGACGGCGTCGTGAACTGGGAAGGGGCCGGCACGCGCGGGGGCGGCGCCGATGGCTTGCGCACGCGCGGCTGGCCGAGCGCCACGGCCCCTCCCTTGGGCTCCTCGCTCTGCGCGTCCGAGGAGCCCGAGGCGTACGCCTTCGCTTCGCCGGTGAAGCGGAGCGAGCGGGCATTGCCGGGCAGGATGAAGGACATGGGTGGCCGCCGGCACTGAAGCACGCTGCGTTCCATGTACGAGCGCCGCAAAGATCGCGTCTCTTCGCGCATTTTCGAGGCTCGGGTAGGAGGTCCGACTCCCCACACCCTGGATCGTCGATCCATGAGGCGAGGGGAGATCCCCGCGTTCCGATCAGGGTGTCGGCTCGGCCGGCGGCGGCTCGGCCGGCGGCGGCGGCTCGCTCGGCGGCGGCGGCTCGGCCGGCGGCGGCGGCTCGGCCGGCGGCGGCGGCTCGGCCGGCGGCGGCTCGGGCGTCGGACAACCGGGGGTCGGCATGGCGTCTGGCGTGTCGGGACATGCCTCCGCCGGATGCGGTGGGTCGTCGATCTCGGGACGCGGCGGGCAGCCGTGGGTGCGGCGATCGCGCGTACGGACGCCGAAGACGTCCGGACAGGCGTCGTCCGCGTCGGGGATGCCGTCCCGATCGCGATCCTGCGGACCGATCGGGCATCCGCGCGATTCGATCGTTCCGTCGCCCGAGCCCGGGACGTCCGGGCAGACGTCCTCGTCGTCGGGAACGCCGTCGCCGTCGCGATCCGAAGGGGCGACCGCGGGCGCCCATTCGAAGACGAGCACGCCCCGCAGCCGCGCGGCCCCCATCCCGAGCGCGACGGCCGTGCCCACGCCGGCTCCGATCCGGAACGGGCCGAAGGCGCGCCGAGCGCCGGCGAGCACCTCCACCGGCGTCGTGCGCAGGGCGAACGCGGCTTCGAGGACGGTCGAAGCGCGGACCTCGGGGCCGATCGTCCAGGCGCGGTCCGTCCAGGCGATGCCGGCCGTGACGCCGGCCTCCGGACCGACGAACGAGCCGCCGATCCACCCGTCGCGTCTGTACATGTAATGTACACGCATCGACGCGAGCAGCCAGGAGCGGCGCAGGGTGGAGGCGACGTGCCCGCCGAAGCGCGCGCCGATGTCACCGGCGAAGGCGGTGGTCGCGCCGGTCGGCAGCCATCCCGTCAGGCCGGCCGCGATCGTGACGCCGTCCTCGAGCGGCGCCGCGCGTCCGAGCCCGAAGCGCCCGAGGTACAGGTCGAAGCTCGCGCGGACGTCGCCGAGCGCAGGCGAGACCGGCGCCGCGTAGGAGCGCCCCGACAGCGACGTCGGCTCCCCGGATTGGAAAGCCGCGACGGGCACGTCGAGGGCGAAGCGCGCGCCCGGCGGCAGGACGACCGACGCGCCGGGGTGCAGATAGAGGGCGTGCTCGACGAGGCGCGAGCGCTCTCCCTCCGCGCGCGTGCCGTACGTGGTCGCGCGCCAGGCCCAGCTCGACGCGATGCCCGTCGCGAAGAGCGCACCTCCCGGCGCGACGCCGTGCGGACGGAGCTCGAGCGAGTCGGCGAGGAAGAAGCGGCTGCCGCGCTCGGACGGCTCGAAGCGCGAAAGCGCGACGCCCTCGAGCACCGGCGGCGGCTCCTGCGCGGAAGCGGCCGAGCTCGCGGTGAAGAGGACGGCGCCGAGCGTGATCGCGAGCGACACGTGCGGTCCGCGACGGCTCGCTCCGATCGTCCGAGGAGTGCGCATGTCGATCGCCCGAAGAGCGCGCCCCGAGCCGAGGCGCACGGTTCGGCTCCGGACGCTACCAGACGCACGCGCCGCCTGGTACAAAGCGCTCCTCCGAGGTTCCGATGAGCACGACTTCTCGCTTCGACAAGGTCCGACCCGAGCTCGACTTCCCGCGCGACGAGGCCGAGATCCTCGCGTTCTGGAAGCAGGCGCGGATCTTCGAGAAGTCCCTCGAGCGCACGAAGAACGGGCCGCCCTTCGTCTTCTACGAGGGTCCGCCGACCGCGAACGGTCTGCCGCACAACGGGCACGTCCTCACGCGCGTCATCAAGGACCTCTTCCCCCGCTACAAGACGATGCGCGGCTACCACGTCGCGCGGAAGGCGGGCTGGGACACGCACGGGCTCCCCGTCGAGGTCGAGGTCGAGAAAGAGCTCCGCATCCACGGCAAGGCCGCGATCGAGGAGTACGGCGTCGAGCCGTTCGCGAAGAAGTGCATCGAGTCCGTCTTCCGCTACACGAAGGAGTGGGAGACGCTCACCGACCGCGTCGCGTTCTGGGTCGACCTCGAGAGCGCGTACGTGACCTACCACCGCTCCTACGTCGAGAGCGTGTGGTGGGCCCTCTCGGAGCTCTTCAAGAAGGGCCTGCTCTACAAGGGCCACAAGGTCGTGTGGTGGTGGGCGCAGGGCGGCACGGCCCTGAGCTCCGCCGAGGTCGGCCTCGGTTACCGCGAGGTCGACGATCCGTCGGTGTTCGTCGCGTTCCCGTTCGCCGACGATCCGAAGCGCGCGCTCGCCGTCTGGACGACGACGCCGTGGACGCTGCCGTCGAACATGTACGCGGCGGTGAACCCGAAGTTCGAGTACGCCGTCGTGCGCGCCGACCTCGACAAGGTGAAGGCCGGCTGGGCGAAGAAGACGCTCGAGCGCGAGCTCGTCGTCGCGAAGGACCTCGCCGAAGGGATCGCGAAGAAGCTCGGCACCACGTTCACGATCGTCGAGACGCTGCCGGCGAGCGCGCTCGTCGGGAGGAAGTACCTGCCGCCGTTCGACGTCTTCGCCCACGAGGCGCCCGACACCGCGTGGCGCGTCATCCCGGCCGACTTCGTCACGCTCGACGCCGGCACGGGCATCGTCCACATCGCGCCCGCGTTCGGCGAGGACGACTTCCAGGCGCACCGCAAGGTCGTGGGCGGGGACGCGCCGATCTTCTGCGCCGTACGCCCCGACGGCACGTTCAGCGACGTGATGGCGAAGGTCGGGTCCAAGTACGTCGGCCGCTGGGTCAAGGACGCCGACAAGGACCTGATCGAGGAGCTCAAGGAGAAGGGCATCCTCGTCCACGCCGAGACGTACCGCCACCCGTACCCGTTCTGCTGGCGTGCGGACAACGACCCGCTCATCCAGCTCGCGCGCCCGGCCTGGTACATCCGCACGACGGAGAAGAAGGATCAGGCGATCGCGAACAACCGCGCCATCCAGTGGCTCCCCGAGCACATCAAGGAAGGGCGCATGGGCGACTTCCTCGCCAACAACGTCGACTGGGCGCTCTCCCGCGAGCGTTACTGGGGCACGCCGCTCAACATCTGGGTCAACGACGTGACCGGCAAGATGGAGGCGCCGGCGAGCGTCGACGAGATCCTGAAGAAGAACCCCAAGGCCTTCGACCACTGGTACGAGGCCAAGAAGAAGGACCCGAGCCTCAGCGATCACCTCATGGTCCACAAGCCGTGGATCGACGAGGTCACGTGGCAGAACCCGGGCGAGGAGGGCACGTACCGCCGCGTGCCGGAGGTCATCGACTGCTGGTTCGACTCCGGCTGCATGCCGTTCGCCCAGTGGGGCTTCCCGCACAAGGGCGTCGAGGAGTTCAAGAAGAGCTTCCCGGCCGACTTCATCAGCGAGGCGATCGACCAGACGCGCGGCTGGTTCTACTCGCTGCTCATGATCTCGACGCTCGTCTTCGACGAGGAGACGCAGAAGCGCTACGGCCTCGAGCCGGTGCGGCCGTTCCCGCACCCGTACAAGACGTGCATCGTCCTCGGCCACGTCTCCGACAAGGAAGGCAAGAAGGAGTCGAAGTCGAAGGGCAACTACACGCCGCCCGAGGTCATCCTCGACGAGGTCCGGATGGACTTCGCCGTCCTCGCCGAGGGCGACGTCGCAGGCGTCCCGTCGAAGGAGGGCGTCGCGTTCATCGCCCGCGAGGACATGGAGGGGCTCGACCTCCAGGAGGGCGCGAAGATCCGCGTCTTCGTCCCGGGCGACGACGGCAAGCCGGCGTCCGAGGCGCGCGACCTCCTCGTTCAGCCGCACAAGAAGCTCCCGCGGCGCGTCGTCGTCCTCCACGACAAAGACCGCACGGCCCTCGGCGCGACCCCGACGACGAAGAAGGACGTCAAGCCGGTCGAGGTGCCGCGCCTGCCGAACGTCGAGCGCGTCACCATCACGGATCCGACGACGCCCGCGCCCGGCGCCGACGCGTTCCGCTGGTTCTTCTACGCGTCGAACCCGCCGTGGTCGAACACGCGCCACTCGCTCACGAACGTGCGCGCGCTGCAGAAGGAGACGCTCGTCAAGCTCCGCAACGTCTACTCGTTCTTCACCATCTACGCGAACATCGACGGGTTCGATCCGTCGCTGCCCCAGAGCGATCCGAAGAAGCGGCCGGAGCTCGATCGCTGGATCCTCTCCGAGCTCCACCTCCTGGTGGACGCGGTGACCAAGGATCTCGACGCGTACGATCTCTACACCGCGACCGGGCGCATCACCGCGTTCGTCGACGCGCTGTCGAACTGGTACGTGCGCCGCTCGCGCGATCGCTTCTGGGCGCCGCTCGAGGACGGCAAGCTCGGCGCCGACAAGCGCGCGGCGTACGAGACGCTCTACACGACGCTGACGACGCTCGCGCAGGTGATGGCGCCGTTCACGCCGTACCTGTCGGAGCAGATCTGGCGGAACCTCGTCGTGAAGGGCGCGGGCCGCACCGACGCGGAGAGCGTGCACCTCACGAGCTGGCCGGAGAGCGATCCGTCGCTCGTCGACAAGAGCCTGTCGCAGACGATCAAGGCCGTGCGCGATCTCGTGAGCCTCGGCCTGCAGGTGCGCACGCAGGCGAAGCTCAAGGTGCGCCAGCCGCTGTCGGTGGCGAAGCTGATCCTCGCCGACCCGACGTTCGCCGACCGCCTCGCGCCCTACGTGCAGATGATCGGCGACGAGCTGAACGTGCTCTCCGTCGAGATCCTCACGAAGAACGCGGACCAGTACGTCGAGTACAAGGTCAAGCCGAACTTCCGTTCGCTCGGGCAGAAGGGGATGGGCAAGCAGGCCCAGGAGCTGAAGAAGATCATGGGCGCGATGCCCCCGTCCGAGGCGCAGGCGCTCGTCGAGACGCTGCTCGCCAAGGGCAAGGCCACGGTCGGCGGCGTCGAGGTCGAGCGCGAGGACGTCGAGGTCGCCTTCGACGCGAAGGAGGGCTACGCCGCCGCCGGCGACCGCGTCGGCGTCGTCGTGCTCGACACGCGCCTCGATGACACGCTGCGCGATCTCGGCTACCTGCGCGAGCTGCTCAACCGTATCCAGACCGCTCGGAAGGACATGGGCCTCGACTTCGTCGATCGCATCCGCGTGTCGATCGCAGGCACCGACCGAACGAAGCGAGTCGTCGGCGCCCACGCGACGACGATCGGCTCCGAGTGCCTCGCCGTCGATGTGTCGGTCGTGGACGACGCTGGCCCGAACGCCCGCGAGGTCGACGTGGAGGGGGACGCGGTGCGGTTGGCGATTGTGAAAGTGTGAGGCTCCAGGCTCCGAGCTCCAGGCTCCAGAGGGGCGTCCCGGTTGCTCACGACTTCTCCACAGGATCTCCCTCCATCCTCCATCGTCATCGATCGTTTTCGTCTGATTCGATCGCGATGACGGTCGTGGGTCGGTGCTCGAAGAGCACACGCGGTGCCGGCGAGCGCTCGCGTCCGACTGCGGACGATGTCCGCCGCCGTTACCGCTCGGTCGTCAACACTCGCATCTCCATGCGAGGAGGCTCGCAGTAAGTCATCGCTGAGGACCGAGGACCGAGGTCTTGGCGCGTCGAAGGCGCGCCAAATTGAAGGCCACGTCGAAGCGCGCTCTGATATACGTGGGTGCTCACTGGCCGCGGGGCCTCGCGCCCATCACAATGAGCGCCGGCCCAGCATGCCGAGCATCGCTCGGCGCCACGGAGACCCCGGGGGATGGCGACGCAGACCACCAAAGCCAAACGCATCGAGGCGCTGCCGAAGAAGCCGACGGTGGCGCGCGCCGAGATCGTCGACAAGGCGACTCGCGTCCGCTTCGAGTCGGAGCTCGACGCTGCGCTGAAGCGCAAGCCGGCGAGCGAGGTGAAGCTCGCTGGAGCGCTGCGCGCCCTCGGTCGTTTGAGCCCGGCGCTGCGCTCGACGCTCGTCGAGGCGGCGCAGATCATGGTGCGGCGTGGCTCGTACACCCGGGAGCTGTACGGAGCGACGATCCGCACGCTCGCGGAGGCGGACGAGCGGCACGTGCCGCCGCTCCTCAAGGCCGCCCTCGCGTCGGACGACGCGGGCGGCAACTCGACGTTGAGCGCGGCGTGCTTCTGCCGAGACGCGTCGCTCGCCACGCCGCTCGCCAAGCTCGCGGCGAGCCGGCAGTCGCATCTCGCCTTCGGCGCGGAGACGGCGCGCGTGTGCCGTCGCGAGTCGAACGGCGCGCACCTGACGGCGATCGCGCCGATGATCAAGGAGAGCCACCGCATCGCGCTGTGCGTGGACCTCTTCGTCCCGCTCGCGCGCAGCGCCCCGATCCCGGTCCACATCGGCCCGGCGCTCGGCGTGCTCCGTGGCGCGGAGCGCCATCTCGGCCGTTGGCTCGTCCTCGCCGACGTGGCCGCGAAGGCGGGCGACGACGGCCCGCTGCAGGAGGCGCAGCAGAAGGCACAGGTCGGTCCCGCGAGCGCGCGCGCCGCGTGGTCGCTCGTGGCTTGGGCCCTCGCGCAGACGCGCGCGAGCGTGACGCCGAACGCGCCGCCTCCGCCTCCGCCGACCACGCGCCCGACGGTCGAGCTCGTCGCGCGCCTGTCGGACCGACCGAGCGCGGATCGCGACACGACCTTCCTCTTCCGCATGGCGCAGGCGCGCGCCGCGAGCTGCAAGCCGATGCTGGAAGGCCTCGTGAAGACGTTCCCGCTCACGGACGAGGTCGCGGTCCGCGCCGCGTGCTACCTCGCGCGGGACCACGGCCGCGAAGACATGCGCGAGGCGATCCTCGACTGCGCCCTGAACGCGAAGCGCGAGGAGCTCCGCGGCCTCGCCGTCGCCGCCCTCTGGGACTCGGCGTCGGGCCCGACGCGAGAGGCCACGCAGCAAAAGGCCCGCGACCTGTCCGACGAGCTCGTCTCGTCGCGCTGCCTCTCCAACGTCGCGTGGGGCGCCCTCGTCCGAGCCGCCCATGCGACCGCACGAAACGACGAGAACTTCGTGGTCGTGAACGAGACGGACCTCCGCTGGGTCCAGTGGGGGTGGTTGGAGTAGGGAGCCCCCCGCTCCGTTCCCGTCCCCGTCCCCGAATCCGACGCACGAGACGCCCGTCAACGAGCGCAAACCCGAAAGCGCACATGACGCGCGCAGGCTCACCCCCATACGCGTCCTGCCAGCAAGGAGTCCCCAAGGGAGCCGGAACCCGAGAGCGCAAGCTCGACCGCTTCCCGCTGAGGACTGAGGACTGAGGACTGAGGACTGTCCGGACGCACCAGAGAACGACCGCCTAGCTGGCCGACTCGAGAGTGGTCCCATAGACTTGATTCGTTGCCCCCCGAGCCCCCGTCGTCCTCGCCGCGCGCGCGTTGGGGTCCGCTCCTCGTCGCGCTGACGCTGTCCGTGTCGGCGCACGGTGTGGCCTCCGCGCAGCCGCCGGCGGAGAAGGCGGCGAAGAACGTGCACCGGGCCGCCTCGGCCGGTCCGACGAGCGTGCCTCCCATCACGGAGCGCATCGCGCTCGTCGCGGACCTCGACGACGACGACGCGGATGGGCAGGCCGACGGGCTCGCGGAGGTGGTGAGCCCGGCAGCGCGGGTCGACGCGCTCACGCTCGAGCCACGCTTCGTCGGGGCGACGCTCACGCCGATCGCGGGGCGGGAGCACCTTCGGGTGCTCGTCGGCGGGCGGCCGCTCCCGTGGGGCGAGCGCCTGCCGCCCGGCGCGCAGCTCCAGGGGCTCTCCGTCGGCAGAGCGCTGTTCGTGCTGCGCTGGGCGAACGGGCGGGAGACGGGCCTCGCGGTGGACGTCCACGGCGTCACGATGCGCGACGGGCAGAAGCGACCCGTCGACATGGCGAGGCAGCACGCGTCGCTCCAGCGGACGCCGCCGACGCGCATCGACCTCGACGACGTCGAGCAGATCATCGACGACCCGGACGCGCTCCGCATCGTCTTGACGTCTCCGGACGTCTCGGTGTCGGGCGACCGGAGCCCGCTCGGCGCGATCACGGTGGAGTCGATCTCGTCCGAGGGGCGGCGGCTCGATGCGACGGCGGAGCTCCGGCTGCTCCGGAGCTCGTGCGACGGGGATCGCGCGGACGTCACGTGCTTCGCGACGGCGCCGCTCCGGTTCGTGGTCGACGACGTGGACCGCAGGCATCCGCTCGTCGCGTCCCGCTCGATCAAGGCGGAGGTGGGCGGCGCCATCGTCGTCCGCGGGCCGAACGGCAAGAAGCTCCAGGCCATCCGCGTCGCCGGCCCGCGGAGCAGCCCGGCGGGGCCGATCGGGCGGTACCGGCTGTCGATCCGGCCCATCGTGATGCGCCTCACGCACGGCGGAGCGCCGTCCGTCGGCGGCACGGATGCGGGCGCCGTCGCCGCCGTTCGCCAGGAGCTCGCCGTTGCGTCCGCGATCTGGGGCCAGTGCGGAGTGACGTTCGGTCCTGTCGAGCAGATGGACGTGAAGCTGGTGAACCCGCCGCCGCCCTACCTCGTGGCCTTCGGCGACGATCTCGGGCTGCCGGCGAGCGGCGGCGAGATCCGGCTCCGCGTCGAAGGCAAGCTCCTGACGTTCTCGACGAAGCCGGGGTGGTCGACCCGGCAGGCGGCGCTCGAGCTGCAGCGCGTCGCGGAGAGAGCGGGGTTCAAGGCCGCGATCTCGGAGAACGCGCGCATCTCGTCGGGGGCGGCCCCGAGCGTCGACGTCGCGCTCCGCCGCGCCGACGGACAGCTCGCCTCCGTGGAGCTGCTCTCGTCGGCCGATGCGACGATGAGCGTGAGCATCGGCGCCGTCGACCTGAGCGACGGCCTCCAGCACTTCGGCGACACCGACTCGGTCGCGGGCACGATCGAGGAGCGCGCGCTCGTGAAGGCCGTCGACGACGGCGACCCGCGCACGATCGAGGTCATCGTCGTGCCTTTCTTCGGCGGCGGCGGGCGAATCGGCGAGTCGTTCATCGGGAGCGACGGCTCCAGCATGCGCAACGTCGTCATCATCGATCGCGCCGGCGTGCGGGCGCGGCGCACGAGCCTGACCCTCGCGCACGAGCTCGGGCACGTCATCCTCGACGAGCCCGGTCACCCCGACGACTACGGCTTCGACACGCCGACGCTGCTCATGGACTCGGACGCGTCCGACGCTTCACCGTTCGGGCCGCGCCGCCTCCGCGTCGAAGACTGCGCGCGTGCGCTGCGGCAGTCGGGGCCGGGCGCGAGGATCCCGCTCCTCACCGAGTGGAAGCTCGGGCCGCTGAAGTACCCGAAGTGAGCCTCAGTTCGTGTCGACGTCGAGGAGCTCGGTGCCGCCCGCGTACGCGTAGCTGACGCGGTAGTCGAAGCCGTAGACGAGGACGCCGATCGGCAGATCGGACACGACGCGGTGCACGCCGTCGTTCTGCCTTCCGGGCTTCACGTTGTCCGGCGGCGTCTCCACCGGATCGATGACGGGGAAGGAGAGCTGGCAGCGGTAGACGAGGAAGGGCGGGTCCTTCGCCTTCCGCGTCGCGGCGTCCAGGCCGTCCCCGGGAGCGACCTCGCAGACGCTGCCGTCGACGGGCAGGCCGTCGACGTACACGGTGGCGCCGAACGGGGCGAGAATCACGAGGAAGTCGAACGCGTACTTGTCCGGCGTGAGCAGGACGTAGTCGCTCCGCCATTGCTCGATCGGCGGGACGAACATGAAGCTCGGATCGCCGCCGGGCAGGCCGTTCTGGATGGAGATGCCCGCCGCCTCCTGGCTCACTTGGACGTCCGCGACGAGGACGGCCTTGTCCGCCTCGAGGAGGAAATCCTGGTAGGCGGCGATCGTGACGTGGGAGCCTTCGCCCTCGAGCGAGAACGTGTCCCATGGCGGCGGGAGCGTCGTCTTCACCGTCGTCGTGCCGCTCGAGACCGCCATCACGCGGTAGAGCTCGGCCTCGTCGAAGGGCGCCGTGCCGCCGCCCGCTGCTGCGATTGCGCGGCTTCGGTTGGGCATCCGACCGAGGACGTATCGCTTGCCGACGGTGCGCAGCGGCGGCACCTGCGCCTCGAGGTGATCGGCGCAGCACGATCGCGCCGCGAGGGTCGAGTAGAACGGCGCGTCGCTCGCCTCGCTGCCGGTGTAGACGACGACGGGCGCGGTCGACTCGATGACCGATCCGGTGAAGTCGGCGTTGAAGTCGCCGGTCTCGAGGTTGAGCACCTCGAACGGCTCCAGCACGGCCTCGACCTCGGCGCCCTTCGGGATGCCCTCCGGGAACGGACCGCCGGGGACGACGCGGGCGGTCGTCTTCAGACGGATCCTCGTGTCGGGCGTCGTCCCCACGATGGTGAGGAACGCACGGAGGTCGGTTCCGAAGTTCGTCGCGGGATCCTCGCTCCGCGCGATCGTCTGCGGCCAGCTCGCGACGACGTACGCGCGGCCGCTCCGGTTCAGCGCCGTCGTGGGGAGGAGGAGCGCCGCGTCGTTCGACCGTACGTTGACGTTCTCCAGCGGGTTGAACTGGTACGCGACGATCGGGACGTTCGAGCGCAGCCGGAAGGCGTTGCGGGTGAGGGCCGTGTGCGTGCCGCCGTTCGGCTCGTTCGGGGGCGAACCGTCGACCTCCTTGGGCCCGAGCTTGAAGACCTCGAGATGGCGGACGCCCACCGTGCCGGTCGCGACGACGCGCACGTTCGGCGGCTCACCGGGCGACGAGACGTCCTCCTCGATCGTGACCCGCGCCGCCACGTCGGGCTGCGGGTTGGAGACGATGACGGCGTACTGTTGGTACGCGGCGTTGCCGTCCGGCAACACGGCATTGTCGAGATCGACGGGCCAGTACTCGCATCCGATGTTCGAGCGGTTGCGCGCCGCCTCCGCGCAGAGGTCGACGCAGGCGCCGGAGCGGCACGCGAAGCCTTGGTCGGCGTCGCAGGTCTCGATGGGCGTGCGCTTCTGCCCGTCGGCATCGCACTTCACGACGGTGCCAGCCTCGCACGAGAGCTCGTCGGGCAGGCACGGTGTGCACGCGAGGAGCTCGGGCGCGCAGGCCATGCCGCGTGCGCCGCAGTCGTCGAGGACGACCGGACGCTGGCCCTCGCAGCGGACGAGCGAAGAGCCGCGGCACTCGACGACGCCGTCCGTGCAGCGCTGGACCTCCGGCTCGGGGAAGTCGCGGTACGCGGGATCGAAGCGGCACGACGGCGCGACGGTGACGAGCCCGGCGAGCGCCGCCGCGAAGGGGAAGGAGAGCGGCGCGCGGGCAGACGAGGCGCGCTGCGCCCTCGCACCCGGCCGCTCAGTTCGTGTTGATGTCCACGAGCTCCGTCCCACCCGCGTAGGAATAGCTCACGAACGAGTCGAAGCCGTAGACGAGGACCCCGATCGGATAGTCCGACTGGACGCGGTGGACGCCGTCGTTCTGTCTGCCGGGCAGGACCTCGTTGGTCGTCGGGTCGATCACCGGGAACGAGAGCTGGCAGCGGTACACGACGAACGGCGGGTCCTTCGCCCCGCGCGTGGCGGCGTCGAGGCCGTCGCCCGGCGCGACCTCGCAGACGGTGCCGTCGACGGGCAGCCCGTCGACGTAGACCGAGGCGCCGAACGGTGCGGTGATCACGAGGAAGTCGAACGCGTACTTGTCCGGCGTCAGAAGGACGTAGTCGTTCCGCCACTGCTCGACCGGGGGAACGAAGAGCATGCTCGGGTCCCCGCCCGGCAAGCCGCGATGCACGCCGGCCGCTTCCTGGCTGACCTGCACGTCGAGCACCATGACGGGCTTGTCGGCGTCGAGCGTGAAGTCCTGATGCGCCGGGATCGTGACGTGCGAGCCCTCGCCGTCGAGCGTGAAGGTGTTCCACGGCGGAGGGAGCGTCGTCCGGATCGTCGTCTGCCCGGCGGTGACGGAGACGACGCGGTACAGCTCGGGCTCGTCGAAGGGCTGGATCGCGCCTCCTGCGGCAGCGATGGCGCGGCTCCTCGTGGGCATCCGCCCGATCGCGTACCTCTTGCCGACCGCCCGGAGCGGCGTGACCTGCGCCTCGAGGTGATCGGCGCAGCACGCCCGCGCGGCCAGCGTCGTGAAGAACGGCGCGTCGCTCGCTTCGCTGCCGACGTAGACCGCGACGGGCGCCGTCGACTCGATGATCGACCCGGTGAAGTCGGCGTTGAAGTCGCCGGTCTCGAGGTTGAGCACCTCGAAGGGCTGGAGCACCGCCTCGACCTCGGCGCCCTTCTCGACGCCCTCGGGGAACGGACCGCCGGGGACGATGCGTGCGGTCGTCTTGAGGCGCACCTTCGTGTCGGGGGTCGTGCCGACGATCGCGAGGAAGGCGCGGAGGTCGGTTCCGAAGTTCGTCGCGGGATCGTCGCTCCGCGCGATCGTCTGCGGCCAGCCCGCGACGATGTACGAGCGACCGGCGCTCCCGAGCGACGCCGTGGGGTAGAGGATGGTCGCGCCGTTCGAGAACACGTTCACGTTCTCGAGCGGATTGAACTGATACGCGACGATCGGGACGTTCGACCGGATACGGAACGCGCCGCGCGTGAGCGCCGTGTGCGTGCCGCCGTTCGGAACGTCCGGCGGCGAGCCGTCCACCTCCTTCGGCCCGAGCTTGAAGACCTCGAGGTGGCGGACGCCGACGCTGGCCGTCGCGATGACACGGAGCTTCTGCGGCTCTCCGGGCAGGGCCGTGTCCTCCTCGACGACGACCTTCGCCGCGAGATCCGGCTGCGGGTTCGAGACGATGACGGCGAACTGTTGGATCGCCGCGTTGCCCGACGAGACGACGGCGTTGTCCAGATCCACCGCCCAGTACTCGCAGCCGATGTTCGACTTGTTGCGCGTCGCCTCGTCGCAGAGCTGCGTGCAGACGCCGTTGCGGCAGGCATGGCCCGTGTCGGCGTCGCACGTCTCGACCTTCGTGCGCTTTTGCCCGTCGTCGTCGCAGCGAAGGACGTCCAACCCGTCGCACGTCCGCTCGCCCGGCAGGCAAGGCGTGCACTGCAAGAGCGAGGGCGCGCATGCCATGCCGCGCGCGCCGCAGTCGTCGAGGACGACGATCTCGCCGCCGTCGCAGCGGACGAGCGACGCGTTGCGGCACTCGACGACGCCGTCCGTGCACCGGGCGACGGGCGGATCGGGTTCGTCACGGTATGCAGGATCGAACCGGCACGACGACGCGAGCACGATCGTGCCCAGCGCCATGGCGGCGGTGAGAGATGCCCTTGCGCGTCGGCTGGCGCTCGAGCTCATCGCGCTTCGAATCAGTAGACGCCGTCGAGGCTGTCGAACGCGTACGCGCTCCACGGGCCCGTCGAGAGGTGGCCGTAGCGGAGGCGCGCGTAGTCGAAGTCCTCGATCCGCGCGACGTAGACGGTCGTGGAGATGGCCCCGCGGACGAGGCCGACGGGGTCCGGGCCGGGGAGCGCGGCGAGGTCGGGGACGTCGAACGACGTCTTTCCGCCGGGCGCGACGATCGTCCACGTGACGAGGCCTCCGCCGGACGTGACCCGGACGACGGAGAGGTCCACCGGGCCGGCGCCACCGCCGAACTCGACGTGCGTGCCGGACCACGGACCGGACCCGGGCTGCGAGAGCACGGGCACGCCGAGGAAGCCTCCGAGGGACACCGGCGTGTTGGCGTTGGTGGTGCGCACGCGCGTGACGACGCTCGCGGGGAGCTGGTTGTCGGGTCCCGTCGCGGCGAATCCGCCGAGGACGTACTGCTCGCCGGCGAGCGCCTTGTCGAGCGACGGGACGCCGACGAACGGGATCTCGGCCGGGGCGGGCAGGGGCGTCGTGCGCGTCCCGAACGGGAGGATCGCGTATCCGGCCGCGCCGAGCGTGACCGCGACCTGGGCGGTGAACCGATCGGGACCGCGCGGACCGGGCTCCGGCGGCTGCGCGACGACGGTCACCTTGTGGTCGAACAACACGTCCATCCTCACGTCGACGCCGGTGACGCGCGCCTGCGCGGGGACGCCGACGCCGCGCACGACGCCCATCGCGTACGGGACGAACTTCGGCGGCGTCAGGCTCCGGTCTTCGAGCCCTGCGACGACGTAGAGCGTGACGTTCCCGGGGAAGACGAGGATCGAGTACTGGTAGCCCACGTCGCCGGGGCTGTCCGGCGTGATGGCGGAGGTCGCGGGCGGGAGCCGGAACGTCTGCGTCGGCGTCGACGCCGCCTCGAAGACGTAGGCCGCGCGTCGCTCCGTGGGCTTCGTCGGCGCGGGGACCGTCGTCCAGCCTGCGCGCTCGAACTCGCGCCCGCCCGGGAAGACGAGCTGTCCTTCGACGAACCCGCCGAACCGCGGGCGGCCAGGGATCTGCTCGGGATCGCCCTCGATGCACGACGGATCGAGCACCGGGTCGAGGTAGACCGTGACGGTGTCGACCGGGACGTCGACGAACGTGATCGGAGAGTGGCACTTCGCCGCGACCGTGACCGTCGCCTTGTCCCCGGGGACGTCCGTGATCTCGACGACGCCGTTGACCGCCGTGCGCGCCACCTTCGCCGTCGCGAGCGAGTCGCCGACGACCGCGAACGCGCCCGGGATCGGAGCGCCCGTCCAGGAGTTGAACGCGAGGACCTTGATGCGCCCCGCGAGCGCGCCGCCGGACAAGCCACCGCGATAGCCGTCGACGGAGTCGGAGTACGTGAACGCGTCGCGCGCCTGGATCGGGTCGCCGCCGGGCGGCGTGACGACGACGTCCTTCGCGCCGGGAGTCCCGATGGGGGTGACGCACTCGAGCTCCGTCGGCGACGACACCTGCACGTCGTCGCAGGGCTTGCCGTCGATCGTCACCGTCGTCCCAGGGGCCCAGCTCGTGCCGCTCCCGTTGATCCGGATGCGCGTGCCTCCGCTCGTCGCGCCGCTGTCGGGGACGACGACGATCGCGTCGTAGTAGAAGCCGTTCTTGAGCACACGCTCGCGCGCCGTGGCCTCGTCGCGGATGGTCACGTCGACGAATCCGGGCGGTCCCGGAGGCGTGATGATCGCGGCGCGCGTGGGATCGCTCGCGAGCAGAGAGCTCGGCTCGACCTCCTGGTTGCCGATGAACACGCGGAGCTTCGAGGAGAAGCCGCGGCCGTCGATGCGCGCGCGCGTCCCGCCCGTGAACGGTCCGTGCGAGGGGGTGAGGCCTTCGATCGCGAACGGATCGCCGAGGTCCGCGTCCGTGCGGACGAAGCCCGCGTCTCCGCCGCCGAGGTCGACCGATCCGCCGCCCGCTTCGTCGGGCAAGAGCGCCGGTCCCGTCCCCGGCACGCACGCGCCGAGGATCGCCCAGACGACCGGCGCGCCCACGAGCGGGATGGCCCACGAAGAGCGGCGCCAAGTCCGAGGACGCGCGCCGCGGCGTCTCGAGAAGGAAGGCACGCTAGGAGGTTACGCGTCCTCCCTGGCTGGGGCCAGAGCGCCGTGGCGGCGTCACTCGAAGGAGACCGTGAGCTCGTAGTACCGCGTCGCGGCGCCGCCCGTGTTCAGGAACGAGACCTGGATGATGTACGACTTCCCGCCCGTGACCTCGATGTCCGGGGCGACGTCCGTGAACCGGACGTCGAGCCCGCCGACGATGGGACCGCCTTCCTCCGTCACGCGGTACTCCACGCGCCCGTTGCGGCCCTTGTGCGAGATGAGCATGCGCCTCGCGTCCTGGGGAGCGGTGATTCGGAAGTAATCGTAGTCGCCCCACTCGATCGTCCCGGAGACGCACGACGTGATGTCGTTCGCCTTCGCGACGGAGTCGTTGTCCTCCACCTCCGTGGGGCAGGCGGGCGCTTCGGGCTCCGGCGCAGGCTCGTCGGCCGGGGGCTGCTGGTCGAGCGGCGACGTCGACGCCGGTGCGGCCGCGGGCGGCGGCGGCGGCCGGTCGTTCGGGAAGAGCGGCGTGGTCGGAGGCTGCTCCTCGGGGAGCGGCCCGGGGTTCGGCGATTCCGCACACGCCGCGAGGCCCCAAGCGAGCGAAGAGACACACGCGATGAAGTGGCGAGCCGTCATGGCGACGACGGGTCGGTGCACGGCAGGTGCCCGGCGGCGCTCCTGGCGCACGCGGACGCGCCGCCGAGGCAGCTCGACCGCTGGGCGACGAAGGAAATCCTGCGCGGAGTCCGGGCCGCAGGCGGTGACGTGCACCTCGTCGCGACGCCTCGCCTGTCGGTGTGCGTCGCCTCGTGGTCGGCGTGGCGTTCGCGTCGGACGGGCGCGAGCGGGGCGTCGCAGCGATCACCGGCGCCGCGCCGCGCCGATCCGGCGCTCACTCGTATGCGACCGAGAGCTCGTACGATCGCGGAGCGTCCTTGCCGTTCCGCGGGAACGAGACGCGGACGAGGAGCGTCGTCCCCGGTCGCACGCGGATCTCGGGGTTCTCGTCGGTGAACGCGAAGTCGAGGCCGAGAAAGACGTTCTCCTCCGTCACGCGGTACTGGACCCTGCCGCCGTTCTCGACGTGATCGATGCGCATCCTGCGTGCGCCCTCCGGAACGACGGTGCGGAAGTAGTCGACGTCATCGCGACCGTCGAGCACGCCGGTGACGCACGTGAGGAGCGCGTTCGCCCTGCCGGGGTTGTCGTTGCTCTCGACCTCGGCGATGCACCCGGGCTCTTCGTCCGGCGGCACGGCGCCCGGATCGGCCGGAGGCTCGGGCTCGGGCTCTGCGCTCGGCGCAGGAGCGGTGGCGGTGGCCGAGCCGGACGGGAGCGTCGGATCGGTGCTCACCGTGCTCGTCGAGACGGGATCCGCGATTTCGGCGCTCGAAGCGCCCGAGCAGGCGAGAGCACCGAGGGCGACCGAAACGACCAGGATTCGCGTCGCTGTCATCGTGCGGGGGCTCGTGCATGCTCGATGCCATCGGCAGGGCGCGATCGCCCGGATGCGCGCGGGCTCGGAACCGGCCTTTTCTCGCGGCCCGACGCGACATTAGGCAGGTTTCTGCGCGACGCACGCTCGGCGAGCCGTGGATCGCCCTCGTTCCACCGGCCGTGACGCGGCGCTCGTCGCGCAGATCAGCCCGTGGCCGGAAACGCGCGTACGTTGCCGAGGGCCCGCCGGAGGATCTCGAGGGCGCTGGCCTTCCGCCCCGTCGCCACGCGCGGCGTGGCGCGAGGCTCGTCGCCGGCCGGCGCAGCGGAGGCGGGGAGGGCGAGCGGGTCGCCGGGACCCACGCACGCAGGACACCCGCTGCTGCACGGGCAGCCTTCGACCAGCCTCAGCGCCCGTGCGAGGAGCACGTCCCGCTGCGCGAAGATGCGCTCCGCGAGCCCGATGCCGCCGGGCGTGTGCTCGTAGAGGAAGAGCGTGGGGCTGTAGCCCGGAGCCGGCCCGCCGCGGACGCGGCGGGGAATCGGCACGGGCGCTTCGTCCGCGCCCTCCGCGGCTGGATCGAGGGACGTGTCGCCGAGCGTCGCTCCGATGTCGCGCGGATCGCACATGAGGGCGAGCGTCGCGACCGTCTCGAGCGCGACGCCGACGCCGCGCAGACCGTCGATGGCAGCGGGCCGCCCGCCGCTGATCTCGGTGCAGACGGACTCCGGGACGGTGAGCCAGAACGCGGTCGTGTGCATCTGCATCTCGGGCAGCCGCACGTCGCCGTAGCCCGCGTTCTCGTGCGTGTAGAACTTGATCTTCTTGTAGCCGACGACCTTCTCGACGACGGAGACCTCGCCCCAGCCCGACGGCCACTCCTTCGCGCCGCCCGCGGTGCCGAACTCCTCGATGACGGTCACCGTCGTGTACGTCATCGCGTCCGTCCAGTAGTCGGGCTTCACCTTGCGGACGAACGCCTTGTGGTTCTCGTAGTCGAATTTTTCGACCTGGAAGCACTCGCCGTCGTGCTGGTAGATGGCTTGCTCGTGCACCATCGTGTGCGCGCCACGCCAGTCGATCTCGGCCAGCGTCTCGTCGCGCTCGACGTCGATGATGACGACGTTGTCCCAGCCGACGCTCCGGAGCGAGACGTCGTTCGCGGGGTACGCGTCCGCCGCCCAGTGGAACGTGCCGCGGTTCTCGTGGACGACGCCGTGACGCTCGAGGAACTCGAGGGCGGAGCCGGTGCTCGCCTCGTCGAGCGAGCCGAAGCGCTCTCCGCGCCGGAACGGCAGCTCGAACGCCGCGCATTTGACGTGCTGGATGAGGATCTCCGGGTTGTCCGGATCGATCCGCGCCTCCTCCACGGGCGCGCCGAGCAGATACGACGGCTCGCGCGCGAGGTACTGGTCGAGCGGCGCGCTCGACGTGACGAGCACGCAGATGCTCCGTCCGTTCCGCCGCCCCGCTCGCCCGAACCGCTGCCACGTCGCCGCGACCGAGCCGGGGTAGCCGGCGCAGATGACGGCGTCGAGCGCGCCGATGTCGATGCCGAGCTCGAGCGCGTTCGTCGCCACGACGCAGAGGATCTCGCCGTCGCGCAGCTTGCGTTCGATCTCGCGGCGCTGCTCCGGGAGGTACCCGCCGCGGTAGCCCATGACCTTGGACGCGTCGACCTCGGGCGCGACCTTGTCGCGGAGGTAACGGAGCATCACCTCCACGTTGTTGCGCGACTGTCCGAACACGATCGTCGGCACGTGCGCTCGCACGAGGTCCGTCGCGAGCATGACCGCCTGCTTCACGTAGCTCGCGCGGATCCCGAGCTCCTGGTTCACGACCGGCGGGTTGTAGAGGAAGACGCGGCGCTCGCCCTGCGGGGCGCCGCTGTCGGTGATCGCGACGAGGGCGTCCTCGTCGAGCGAGAAGAGCCTGGCCGCGTGCTCCCGCGGGTTGCCGATCGTCGCGGTCGCGCCGATGAGCACCGGATCGGAGCCGTGGAAGCGCGCCACGCGCACGAGGCGGCGGAGCACGTTCGCGACGTGCGAGCCGAACACGCCCTTGTACGTGTGGAGCTCGTCGACGACGACGTAGCGGAGGTTCTGGAAGATCCGGGCCCACGCCGTGTGATGGGGCAGGATCCCCGTGTGGAGCATGTCCGGGTTCGTCAGGATCACGCCCGACCGCTCGCGGGCGGCGCGCCGCGCGTCGCCCGGCGTGTCGCCGTCGTAGACCACCGCGCCGCGATCGAGGCCCGCCGACCGCATCAGATCGCGAAGGCCCGCCTCCTGATCGCGCGCGAGCGCCTTCGTCGGATAGATGTAGATCGCACGCGCCTCGCGATCTTCGAGCTGCGTGGCGAGGACGGGGAGGTGGAAGCAGTAGCTCTTTCCGCTCGCCGTCGGGGTCGCCACGACGACGCCGCGCGCTCCGCCGCGCACGGCCTCGAACGCCCGCGCTTGGTGCTCGTAGAGGGCGTCGACGCCGCGACCGCGGAGCGCGAACGCGAGCGGGGTGGGGAGCGACGAAGGGAACGGCACGGTTCGGGCGGGCCGCCCGGGGATCGTCTCGTCCGCCATCACGCACGGGCGGACGACCTTGCTCTCGAGCCATCGATCGAGCACCGCATCGACGCCACGCTCCGACTCCCAAGGCGCGGCGGGCATGGCGCGTCGGTCGCTCGATGCGGTCTTCGTCCTGCTCATGCGTCCTGAACAAATAAACAGGTTCCCACGCTTCGGGCAAGCCCGACGGCCGAGGTCGGCGCTCGGTCCCGCCAAATTGCGGGCCGGACGGCTGGTTGGCGGTCCGGGGGACGTGACAGCCTCGCCGGGATTGAGTAGGGTCGCGCCCTCCGAACGCGCTGGCGACTGAACATCCGCGCAACATCCATCGATGAACGAGAGCTCGAGCCAGAACGCGGCCCCCGAAGAGACCCCCAGCGCGGAGCCCGCGGCCGCCCCGGTGGAGCCTGCGGCGAGCCTCGACGCGTCGGCGAGCGCGGAAGGAGCTCCGGCGGCGGACGGCGCCGCCCCCGATGCAGCGGTTCCTGCCGCCGCACCGGTCGTGATCGAAGACCCGCCGATCGCGCCCGGCGTGGAGCGCCTCGGCCGTCCGCCGGGCACCGCGCGCGCGATCCCGGAGACCATCCTCGGACCGCGGCCGTCGGGGACGTTCCTCGCCGTCGTCTCGATCCTCTCGCTCGTCGCCGACGTCGCGACGAAGCTCTGGGCGGAAAAGAAGCTCGCGGACTACCCGGGCTACGTCACCGTCATCGACAACCACCTCATGTTCGTCCTCGCGAAGAACAAGGGCGGAGCATGGGGGCTCCTCCAGAGCGAGAGCGAGAACGTCCGCCGGCCGTTCTTCCTGCTCGTCTCCGTCGCCGCGATCGCGTTCATCGTCACGCTCTACCGGCGCCTGCAGCCCAGGCAGTACGCCCTGAAGTGGGGCTTGCCGCTCGTGCTCGGCGGTGCGCTCGGCAACGTCTTCGATCGCATCCGCTACGGCTACGTCATCGACTTCATCGACTACCGGGCCGAGTGGATCCGCAAGTTCAACGAGCTCATCGCGAAGTACTACCCGAAGCACATCGTCACGGACCACTGGCCGACGTTCAACGTGGCCGACATCGCGATCTGCGTCGGCGTCGCGCTCATGGCGATCGACATGCTCACGTCGCGACGCGGAGGCGTGAAGCGACCCGTCGCGGCCGACGTGCCGGTCGAGCCCACGACGGCCGAGGCCGCGCCTGCCTCGGCGGACGCCACGACCGCCTCGGCGGACGCCACGACGTCCGAGGCGACGGCCGACGGCGCGCAAGCCGCGACCCCTGCCGACGCGAGCCCGGAGACGACGGCGGCGCTCTCCGGCACGTCCTCGGCGGAGGACGCGGACGCCGAAGCCGCCGTCCCGGAGGCGACGAGCGCCCCGCCGCCCAAGGCCTGAGCGGCGAGGCCCGAGCGAGCGGCTCAGAGCTTGCCGGAGCGGAGGAGACGCTCGGCGAGCTCGGCGCGCCGCACGCGACGCGAGCGCTCGGCGAGCACGATCCCTTCGAGGTGGCGGAAGGCTTCGTCCACGTCGTCGTTCACGACGAGGTAGTCGAAGAAGCCGTAGTGCTCGATCTCGACGTGCGCGGCGGCGAAACGCTTCCGCACCTGCTCCTCGCTGTCGCTCGCCCGGCCACGGAGGCGGCGCTCCAGCTCCGTCATCGACGGCGGGAGGATGAACACCGCGACGGCGTCCGGCACCTTCGCGCGGATCTGCCGGGCGCCTTGGTAGTCGATGTCGAAGATGATCCCGCTGCAATCCGGATCCGCCTTCGCGCGCTCGACCTCGGCGATTGACGTCCCGTAACAGTTCTCGTGGACGTGCGCCCACTCGAGGAACGCGTCGCGCTCGACGAGCTCCTCGAACGTCTTGCGGTCCACGAAGTGATAGTCCTTGCCGTCCGTCTCGTTCGCGCGCGGCTTGCGCGTCGTATGCGAGACGCTGAAGCGCATGCTCGGGAATTTCTCGCGCAGCTTGCGCGTCAGCGTGGTCTTGCCTGCACCGCTCGGCGAAGAGAGGATGAGCAGCAGGAAAGGATCGCTCATCCGGCGATTGTATCTCAGTCCTCGAGGCGACGGGCTCCAAGGTGAGCCGTCGCGACCATTCGAGGTGCCCACGGCGCTACGCAGCGGCCGGGCGGCGGCGCACGGCGGGCGCGCGGCCCGGCACGAGCCGCCTTTGGCGCTCACTCGACGTTCTGGACCTGCTCGCGCATGCGCTCGATCTCGGCCTTCAGCTCGACCACGGCGTGCGCGATCGAGACGTCCTGGCTCTTGGCGCCGATGGTGTTCGCCTCGCGCGCCATCTCTTGGAGCAAGAAGTCCAGGCGGCGGCCGACCGAGTCGGGGGTCGCGAGCAGAGCCTCGAAGTGCGTCGAGTGGCTCTCGAGGCGGGTGAGCTCCTCGGCCACGTCGATGCGGTCGGCGAAGAGCGCGATCTCCTGCTCGAGACGGCCGGGGTCGACCTCCACGTCGGACGCGAGGCGAAGGCGTTCGGCGCGCTCCTTCAGCCGCTTCCGATACGCCTCGACGACGAGCGGCGCCCGCGCCGTAATGGCCTCCATCAAGCGGCGGATCGTCGCGAGCCGCCGTTTGAGGTCCTCGGCGAGCGCCTCGCCCTCGCGCAGGCGCATCGAGTCGAGCGACTTGAGGGCGGCGTCGAACGCCGCGGTGAGCGACGCCCGCAGCGCGTCGCCTTCGCGCTCGATCGACGGAACGAAGAGGTCCGGCACCGCGGCGAGGAGCGAGAGCGGGACCTCGGCGTCCGGCGCGAGCTCGTCGCGGAGCTCCTTCAGCGCCATGAACACGCTCCTCGCGCGGTCGCGATCGATGACGAGAGAGCCGAGCACGGTGCTGTCCACGCGGACGCTGATGTCGAAGCGCCCTCGGCTCAGCCGCTCGCGAGCGAGCCCCTCGACGACGTTCGCGAGCTCGGGCAGCTGGCTCGGGGCTCGTACCCGCACGTCGAGGAAGCGGTGGTTCACCGCGCGGATCTCGATCGTGACCTTGTCGGTGGTCGTCGAGCCGTCGGGCTTCTTCATGCCGGCGAGCGTCGCCTCGCCGACGCCGAAACCGGTCATGCTACGCATCGCCCGCTGCTCCTTTCGGGAGGGGCGATCGCTCGGCTCGAGCTCGGGCCGAGCCATGTCGGGGGCAGGCGAGGGCAGGGCTCACGTCAGACCGCGACGCCGCTTCACGGCTTCGAGCACGCGGGCATACTCGATGTCCCACTGTGCGGTGCCTTCCTTGACGTGCTTGAGCTGGGCCCGGACCGCCGCATCCAGGTCGGCATCGACTCCCATGTGGCGCTTGAAGATCGGGGCCATCTTCCGCCGAAGCTCGACGTCCTCCGAGAATACCTCGTCGACGTGGTTCGAGTGCATCAGCATCTCGACCACCTGATCGAGCAGATAATCGAGCGCCTCGTCGCCGACCTTGATCCCGTGGTGCTCGGCGATCTGCTGGCGGACCCTGCCGAACTCGCTCGAGCTCCGATTCGTCCTCTGGAGGAGCTCGCGCGTCTTGTCGTCGACCATGCGCTCCGTCTCGAGATAGCTCCTCAGGACGGCCTCGATGTCGGCCACCACCTCGCGCGGCGCCTCGGTCTCGATGTCCTTCGACGCCACGAGCGTGCGCACGACCTCCTGTGCGATGGGAGACACCTTCGAGCCGTAGAGCCGCATGGGGGACGCGACGGTACCTTAGCAGCCGCGAAAAGCGAAGGGACCCCGCGCACGTTTTCTCGTAAGCTTTCGAGCCTCGGCGCTAGTCTGTTCCCGATCGGCCCCGAGCCTCGGTGTCAGGGCTCGGAGCCCTGCGGCGCATGAACGTCTGCCCCTTCTGCAAGGCCTCCGTCAGGGATCCGAACGCGCCGTGTCCGGCGTGCGGCCGCCGGGCGAGCGAGCACGCCGCACTCCAGATGGGCGGCGGCCGGACCCTCGACAGCGCCTTTGGAGACGACGACTTCGGCGGCGACCTCGAGCTGTCGCGCGGAGGCTCGATCGGGAGCCATGCCGGGCCGAGCGCGTATGCGGGCGGCGGCCTGTCCCTCGACGACGACGACCCGTTCGCGGACGACGTCCCTGCAGGCTCGCTCGAGCTCGACTTGCCCGCGCACGAGGCAGCGAAGCGTGCGGCGCCCGCACCGACGACCTCCGGCGTCCCCGCGGGGCCGCCACCGGCCATCCCCGCCGTCCCCGACCTCGCTCTGCCGAACCCACCGCCGAGCAACCCGTCGCTGCCGGCGGCTCCGAGCGCGCCCTCCATGCCCGCCGCGGCGCAGCCTCCGGCGAGCCATCCCGCCTTCGCCGCGCAGCCTCCGGCGAGCCATCCCGCCTTCGCCGCGCACGCCGCGCAGCCTCCGGCGAGCCATCCCGCCTTCGCGGCAGCGCCGTCGAGCCAGCCCGTGCCGAGCCAGCCCGCGCCGAGCCAGCCCGCGCCGAGCCAACCTGCGCCGACGCCTGCGGCCCCCACGCCGCGCCAGCCACCGGACCCGGCCGCGCTCATCGCGCGCTATCCGGCGCCGCCCGACAAGCTCTGGGAGACACCCGCCTACGCGATGAAGGTCCTGTTGCGTCAGCTCGAGCTCCGCCAGGATCTCGCATCGCTCCGGAGGAAGCGCTCACCCGACGTCCCGCTCTACGAGCGCGCCCTCCGGACGCACGATCCGAAGAGCTTCGCGCTCGGCCTCATCCTCACGTGCGCCGGCCTCGCGATCGCGAGCTTCCTGTTCTTCCTGCCGGTGATCATCCGGTTCTTGAGGGATCCGTACTGAGGGGAGGCTCCGGGCTCCGGGCTCCAGGCTCCGGGCGAGTAAGTCCTCAGTCCTCAGTCCTCGGTCCTCGGCGAAAGAGGCCTGCGCGCTGCGAGTCGTTCGCAGCGCCGAGACATTCGCGGGGGCGTAGCTGCGAGCGAATCCTGGAGGTCGAGGCGGACTCGGACCGGACGACCGCCGAGGACCTCTGCGAGCATGGCCTGGAGCCTCTTGGCTCAGTGCCTCCCCGAGCGCGGCTTCGGGCGCCGTTGGCTCTCCTTCGCCGCCTCCTTTTCGTCGCGGGGGGGCGGCGGGGGGACGGACGGCGTCGTGCGCTCCGGGCGGCGCTGGGTCGTCACCGGGGGCGGCGTGAGCTCTTCGGTCCGGCGCGTGGGCGGGGGCTTCAGCTCGCGCATGCCGAGCTGCAGGCGTCGGATGACGGCCTTCTTCTGCCGCTCCTTGTACTTGGCGTGCGAGGCGTCGCCCTGCTCGTTCGCGGCCTCGGTCTCGCGGTCGATCACCTGGAACTCGCAGATGACGAACACGACCGGTCCGAGCGACCACGCCGACGACGGCGCGCGCTCGAGGATCTTCCGCGGCAAGCGGACGGGCATGTCCACGACGAAGTGGATGACCCGGTAGTTGTCGGCGGTGAAGACGTTGTCGGTCGGCGTGTAGTCCTGATCCGCGCCGGCCTGCATCTCGCTCAGGAACTTCCTGAGGTGCGCGTTCTGCTCGCAGTAGTGCTTGAAGTGGAAGATCGAATTGATGCTCTGCGCCGGGATGACGTAGTTGAACGGGAAGAGCTTCTTCGTCAGGTACTGGATGATGGGGAAGATGTCGTCGCGCTCGCGCGTGACGATGCGGAAGCGCAGCTTGTCGAAGATCTGGGCGGAGACCGCGTCGCGCTTCGAGAGGAGCTTCGTGTAGAGCGAGTCCTTGTTCTTCCGGCCTCCCACGAACTCGGTGATCGGGAAGCCCTCGGCGAGCATGCTGCCGATCACGCGATAGACCTTCTCCTCGACGAGGTGGAAGATCTCCTGGTCGGACATCGGCAGCATGAAGAGCAGCTCGCGTCCGTCCAGGTGATGGATGATGTGCATGCACTTCAGGATCGTGCACGCGCACGTCTGCCGATGGCCGCGCCCGGTGGCGAGCATGAAGAGCTCTTCGATGCTCGCCTGCTCGACGGGCTTCGGGATCGGGTACTCGAAGTGCCGGCGCAGGTAGCTGATCGCCTCGGTCTTGATCGTGTTCATGCGAGCCCGGTCCGCGGGCTCGTCCGGATGCAGCTCCTGCGCGATCAAGAACTCCCGGATCTCGTTCTCGTCGGCGAAGTTGAGCCGGTGCCAGTCGATGATCGAGTCACCGCGGAGGACGAGCCGCACAGCCTCGAGGTCGGCGAGGGTGAACTCCTCGAGCGCCTTGAGACCGTTCTGCGTCGTCAATCGTCAGTCCTCCTATGAAGGGGACTGCACGATACCCCAACGACGTCGGCGTCGCACAGCACGTCGGCGCGGTCGAGCTCCGGCGCTCGACCTGGCTCGCTCGGGCGGCCGCCGCTCACGAGGTCTTCGCGCCGAGAGGTGGCGGCGGCGGCGGCGGCAACGGGTTCGGCGACGGCGCCGGGTTGTAGGACGGAGCGGCGGGCGCCGTCGACTTGGGCGTGGGCGAAGGGGCCGGGCGCGACGAAGACGACGACGAGGAAGGGCGCGACGTCGTCCCGCGTCCGGTCTGCGCCGGCCTCGAGCGATGCGGCTGCGGTTCGCTCGTCGTGGTCGGCCGGCTGGGTTGGCGGGATCGCGTCCGGAAGCCCGGGCTGTCGCACCCGACGGCGACGAAGACGGCGATGGCCGCGAGGGGTAGCAGCGAAAAGAAGCGTTTCATCAGCGGAGACCGAGGTGTGCCTCCCCGCTGACGAAGCTCAGGCCTTGTCGATCTGGCTCGCGACGTCCGGGGGCGGCGAGTGCGCATGGGCGCGCCCGAGAGACAGGGTCCCGACGAAGATTCCGATCGTGACGGCGAGGACGGCGACATGGCCCATCAACGCGCCCGAGCATCCGGCAATGGCGATGGGGGCGAGCGCTGCAAGGTACCAGGGGGTGAGCTTCATTCCTTACTCTCCGAGGGGGCTGAGGGCCAGCTGCACCCTACATGTAAGGTAAGCTACGACATTTCTCGGGACGGGTGAAACTTCTATCGGCACCGACCTCAGCAGATCAAGCGCAAACGGTCGCCGCACCGGAGCCCCGGTTGGCACGGAACGTTCCATCCGCGGGCCTAAGCGCGCGACCCGACGAACGAAAGTGATTCTCGGTGCTTCGCGTCTCCAGGACGTCCGACGTCCGTGGGTGCGGTCATCGTTGACGCGTCGCTCCGCCCGCGGGGCGTGGGCGCCCGCACACACGGGCCGAGCGTCGGGGCCGGACAGCGAGCCCGCGCTGCTTCGACCGGAGGGACGGAATGGACACCATCGCGTCGGGCCGTTTATCGTCGGCCGGTGCTCAGCTTCGCGGCCGCGCGACGCTTCACCGCCTCTGCGCTGCTCCTCGGCGCCGCGGGGTGCACGACGATCGACCCCGGGCCGAACTTCGTGGTGCCCGACGAGCAGTACGACGCGGACTTCTTCTTCTGCCGCGTCGAGCCGGAGGTCCTCTTCGCGAAGAGGTGTGGTCCGGGCGATCCTGCGGCAGGCGATCCTCCCAACGGTTGCCATTTCAACGCGAGCGCCGTGAGCGGCATGGCCATCACCGATCACGCACCGATCGACTGCGACGGCGATCGTCCTCGCAACCGCGCCCAGCTCGGCGCCGGCAGCCCTGCGCAGGCGAACTTGCAGGCCGTCTCGCTCGTGATGAGCCGCGACGTCGCGACGGCGCCGTTGTTCCTCCGCGCGACCGGGAAGAATCACCCGCGTCAGATCTTTTCTCCCGAGGATCCCGTGGTCGAGGTGATCCGTCAGTGGGCGCAGAAATGACGATGCGCGGCCGCACGTTCGCCGTCGTCGCCCGCGCGCTCTTCCTCGCGGCATCGGTTTGCGCCGTCGAGCCGCTCGTCCTCGACAAGAGCGCGGCCGCTGCCGAAAACCCCGAGGCGTTCGCGCGCGTGGTCGTCGACTCCGCAGAGCTCCGCACGAGCCCGAGCATCTCCTCGCGCGTGATCTACACGGCGCACCGTGGCGAGACGTTCGCCGTCGACGGACGGCAGGGCACCGGCTACTGGCTCCGGCTGATCCTGCCGGACGGCCGCACGGCGTACGCGCTCGGCGACGAGATGCAAGTCTACGCGGTGCGTCCCGGGGAGCCCGATGCGCCCTCGCGGCCCGGAATCTTCGCGACGCCTCCGCTCGAGGGCGCGCGCGCCGGCTTCGCGATCCTCGGCGGCCTGTTCGCGACCCCGGTCCGTGACGCCTCGACGCGAGCGTTCGGCTACCTCGAAGCACGACCTTCGATCGTCGTCCATCGCACGGTCACCCTCGACGGGTACATCGGCGACGCCCTCACGCCCGACGGGTCGCAGATCCTCTACGGCGGCGGCGCGACCGTGCACTTCGCGCCCTCGTGGCCGATCTGCCCGTTCCTCGGCATCGGCGGCGGGGGGCTCTCCGTCCGGCCGAACGCGGACTCGTTCGTGCTCCGGCGCGAGACCCTCTACATGGCGCGGGCGGGCGGGGGCATCCTGATGGCGCTCCGAGGACGTATCCTCGTCCGGCTCGAGGTGACGAACATGACGCTCTTCGACGAGGAGAGCTCGAGGAACGCCCAGACCTACGCGGGTGGTTTCGGAGTCTACTTCTGACGGGAGGCGTGGAGCGAAGATGACGAGGACCCTCGCAGTGATCGTCACGACCCTCTCCCTCGCGGGCTGCGTCACCGTGAAGCCGTCCCAGCGCTCGGTGCTCGCCGACCCGATCATGCAGTTCGAGGGCGATCCGCAGGCGAGCGCGCAGCTCCGCCATGCGATCGAGAACCGAGAAGGCTCCTACGGCGGCGGCGGCGTCGCAGGCGGAGGGTGCGGCTGCAACTGACGGCTCGTCTTCGGCTCGGGCTCACCCGGCGCACGCCCGCCGCGAGCGGGGCGGCGGCGCTCGCGCTCGCGCTCGCGTTCCCCGCGCGCGCGCAGGTCGCGCAGGTCGACACCGCGCACACGCTCTTCCACGAGTCGCCGACCCGGACGAACATGACGGTCTACACGCCCGGTGTCGACGTCTCCGTGACGCCGGCGGAGTTCCTCACGGTCCGCGGCGGCTACGAGGCCGACGTCGTCTCCGGGGCGAGCGTGGCCACCAAGGCCGGGCCTTCCTACCAATCCGTCAACCCGGGCGTGGACGTCATCACGACCGCGAGCGTCAACGACGTTCGCCACACCCCGCGCGGAGGCTTCACGCTCCGCAAGGGCGACGTCGAGTACACGGCCCAGTACACGTACGGGACGGAGAACGACTACCGCTCGCACGCGATCTTCGTCGGCGCTCGCACCGAGGCCTACGAGCACAATACGCAGTTCGAGATCTCGTACGCGCGGAACTTCGACAGCGTGTGCGATCGCGTCCAGAGCGTGAACGACACGCCCCCTCGATTCCGCGCGCTCGAGGACTCCAAGGGCTGCTTCACGAAAGACCCGCTCCGGAGGACCCGCTCGCTGTCGATCGACGGGTTCCAGGCGAGCTGGACGCAGGCATGGACGCCGGTGCTGGCGACGCAGCTCGTCTACACCGCGCAGCTCCTCGACGGCTTCCAGTCGAACCCGTACCGGAGCATCGTCGTCGGACAGGGCCTGAAAGCCCAAGAGCACCATCCCGACAACCGCGCGCGCCACGCGCTCGCCCTCCGCATCAACTGGTTCGTCCGCCCGATCAAGACCGCCGTGCGTCTCATGGGCCGCGTCTATCGCGACACCTGGGCCCTCACGAGCGGCACCGGCGAGCTCGAGGTCGAGCGCTACATCGCCGAAGGCCTCCGCGTCGCCGGTCGCGGCCGCTTCTACCGGCAGACGGGCGTCGTTTTCTGGAGCGACGATTACACGGGCGGCGACCCTCCGCTCGGCCCGAAGGGACAGTACTTCACGGGCGACCGCGAGCTCTCGCCGTTCTGGAGCGCCGCGGTCGGCCTCCGCCTCACGTGGGCCATCACGCCGGCGCCGAAACCGGAAGGCGGGGCTCCGCGTCTCCTCGGCGTCTTCACGAACGCGAAGCTCGGAGCGTCGGGCGACGTGATGCAGTTCTCGTACGACGAGTACACGCTCGCTGGCACGCCCATCACGAACGCGCGGGCGTACATCCTCGGCCTGACGGCCGGGGCGGCGTTTTGACGGGAGCTCCAGGCTCCGCGTTCCAGGCTCCAGTCGGTCGTGCTCGTGCTCGTACTCGGCGCGAGCCGAGCACCGGCGCGGGGCCTACCGCTTCGGCGCAGGCACGTCGAGGAGGCGCAAGATGCCCTGCAGGGGAATCCACGCCATCGCCGGCCGGCGCTGGAGCTCCGATCGGAGGTTCGTGAAGGCCTTCTCCAAGATCGTCGTGTCGAGCAGGATCGACAGCGTCGTCTCCGTCGGCACGAACACGGCGTCCCCGGCGGTGTCGAGGTACCCGCGCACGAAGGCGGCCGCGGCCCACGTCTGCCAGATCCAGCCCCACGGCTCGGCGCGGGCTTGGTCCTCCGGGCGGAGGGAGAGCAGCGCCGTCGCCGCGGCGTAGTGGAAGGAGCGCACCATGCTCGCGACGTCGCGAAGCGCGCTGCGCTTGCGGCGCCGCTCGGAGAGGCGCCGGTCGCGGCCGCCGCCGATGCCGAGCAGGACGTAGTCCCTGCCGGTGAAGAGGATGCGGCCGAGGTGGAGGTCGCCGTGCGTGCGGATCTGGCTCGCCTCGATCTTCCGCGTGAGGATCGGCTCGAAGCGCGCGAGGATCTTCTCCTCCGCCTGGACGATCTGCGAGGCAGGACCGCGCGCGTTCGCCGGCAGCTCGTCCATCGTGCGCCGCAGGTGCGCGAGGACGCGCCCGATCACGTTGCGCGCGTTCTGGTACTTCGAGCGCTGGTCCATCGCCGTGTACGGGCTCGGGGCGAAGGCCGGGTCGCTCGAGGAAGCGAGCGCGAGGTGCAGATCGGCGATGCGCTGTCCGAGGAGCATCGCTCGTTCGCGGTAGGCGCCGATGGCCTCGCGGTGCTCCGGCGGGGGCTCGAGCATCGACAGCTCGAGGAGCGGCTGGCTCGGGATCACGGGCGGCGGCTCGTCCGGTGGATGCGCGAGGATGCGCTCGTAGGCGCGTCCGATCTCGCTTCGCGCCTGATCCCACGCCGAGCCCTCGTTGACGACGAACTCCTCGAGCAAGGCGAGCGTCGTCGGCTCGGTGCGAGCGACGCGGTGCTCGACGTAGCCGAGCGTGCGCGGCGTGAGCGAGCCCCCGTCGCCGTCCGTGACGGTCGGACGCGAGAGGAAGGCCGGCGCGGACGCACGCAGGCCCTGCGGGAACGCGCGCGCGATCTCGACCTCGGGCGCCGTGCCTTCCTCGAGGCGGTAGAGGAGCTTGAGCACGGCCGACTGCCCGAACGCGATCGTCGCTCCGAAGCGGTCCGTCGAGATGACGCGAGGCTCGCGGAGCGCCTCCGCGTCGAGCTCCGTCGTCAGCCTGCCGCCGGCGAGCTTGCCGCTCGAGGTGGGGAAGGTCCGCCCGTGGAGCGCGGCGTCGAGGAGGACCTGCGCGGCGCTCTCGGTCGTCGCCTCGACGAGCGCCGCGACGTCCGTGCGCGGGCCGTCCTGGATCTGGAGGACGGCGACCACGGCCGCTCCGGACGGCGCCTCGCGCACGACCTGCAGCGGCAGCGCGAAGCTCTCGGGCTCGCCTTCGAGGTACTCGACGCGGACGAACACGTAGGTGATCGGGCTGTCGCCGTCCGACAAGCGGGCGCTCTCCGTGATGCGGAGGCTCGAGATCGTTCCGCTCACGAGGTCGCGCGCCTGCAAGAAGGTGCCGAACACTTCTTCGAGCGCCGAGCGCTCGTCGCCGAAGAGCAGCGCGTCGACGCTCGTGCACGTGACCGTCGGAGGCGGCGCGGTGGTCAGCTCGATGGCGACCTGCTTCGGCGGCTCGATGCTGAACCAGTAGAAGTCGTGACCGCCGAGCGTGAGCAGGTACGGCTGCTCTCCGATGGGAGGGAACCGCGTCCTGCCCATGAGCTCGACCGGCGTCATGCCCTTCATGCTCGAGAGGTCGAGCTCGACGTACTGCACGTGGCGCGACAGGTTCGCGACGACGAGGATGGTCTCGTCCTCGTAGCGCCGGATGAAGGCGAGGACGCGCGGGTTGGCGGGGTGGAGGAAGTCGACGGAGCCGCGGCCGAACGCGCGGTATCGCTTCCGGAGCGCGATGATGCGCTTCATCCACCAGAGCAGCGAGTTCGGGTTCGACTGCTGCGCCTCGACGTTGATCGCCTCGTAGTGGTACTCGGGGTCGATGTTGACCGGGAGGATGAGGCGCTGCGGGTTCGCGCGCGAGAAACCCGCGTTCCGGTCGGCGCTCCACTGCATCGGCGTCCGGACGCCGTTGCGGTCGCCGAGGAAGATGTTGTCGCCCATCCCGATCTCGTCGCCGTAGTAGATGACGGGCGTGCCGGGCATCGAGAAGAGGAGCCCGTTGAGCAGCTCCATCTTCTTGCGGTCGTTGCCCATGAGAGGCGCGAGCCTCCGGCGGATGCCGAGGTTCAGGCGCATCTGCGTGTCCTGGGCGTAGACGCGGTACATGTAGTCGCGCTCCTCGTCGGTCACCATCTCGAGCGTCAGCTCGTCGTGGTTGCGGAGGAACATCGCCCACTGGCAGGTCGGGTGGAGCTCCGGCGTCTGCCTCAGGATGTCGATGATCGGGAACCGGTCCTCCATGTGAATCGACATGAAGAGGCGCGGCATGATCGGGAAGTGGAAGTTCATGTGGCACTCGTCGCCGTCGCCGAAGTAGGCGGCGGCGTCCTCGGGCCACTGGTTCGCTTCCGCGAGGAGCATCCGGTTCGGGAACTTCGCGTCGATGTGCTTGCGGAGCTTCTTCAGGAACGCGTGCGTCTGAGGGAGGTTCTCGCAGTTCGTCCCCTCGGCCTCGTAGAGATACGGGACCGCGTCGAGGCGCAGACCGTCGACGCCGCGCGAGAGCCAGAAGTCGACCGTCGCGAACATCGCCTCGTGCACCGCCGGGTTCTCGAAGTTGAGGTCGGGCTGGTGCGAGAAGAAGCGGTGCCAGTAGTACTGCTTCGCGACGGGATCCCAGGTCCAGTTCGACGGCTCGAAGTCGCGGAAGATGATCCGCGCCTCCTTGTAGCCGTCGGCGTTGTCGCGCCAGACGTAGAAGTTTCGCTCCGGCGATCCGGGCGGCGCGCGGCGGGCTCGCTGGAACCACGGGTGCTGATCCGACGTGTGGTTCATCACGAGCTCCGTGATGATGCGGATCCCGCGCTTGTGGGCCTCGCGCACGAGCGAGTCGAAGTCCTCGAGCGTGCCGACGTCGGCGTGGACGTCCGTGTAGTCGGCGCAGTCGTAGCCGTCGTCCCGGCCGGGAGAAGGGTAGTGGGGCAACAGCCAGATCGCGGTGATCCCGAGGTCGGCGAGGTAGTCGAGCTTGCTCTCGAGGCCTTTGAGGTCGCCGATGCCGTCGCCGTTCGAGTCGTAGAACGAGCGCGTGCGTACCTCGTAGATGATCGCGTCTTTGTACCAGAGCGGGTCGTCGGTCAGACCCCGCGCCGGCCGTACGGTCTTGTGGCCCGTGCTCATCGTCGAGCTCCGTCGGTCTCCTTCTGCGATCGGCCGTAGATCCTCGTGAGCGACCGGAGCCGCTCTTCCGCGCGTGCGTCGGCCGCGTTCGCGGCCATCCGCCATCGCCAGTTCCCGGTGGGCACGCCGGGACGGTTCATCCGTGCCTCCGACCCGAGGCCGAGGACGTCCTGCATGGGGACGATGCACGTCCTCGCGACGCTCGCCATCGCGAGGCGCATCATCTCGAGGCTCGGATCGACGGGCTCGCCGTGATTCCGCCCCATGTAGGCGAGCGCGCGGTGCCGCTCCCGCTCCGCCTCCTCGCGCGTGCGCGTGCTCGTCTCCGTCCCGCCCGGATCGGTGAACCAGCCGACGGACGTGTCGTTGTCGTGCGTGCCCGTGTAGACGACGGCGTTCTTGTCGTGGTTGTGCGGCAAGAACGCGGGCGCCTGCGGATCGTTCCCGAACGCGAACTGGACGAGGCGAATGCCGGGCAGCCCGAGCTCGCGCCGGAGGCGCTTCACCTTCGGCGTCACCGCGCCGAGGTCCTCGGCGATGAGCGGGAGCGGTCCGCCGAGCGCCGCCTCGACCGCGTCGAACAGCGCCCTGCCGGGACCTCGGATCCACTTGCCGTGGATGGCCGTGGGCTCGTGGGCGGGGATGCGCCAGTAGCGGACGAAACCGATGAAGTGGTCGAGCCGCACGACGTCGAAGCGCCGGAACGCGATCTCGAAGCGATCGATCCACCAGCGATAGCCGGTCTTCGCGACGACCTTCCAGCGGTAGAGCGGGTTGCCCCAGCGCTGGCCCGTCGCGCTGAAGTAGTCGGGCGGTACGCCCGCGACGTGCCTCGGCAGCCCTCGCTCGTCGAGGTCGAAGAGCTCGCGGTGTTGCCACACGTCGGCGCTGTCGTGCGCGACGAAGATCGGGACGTCGCCGATGAGGCCGATCCCGCGATCGCGACAGTAGGCGCGGAAGGCCGTCCACTGCTCGTCGAAGGCCCACTGCGCGGCCTTGGCGAACGCGATGTCGTCGGCGAGCTCCTTGCGCGCGCGCGCCAGAGCCTCGGGCCGTCGGTCGCGCACGCCTTCTTCCCACTCGATCCACGGCCGGCCGCCGTGGGCGCGCTTGAGCGCGTCGAACAGCGCGAAGTCGTCGAGCCAGCGGGCCTCGCGCTCGCAGAACGCCTCGAGGCGGCGCTTCGACGCGTCGTCGAGCTCGGCGAAGACACGACGCAGGTGCCCCTCGCGGAGCTCCCGCGCGCCGGCGTAGTCGACGTAGTCGTCCGGGAGCGCCCGCCCCTCGGGCCCCGACGTCCGCGGGGCGGGGAGGTGGAACGCGTCGAGGTCGATGAAGAGCGGGTTGCCCGCGAACGCCGACAGCGCGGAGTACGGCGAGTCGCCGTAGCCGACGGGCCCGACGGGCAGCATCTGCCACCACCGCTGCTCGGCCCGCGCGAGGAAATCGGCGAAGGCGCGCGCCTCGGCGCCCAGGTCACCGATGCCGTGGGGACCGGGAAGGCTCGAGAGGTGGAGGAGGACGCCGCTCGATCGTTTGCGGAGCAGCCTCGGGCGACGATGGCCCGGTTGTGACGAACAGGGGTGCACGACTTGGCCGAGGGAATCTCGCACTCGCGAGAGCGGGTCTCAAGGGGGGCGATCAGGCTCCAGGCTCCGGGCGGGAGGCTCCAGGTTTGCTTGCGTTCAGGTCTCTCCGGCTTGCCAGGCCTCGGGCTCGAAACCGCGGGATCGCGTCGACCCGATCACGAACGCCGCTGCACGCAGAGCGTGGAGGTCGACCCACGTGTGGCGGGCGGATGGCCTTCTCCGTGGGCACGATCAAGCTCGAGCGCGCCAGCGACGACCTAGAGCCTGGAGGCTAGCCCCCCGGGAGCCTGGAGCCTCATTCCTCCGCTTCGTTCCCCCGCAGCCCGTGCTTCTTCGCCATGTCGTGCAAGTGCTTCCTGTCCATCTTCGCCTCGCGTGCTGCGGCGGAGATGTTGCCGTTGTGGCGGCCGAGGAGCCACTTGACGTAGCGGCGCTCGAACTCACCGTCGTACTTCGCGCGCGTCTCGCGGTAGCTCTTGTCGGGCTCGAAGTGGAACGCCGCGTCCATCGTGGCGTGTCCGGTGGGCAGCGTCACGACGCCGATCTCCTTCGAGCCCATCGCCTGCGCCATGTAGACGGAGCGCTCGAGCACGTTTCGCAGCTCGCGCACGTTGCCCGGCCACTCGTGCGCGACGAGGGCTTGCATGGTCTCGGGCGGGACCGTGAGGTGCTCGCCGTTCGCGGCCTTCAGGATCGCGTGGACGAGGTGGGGGATGTCGTCGCGGCGCGCGCGGAGCGGAGGGACCGTGACGGGCACGACCGCGAGACGGAAGTAGAGGTCCTCGCGGAACTTGCCCGCGGCGACCTCGCGCTGGAGGTCGCGCTTCGTCGCGGCGATGACGCGGACGTTCGTGGAGAGGGTCTTGTTGCCGCCGACACGCCGGAACTCGCGCGTCTCGAGCACGCGCAGGAGCTTCGGCTGCACGTCGAGCGGAAGCTCGCCGATCTCGTCGAGGAAGACGGTCCCGCCGTCGGCGAGCTCGAACGCGCCTTGTCGCGTGCTCACGGCGCCGGTGAACGCACCGCGCTCGTGCCCGAAGAGCTCGCTCTCGATGAGCGAGTACGTCACGGCCCCGCAGTCCACGACGAGGAAGGGTTTGTTCGCGCGCGAGCTCGCGGCCCAGATCGCGCGCGCGAGCACGTCCTTGCCCGTGCCCGTCTCGCCCTCGAGGAGCACCGTCGCGTCCGTCGGCGCGATGCGCTCGAGGATGCCGAAGATGGTGCGCATCGCGAGGCTCTGGCCGATGGCCGGACCGAAGCTGGTCTTGTCGCTCGGCAGCACCTCGACCTTCTGGACCGAAGGCCGGAACTGGATCTCGACCTCTCCGACCTTGAGGACGCTCCCGGGCTGCACCATCGCCTCGCGGATGCGCGTGCCGTCGATCTTCGTGCCGTTCGTCGAGTCGAGGTCGCGCACGTGCAGGCCGTCGGGCGCGCGGACGATCTCGCAGTGATGGCGAGAGACCGTGTCGTCCGAGAGCACGAGGTCGTTGTCGGCCGCCTTCCCGATCGTGAGCCTCCCGCCGACGACCTTGCTCGTGCCCTTGTGGTTCCCGGACAGGACGAAGGCAATCACGCCGGCGGGCGCACCGAGCACGCCGCCCGCGGCGCGCGTCGAAACCTCGTGCGCGGAGGGCGCCGGCGGGCGTACCTGTGCATTCGCGCCGGCACCGGCCTTGGCGCTCTGGGTGGGGTCAGGGCTCTTGTCCTCGCTCACCGTGCCTCGTCACCGTTGGCGGGCTTCGTCTCGGGATCGCGCCGCCTGAGCACGTCCGAGACGTCGACCTGGGTGCTTCCGCCCCCAAGCGTAACCTGCCTTTGTACCGTCCGGCGACCATCGCGTGCGTCGAGGTCGATCTCGAGCCGGTAGTCCCCGTCCGGCAGCTCCGGCTCGTGCGCGACCACGCGCGGCGCCCGGCCCGGCGTGTACGTGAACCGCGCCTCACGGGCGACCTCTCCGTCGCTCGCCACGTAGCGGAGCTCGACGGCCGAGACCTGGGGCGCCTCGCTGCCGAGGACGACGCGGACGTGCTGCTCTCGCGGTCGCAAGGTCGCGACGTAGAAGGCGGCGAGGCCCAGGAAGAGGAGGACGACGATCGACCGCACGCCGCGGCGGGGCCCTCGGGCCGAGCGGCCCTCCCGCTCGCCCGCGGGCTCGGCCTCCGCCGCTTTCGCGCCCTCGTCGACGTCGGTGGCGGCTGCGACCGGCGAGCCGTCCGGCGTGTCGCGCTCACTGCCCACGGAAGGACCGGATGCGCCCCACGAGCCCGCGCACGACGTCCTCCGGCAGGTCGAACTTCGGCATTCGACCCTTGCCGTTCAGGATCGCGGCCGCGATCTCCTCGTCCTTGACCTTGGACTGCCACTCCTCGCGTCCGAGGTCGGGCGCCTTGAACATCGGCCCTTGAGGTCCGTCGCCCTTGCCGGCGACGCCGTGGCAGGTCGCACATTGCTGGCGCCACGTGATCTCGACGAGGGCAGGGATGCCGCCCGCGTCGCCCCTCGCGCCCTGCTTCGCGCCCGCGGTGTCGGCCTTCTTCTCGCCGTCGTGATCGGCCGGCGTCCATTCCTTGAGCTCGACGGACGGCGGGCGATCGCATGCCGCGACGGCTGCGAGGATCACTAGCGGCGGAAAGATGCGGCGGGTCACGGGTGCTCGGTGGAGACGACGGCGCCTTCGCGGGTCCTTTAGCCTGCCGCGGCGCCGGAACCAACCTTGTCGCAGCACGACCTTGGCGCTAGGGTCTCCGAGAGAAAGGCGTGGACCGGCTCGGCCGGCCGCGACCAGGCACATGTACGGCTCGAACGTTGCCCCCAAGAAGGTGACCGTCCCCGATCTGCGCGCACGCAAAGGCGGCGAGAAGATCGCGATGGTGACGGCGTACGACTACACGATGGCTCGGCTGGTCGACGAGGCCGGCGTGGACATGGTCCTCGTCGGCGACTCGCTCGGCATGGTCGTCCAGGGCCTCTCGACGACGATCCCGGTCACGCTCGACGAGATGGCCTACCACTGCCGCGCCGTCGCGCGCGGCCTCGCGCGCGCGCATCTCGTCGGCGACCTGCCTTTCATGAGCTATCAGGTCTCGCCGGAGCAGGCCGTCGAGAGCGCGGGCAAGCTCATGAAGGAGGGCGCCTGCGAGAGCGTGAAGCTCGAGGGCGGCCAGGAGGTCGCCGAGCACGTGCACCGCATCGTGCGCGCGGGCATCCCCGTCGTCGGGCACGTCGGCCTCATGCCCCAGAGCGTGCATGCGCTCGGCGGCTTCAAGGTGCAGGGCCGCGGTGACGCCGCCGAGAAGGTCCTCGCGGACGCGATCGCCGTCGCGCAGGCAGGCGCCTTCGCCATCGTCCTCGAGGCCATCCCGCCGGACGTCGCAGCGCGCGTCACCGAGTCCCTCTCGATCCCCACGATCGGCATCGGCGCCGGCGCGGCCTGCGACGGCCAAGTCCTCGTCTGCACGGATCTGCTCGGCCTGAGCCGCGGCCACCAGCCGAAGTTCGCAAAGCGCTTCGCCGACCTCGGCACACAGGCGGTCGAAGCGTTCGGCGCCTTCGTCTCCCAGGTCCGCTCGGGCGCCTTCCCGGCAGCGGCGCACACGTACAAGCCGAACTCCGCGACGCCGCGCACCACGACGCCGTCGACCCCGCGCGTGCTGCGGCGCGACGTCGGGGGTGAGGTCGACGACCTCGACACGCCGTTGCCGCTGGATCATTGGCACTGAGCGCGCGCGCAGTGCGCGGTGTCCTCCGAACGGGTGAATGCCCGGGGTGGCATCGTCGTCCATCGGACCGATGCACCGACGTCGTCGTCGCAAGCGGGGACCGGTGGGGCGTGCTCTACGGATCCTGCACCACGCCATCTTCGATGCGTCACGGCATGGGCGCGCGGCGGAGATCACCGGGTGGTCGAACGCGTTCGCGTCGCTCGGGCTCGGAGGCCTCGTCTTCTGGCTGCTGAGGTCGTGGCCCGCCGCGATCGGGACGGCGGTCGTCGCCTTCGTTCTCCTCCGGCTCGCGCTCGTGCACCGATACACGCTCTGGATCGCGGCGTCGCTCGGCACGCTCGCCGTCTCGGGGCTCGCGGCCTTCCTCACGTGGCTCTTCGCGCACGTCATCGAGATCGCGTGGTTCCCGTCGGTCGCCGCAGTCGTCGTCGCGCTGGGATCGGCGACGGTCCCTGCGTGGGCCTACGGCCGCCTCGCGCAACGACGAGCGAACCACGTGCCGGATTCGCTCGTCGATCCCGTGAGCGTCCCGTCGTCGGTACAGCAGGTCCCTTCATCCGGTTGATTCGCACGAGCTCCCCCGTGGGTGTGCTCGGCGGCCGGTGTAGGGCGCGGTCTCGGCGAAGCTGACTCAGTGAGCTGGCGGAGTGAAACGCGCCCCGAAGGTCTATCGAGAGCTGAGCTCGTCGTTTTTGCTCTGGGTGCTCTCGCCGACCCGATGCTCCCAGCGCTTCTCGCCGCAAGCCTGCACCCGTCGGAGCAGAATTGAGCGGGCGGCGCCGCCGTCCCCGTTCGGTGGCCACGTACCCTTCGGGGCGGCTGTTCCGGAACCGACGGACGGGGATGTCACGTTTGCGACGTGTCGACGCTCACCGTCCTGAGTCGAGGCCATCCGAGGAGGGCGGAGCGAGGAAGATCGGGCTTTACGAGTTCCGGGCGAACGTACGATCCGCGATCGACCCGGGACCTGCGAACCTCGCCCTTGCGCTACCGCCAGCAGCCACAGCCTGCCGCCGTCGCGACCGGAGGCGATGACGGTCGCTTCGACCGTTCGCCGCTCGCCACCGGTACCTCCTACGCCGACGACGATGGGGCGGACGGCAGAAGTCAGCGAGGTTCGAACTATTCCTGGAGCATCGGTACGAGTTGCCCCTCCCGGCCACGCCGCACCGAAACGACGTAGGCCTGCACGAAAATTCGCGTAGGCTAGCCTTTGGTGCAGCGATGACAGAAGAAGGTGACGCACGCACTTGGCTACGTGCAAACGGCTATTCAGACATCGCCGACACGATCGATCGCATCGTTCGCGGCTGGCGCGAGCGTGGTGTCCAAACCCGAAGGAATTGGTGGGATATTCTCGCGGGGACTGCGTCCGGAGAGCCACGAAAGGTGGAGGGGACGCTCTTTCCGATCCTCGCTGCCGCACGCCGCCGGAAGGGCTGGCCAGTTGTGGAAGGTGAGATCGGACCACGTGAACAGCTCGCTCCTGATCCAGTGCCACAGGCACGATGGACATCGCACCCGTCAAAGCAGGAGCGCAAGGCAGTTGTCGCTCGCAAGAGCGGTGCGCCGAAGTCTCGGACCAAACGCAGCGCGCAAGGGCGCACGCGTTCCGAGCGGGCACTGGATTTCGTCATCACGAAGTTCGCTCATCTCGACGAGGTAGTCATCCCGCTGCGAGACCTTGTCGTGCTCGTCGGGCCCCAGGGCACGGGAAAAAGTATCGCTCTCGAACTCCTTAAGCTGGTTATCGACCGCCATCGAATCGTCCGTTTCCTCAAACAACACGGCGTGGTTTGGGAAACAGACGCGCAGTTCGCCGGGCTCTATTTCGGTGGTGGCTTCGAGGCGAGTTGGCATCGAGACACGAGGGTTCAGCTTGGAGGTGAGAGCTTTTCTCTCATGGACCTGGCTCGGGCCCGAGCGCGTAAAGGCGAGGATGCGGTTTTCTATATCCCGGCACATCGAACGCTTGCTATCGCCGACGGATGGCCGCGCGCGTTCTCTACTTATCCGGTCGAGACTCCCTACGTCGCCCGAAGATTCAGCGAAGGGCTACTGACAGCCATAAACCAGGGCCTGATCGGCAAGGGGAAGATTTTTCCTCACGATCGCCGTCTCAAAGATGCCTTTCGGCAATTGATTGACGAAGCCGTATTCCACGGAGGAACGCTCAAGCTCGACACGATCGGAATGCGAAAGCAGTTCGTTCTCGAATACGGGTCGACCGAGCGGAAATCGCGTTTCCCGTACATGGCCTGGACGGCAGGCCAACGCGAGTTTACACCCCTCTTGCTGGGTCTCTACCATCTCCTTCCTGCTGGTGGCGGTCCGAAGAAGCGGGAGATCGAGTGGGTGATCATAGAGGAGCCTGAAATGGGGCTCCATCCTAAGGCCACGGTCGCGGTCATGGCCGTTGTGCTGGATCTGCTCGCGCGCGGCTACAAAGTGGCGCTCTCGACACACTCGCCGACCGTGCTGGAGGTCGTTTGGGGGATGTCGAAGCTTAAGACGGCTAAGGACGGTCCGGCTCGGCTCTGTCGTATGATGGGTCTTCCCGACAGACACCCTCCTGTGCTCCGTTCCGCCGGAGCTGCGCTTGAGAGGACGCACGCTGTCGTTCATCTGCAACACGACGCGAATGGTCGCGTATCCTCGAAAAACATCAGTGCGCTGAACCCCGGCTCAGCCGACGAACGAGAGTGGCAATGGGGCGGACTCATCGGGTTCAGTGATCGGGTCGAGAAGGCTGTCACGGGGACGGACCGCCGGACTTAGACGATGGCGACGAAGCGCAGAGGCGAACCGCGCCGCCCGCGTGCGGCTAGGTTGTGCAAGCACTTTACGGGTACGGATCTTGTTGGATGTGCTCGTGCGGGCCTTGAATGCATCGAAGGCGCGCACAGGGCTGTCATTACCGGCGGCGCAAGCATCGGCTGCGGGGTAGCACTAGACACCTGCCGACGGTCCAAGGAGCCGGCGGCCCCGCGCTGGGACTACATCTTCACGCTACGCGGAGCCGATGAGGCCATCGCAATTGAAGTTCATCATGCGACCGCCGACGAGGTTGATGCGATGATCGCGAAAAAACAATGGGCCGAGCACACGCTGGCATCGCGATGTCCACAGCTTCGTGTGATCGCCTGGGTGTGGCTAGCGTCCCCTCCTGATGGTCTTATCGATATGCTTCCGCAAAGCCCGTCGTCGCGGCGTTTGGTCGATGCAAAGATCACGTTCCCACGGATAAAATTTCAGCTGCCGTGAACCGAGAGAGAGGGCTCGAACTGAAGTAGGCGACCGGATTAGTACCCGAATCAGACTACTCTGAATCGTGAATACCGCCCGGCAGCTTGTCCCGACCCTCACGGACGCGATCGTTCCACGTCTCCTGGGGGCGTCCGCTCGGCACTTCGACCATCGAGATGCAGCCCGGGACGGGGCAGACGAGCTGGCAGAGGTTGCAGCCGACGCACTCGGGCTC
>Ga0207864_1000258_pt1 | contig 81489 bp, 75 predicted proteins | sample HigsolmetaAR202D_FD_184834 | JGI IMG/M metagenome (GOLD analysis project Ga0207864, IMG submission 184834) | Ionic liquid and high solid enriched microbial communities from the Joint BioEnergy Institute, USA - AR20-2-D (SPAdes) (version 2) ...
GGCGTCCGGATCGGCGGCCCCACTCTCCGCGCGCGGCACGCGGCCGGTCTCAGAGACCGAAGTCCACGGGCACAGGCTTCTCGCCCGAGTAGTCGTAGAAGCCGCGCCCGGACTTCCTGCCGAAGTACCCCATGCTGACCATCCGCTTGAGGAGCGGCGGCGGCGCGAAGCGCGTCTCGCGGTACTCGTCGAACATGATCTCCGCGATACGGTAGAGCGTGTCGACACCCACGAAGTCGCTCAGGGTGAACGGTCCCATCGGGTAGCCGGTCCCGAGCACCATCCCCTTGTCGATGTCCTCGATCGAGCCGAGCCCCTGCTCGAGCGCGCGGATCGCGTCGAGCATGTACGGGACGAGGAGCCGGTTGACGATGAACCCCGAGGTGTCCTTGGCGACGATCGGCTCCTTGCCGAGCGACTTCGCGAACTCGAACGCCGTGCGGAACGTCTCCTCGCCCGTCGCGATCGTGCGGACGACCTCGACCAGCTTCATCACCGGCACGGGGTTGAAGAAGTGGAGGCCGACCATGCGGTCCGGGCGGCTGGTCGCGGCGGCCATGTCCGCGATCGTGAGCGAGCTGGTGTTGCTCGCGAAGATCGTCGAAGGCCCGCAGACTTTGTCGAGGGTGCGGAACATCTCGTTCTTGAGGTCGAGATCCTCCGTCACCGCCTCGATGACGATGTCGACGTCCTTGAGCTCCTCGAGGGAGGTGGTGAAGTGGAGCCGCTGGAGCACTGCGTCGCGCTCCTCGGCGGAGAGCTTCCCCTTCTCGACCGCGCGGCCGAGGCTCTTCGCGATGGAGTTCCTCCCCTTCTCGCAGAGCTCGTCGCTGACCTCGCGGACCCAGGTCTCGTAACCGGCGCGCGCCGCCACTTCGGCGATGCCGCTCCCCATGAGGCCGCACCCGAGCACGGCGACCCTACGAATATCGGCCATGTGTCCTCCCTCGGATCTTCGGGTTCCTCCAGCGAAACCGGCGGGAATATGGGGGCGAGGCCCGGCGGGATCAACGGCGGCCGGGGAACCAGTCCTCGAGGCCGCCGAAGAGTCGCCTGCGCCAATCGGCCGGCGGCGGGACGAGCGGCTCGCCGTGCTCCAGCCGATCGAGCAGCCCCTCGACCTCGATGCGGGCCCAGGCGGCCTTCTTGCGGAACTGGTTGCGCGCGATCGCGACGCCCGCCGCGATGCCGCTGCTCACCATCCCGCCGAACGCGACCACGCCGGCCGCGACGGCGCCGTAGGTGCCCACCACCTCGGCCGCGGCGCCGCCGGTCACCGCGGCGAGCCCGGCGCCGACCAGCACACCGAAGATCCCGCCGGTCGTCGCGCCGGCGGCAACGGCATCGCGCCGCTGGGCGGACAGGTCGACCTCCATGCGGACGTGCGCGAACGTGGACTCGAGCGGCTCGACCGCGACGGACACGCCGCGGGCGCTGGACAGCTTGAAGCGACCCTTGTGACGTGTGAACGCCCGCGCGACCTGCGAGACGAAGTCCTCCGCCGGGGCGTACCACCCGCCGCGCTCCTTCTTGCGGAGCGGGTGCAGGTACTCCCGCGTCGTGAGGTACTCGTGGATCGTCCTGTAGGCCCGGTCCGCGTCGTGAGGAACGACCCGCATTCCCCGAACCGTGGCGGGGCCGCAGATACGGTCCAGGAGCGAATCCGCGGCGGCGGGCGAGTCGCCGAGTTCGAGGAGCGCCTGCCGGACGTGCCGGGTCGGAAGCCCCAGCTCGGACGCGATGCGGAGCAGTTCCTCTTCGGAGATTCGCTCGTCCGCTTCCGCCTCGGCCGCGTAGAGTTCGGCGGCTCGCCGGATCACGGCTTCGAGCTCGCGGCGCGTGATGCCGCGTTCGGGAGCGCGGGTCGGGGATTTCGGTTCCACGCCCGTAAATCTATGTGAAGCTTCAGATCCCGGCGAGTGCCCTATCGACGACGCGGACGAGGCCGGCCTCGAGCGCGTCGGGGAGCGCGAACGCCGCGCGGAACTCCCTGGCGAGCGCCTCGTCGTCGGCGCGGTCGACGTCGCGGCCGATCGCCTCGAGGTAGAGCCGGTGATACTCCGGGGCGCGGCGCGGCGCCGTCTTCTCGAGGATCATCGCGCCGGCGCGCACCGCCGCGAGCGACGTCAGCCGCTCCTCGCCCAGTTCGCGCAGCTGGGCGGGCGCGACGTAGTCGCGGACGGCGTCGCCGGCGATCGGGTAGGTCGTCTCGTGGACGAGGGCGAGGACGGCGTCGCCGGGTCGACGCGCGGGAGGCAGAAGGACTGCCGCGCGCGGATAGGGGAGCCCGCCCCTCACGAGGCGGCCTTCGGCGCCTAGCGCCGGCACGAGGAGCAGCTCGCCGTTCTCGAGCTGGGCGTAGTCGAGGTAGACGGCGAGCGCGGGCGCGAGCGCGTCCCATTCCCGCTGCACTTCCACGACGCGGGCTTCGAGTGCCGGAAGCTGCTCTTGCCAGTAGTTCGCGAAGAACGCCTCCTGCTCCAGGCGCAGGAGCCGGACGAACTGGAGGACCGCCTGCCGCTGTTGGGCCCGTGGGAAGAGCGAGGAGAGGAAGGCGACGACGCGCGCTGCCTCGGCCGACCCCGTCCGCCGCGGGTCGCCTCCGGCCTCCGCCCACGCCTCGAAGGACGAGAAGAGCGCGCCCGCGTCCTGGAAGTAGAGGGGCAGGAACTCGAGCCCGTCGAACGCCGAGGCCGAGAGCGTGTCGGCCAGCCGAGCGGCCGCCGTGTCGAGCGGGGTCGGGTAGACGCCGCGTCGTCGCTTGAGTTCGGTGATCTCCGCGACGTACCCCGACGCGAATCGCGGTACGGGCGTGCGGCGAGCCCCCGCATCCCTTCCCCTCACGTAGGCGAGCCCGTGGTACCAGAGTGCGACGTGCTGAGCGACGCCGACTCGCCAGCCGACCGGTCGCTCGACGTCGGGCGCGGGCTCTTCCGCGCCGGGGAAGACGCCGCACGCCGCGACCATGCCGGCAAGGATCGCCGCCGTCCACGACCGCGACCGGGATCCGCCCGGTCGCCTTACGCGACGAGGGCCCGACACGAACGTGGGCCCGGCAGAAGCCGCCAGGCCCACGGGACAAGCGATCGCGATCGTTCCGGCAGGTCGCAGCATGACTACCCGGATCGGTTTCTCTTGCGCGCGGCTTCGACCTCCTCGGGGTCAAGCTTCGTGCCACGCGCGCCGGGCGCCGACGGCGGTGCGCCGAGCAGGGGCGGGCCACCGGACGATTGCGACTCGGCCGCGGCCGCCCCTTGGCCGGCTGCGCCGGCCCCCGCGCCAGCCGCGCCCGCGAGCCGGTTCAGGAACGGCGTGAACAGGTCGACGGGGACCGGGAAGAGCGTCGTCGAGTTGTTTTCCGCCGCGATCTCGGTGACCGTCTGGAGGAAACGGAGCTGCAGCGCGGCCGGCTGCCCGCCTATGACGGCGGCCGCCTCGGCCAGCTTGGCCGACGCCTGGAGCTCGCCCTCCGCCGCGATCACCTTGGCGCGCCGCTCGCGCTCCGCCTCGGCCTGGCGCGCCATCGCGCGCTTCATCTCCTGCGGCAGGTCGATGTCCTTGACCTCGACGGCGGTGACTTCGATCCCCCAGGCGTGGGTCCCCTCGTCGATGATCCTGCGGAGCAGTTCGTTGAAGCGCTCGCGCTCCGAGAGGAGCTGGTCCAGCTCCGCCTGGCCGATCACGCTGCGCAGCGTCGTCTGCGCGAGCTGGCTCGTGGCGAACAGGTAGTCCTCGATCTCCATGACCGCGCGCACCGGGTCGCTCACGCGGAAGTAGAGGACGGCGTTCACCTTGACCGAGACGTTGTCCCGGGTGATCACGTCCTGCGGCGGGATGTCGAGCGCGACGATCCGGAGCGGGACCTTGACCATGCGGTCGATCCCGAGGGGGACGAGGAAGATGAGCCCCGGCCCCTTCGCGCCCTTCAGCCGACCCAGCCGGAAGACGACGGCGCGCTCGTACTCCCGGAGCACGCGCAGACTGGTCCAGAGGAGGGCGATCGCCCCGACACCGACCGGGATCAGCAGTTCGAGCATTGGGACCTCGCTAGAGCGCCTCGACGATCACGGCGATCCCCTGCCCGCCGCCGATGCACGCGCTGCCGAGGCCGTAGCGCGCGCCGCGGCGACGCAGCTCGTGGAGCAGGTGGATCGTGATCCGCGCGCCCGAAGCCGCGAGCGGGTGCGTGATCGCGATCGCGCCGCCGTTCACGTTCGTCTTCTCCGGATCGAGCCCCAGCTCGCGCGCGACCGCGGCAAACTGCGGAGCGAACGCCTCGTTCACCTCGACGAGGTCCATGTCGTCGAGCGTGAGCCCCGCCTTCTCGAGTGCTTTGCGCGCCGCGGGCGCCGGGCCGATCCCCATGATCGAGGGATCCACGCCGGCGATCCCCCAGGAGACGAGTCGGCCGATCGGCTTGACCCCGTTCCGCTCCGCCCACGCCGCGCTCGCGATGACGGTCGCCGCGGCGCCGTCGCCGATCCCGCTCGCGTTCCCGGCGGTAACCAGGCCATCGGCCTTGAAGTACGGCTTGAGCGCCGCGAGCCCCTCCATCGTCGTGTCGGGGCGCATGTGCTCATCCGTGTTGTAGAGCACCTCGCCCTTGCGGCTCCGGATCGGGATCGGCGCGACCTCGGCCTCGAACCGGCCCTCGTCCCACGCCCGCTTCGCGCGCTGCTGCGAGCGGTACGCGACCTCGTCCGCCTCCTCGCGCGTCACGCCGTACTGCTCGGCGAGCTTCTCGGCCGTCTGCGCCATGGAGAGGCCGCACTGCGTGTCCTTGAGCGCCGACCAGAGCAGGTCCTCGAAGTACTGGCCCGGCTCGCCGAGGCGGAGCGAGCCCCAGCGCGCGCCGCGCACGACGTGCGGCGCCTGGCTCATCGACTCCGTCCCGCCGCACAGGCACACCTCCGCCTCGCCCAGCAGGATCTCCTGCGCTCCATTCACGATCGCCTGGAAACCCGAGCCGCACAGCCGGTTGATCGTGAGCGCCGGCACGTCCTGCGGCACGCCGGCCCGCAGTCCAACGTGACGCGCCAGGTATATCGCATCCGACGACGTCTGGAGTGCGTTGCCGAAGATGACGTGGTCGACCGCGTCGGCCGGGATCCCCGCGCTCTCGATCGCAGCCTTGGCGGCGTGGACGCCGAGGTCCGTCGCGGTGAAGTCCTTCAGCGTGCCGCCGAACGATCCGAACGGCGTGCGCCGGCCGGAAAGGAAAACCACATCCGTGGGGTGCCCCTGCGTTGCCATCGTACTCTCCTGATCGTGTTCGGTGCGGCCGGCCGTCCGGGCGAACGAGCCCGCGTCCGTCGGGCCGGCTATCTCGTCCGCGCGCCGGAGGTCAGCCCTCGCGCAGCCAGCGGCAGATCCAGTCGCCGACGGCCTCGGTGCCGAGCTCGCCGCCCAGGTCCGGCGTGGTCCGACCCTGCGCGATCGATTCCCGGACCGCCGCCTCGATGCGGTCGGCCTCGCGCGGGTAGCCGAGCTGCTCGAGCATGAGCGCCGCCGTCAGGATCGCCGCGAGCGGGTTCGCACGGTCCTTACCCGCGAGGTCCGGCGCGGAGCCGTGGACCGGCTCGAAGAGGCCGGGCTTCCCGGGGTGCAGGTTCGCCGAGGGCGCGAGTCCGAGCCCGCCCACGAGCGCCGCCGCGAGGTCGCTCAGGATGTCGCCGAAGAGGTTGGACGCCACGATGACGTCGTATCGCGCCGGGCGAAGAACCATATCGAGCGCCAGGGCGTCGATGTACCACGCGTCGCGCTCGATGTCGGGGTACTCCGCGCCGACCTCCTCGAAGACGCGGCGCCACAGGCCGCCGACGTTGCGCATTGCGTTCGCCTTGTCGGCGAGGGTGACGCGCCGACGGCCGTTGGCGCGCGCGAACTCGAAGGCGGCGCGAATGATCCGCTCGACGCCCTTGCGGGTGTTGATGTCCTCCTCGATCGCGACCTCGTCGGGCGTCCCCTTCTTGAAGGTGCCGCCCATCCCGACGTAGGGGCCCTCCGTGTTCTCGCGGAAGATCACGAGGTCGACGTCCTCCGGGCGCACATCCTTCAGCGGAGAGAAGCGCGCGTCGTAGAGTCGGACCGGCCGGAGGTTGATGTAGAGGTCGAGCCGGAAGCGGAGCCCGAGCAGGATCTCGCGCGCGTGGGCGTGGTCCGGGACCCTGGGGTCGCCCAGCGCGCCGAGGAGGATCGCGTCGTAATTCGTCTCGAGGTCGGCCATCTCCTCGGGCGTGATGGCGACCCCCGTGCGCAGATAGCGACCCGCGCCGTGATCCCACTCGACGAGCTCCAGCTCGATGTCGGATTGCTCCGCGATGCAGCGGAGCACTTTGGCGGCCTGGCGCGTGACCTCCACGCCGATGCCGTCACCGGGGAGCAGTGCAATCCTGGCCATGTGGGGGAGTATACGGAGCGACCGGGGCCGGCGCCAGCGGGCGCGCGCCCGCTCTCACTGGCTCGACCCCGCTCTCACTGGCTCGATTCGGCCGGAGCGACCACGAGCACGACGCCCCGGACGCCGGTCGCGATGTCGACGAAGGGGTAGGCGCCGGGGGGCGCGCCGTCGAAGCTGACGATCCACTGCGAGCCGCTGGAAAGGAGCGGCGGGCTCCGGAGCTGGGCGGTATTGTCGAGGTACGCGACGGCGGCGGAGTCGATGAGGCCCTGCTCGAAGACGATGGCATGGGCGAGGCCGTCGGCGGTGGTGAAGCGCACGACGTCGCCGACGCGGATCCGGGTCGTGTCGGGTGTGAGGACCCCCGCGCCGCCGAGTTCGACGTCGGCCACGGCGACGCCCGGCTCGAGTCGCACGGTGCCCGAATCGAGCTCGAGGACCTCGCCGCTCTCGCCCACCGGCGGCGCCTCGCACGCAACGGCCTGGGCCGCGAGGAGTAGTGCCAAAACGACATCGGGGCGCCCGATCCACGGGCGCCCCGACGCGAGGGTCCGAGTAAACCTGCTCACCGATTACTGCGTGCCGGCGATCGAAGCCACGTACGCGGCGACCGCCTGGACCTGATCGTCCGTGATCTGCGAGCCACCCTTGGGCAGCATCGGCGCCGGGTACTGCTTCGGCTGCGGGACGCCCGTCTTGACCAGGTCGGCGATCTGCTGCTGCAGGTCGCCCTTCGACGGATCGATCCACAGCCACTCGTTGTCGCGCAGGCTCGGCGCGAGCTGCGAGCCCTCGCCGTTCATCCCGTGGCAGGTGTAGCAGATCCCCTGACCCGTGAAGATCTGCTGGCCCTGGGCATACATCTCCTGCGTCACGCCGGCCGGAAGCTCGGCCGGGGCCTGCGCGCCGGGCTGGGCCGCCGGCGCCTGCGTCGACGGCTGCTGCTGCTGCTGCGTGGCAGCCTGGTCCCCGGACGGCTGGCACGCAGCCATGCCCATCATCCCCAACACCGCGAAGACCGCGGTCCTCTTCGTCCAGCGCATGGGCGTCCTCCTAGAGTGGAATCGGGTCGCGGGTCGTACCCGCTCATGCAATCACGCAACATTCCGGCGCCCCGGGCGCCGGACCGGGGGCCGAAGATAAGGGCGGTCTCGGGGGACGTCAACCGTCCGCGGATCGCGCGCGGGGCGATGCAAGGTGCGCGCCGGCCGTGGACCGGCGCGGCGCGACCGCCCGGTGCCGGCCCCGTCGGTCAGGACCGGCCGGCGGCGACGGGCGTGGCGGCCGGCGCGCCACAGGCGATGCAGTACTTCCAGCCGGACTCCAATACCTCGCCGCAGCGCGCACAAGGGGTCTTGCTCTGGTCCGTCCCGCAGTACGGGCAGAAGCGCACGGGGCGCCCCTCGGGCAGGCGCTCCTTGCAGAAGGCGCATGCGCCCGGGGCCGGAGCCGCGGCCGGACCGTTCCCGCCTGCGGATCGCGGCGCCTCGGCGCCGGCCTGCGGCCGGCCGGACATTAGCGACGACGTGATCGCCGCGGCCGCCGAGGTGCCCGCCGTCGGGCCGGCCGTCGCGGTCGCGGCCGGCGTCCCCCCGGGGCTCGACGCGGCCGCGCCCTTGGGCTCGGCGGACGCCGCCGGTCGCTCGCTCGTGTCCCCACCGGCGGCCGGCGCGGCCGACGCCTGCGGCGGACGCGCCAGCTCCGGCGGAACGGTGATCCACGCGTCGCACGCGGCGAACTTCCGGTAGAGCGAGACGTTCGGGTTGGGCGAGTCGAGCTCCCGGAGCAGCTCTTCGCGCGCCGTCGCAGGCTCCAGCCGAACCCGGCCACCCTCGCCGGCGAACAGGCGCAGGAGCGCGTGCTCGTAATCCGCGTTGAGCTCGATCCCGGCGACCGCGCGTGCGACGCGGTACGGGATCAGGTCCTGGTACACCTCCGCAACGGTCACCGGACGCTCCAACGCGTCCGGTCCACGGCTGCGCAACGCCTGCACCAGAGCGAGGTGGAGGCGGGCGAGAACGTCTTGTGTCATGTGATCATTCCCCTGTCGTGAGAACGGCACGTACTGTCGATGGCGCCTGCCGCAGCACTTCCTCGGCCCTGGGATCGCCCGCGGCGCGCAGGGCGAGGATCAGGCCGATCCAGGCCCGCTCGTCGCCGGGATTCGCTTCGAGCGCGCGCCGGTACTGTTCTGCCGCCGCGGCCGGCCGCTCCAGGTCCATGAACAGGTGGCCGAGCTCCCGGCGGACGACCGGGTCGTCGGGCGCCGACCGGGCCGCGCGCCTGAGGTAATCGGCGGCCGCGGCGTGGTCGCCCTGCCGGCGATTGATTCGACCCAGGTAGAGGAGCACGGTCACATCCTCCGGCGCATCTTCGAGGATGTCCTGGAACGTGGCCTCGGCCTCGTCCAGGCGACCGGCCGCGAACGCGGCCATGGCGCTCTCCATCCTGTCGTCGAACCATCGCAGCAGCACGAAGACGAAGGCGACGAGGACGAGGATCGATACGACGGCGGCCGCGATCGTGAGGCGCCGCGCCCCGGCCCAACGTTCCGGTGGCAACGTCGCATCCGATTCGGCCTCGATCCCCGCCACCTCGTCCCCGGCTCCCGCGGCCACGAGCGGCTCGCGCTCGGCCGCGACCGGCGGCCGGGCCGTCACCTCCTCGCGGAGGCGGGAGACGACGCGGCGCGCGACGTCGCCGTCGGCCGCGCGGACCTCGCCGCGCATCGCGCGTTCGGCGACGCGCTCGAACTCGTGGGCGGAGCCCGCCAGCTCGAGCGAGATCAGCTCGCGCCGGCGCAAGGCATCCAGGAGCCGGTCGAAGGGCAGCTCGTCCGGGGAGAGCGCCGCGAGGCGAAGTTCGTCCGGGGCGTCCGGATCGGAACGCAGCAGCAACCGCAAGGAGCGATCGACGGCATGCCAGGTTTCGACGACGGCGCGTCCGAGCTCGTCGCTCGTGCGGTACTCCTCCAGCATATGGATCGCGTGCTCCGCCTGGTCAAGGGGGCGAAGCACGCGCGAGGATTCGGTCATCCGTTCAGCACTCGATCCACAGCAGCCCCGCGCGCGCACTGGCACGGAGGAACGCCTCGGGATCGTCCGACGGAATGCCGATCCCCGTCCGTGCACGCTGTTCGTCGGCCTGGCGCCGCATGAACTGTGCAACGGACTCGCCGGGAGAGCCGATCGCGTCGCGAAGCTGGCGCACGATGTCGAGCCAGCTCCCGTGGTACGTCTGCCCGTCCGGGAGGCGGATCCGGTGGATCACGGTGTCGCGATCGACCGGTACGTCCTCCTCGGCCTCGGGCTCGTGGACGCCCCTCTCGATCTCGGCCAACAGCGCGTCGATCGGATCGGCCGTGGCTTCGATCTCCTGCCGGCGCGCCTCCCACTCCGCGAGGAGGGGGTGGCCGGGGCGCAGGCCATCGATCGACTGCTTCAACTCGACGAGGCGCCACAGGGCGAGCGGATCCCAGTGATCGGACGTCGGTACGCGCTCGAATTGACGGAGCGCGGCCTCGTGCTCGCCCCGCTCGTAGAGCAGATGGCCGAGGTAAATCCTTGCCTCGTGGAGCTGTGGATCGAGTCGCAGCGCGCGGCGGAGCTCACGGCGAGCCGCGCCGGCGCGACCGAGGCGGTGCAATGTGTAGCCGAGCGCCGCGTGGGCGTCCGCACTGTCCGGGTGCAGCTCCGTGGCTTCGACGAAGACGCCGCACGCTTCCTCGAACAGCTCGGCGCGGTAGAGCGCGCGCCCCATCGAGAGGAGCAGGTCGAGGTCGTCGGCGCCGCCGCCCCGGCGAACGCGGTCGAACAGCGCGATCGCCTCCTGGTGACGGCCGAGGCGCAGCAGCACCTCGCCGAGCCCGACCAGCGCATCCTCGTGGTCGGGCTCGAGCGCGATCGCGGTCTCGAACGACTGCCGCGCCCATGCGAATTCCTCCCGCGCCATTCGCGTGTATCCGAGCCCCACGTGGAGGTCAACGGAATGCGGGTAGAGGACCAACCCTTCCTTCAGCGTCTCGAGCGCCCGGTCGTAGTCGCCGGCGTTGTACAGCCGATGCGCGCGCTCATCGTACTCCTCCGAGCTGAGGAACGGTGTGGCCATGCTCTGCGCCTCCTCTCTACGTCGAGATCAGGTTCGCAAGACGTGGGGACCGGGAAGAGGATGCCAACGGGGCAACGGCTCACAATTTACTCACCGGCTCCGCCGGCGGCCACCCCCGCGTGGCGCTACCGTTCGAGCTGGTTCTCCGGGAGCCGCCAGACCAGTCGCGCGCCGGGGCTGAGCCTTACCGGGTTGGATCGGTAGAGCACCTCGGACTCGCCCACGAGCCGGGCTATGAAGCGGACGGCGCCCTCCGGGAGCGGCTCCCGAATGAGCAGCGTGTTGGTGAACTCGGGCGGCGCCTGACCGAGCGACGATTCCCTACCCGCCTCATCGGCGACGGAAATCTGTAGGGAGGAGTACGTGCCGTTCTGGACCACGACGCGCGCCGGCTCCGGGAACGTCCGCACCGGGGTGATGCCCGCGGCGACGAAGAGCAGGAACGGGAGGACGGGAGAGAACCGCCGCAGGGACATGGTCGCCTCCTTTCGGACGGTGGGCCGTGGACCGGCCCGGACCGGGCGTCCGGGACCGTGGCCACGCCGGGCCCGGTGGGCCGCTCCTTCGTGGTGATACGGCCGACCCGCGTCAGGGTTCCGGGTCCGGTGGATCGACGACTTCCGACATGTACCACCGCCAGTCGACCGGCAGGTTGCGCGGCAGCCTGTCGCGCACCGTCGGATACCGATCGAACGGCAGGCCGTACTTGCGGTTCAGGTAGAAGTTGACCGCGTTCGCGACGACGCCCGACGCGACGTACCCGTGCTCACCGTGCGCCAGGAGCATGGCGGCGACGATCTCGGGCTCCTTTCCCCACGGGCCCGCGATCCCTACGAACCAGGCGTGATCGTCGCCGTGCGGGTTCTGCGCCGTCCCGGTCTTGCCCATGAAGTCCCAGACCGGCAGCCGGCTCATCGCCGCGGTGCCGCCCGGGCCGACGACGCGGCGCAGCCCCTTGCGCAGCACCATGATCTGTTCGTCCCGGATCCCGAGGTCCAGCCCCACCTTCGGCGGCTCGTTCGTCCGGACGATGCGCGGGACCGGCGCCTTCCCGTCCCGCCGTGCGACGGCGACGTAGAGCTGCGCGAGCTTGAGCGGCGTCAGGTTCACAGCGCCCTGCCCGATCGAGAGCGACATGATCTCGTTCTCGTTCGGGCGGTAACCCCACCGTTTCTGCCACCACTCCCGGTCGGTCGGGAAGGTGCTGGACAGCTCGTCCGGCAGGTCGATCCCTGTCGGCGCGTTGAACCCCATCCGCGTGCCCATCTCGAGGAAGCGGTCCAGCCCGACCTTGATGGCAACCTGATAGAAGTAAACGTTGCACGAATTCTTGATCGCGCCGACCAGGTCGAGCGAGCCGTGCCCCGACCCGATCCAGCAGCGTGCGTACCGCCCCTCGTAGCGCAACCCTCCCTTGCACGCGATCGGCATCCGGTCGCCCGGCTTGAGGAGGCCGAGCTGCATGGCGATCGCGGCGGTCGCCATCTTGAACGTCGAGCCCGGCGGCTGCGCGGCCCCGCTCGCGCGATTCAGGAGCGGCACCAGGGGGTCCTCGTTGAGCTTCCGCCAGAGATCCGGCCGGATCCCGCCGACGAAGGCGTTGGGATCGAAGTTCGGCGTCGCATACAACGCGAGCACGCCGCCCGTCTCCGGCTCGATCGCGACGAACGCAGCCTGGAAGTCCTGAATGTCGGCCTCCGCCGCCATGGAGCGGAACAACTCGGCCACGTACCGCTGCAGGTCCAGGTCCAGGTAGAGCCGAAGGTCTCGCCCCGGGATCGCCGGCACACCCGCCTCCTCCGGCAGCCAGCGCTTGATGCGGCCGAGCGCGTCCACCTCCAGATAACGCATCCCGGGCTCGCCGCCTAACACCCGCTCGTACGAGCGCTCGATCCCGGCCTTGCCGATCCAACGCCCCTGGCTGTAGCCCCTGAACTCCGGCAACGCCAGCTCCGCTTCGCTGATCTCCGCCACGTAGCCGACCAGGTGCGCCACCTCCGCGCCCGCCGGATAGCGGCGCTTCGGGTACTCGTGGATCAGCACGCCCGGGAAGAGGAAACGTCGCTCCTGCAGACGAGAGACCGCGGAGTAGGACGCGTCGTGGTCCAGGACCATCGGGAGATGGCTCTCGCGCCGATACTTCCGGAGCGCCCGCTCGATCTCGTCGTCCGTGAGCCCCAGGATCGGCCTGAGCCGCTCCACCACCGCCAGGATCGAGTCCATCGGCGCCGGCATGACGAGGACCCGATAGCCGACGTCGTTCTCCGCCACGATGCGACCGTGCCGGTCATAGATCGTCCCGCGCGGAGCGGGCACCACCACGGGACGCAGCCGATTCTCCTTCGCGATCAGCGCGTAGTGCTCCGTGGTGAAGAGCTGGATCTTGCCCAGCGCGAAGGTGAGCGCCGCGGCGCTGACCGCGATCGCCGCCCGCGCCCCCTGGCTGCGCCGTCGCCTGAGCGTACGCGGGTGCTCGATCCGCCCGTTCCTGACCATCCCGCGCGTCATTCGCGGAAGCGAACGCCACACTCGGGACAGACGAGCTGCCGTCCCCGCGGGTGCAGCGGAGTGCGCCGCGCGTGGCGCGGACACACCGCCTCGCCGCCGTCCTCCAGCGCCCGGCGGACCGCCAGGATCTCGTCGTCAGACGCCGGGGGCACCAGGTACCGCACCCGTTGGGCGCAGCTCCCGCACTCCAGCCACAGCTCGCCGGCGCCATCCGCCACGGTACCGACGCGCACGACCTCGGCCGTGCCGCCGCACCCCACGTGACAGGGCACGGTCGTGCCCGCGTAGAAAGCCTGGAAGAACTGGGGGTCCACGAACCCCGGCCAGGGGCCGACCCCTCGCTCGGTCCCGAATCTGGTCGCCATAGCCACCTCCGCTGCGGAGGCTGAGCGCAATAGTCGTTCCGGGGAAACGAATGTTTGGGAGGGCGGACGGCCGGCGCAGAATGGCGGCGGAGATCGACCGATGCGACCGGGGGCGAACGAGAACGGGACGCAGGATCGCGATTCAAGTGCGACCGTGCGTCCCGAAGATCACCGAGACCGCCGCCCGCAGGCGAGCAGGGCGCGGCGGCTCGGTTTCAGGATCACGCGGCGTTGGCCTCGTCCTGGTCCTCCGAGGCACGCTGCCGGCCATGCGGGATGACGGGCTGGCAGAAACGCAGCCCCAGGGTGCGGAGCTCTTCGAGCTCGCGCTGGGAAAGGTCGGGATAGCGTTCCGCCATGAACTGGAGCGTGTCATCCATCCACTCGATCTGCTGCTCCTCGGTGGCGCCGATGACGTCGCAGCGGTGGATGTGGCTGAAGAGCTCATCGCGCGCCCGATCGAACAGCGATTTGCTAGCGAACCTATCGTGCTTCTTACGAGCCAATCGACCCTCCTCGTCGTTCGTGGGCAGACTCAAATCGTCACGCACGCGGGCTGCAACGTGTGCGGACCGCGTCCGGGACGGCCGAAAAAACGGCGGCAAATATAGCGAGCGACCACCGAGGCGCCAGGGGCGGCGGCCGGGGTCGGCGCGCGCGAGCCGGTCGCCGGCCGACGCGGGGCTCGGAGGAGCGCCACGTGCTTGCGCGAGCGGTGCGCCCGGCGACGCGTCCGGAGGCGCGCGCACTGGAAGAATCGGGCCCGGCCCGGTCGGTGGACGGGGCGCGCGAGTTGCACGGCTCGGGTGGCCGGGCAGCACCGACTCGAGCGGCCGCGAGCACGCGGGCGCGGGTGAACCCACGCCGGCGATGCCGCTCCACGTCGGCGAGCGGCCGCGAGCGCGCGGGCGCGGGCGGATCCACTGGGGGCGCCGCGGAGTGGGGAGATGGGTCTGGTTCAGCGGTACACGGAGGTGGCGGGCTACCGGTTCCATTCGGTGCACGCCGGGGCGGGGCCGCCGGTGGTGCTGCTGCACGGGCTCGCCGGGTCGCACCGGTGGTGGCGGTTCACGGTGCCGGCGCTGATGGGCGACTTCCGCCTGCACATACCGGAGCTGATCGGGTTCGGCGGGAGCCGTGGCGCGCCGGTGCCGCCCGGCGGGATCGCCGGGATGATGGAGCTGCTGGTGGGGTGGCTGGACGCGCTCGAGATCGAGCGGCCGCACGTGGTGGGTCATTCGATGGGCGGGCAGATCTCGATCCATCTGGCGGCGAAGCGCCCGGAGCGCGTGGCCTGCCTGGTGCTGGCGAGCGCGGCCGGGATCCCGCGGAGGCGCACGGTCGGAGAGCTGATGCGTTTCCTCCTCGAGGCGGCGCCGCCGCGCTCGTGGGGCCGCCCCGAGTTCCTCCCCACGATCGTGCACGACGCCCTGCGGGCGGGCCCCCGAACGATACTGCGCACGACGGCGCACATCCTGGCCGACGACGTGCGTCCGTACCTGAGTCGGATCCGGAGCCCGACGCTCCTCATCTGGGGCCGGCTCGACCCGCTCACGCCCCTCACGCACGCCTGGGTCATGGCCGACGCGATCCCCGGCGCGGTGCTGCGCGTAATCCCGGACGCCTCGCACAACCCGATGGTGGACCGGCCGCGGGCGTTCAACGTGCTCGTGCACTCGTTCCTGAAGGGAGCGGCGGTCGGTGCTGCGTAGGGCGACGGTCGAGGTGGCCGGCCGGCCCGCACGCTACATCGCGGCGGGCGCGGGCCCGCCGGTCGTGTTCGTGCACGGGCTGGGGCTGTCGGGCGCGTTCTTCCGCAGTCACTGCCGCGCGTTCGCCAGAGCCGGATTCACGGCGGTTGCGCCGGACCTACCCGGCTTCGGGCGGAGCCGCGGCCCGTGGTTCGGCCTGTCGGTGGAGGCGACGGCGGAGTGGCTGGTGTCGCTCGCGATGGCGCTCGGCCTGGAGCGGGTGGTCTGGATCGGCCATTCGCTCGCGGCGCAGGCGGCGCTCGAGGCGGCCGTCCTCGCGCCGTCACGCGCCCGGGCGCTGGTGCTGGTCACGCCGACCGGCGCCCCGGGTCGGTGCCGGCTGCTGCGGCAGGTCCGCAGCTTCGTCCGGGACATCTGGCGGGAGCCGATCGCGCTGGCCCCGGTCGTGGCCAGGCACTACATCCACGGGTCGCCGACGGCGTTCTTCGGCACGTGGATCCGGGCCGCGCGTCACCACCCCTCCCGCAATGCCCACAGGGTGCGCTGTCCCACGCTCGTGGTGGCGGGGAAGCGCGACCCCGTGGTGCCGAACGACTTCGTCGAGATGCTGGTCCGGCGCATCCCGGGCGCAGAACTGGCCCGGATCCACGGCGCCGGCCACGGGATCACCTTCGACAGATCGGAAGACTTCGACCGCGCCGTGCTCGGCTTCCTGCACCGGGCTCTGGCGCGGCCGTATGCGGCGCCCGACGACGCTCGCGGCGCCGACGCGGCGTGAACTCGCCGGGCGTCCCGGGCGCGGCGCCGCGCCCGGGGCACGCCGGTGGGTCAGGTGGACTTGCGGATCCGGATCGAGCCGTTCACGGTCTCGATCGAGAGCTCGCGGCCGCCCTGCCCCACGCGTCCGGTCAGCCGATTCCGGGCCAGCTTCCCCTGGACCAGGAGCGGGAAGTCCGTCGTGATGCTGCCGTTCACCGTCGTCGCTTTGACGTCGGCGTCCAGGTCGACGGGCAGCTCCAGGGTGATCGAGCCGTTGACGGTCTTGAACTCGACGTCGCCCGTCCAGTCGGCGCGGCCGAACGTGGCGCGGATCGAGCCGTTCACCGTCCGTGCCTCGACGGTGCCGGCCGTCTCGACCTCCACGTCGCCGTTGACGGTGACGGCGTAGACATCGCTGCCGAGCCCTTCCGCCGAAACCCGACCGTTGACGGTCCGCGCGATGAAGCGGACGTCGGCCGGGAGCCGGACCGTGAAATCGACCTGGACGTCGTTGTTGCGGGTGTTCATCCGGCCGCCCTCCCCGGGGGCGCATTCGTTGGGACGTTCACCGCGCGGCGTCGGATAGAGCGCACAGATGGTGATCCCCCACTCATGCTCGAGGACGACGACCTCGACCTCGTCGGGATTGCTGCGTCGGCCGCGCTTGACCGCGTCGACCACTACATCGTCTCCGTCCGCCGGGATGGCGCGGATCGAGCCGTTGACTCCTTTGATCTCGACCGCCTTGCCGGCCGCGATGCGGCCGTTCCAGGTGAAATCCTGAGCGTATGCGGTCGGAGCGGCGAGAGCCGCGGCGGCCAGGGCGATCCCGACCGCGAGGGACAACCGGTGCCTCTGCATGGTTCTCATTTCTTTTTCTCCTGTCAGAGATTCGTCGAGCGGCGGATCCGGATGGCTCCGTTGAACGACTCGAGGTCGATCCGAGCGGTCCCGCGCCCCAGCGTGACGTTGAACCGCTCTCCGCGCCTGAAATCGGTGAGGGCGACGGGCAGGCCGAAATCGACCACACCGTTGAACGTCGAGACCGAGAGCGTCGCGTTGGTGCCGTCGGGGATGTCGATCGTCACGCTCCCGTTGTGCGTCGTCAGGGAGTAGCGCCCATCGTCGCGGATGACGCCCTGATACGAGACCGCCCCGTTGACGGTGGAGGCGACGACGTCGCCGGAGTCGATCCGCTCGAGCCGGATCTCACCGTTCACCGTCTCGACGCGGATGGGCCCCGACACGCGCGAGGCGCGGATGCCCTCGTTGACGCCGGCCAGGAAGATGCTGCCGCGCGCGTCTTCGAGGACGAGCTCCCCCTGGACCGAGCGGAGCTCGATGATGCCGGCGCCGCCGCGAACGTGCACATCGCCGCGGACGGTTTCGACGAAGACGTCGCCGCCGGCACCGACGACCGAGACTTCGCTGAATGGGCCGGTGACGCGAAGCGCGGCCCTGGCGGGGATCGTCACCACGTAGTCGACGGAGCGCGGCAGGCCGAATCGGCCGACGGCCTTGATGTTGACGGCCGAGCCGACGGTCCGGACCTCGATCCGGTCGCCCGCCCTCGTGTCTACCGTGATCCGGACCGCATCGCGGTCCCAGGTGCGAACCTCGACGGAGCCGTTGAGGTCCTGCAGGTGGATGCGCGCGTCTCGCGGCACCGCGAACGTCGTGTCGTACGCAACGGTCGGGGCGGCGAGGGCCAGCGCCGCGACCAGGAATGTGCTCAACATGGCTTCACCCTCACGTCAAGTCTGGGCGCGGACGATCTCGCCGGCCCGGCGCAGGAGCTGGAGCTTGCGGTTCATGTTGTCCGCCAGGTAGCGGTTGAGATACACGTTCGTCGGGTCGCGCTCGAGGGCGAGCCGCGCCTCCTCGATGGCCTGGTCGATGATGCGGAGGTTCGTCTCGAGCACCTCGACGGTGGACGGATCGAGGCGGCCGCGCCCCTGCTCCAGGATCTGCTGCAGCTCGGCGACCGCCTGGTCGTAGGCCGGGCCGAAGCCGTTGGCGGTCAGGTAGACCGGCCCGTCGGCCGGCTCGACCGACGTCGCCACCGGCGTCGCCGGCCCGACACCGCCCCGCGACAGCGCGAGCCAGACGGTGGCTCCGGAGAGGAGCATCACCGCGATCGCCGCGGCCGCGAGCTGCGGGATCGACAGGGTGACGCGCCAGCCGCGGGCGCGGCGCCAGGCCATCGCGTCGACGACCGTCGCGTCGTCCGTCCCGTCGCCGATCCGCTCGGCGATCGCCGGCCAGAGGTCGGCCGCCGGCGGAACGTCCTCGAGCGATCCCGCGAGCGCGACCACGGCGCGAAGCTCCTCGAGCGTCGCGCGGCACTCGCCGCACTCGTCGAGGTGCGCCTCGAGGGCGGCGCGCTCGGCGTCGCCCAGCTCGCCGTCCAGATACTCGGACAGCTGATCCTGCCAGGGGTGCGTCGCATCCATTTCCCCTACTCCTTCAGCAGTCCGCGCAGGAGCATCCGCGCGCGGTGGAGCTGCGACTTCGACGTCCCGACGCTGATCCCGAGACGTCGGGCGATCTCCTCGTGCCTGTAGCCTTCGACGTCGTACAGGACGAACACCTCGCGCGCGCCATCGGGGAGCATCTCGATCGCCGCCTCGACGTCGACGCGGAGGTCCGTTCGGACCGGGCGCTGGGCCGCCGCCGCGACGGCGAATTCGTCCGTCGCGATGCGGGCGGCCAGTCGTGACGCCGACTTGCGGTGCGCGAGGATCACGTTGATCGCGATCCGGTGCAGCCAGGTGCCGAAAGCGGAGTCGCCCCGGAAGGTGTCGAGCTTCCGCCACGCGCGGACGAACACCTCCTGCGTCGCTTCGTCCGCATCGGCGGCTCCGCCCAGCATGCGCCGCGCGAGCGAGTGGACACGCGCTACGTGGCGCCGGTAGAGGCGCTCGAAGGCTCGCGTATCACCCGCCGCCGCCAGCTTCACGTCGGCCGCGTCGGCCGCCGTCGTCTCGTCGGTTCGCGCTTTCGTCGCGGTCGTCACAGTCCCGGTCCCGAGTCGGGTCTCAGCCGGTTGGACAGCCCTCGACCCCGAAAGGTTGGAACGGCTCGCCGTGAGTCGATCCGGCCGGCCGGCCGCCGGCGTTGGCGCGGTCCGAAACTTTCAGGAAACATATGGCGGATGGGTGGGGCGATGGGGTGTGTCCAGTTCGCGTGAGGCAGTCGGACGGCATGCGACCGGCGCCGCCGACTGGTCGTGGCAGTGAAGGAGTACAGTGAAGACCTCAGACGTATCGCAGAGGACATCGCCAACAGCGTGACGCACGGCGTGGGGCTGGGGCTGAGTCTGGTCGGCCTGGCCGTGCTCCTCAGCCTGGCCGCGGATCACGGCTCGACCCGGCAGCTGATCGGGTGCGGCGTGTACGGCGGCAGTCTGGTCGGGCTCTACGCGGCCTCGACGCTGTACCACAGCTTCCGCGAGCCGCGGCTCAAGCACCTCCTCCGCATCGTCGACCACTGTGCGATCTTCCTCCTGATCGCGGGGACGTACACGCCGTTCCTGCTCGTCAACGCGGATCGGAGTTCGACGGCGCCGCTGCTCCTGGCCACGGTGTGGCTGTTGGCGCTTGGGGGGATCGTGTTCAAGATCCACTGCGTCGGGCGCTATCCGCGGCTTTCGACGATCCTCTATCTCGGGATGAGCTGGCTGCTGTTGGCGACGCTCATGCCGTTCCTGCCGGCGATTCCCCCCACGGGGCTGATATGGCTCCTGGCCGGGGGGATACTCTATACCGGCGGGGTGTGGTTCTACGTGAGAGACGATCGGGCGCGCTTCAACCACGCGATCTGGCACCTGTTCGTGCTGGGCGGGAGCGCGTGCCACTACATCGCGGTCTACGTGACGGTTCTGCCGCGGTGAGGCGGGCGCCGGGCACGGCCCGACGCCCGGCTCGCGGGGCCGGCGTCCGGTTCAGGGGCGCGCCCCTGCAGTATAGGTCCGGCGCGCGGCCTGTCGGGCCGGCGGCCGGCTCACCCGACCTTCAGGAGCTCCTTCAACTGCTCCGGCGTGAGCCCCTCGCCGCGGCGGCTGCCCAGCCGGCCGCCCGCGCGGTTGAGTCGCAGGGCGGGCCGCGGCGCCGCGCCGGTCCCGGAGAAGCTCGCCGTGAGACCCGGCACCGACTCGCGCGGGATCGGCTGCCCGAGCACCCGCTCGATCGCGTGGATGTAGGGGAGTTCGGCGGGCGTGAGGAAGGTGATCGCCATCCCCGTCGCGCCCGCGCGGCCCGTCCGGCCGATGCGGTGGATGTAGTCCTCGGGGTTCTGCGGCACGTCGAAGTTCACGACGTGGCTGATCCCCTCGATGTCGAGCCCTCGCTGCGCCACGTCGGTCGCGACGAGGACGCGCACCTTGCCGTCGGAGAACGCGTCGAGCGCCTTCTGGCGCTGGCGCATGTCGCGGTCGCCGTGGAGCACCGTCGCGTCGATCCCGGCGGCCTGGAGGCGCGAGCGGAGCAGGTCCGCGCCGATCTTCGTGCGGGTGAAGACCAGGACCTGCTGCATCCCGTCCCGTCGCAGTAGCTCGAGGAGGAGCGGGATCTTCTGGTCAGGGCGCACGGGGTAGACGATCTGCTCGACCCGCTCGGACGCCGTCGACTGCGGCGTCGCCTCGACCCAGACCGGGTCGTTCAGGATGCGCAGCGCGAGCGCGTGCACGCCGGGCGGCATGGTCGCCGAGAACATCATCGTCTGGCGCGACGCGGGCAGAGCGGCGAGAATCGCCTCGATCTGCGGCCGGAACCCCATGTCCAGCATGCGGTCGGCCTCGTCCAGGACGAGCACCTCGACCGTCGACAGATCGATCGTGCCGCGCTCGAGGTGGTCGATCAGCCGGCCGGGCGTCGCGACCACGACGTCGAAGCCCGCGCGCAGGTCGCGGATCTGGGGCCCGATCGGCACGCCGCCGTAGATCTCGCCGACCCACAGTTCCGTGTGCCTGAGCAGGGCCCGCGCGTCTTCGGCGACCTGCTGCGCGAGCTCGCGCGTGGGGCAGATCACCAGCGTGTACAGCCCCTCGCGGTCGATCTGTCTCTCCAGCGCAGGGATCAGGAATGCGCCGGTCTTGCCGGTTCCCGTCTGGGCGATTCCGACGACGTCGCGTCCCTCGCGTGCCGGTGGGATCGCCCTGGCCTGGATCGGCGTCGGCGCCGTCCAGCCCAGATCGCGGATCCCGGCGAGCAACGCCGGAGCCGACGTCAGCTCTTCGAATCGCATATCATCTCCTCAACTACGACAAACGGGCGCACGTGCGCCCGGAAAAGCTTCGAGGCCGACCGACCGACGACGGGATCGGCGCGGCGTCCTTGCGCGCGGGTCCCTGTTCTCGTCGGTCCGCCGGCCTCATGTCGCACATTACAATTTACCACAAACGCATGCGAATCACAAGGCGGATATGGCGGATCCGGGGACCGTCGCATATTGTTTTCCGTCATCCTTCCCTGCGACCGGATCCGCCGGATCGCCGTTCCGGGGCGCCCCGGCCGATCGGCGCACCGCATCTCCGAATCACTCGAAGTCCGGGTGATGGTCGCGGCATAGAAATCGCCATAGGTGCACGCGACGCCGCGTGACTCGCCGCATGCGACCCCGGTCGAGACGGATCCCGGGGTCGTGCGGGCGCGATGCATGCGTCCATGTCGGCGCTCGTGGGGTATGCCCAAGGAGTGTTCGCGTCGAGGTGGTTGAAGCGTTCCACCATCGCACCCATCCCCTGGCGCGGCTCGTGTGTGCCGTCCGGTTCGTCGAACAGACCTTTCGAACACCGAGAGTGGCCTTCCCCCGGGCGACCGGGCAGCCCGCCCCGGGCGGGAACATCGTGTACGAGTGAACGAGAGCGGAGTGTAGCGTGACGGGAGAGAATTACCTGGGCGTCCTGGAGATCGTGGGAGGCGGCGCGGGATTCGTCCGACGCCGGGAGACGGGCTACTTGCCCGGCGCCAACGACATCTACGTCCCGCAAAAGCTGATCCAGCAGTACGCCCTGCGCACGGGCGACGAGATCAGCGGCGAAGTCGGCCGGTCGCCCGGCCGGGGGAAGAGCCCGCCGTTGGCGCGGCTGGAGGCGGTCAACGGACTCGCGCCGGAGGAGATGCGACGTCGCCCGGACTTCCCCCGGCTCAGCGCGCTGCACCCGCAGGAGCAGCTCGTGCTCGAGTGCGACATCCGGCGACGCGGCCAGCCGGATCACACGAACCGGGTGATCGATCTGTTCTGCCCGTTCGGCAAGGGCCAGCGCGCGTTGATCGTGGCGCCGGCGAAGGCGGGGAAGACGACGGTGCTCCAGAACGTGGCGCAGGGGATCGCGACGAATCACCCGGAGTGCCGGCTGATCCTGCTCCTGATCGACGAGCGGCCCGAGGAAGTGACCGAGATGGAGGCGTGCGGCTTCGGCGAGGTCGTCGCGTCGAGCTTCGACTGCCCGCCGGACCAGCACGTGGCGGTGGCGGAGATCACGCTCGAGCGCGCGCGGCGCCAGGTCGAGCTCGGCCGGGACGTCGTCCTGGTCCTGGACTCCATCACGCGCCTCGCCCGCGCCTACAACGCCGTCGAGGCGGGGAGCGGCCGCACGCTCTCGGGCGGGCTCGACGCGAACTCGCTCGAGAAGCCGAAGCGCTTCCTCGGCAGCGCCCGCAACGTCGACCCGAAGCAGGGCGGCGGCTCGCTCACAATCATAGCGACGGCGCTCGTGGACACCGGCTCGCGCATGGACCAGGTGATCTTCGAGGAGTTCAAGGGGACGGGGAACAGCGAGCTGGTGCTGAGCCGCGAACTGGCCGACCGTCGGATCTTCCCGGCGATCGACCTGGTCGCGAGCGCGACGCGGCGCGAGGAATTGCTCCTGTCCGAGGAGGCCCTCGCCGCGGCCAGCCGGCTGCGCAACGAGTTCGCGGGGTCGTCGGCCGCCGAGGCCATGAATGCGCTCCTCGCCCTGTTGCGGCAGACGGAGTCCAACGAGGAGTTCGTCGGCAGGCTGCTGGCTCGGGCGTGACGCCGGTCGTGCGTGCCGGGTGGCTCGCACGACCGGGCGCCCGATTTTACCGGGCCGTCGCGGTCGGGCGTCGGCTTCAGGCGAGGTGCCGTTGGACGTAATCCATCGCCCGCTCGGCCAGCTCCTGGCTCCTCAGGCCGACCTCGAGCGCCGTTTCCATGGCCTCCTCCATCCCCTTCCCCTCGTCCAGCACGAGATACGGGATCAGGACGGCGCCCACCCGGTTCCCTGACCCGCAGTGCACGATGACCGGACGACGACCCCGATCCCGCATCAGGTCGCGGAAACGGCTGAAGGTCTCGTCCGTGAGGGTCTCCGGGGTCACGGGGAGGTTCAGGTACTCGAGACCGAGCCGACGCGCCGCCGCGGGCTCGTCGAACGGCCTCGGCTCCTCCGGCGCGCGCAGGTCGAGGACCGTCCGATAACCGCGCCGGGCCAATTCCTCGAGGTGCGCTTCCGCCGGTTGCCCGCCCGTGACCACCTCGGGCAGCGGGCACGCCGCATTGGCCAGCCCGGGCACCACGCTCCGAATATCTTCTCTGCCTTCCGCCATGTCGCCTCTCTCCGTGTTCGTGCGGCCGCTCGAGTCCCGGCGGCGCGCAGGGGCGCACAACGCTAGACCCCGGCGCCGAGGGAGTCAAGCCGGGGCGCCGGTTCCGGCGCCCGCTACGCGGCCGGGGCTGGCGGCGATGCCCGGCGCGCACGTGACCGGCGACGCACCGGGGCGCCGCCCCCTTCCTTGCGCGCGGCAGAACTTTCGCCATTCTACGGTGACCCGCGCGGGCGCCTCGATCGGGTGAAGCCCGGCGGGATCAGTCCTCCCACACGCAAGCAGGAAGACCATGGAACACGGACCGTTCACCGCCCCGAGCCGGACGCTGATGGGCGCCGGCCCGAGCGACGTGCCCGAGCGCGTGCGCCGGGCGCTGATGCAGCCGACGATCGGGCACCTGGACCCGGCGTTCATCGAGCTGATGGACGAGGTCAAGGCGCTGCTCCAATACGCGTTCCGCACCGCCAACCCGATGACGATCCCGGTGTCGGGGCCGGGGACCGCCGGGATGGAGAGCTGCGTGGTCAACCTGGTGGAGCCGGGAGACAAGGTTGTCGTCTGCGTGAACGGCTACTTCGGCGGCCGCCTGAAATCGATGGTGGAGCGGTGCGGCGGGACGGTCGTCGAGCTGGCGCTACCCTGGGGGCGCGCGGTCGACCCGGAGCGTCTCGAGGCGACGCTGCGCGACCACCCGGATGCGAAGATCGTGGCGTTCGTGCACGCGGAGACGTCGACCGGGGCGCTGTCGGACGCGAAGACGCTGGCGGAGATCGCGCGGCGTCACGAGTGTCTCACCATCGTGGACGCGGTCACGTCGCTGGGCGGCTCGCCGGTCGAGGTGGATGACTGGGGGCTCGACGCCGTGTACTCGGGCACGCAGAAGTGCCTGGCGGCGCCGCCGGGGCTCGCGCCGATGACGATGAGCGAGCGCGCCCTCGAGAAGGTGCGCGGGCGGAAGACGCCGGTGCAGAGCTGGTTCATGGACGTCTCGCTGCTGATGTCGTACTGGTCGGGCGCGGGTCGGCGCGCGTATCACCACACGGCGCCGAGCAACGCGATCTACGGCCTGTACGAGGCGCTCCGCATGCTGCGCGAGGAGGGGATCGAGAACGCGTGGGAGCGGCATCGCGCGAACCACCTCGCGCTACGCGCGGGGCTCGAGGCGCTCGGGCTGAGCTACGTCGTCCCGGAGGGAGAACGCACGCCGCAGCTCAACGCCGTCTTCATCCCCGAGGGCGTGGACGATGCGCGGGTGCGGCGTCGCCTGCTGGAGGAGCACGGCCTGGAGATCAGCGCCGGCCTCGGCGACTTTGCGGGGAAAGTGTGGCGGATCGGGCTGATGGGGTACGGAAGCCGGTGGGAGAACATCGAGCGCTGTATCGTCGCGCTGGGCCGAGCGCTGCTCGCCGAGGGGCGGCGCGTGGATCCGGAGGCGGCGGTCGAGGCCGCCCGCGCCGCGCTGGACTCCGCGCATGCGGTGAGCGGCCGGGCTTAGCCCGCCGCGGGGAGCGAGAAGGCGAAGGTGGTGCCGCGGCCGGGCTCGCTCTCGACCCAGATCCTGCCGCCGTGCGCCTCGACGATCCCCTTGGCTATCGCGAGGCCGAGGCCGGCGCCTGCCCGACGCGCATGCGTCGCCTGCCAGTAGCGGTCGAAGAGGAAGCCGATCTCCTCCGGCGCGATCCCGGGGCCGGAGTCGGCCACGGAGAATACGACCTCGTGGCCGGACGACTCGGCCGAGACGCGGATCGTGCCGCCCTCCGGCGTGAACTTGATCGCGTTGCCGAGGAGGTTGGAGAAGACCTGGAGGACGCGGTCGCGGTCGGCCAGGACGAGGGGCAGATCGACGGGCACGTCGACGCACATGGTTTGCAGGCGGGACGCCGCCACCGAGCCGTAGACCTCGAGCGCGTCGGCGACGAGCACGTGGGCCTGGAGTGGGACCGGCTGGACGGAGAGCTCCCGCGCCTCGAGCTTCGCGACGTCGAGCAGGTCGTCGACCAGACGCGACATGAAGTCCGCCGAGCGACGGATCACGTCGATGTACTTCTCCGCCTCCCTCGCCTCGTACCGCGGGCCCACGACCTGCTCCCGCAACATCCGCGTCGCCAGGGAGATCGCATGCAATGGACCGCGCAGGTCGTGAGCGACGATGCGATTGACCTCGTCCTCGGCCGGCAGACCTCGAATCCGCTGCAGCTTCCATGATACCCGAGCCGACGCGTCCGCCAGGTCGGGCTCGAAGAAGGGGTTGGTGAAGACCCGCCCGCCGACCACGAGCGTGGGATGGAACCGGAGGACGTGATCGAGCTCGTCCGCCGCGGTCCGGCTACGATCGTACAGGCACACCGCCGCGACCGACGGGAAATCGCCGAGCGCCGCGTCCAGGATCGACTCCCACTCGGCGAGCTGGTCCCGGTTCTCGGCGAGACCCGAAACCGGTCCCAGGTCGAAGACCACACACGTGCCCCCGGCCGCCCCGCCCCCGACCCTTCGCAAGTATCCCCGACACGCCTCGCCGGTGGCATCGGCTCCGCCCTCGGCCGGGGTCAGGTCGGCAGGATCGGAGAACACGAGGGCGCCCGCCGTTTCCTGTGGGGCCACGTCCATCCCCATAGCCGCGAGCGCGCGAACGACCTCCCCTCGCGACTCCGCGGCGGCGACGAAGGCCACCCGCTGCCCGCGTCGTATGCCGCGGCAGATGAAACGGGCCGCCTGCTCGACGGCGCCGGCGGGGTCATCCCCGATCATGCAGTGGTGATTGTAACTGGACGCCGCAGGTGATCCGAGTTTGGGGCGTGGGGGTGCTGCATCCGTGGCGTGCGCTGGGGTGATCATGCCCGCCTCCCGGGGCCCCGGCCGAACGGGGCCCCATCTGCCGGGACCAACGGCTCCGCGGCCAACGACCGGCGGCGCTCGGCCACGGACCCGCGACCTCGTGATGGCACCACCAACAGAAACGCCGCTGCGCAATCGGCGCAGCGGCGCTGTACGAGAAATCGTAACAACAGCCGGCGGGTGCGTCAAGAGAAATCTTTCAGTCCTCCCCCGGCGGCGTCGAGCGGGCGATCTCCGCCAGGCACGCCCTGATCGTCTCGGCGTGGCGCTCCGCGATCTCGACGAGGCGCTCGACGTTTCTCGGGCCGGGCCTCCGCCTCCCGGCCATCCACGAGTAAAGGGTTCCTGGACTCACGTCCAGCTGACGGGCGAGCTCCGTTCGGGACAGTGTCAGGATGCCGACGAGTCGCTGCACCGGGGAGCCTGCAGGAGTTGGAGTATGCATGGGATCCACCTTCGGCGGCGGGTCCGGAGCCCGGCGATCTCCACGTTGCCGGGCCCCAGGTCGCTTGGCGGCGATGGTGTGTGCATTCTTCGTACCGAGCGCCGTCGCGCGGGGATCCGCCGTGCGTTCCCGGCCCCTCGCGGCGAGGAATGCTTGTAATACCTTGCCGTATCGCCTCTTACGCGCCGTCCGATCCAACCGACTACGAGTGCGATTCGGGAGACGGCAGGGCGAAGATCGTTCCGACATCAGGACTTAATTGCGGACCGGGCGCCGGCCGGGCGACGAGCGCCCGGCCGGCGTATCCCGCTAGGAAGTGGGGCTCAACGGGGCCGCGCGCGGACGTACTGCGGCGGCCAGGCGACGTCGACGCCGAGACGGTGCGCGGCGAGCAGCGGCCAGTGGGGCTGCCGCAGCATTTCGCGGGCGAGGAGGACCATGTCGGCCTGGCCGTCACGGACGATGCGGTCGGCCTGCTCGGGCTCCGTGATCAGCCCGACGGCCGCGGTCGCGATCCCCGTCTCCTTGCGGATCCGCTCGGCGAACGGGACCTGGTACCCCGGCGCCACGGGGATGCGTGCGTAGGGGACGAGGCCCCCCGAGGAGCAATCGACGAGGTCGACGCCGTGGTCCTTCAGGCGTCGGGCCAGCTCGACCGACTCTTCCAGCGTCCACCCGCCCTCGACCCAGTCTGTGGCGGAGATGCGGACGAAGAGCGGCAGCCGCTCCGGCCACACCTCGCGCACGGCGTCGGCGACCTCGAGCGTCAGCCGGATCCGATTCTCGAAGTCGCCGCCGTATCGATCCGTGCGACGGTTCGAGAGCGGGGAGAGGAACTGATGGAGGAGATAGCCGTGCGCGGCGTGGATCTCCGCCACCTCGAACCCGGCCTCGAGCGCGCGCGTCGCGGCGTTCCGGAACCCGTCGACGACGCCGCGGATCCCCTCCTCCGTCAGCTCCCGCGGCTGCGGATACGTCTCCGAGAACGCGACGGCGCTCGGAGCGACGACCTCCCAACCGCCCGACTCCGGCGGCACGGCGCCGTCGCCCTCCCAGGGCCGCCAGGTGCTCGCCTTCCGCCCGGCGTGCGCGAGCTGGATCCCAACCGCGGCTCCCTGGTCGCGCAGGAAGCGGACGATGCGGGCGAGCCCCTCCACATGCGAGTCGTCCCAGATCCCGAGGTCGTGTGGCGTGATTCGACCCTCGGGCAAGACCGCCGTCGCCTCCGTGATCACAAGCCCCGCGCCGCCGACCGCGAAGCGGCCGAGGTGCACGAAGTGCCAATCGCCCACGTACCCGCCCTCCGACGAGTATTGGCACATGGGCGATACGCCGATCCGGTTGCGCAGCGGCACGCCACGAATTGAGAGCGTATCGAACAGCATGGGGTCAGCTCCTCTCGCCGCGTCCCGCCATCATCCCGTCCACGCTCGCGCGACCCGCGCCCGCCGTGGCGAAGTACAGGAAGACCACCGCGTAGAGGAGCGCCAGCTCGCCGCCGTTCTGGATCGGGGCGAGCGCGTGCGACATGTGCCCCATCACGTAAGCCGCGATCATCTCGAGCGCCAGCACCAGCGCCACCGGCCGGGTCAGCAGACCGATCACGATCAGGAGTCCGCCGAAGAACTCCAACACGCCCGCCAACCCCATCATCGAGAAGAGCTCGGCCGTCGCGCCCGAGCCGCCCATCCCGCCGAGCCACCCGAACAGCTTCTGCGCGCCGTGCTGCATGAACAGCAGCCCCGACGCCATTCGCAGGATCACATGCGTCGCCGGCGTGAACCTCGAGAACCCGGAAAACACGCCGTTGCCTTCTGTCGTCGCCATGCTCGACTCCTTTGTGTCCGGCCCTGCCTCGGGCCGCTCATCGTGTTGACGTTCGGCCGGCCGCACCCTGCGCCGGCTCCGGTTTCAGGCGCGGCCCTCCGCGCCCGACTCCTGCTCCAGACCCGCCTCCACCCCGCTCACCACGTCCGCCAGCGTCCGCCGCTCCAGCGCCGACTCCATGGCGCGACGCGCCGAATCCGTCGCCTCCGTGAGAACGGCCTGTATGTGTCGCCCCACAGGACACGCCGGGTTCGGATCGCAGGGGTGCATGGCGAAGAGGTCTCCATCCTCGACCGCCCGATACACTTCCAGCAGCGTGATCTCCTCCGCCGGGCGCGCCAGGAGTGCGCCGCCACCCGTTCCCAGCCGCGACGTGGTCAGCCCGGCCCGCGACAGCATGCACAGCAGACGCCGGATCACCGCCGGGTTCGTGTTCACGCTCTCCGCGATGCGCTCCGACGTGACCGGCTCGCCCCCGCTGGTCGCGAGCATGGTCATCACGTGCACCGCCACGGCGAATCGGCTGCTGATCGTCATTTCCACCCCGAGAGTGTGTAACCAAGGTGGATACATACCCGGGACGGGGTGGGGCGTTCCGCGGGCGTCCGGGGGCGTACGGCGTCGGGGGGGGGCGTACCGTGGGTGGGCGGGCGAGGCCGTGGGCGAGCGACGGCGTGCCCAGGTCCGGCACGCGTGGGGCTCGGCCGGAGACGGCGTGCCGCGCCACATCACGCCTTGTGGCATGGTCGTCGCAGGCGGGGCGGGCGTGGGTGGTGGGGCGCGCAAGCCAGCGCCCCCGCGGCGGCGCGCTCGGGCGCGCCCCGGGGCGGCGTGCCGACGTCGCCTTGCCCAAGCCGAACCGCTCGACCCAGGAGGAGACGGTGGCAACCACGACGTGGCGAATCGACCCGGTGCACTCGAGCGTCGAATTCGCGGTCAAGCACCTGATGTTCACCACGGTGCGGGGCCGCTTCAAGAAGCTGGAGGGCGAGATCACGGTGGACGAGGACGCGCCGGAGAACTCGCGTGTGGAGGTCGAGATCGATGCGGCGAGCATCGACACGGGCGCCGAGGACCGGGACACGCACCTGCGCTCGGCGGATTTCCTGGACGTCGAGAACCACCCGACGATCACGTTCCGGAGCCGCCGGGTCGAGGGCGCGTACGCGGAGGCGGGCGACCGATTCAAGGTGATCGGCGACCTGACGATCCGCGGGACGACACTCGAGGTCACGCTCGACGTCACCTTCGAGGGGACCGGCCAGGACCCGTGGGGCGGCCAGCGCGCCGGCTTCCGCGCCACGACCGAGATCGACCGCCGCGACTGGGGGCTGCGCTGGAACCAGGCGCTCGAGACCGGCGGCGTCCTGGTCGGCAACAGCGTCAAGATCGAGATCGAGGCGCAGGCGGTGAAGGTCGAGGGGGCGCAGGAAGCGGCGGCGTGAGGCATGTCGGCGCGCCCCGATCGCGATCGACGCACGAGCCACGTGGGGTGAAGATGACGGTGGTCGTTGCCACCGAAAGCGAGATTCTGCTCCTGGAGGCTGGAGGCGACGTCCTTCGTAAGGCGACGGGTCTCGAGCCCCACCGCCCGACGTGCCTGGCCGCGTCCGCGAGATCGCCGGGCCAGGTGTGGTGCGGAACCGCCCGGGGCGGCGTCTTCCGCAGCGACGACGGGGGCGCCTCGTGGCGTCCGGCGGGGCTGGACGACGTCGTCATCACCGCCATCGCCCTGGACCCCGTCGATGCCGGCGTCGTCTGGGCCGGCAGCGAGCCCAGCGAGGTGTGGCGCTCGGCCGATGGCGGGCGCACGTGGGAGCGCACGACGGATCTGTCGACGCTGCCCTCCTCGCCCGAGTGGGCGTTCCCGCCGCGCCCGGAGACCCACCATGTGCGTTGGATCGCCTGTCACCCGCACGGGGCCGGACGGCTCTGGGTGGCCATTGAGGCGGGCGCGCTGGTTTCGACGGCGGACGGCGGGCGCACCTGGCACGATCGCGTGCCCGGCGGCCCGTACGACACGCACGAGCTGGCGATCCACCCCGACCGCCCCGAATCCCTGCGCGTCGCCGCGGGGGACGGCTACTTCGAGAGCCCGGACGGCGGCCGCTCGTGGGAGCGGCCGAGGGACGGCCTCGACGTCGGTTACCTGAGGAGCGTCGCCATCGACCCGGGACAGCCGGACATCGTCGTGGTCTCGGCCGCCTCGCACCCGCACGCCGCGTACGTGGCCGGCCGGTCCGACGGGAGGGTCTACCGGCGGGTGGGGCGGGGTCGGTGGGAATGGGTGGTGGACGGCTGGCCCGACCCGCCGAGCACGATCGCGCCGCTGCTGAGGGGCGGGACCGTGCCGGGCGAGTTGTGGGCCGCCGACGAGCGCGGCATACACCAGTCCGAAGACGGCGGCGCGAGCTGGCGGCGGGTGGCCGGGTACCCGGCGACGCCGAGCCAGATCCGCGGGCTGGTCGTGGTCGTCGAATAGGAGAGACTTCGAGGCCCGGCCATCGACGGGCGGATCCGCCACCTCGACGTCGTCGCCCGCTCCGCGCCCGACGACGAACCACAGCGCCAGCGCCACGCGAACCGTCGCATGCTCGCCGTTCCGTGCGTACGTCGGCATGTGTCGCCCCCCCGAGCGCCCAGGGCCGCCCGCCTCCCCCACCGGGCCGAGTCCGATGGGCTCCGGCAGCATATCAGGTATCCACCTATTCAACACGCGCCCCCGTACGTGCAACTGCTTCGCGACCGCCCCGCGATCGTCCTCTCCTCTTGACATCTACAGGAACCCCCGCGTGCGTTCTGTAGACATCGACAGAACACCGGACGAGGTGCTCGCCGTGAACGCTTCACGCACGCAGAAGGACGCACTGCGCGGGTCGCTCGACCTGCTCATCCTCAAGACCCTCTCCCTCGGACCGATGCACGGCTGGGGGATCAGCCAGCGGATCCAGCAGATCTCGCAGGGCGTGCTCGAGGTGAACCAGGGTTCGCTCTACCCCGCCCTGCAGCGTCTCGAGAAGGACGGACTGATCACGAGCGACTGGGCGACGACGGAGAACAACCGCCGGGCGCGCTACTACGAGATCACGGCCGCGGGCCGGCGGGCGCTGGGCGCGGAGGTGGAGAGCTGGAGACGCTTCGCCGCCGCGCTCGAGGCGGTGCTCGCCACGAGCTGAGGCCTGTCCCCGCATCGCATTCTACCGGAGCAGAACATGAGCTGGCTGGACGGCGCCCGCGCGCGGGCGCGCCTCTTCCTCGGCCGCCGCGCCGCCAAGGAGCGCATGGACGAAGAGATCCGCTTCCACGTCGAGATGGAGACCGACCGCCTGGTGCGCGAGGAGCGGCTCGACCCGGCAGAGGCGCGGCGTCGCGCCCTCGTCGCGTTCGGCGGCGTGGAGAAGTACAAGGAGGAGCTGCGCGACGGCCGTGGCTTCGCGTGGGTTCGCGGCCTCTCGCTCGACCTCAAGCTGGGCTTTAGGATGCTGGCGAAGTACCCGGTCCTCACGATCGCGAGCGTGCTCGCGCTCGCCGTGGCCTTCACGCTGGCGGCGGCGTGGTTCGAGTTCACGTCGGACATGACGATGCCGCGGCTCCCGCTCGAGGATGGCGACCGGATCGTCGGCGTGCGGAACCGCGACCTGAAGAGCACGGATGCGGATTTCTCGAGCGAGCCGCGGTCGCTACACGATTTCGAGATGTGGCGAGACGAGCTCGAGTCGATCGAGCACCTCTCCGCGTTTTCGAGGGTCTCGTACACGGTGACGACGGAAGACGGCCGGTACGCGTCGCTCGAGGGCGTCCGGACCACGCCATCGCTCTTCCGGGTCGCGCGGGTGGCGCCGCTGCTCGGGCGCGCGCTGATCGACGACGACCTCCGCCCCGACGCGCCGCCGGTCGTGGTCTTGAGTCACTCGGCGTGGCTCCGGCTCTTCGACGGCGACCGATCGGCGATCGGGAAGGCGGTGCGGGTCGGCGCGGAGCACGCGACGGTCGTGGGGGTGATGCCCGAGGGCTTCACCTTCCCGCGGAGCGACGAGTTCTGGACCCCGCTACGCGAGCGGGCCGTCGACTACCCGCGCCGGTCGGGCCCGCCGATGGCGATGATCGGCCGTCTCGCCCCCGGCTACACGCTCGATCAGGCGCAGGCCGAGCTCGCCCTGATCGGCGAGCGGAGCGCGGCCGCGTTCCCCGACACGCACGAGCACCTGCGCCCCGAAGTGCGGCAGTATCCCCGGGGCAACGAGATGGCGGCGATCGCGGCGCTCCTCAACGTCCCCTTCTTCCTCCTCCTCGTCGTCATCGCCGCGAACGTGGCGACGCTGCTCATCGCGCGGACAGCGGCGCGCGGGAGCGAGCTCGCGCTGCGCAGCGCGCTGGGCGCGGGGCGACGTCGCATCCTGCTGCAGCTCGTGGCCGAGTCGCTCGCGACGACGTCGCTTGCCGCGGCGCTGGGGCTCGCGGTCGCCCGCTGGGGCCTCGGCTGGCGGATGGATCTCTTCTGGGAGGTCCAGCAGACGCGGCCGCCTTTCTGGTTCGACTCCGAGCTCTCGGCGTCTACCGTCGTCTACGTGTGCCCGCTGGCCGTCGTCGCCGCGGTGATCGTCGGCGGGATCCCGGGGCTGCGCGCAACGCACCGCCGCGTCTGGAACCGGCTGCCGCAACCGGGCGCCGCGGGCGACGGGCTGCGGTTCGGCGCCCTGGCGACGGGCGTCATCATCGCCCAGGTCGCGCTCTGCGTCGCGTTCATCCCCGTGGCGGTCAAGGCGGCGCGGCAACAGTTGGTGGCGCCGAAGGGCGAGGATTTCCCGGCGGCGACGTTCCTCACCGGCCGCCTTACCCGCCACGCCGCCGCGGCCCCGCAGAGCACGAGCGGTCCGGACGAAGCCCGCCGCGCCGCGGAGCTCCTCGACGAGGTTCACCGCCGGATCGCTGCCGAGCCCGGCGTCGTCGCCGCGACGCGCGCGAACCGCATTCCGGGTTTCAACCACCCCCTCGTCGCCGTCGCCCTCGATGGCGATTCGGCAAGGATCGTCCGGGTGAGGAGGCTGGCCGTCGACCCGAACTTCTTCGAGGTCATGGGCGCGCGGATCGTCGCCGGGCGGGGCTTGACGGAAGCCGATGTGACCGGCTCGGGCGACGTCGCCATCGTCGACGAGGCGTGGGCGGCGCAGGCGTTCGCCGGCCGGAACCCGATCGGCCGACACATCCGCTACCCGACGCGCGAGGGCGAGGCCGGGACGCGGGCGTACGAGATCGTCGGCGTCGTCGCCGGGATGGATCGCGCGATCGGGCCGGGCGAGCCGGTCGCGATCTACCACCCGCTGAGGCCCGCCGAGCATGCCGCAGTGCAGTTCTACGTCCGCCCCGCCGGCGCGCCCGAGGCGCTCATCCCCCGGATCGTGACCCTCGCGCCGGCGCTCGACGCGAACCTCGACGTCACCGAGGTGATGCCGCTCGACGACGTCTGGCGCCCCGTGCAGCGCTCCGACGCGCTCTTCACCGCCGTGGTCGCCGTCGTCGTAGGAATCATCCTGCTGTTCGCGCTGATCGGGATCTACGCGCTGACGTCGTTCACGGTCACGCGACGGACGCGCGAGATCGGGATCCGTGCGACGCTGGGCGCCGGCCCGCGGCGGATCCTGGTCGCGCTCTTCTCCCGCGCGCTGCTCCAGATCGGCGCCCGGATCGTCCTCGGGGCGACGCTGGTGAGTCTAACGGTCCTCGACGATCCCGAGGGGCTCCGGCTCGTCGGCGGCGTCGCTGCGGCGATGCTGCTCGTCGGGCTGGCGGGGTGCGCGGTGCCCGCGATGCGGGCGCTCATGATCCAGCCGATGGAGGCGTTGCGGGTGGAGTAGCGCCGAGGGGTGGGCGGCGGCGACGTCCTGCTCCCCTCAGGATGATCGGCACCGGCCCGCTCGCCTGCCCCCTTCCCGGTCCGCGACAATCTTGACGCTCGATATATCGTCGTTCTATATATGCAAGACATCGGCATGTCCGGGAGGCACCATGACGACGGTATTCGACAGCCAGGCCTTCGGCCGAAAGATCCACGAGCTCCTCCTGCTCCACGAGCTGGACCGCGCACCGCGCCACGGCTACCAGGTCGTCCTCGAGATCGAGGAGCGGAGCGGAGGCTACTTCCAGTTCAACCACGGCACGCTCTACCCGATCCTACACCGGCTGGAAAAGGACGGGCTGGTCGTGGGGCGCTGGTCCGATCCCGAGAAAGGACGGCCGCGGAAGGAGTATGCTCTGACGGAAGCGGGGCGAACGTACCTGGCCGAGCTGCGCGCCGAGTGGCGCGAGCTGCGTGAGCGGTTGGAGGCGTTCCTGGGCGACGGAGAGCGCGCCGATGCAGCGGTTCGGACCCGCACTGCGTAGGGTGGCCGCGGAGCTCGACCTGCCGCGCCGCGCGCGTACCGCGCTGCTCCTCGAGCTGGCGGCGGACCTGGAGGACGTGTACGAGCATTATCGGGCCGCGGGGCTTTCGGAGGCCGAGGCGGCGCGGCGGGCGGAGCGGATGGTCCTCGCGTCGCCGGAGGTCATCCGCCGCCTGGGCCGCCTGCACGTGAATCCGTGGCACGGCTGGGCGGAGGAGGTGAGTGCGACGCTGCGCGGCCGGCTCGACGTGCTCCTCCTCGCGTTGGGGGTGCTCCCCGTCCTCGCCGTGGCGATCGGGGTCTCGGTCTGGGTCCTGGCCGAGCACCCGTCGCCGTTGACGACGTCCATGCTTCTCGTCGGGGCGGTGCTGGCGTCGGTAAGCGCGAAAGGGGCCGCGCCGCTCCTGCGCGGCCGCTCACCGGAGCGGGCGGCGCTCCCCGAGATCCTGGTCGTGGCGGCGATCGCGCTCGCCCTCGGTCTTTTCGCGCCGGTCGCGGGCGTGTGGCGCGCGGCCGCGGCCCTCCGGGACGGCGCGCCGGAACAAGTCCTCTTCCTCACGGTCGTGGCCCGCGACGGGGCCATTCTCCTCGCCGGCCTGCTCCTGGGCGTCGTGGGGCTACTCGTCTGGTTCGTCCTGCTAGGCGTGCATGCGCGGCGTGCGGATCGGGAGGTGGCCGCGCTCCTGTCCGAGGACGCAGGCAACGTCGCCGCGGCCGCCATGGTCGGCTCGTCCGATTCCGTTCTTCCCCTCGTACGGCGGAGGCATCGATGATCGACTGGTTCCTGAGCGGCGGCCTCGTCATGTGGCCGCTGGCGGCGCTTGCTCTCGGCGTGTGGGCCTCGGCGGTGCGGGCCGTTGTCCGGCTCCGGAGCGCGGCCCGCGCGGTCGCGGATGCGGCGGATCCGACCGCGCCCGCACTCGAGTCGCGGGATCACGCACTGGTCGCGGTCCTCTTCTGGGGCGCGGTCGCCCTGCTCGTGGGCGCGATCGGCACGGTCACCGGGCTCGTGATCCTGGCGCGTCGGGCCGCGGCGGCCGGAGGCGCGAGCACGGAGCTCATCATGGGCGGCGTGTCCATCGCACTGAACAGCCTCGGCTTCGGGATCCTGATTTTCCTCCTGTCCGCCGTCCTCTGGCTCGTGCTCGACGCCTGGCGACGACGGGTCGTGGACACCGCGCGTCGTGTCGCGTCCGTGTGCATCCTCCTCGGGCTCGCCGGCATCGCCGCCGGGTGCGGCGGCGCCGACGCGTCGCGGTTCGTGGCGAGCGACTCCGCCGGGATCCGGCTGGCGACGAGCTTCGGCCCGGACCGGCCGTACCCCGCCACGCTCGTGCGCCTCGGTTCGCTCCAGCCGCCGGACAGCGCCCTCTCGGCCATGCCGTGGGGCGTCGTCGCCGACCCCGAATCCGGCCGGATCTTCGTCGCGGACGGCACGAGCGAGCGCGTCGTCGTCTTCGAGGCGGGCGGGACCTATGCCTTCACGATCGGACGGCCGGGCGAAGGTCCAGGCGAGTTCCGCAGTGCGACCGCGCTCGCCCTCGACCGCGCCGGCGTCCTGTCCGTGTGGGATGCGCGGCGAGGCGTGATCAGCCGCTGGTCGCGGGACGGCGAGCTGCTGGACGAGCGCCGCGCGCCCGTGAACTACTGGGGTCCCGGCTTCGCCGTGCTCGGCGACGGGATCGTGGCCGTGACCCAGTCGACGACCGAGAACGTGCAGCGCCAGTCTCTGGTGCACGTCGCGGGCGCGGGCGAGCCGGGCGAGGTGTTCGGCGTGAGCCGCGAGCTCGTCCACATGAACCTGGCCGGGATGAGCGTCCCGGCGCCGCGGATCTTCGCGCCCGACCTCATCTGGAACGCGGCGGGCGACACGATCTTGGTGCTGAACGGCCCCGAGTACCGGATCGACGCCTACGTCGCGGGCCGGCAGGTCCGCAGCATACGGCGTGACCTCGAGCCGATCGCGGTGACCGCCGAGCTGGCCGCGCAGCGGGTCGGCGCCGGCCCCTACCGCGGCTTCATGCGGAGGGCCGGGCTCACTGCCGAGCAGGTCGTCGCCGCGATCGGGTACGAGGCGACGGCGTCGCCGATCGAGTGGATCACCGTGAGCCCGTCCGGCGAACTCTGGGTCAGCCGCGGCTCCGGGCTGCCGATCCCGGAGCGCGTCGACGTCTTCGCTCCCGACGGCCGGTACGTCGGCACCTTCGACGCGCCCGGTTTCCCGGTGGCGTTCGTGTCGGATTCCATCTTCGTCGCCCTCGAGATCAGCGAGCTGGGCGAGCCGGTGCTCGGACTGTACCGGCTCGACAACGGCACCGTCGCCCGCGCGCTCGTCACGGGCAACCCGGTCCTCGGCCTCCGCGGCTCGGGTGCCGGGACGCTCGACCACCGACGTCTGGGCGCCGCTAGAGGGACGGTCGTTCAATGGGGGGTGCGGTGGGAGTCTTGGACTCTCCTCACCGCACCACGACCACTTCTTTGAAGTGAAGCGGCGCCTCCGGCCGACGCGGGAAACGGATCTCGCGCCACTCGTCGAACTCGGGCTGGGACTCGGATGCGATCGAGATGCGAAGCCTTGTCCCGGTCGGACCCCAAGCGTTCGCGTTCTCGTTGCGGTTCGGCGCCACGCTCACGTAGAGCTCCGCGGTTTCGTACATCCAGCCGTCGGCGAGCGTTCGAACCGTCACCGGTGCATCGAGGACGACTCGCCAGCGAGCGCGGCCCGTCGCCTCGGTCACTCCGGCCAAGATGAGGGTGGGCACCTCCACCACCTTCCGGCCGGTGACGGCGGCGGCGTATGCCACGGCCTGCTCGGGCGCCGGCGGCACGCCCGCATGGACATGGCATGCGCCCGACGCGACCTCGAACTCGTTGTGTGCCGGCAGACCACCCGCGTGCATCTCCACTTCATCGACGCGCGCGACCGTCGCGTGCGCAGCGACCGCGATCGTCCCGACCCAGTCCGAGCCGTGCAGGACGGGAATGAAGTACCTCGGTCCCCACCGATGTAGAGCAAGAAGATCGATCGAGTCCGCCGCCTCGCCGGTCGGCGGCACGCCGAAGAACCAGTGATCGGCCGTCCGAACCCGTTCCGGATCCAAATGCCTGCACCAATTTCCCAATGCCGCGCGAACCGGTATGCAGTCCGTGGACGGCAGACAGTTGGGATCAGGCGGTCCCAGAACGACTTCGCGAAGGTACTGGTCCGCCAGCGCGAGCGCGCGCTCCGGCGACATCAACGGGCGATCGCTCGGAGACCACGGTTCCGCAGGCCGGAACCGGCCGTTGTGATCCAGCGCCGCCAGCGCATTCCCCACGACCACCCCGCAGACATCCGGCAACACCAGCCCCTCGGTGCTCGGGGCCGTGGAATCCCCGCACGAGGCGATCGCGCAAACGAGCCCGAAAACGATGACGCGTCGCACGTTCCCTCCCGGTGCAATGTCCATCCGGAAAGACTGCCAGCCGCAATCTGAAACGAATATCGGTCGTCGGTTACGACACGAGGAAGTGAGCGGCGATGCTGTGGGTGGGAAAAACGGAGAGGCCGCGTGTGAAACGCGGCCTCTCCGACGGCCAAGGATCATGGCCAAGCAGCCGAGCTTGTCTGAAGTGGTCGCACTAGGACTCGAACCTAGGACCTCACGGATGTGAACCGTGCGCTCTAACCAACTGAGCTATGCGACCGTCAGGAAGCGTGGCGGTGCGACCGGTACCCATCCGACGGCCGAGCCACGCGACCTCTCTCGAGTACCCCCACGGGGAATCGAACCCCGGTTTCCGCGCTGAGAACGCGGCGTCCTAGGCCACTAGACGATGGGGGCATAGGCACGCCCTGCTTCGCCTCGTCCCCACATCGGGGCGTTAGCGCGGCAGGACGTTAAATATAACGAAACCACTTGCTCGGTCAACCCCCGGCGGGGTGCGCGGATGCGTGCCCGGCGCAACGACACCGGGCGCGGTCGCGCCTGGTGAGCGTGTGCTCACCTTCCCTCGGGCTCCGGGCCGGGTCGGAGGCGCATCCCGTGTGGGACGCCCAGGCGAAGCGCCCATTGCGCACGAGCCCAGGGTCGGGACGGCGGCCCGTACGGCGGTCCGGGCGAGCCGCCCCTTGTGTCCGGGCCCTTGGTACGAACAACGGCTCGTGCGACCGTCCGGGCCGGGCACCCCTTGCGCCCGGGGCCCGCCCCGTTTAGCATCCCCGAGACCGATCGGTCTCGGACTCGAGAGGTGAGCTTGGGACGGGGTGAACGGACTCGGCAGCAGATCATCGAACGCGCGGCGCCGCTCTTCAATCGGCAGGGCTTCGCGGGCGCGTCCCTCTCCGACATCATGGCGGCGACCGGGCTGCAGAAGGGCGGGATCTACCGTCACTTCGAGAGCAAGGAAGAGCTCGCGCTCCGGGCCTTCGACCACGCGACCGCCATCATGGGCGAGCGGTTCGCCGCCGCCCTCCGGGAGCAGCGGACCGCACCGGATCGCCTGCGGGCCATCATCGAAGTCTTCCGCGGCCTCGTTGCCGACGCGCCGATCCCGGGCGGCTGCCCCGTCGTGAACACGGCGATCGAGGCCGACGACGGCAACCCGGCGCTCCGGACGCGGGCCCGGGCGGCCATGGACCGGCTCCGCGCGATGGTCCGGAGGACGGTCGAGGAGGGTGTTGCGCGGGGCGAGCTGCACCCCGGCACGGACCCGGACGTGGTCGCCACGGTGCTGATCTCGACGATGGAGGGCGCCGTCGTGATGAGCCGACTCTACGGCGATCGGGTGCACGTGGACCGCGCGGCCGAGCACCTGGAGCGCTGGATCGAGGAGCGGATGTGCCGGTGAGTTTCTTTTTTTCGCCCGAAAGAGACCGGTCGGTCTCGTCTAGCGATCGTGGGCCCGACGGAACACGCCGGCCCTTTGAAAAGGGGGGAGCATGACCGACGCATTCATCATCGATACGGTACGTACGGCGCGCGGGCGCGGGAAGCCGGGCAAGGGAGCGTTGACGCACGTGCATCCGCAGGAGCTGCTCGCACAGACGCTGACGGCGCTGCCGGAGCGCACGGGGATCGACCCCGGCGATGTGGAGGACGTCGTGGTCGGTTGCGTGAGCCAGGCGGGCGAGCAGGGCGCCAACGTCGCGAGGCAGGCGGTGCTCCTGGCCGACTGGCCGCTCCACGTCACGGGCGTGTCGCTGAACCGCTACTGCGGCTCGGGGCTCCAGGCGGTGAACTTCGCGGCGATGGGGGTCATGAGCGGGGCGCAGGACCTGGTCGCGGCCGGCGGCGTGGAGAGCATGTCGCGTGTGCCGATGGACTCGGACGGCGCGGAGGGCGACGGGAGGAACCCCCGCCTTCGAAGCCGACACGTCCAGGTGCCGCAGGGGATCAGCGCCGATCTGATCGCCACGCTGGAGGGGTTCACGAGAGAGGACCTGGACAGGTTCGCGCTCGAATCGCAGCGTCGCGCCGCGGCGGCCGTCCGGGAGGGGCGTTTCGACCGGAGCCTGCTCCCGGTCCGCGATCCCGAAACCGGCGCCGTGCTCCTGGAGCGAGACGAGCATCCGCGGCCGGAGACGACGCTGGAGGCGCTGCTCTCGCTGCCGGCATCCTTCGAGGCGGTCGGCGCGACGCGCGTCGGACCGAGGGGGCTGACGCTGGACGAGTATGCATTGGAGCGCTACCCGGAGGCGGGCCGGATCGAGCACCTCCACACCGCCGGGAACTCGAGCGGGATCGTGGATGGGGCGGCGGCGGTGCTCCTCGCCTCGGAATCGTACGTCCGCGCGAACGGGTTGCGGCCCCGGGCGCGGATCCGCGCCATGGCGACGCACGCCGAGGATCCGGTGATCAAGCTGACGGCGCCGGCGGAGACGAGCCGCAAGGCGCTGCGCGCCGCGGGGATGAGCGTAGGCGACGTCGACCTCTGGGAGATCAACGAGGCGTTCGCCGCGATCCCGCTCCAGGTGATGCGACGGCTCGAGCTCGACCCGGAGCGGGTGAACGTGAACGGCGGCGCGATCGCGCTCGGCCATCCGCTCGGCGCGACCGGCGCGATGCTCGTCGGGACCGCGCTCGACGAGCTGGAACGGCGGGATCTCGCCACGGCGCTGATCACCCTCTGCATCGCGGGCGGGCAAGGGATCGCGACCATCATCGAGCGGGTGTGAAGGAGGGGATATGGAGCCGACGCGCAGTCGCACGATCGTCTGGGAGGATCCGTCCGCCTTCGGGAGGGCGGCGCCGCAGATGAGCGGCCTCGAATTCTTGCGTGCGATCGGCCGAGGCGACCTTCCGGTGCCGCCGATGATGCGCACGCTCGGGATCGAGCCCGTGGAGGTCGAGGAGGGGCGCGCCGTCTTTGCCGCCGAGCCGCAGGAGTACCACGACAACCCGCTGGGCATGGCTCACGGCGGCCTCGCGGCGACGCTCGTGGACACCGCCATGGGGTGCGCCGTGCACTCCCTCCTCCCGGCGGGGGTGGGCTACGTCACGCTGGAGCTGAAGGTGAACTACGTCCGCCCGCTCCGGGCGGGGATGGGCCGGGTGCTGGGCGAGGGCCGGGCGATCCACGTCGGCTCGCGCGTGGCGACGGCTGAGGCACGGGTGGTGGACGACGCCGGCCTGCTCTACGCACACGCCACGACGACCTGCCTGATCGTGCGGCCCGCGCGAGGGGATCGCCGCGGCGAGAGCGAACTGCACGGCACGAGAGGAGGGGATTGATGCAAGAGGCCATACGACGGCTCGTCGAGCACATGTTCTGGGCGGACCGGCGGGTGCTCGAGCTGCTGAGAGAATCGGATTCGGCTCGGAGCGCTGATGCCCTGCGGCTCTATGCCCACGTCCTTGCCGCCGAACGCGTCTGGCTCCTGCGGCTGGAGGAGCGCGACGCATCGGTGCAGCCGATCTGGCCCGACTGGACGCTCGTGCAGGTGGAGGACGCCGCCGTAACCGCTCGCGCCGAATACGAGCGCCTCCTCGAGGGACTCACGGATGAAGCGCTCGAGCGCACGGTGGAGTACACGAACAGCCGCGGCACACCGTTCCGGACGCGGATCGCGGACATCCTGCTGCACGTCGCCATGCACGGCAGCTACCACCGCGGCCAGATCGCCGCTGCGGTGCGGCGCGCCGGCGGCGAGCCGATCAACACCGACTACATCACCTACGTGCGGGAGATCGATTGAACCGGCCCCGCTAACGGAAATCCCACACGCGCGAGGAAACGACATGCCTCAGAGCGACCCGGTGCTCTACGCCGAAGAAGACGGCATCGTCTGGCTGACCATGAATCGACCCGAGGCGCTGAACGCCCTCGGTCCGGAGATGCTCGAGGCGCTCCTCTCCGCACTCGGGCGTGCGGCCGAGGATCCCGCGGTGCGGGCGGTGATCCTCACCGGCGCAGGCGAGAAGGCGTTCTCCGCGGGAGCCGACATCGCCTACCTAAACGCCGCGGACCCGATGGCCGTGCGTGAGCTGGCGCGGAGGGCCGTGGAGGTGACTCGCCGGATCGAGACGCTGGGCAAGGTGGTGGTGGCCGCGATCAATGGGTACGCACTTGGCGGGGGGCTGGAGCTCGCGGAAGCGTGCATGGTGCGGGTCGCGGCCCGCGGCGTCCGGCTCGGGCACCCCGAGGTTCGGATCGGAGCCATCGCCGGGTGGGGCGGCACGACGAGGCTGCCTCGCCTCGTGGGCCGCGGGCGCGCGGCGGAGCTGCTGCTCACCGGAGCGATGATCGACGCGGACGAGGCGTATCGAATCGGGCTGGTGAACCGGGTCGTGGATCGGGAAATGTTGCGCGACGAAGCGGAGCGCCTCGCCCGCTCGATCCTTGCCAACTCCCCGGCCGCGGTGCGGCTCACCTGGGAGGCGATGCACCGGGGGCTGAGCATGTCGCTGGAGGAGTCCGCCCTCCTGGGTGCCGACCTGTTCGGCCAGGTCGCCGCGACCGAAGATTTCCGGGAGCGAACCCGGGCCTTCCTCCAATTGTCCGACCCGGCCCAACGCGGAACAACCGCCTCGACCCCATCGTAACACGTTGTCAGATTGGGGTTTCAGCCCTATTTCCGGGCATCCTCCCCATTCCGATTCACGGATCCCATCGAAAAGGTTCGACGCCCGGCTCGCGTGATGGGGCGCGGCCGGGCTCGCGAAGGAGCGAAGTCCGCTGGAGCACGTTACCGCGTTCGTCGGATCGGGGCGGCGCCCGAGGCGGCCTCCGGCGTTCGTTGCGTTGGCCGCGGCGGTCGGCGCGCTGCTTCCGTTCTCGCATTCGGCGCAGGCGCAAACATCGGGGTACGCGGTGTCGTCGCACGGGGTCGAGGCGCGGGTGACGCCGCCGGTGGCGATCGAGGGGCTGGACGCGCGGCCGATGGTGCCGCTGGAGTTCAGCCGAGCGTGGCTGTCGAAGGCGGAGCGGGTGCGTCGGATCCGCGCGGAGCTGCGGGCGCAGGGGAAGTTGGACGGCGTGGATCCTACGGAACTGGCGGTCCAGGGCGCCGCGCTGTCCGGGACGCTCCGCGTGCCCGTGATCCCGGTGCGCTACGCGGACGTCTCGCCGCCGTACGGGGTCGAGGTGCTCGCCGAGCGACTGTTCGGCCCGTCGCGGGGCGATACGGTCAGCTTCGCTGACTACTGGCGGGAGGTTTCGGGCGGGCTGCTCGCAGTGGAGGGGGAGGTCGCGCCGTGGGTGAAGCTGAAGCGCCCGGCGCGACACTACCTGCCCGCGGAGCGCTACTCTTGGGCGAGTTTCGGGCGGGTGGTCGATTTCCGGGTCGAAGCGATCCGAGCGGCGGACGAGTGGATCGACTTCGGCCGTTTCGACAACGACGGACCGGACGGGATCCCGAACTCGGGGGACGACGACGGCTTCGTCGACTTCGTCGCACTGGTCTACGCGACGGATTGCCGCGGCGATTGGCGGAACGGCGCGATCTGGCCGCACCGCGGCGCGATGGAGCCGATCGAGACGAACGACCCCGCGGCGGGCGGCGGGCGGATCAAGGTCGCCGATTACGTGATCCTGCCGGCCACGGAGACCGGGACGTGCGACCCGCTGCACATCGGTGTGCTCGCGCACGAGACGGGGCACGCGCTGGGGCTGCCGGACCTCTACGACTACGACGGCAGCTCACAGGGGATCGGCGCGTGGGGCCTCATGGGCACGGGGAGCCACAACGAGCGCCACTCGCCCGCGCACCTGAGCGCGTGGTCGAAGGAGCAGCTTGGGTGGGTGCGCGTGCAGTGGCTGAAGGAGCCGAGCGACTCGCTCGAGATCCGGCCGGTCCAGGAGAGCCGCACGGTCTACCGCTACGACATTCCGGGCGCGTCGAACCGCTACCTCCTCTTCGAGAATCGCCAGCAACAGGGCTCGGACCGCGGCCTTCCCGGGTCCGGGCTGCTGGTCTGGGAGGTCGACGAGGACCGGGGCGAGATGGGCGCGTGGAACAGCGACGAAGACCATCCTGCAGTCGGCCTCGTGGAGGCGGACGGCCGCCGCGACCTGCGACGCGGGCGTCCCGCGGGTCCCGGCGACCCCTTCCCCGGCTTCACGCGCACGGACCTCTTCGAACTCGCCGGCGACCACCCGTTGCGGCTGTCGGAGATCCGTGAACAGGACGGCGTGATCACCGCCCGCCTCGAGCTCGGCTTCACGGGCCCGGCGCTCGTCGCCACGCCGGGCGAGGTGCGCCTCGCCGCGGCGCCGGGAGACGGCCGCACCTCGGCTCTGGTGTCGGTGCGGCGCGTCGGCGGCGGGATTGGCCGCTGGAGCGCCAATGCGACGGCGCCGTGGCTCGAGGCCCGTTCTGTGGGCGACATGCTGGCACTGACCGCCGACCCGACCGGACTCGCGCCGGGCGTCCACGCGGACACGGTCACGCTCGTCCTCGACCGCGTGGCGGACGCGCCGGCCGGGCGCGTCGTCGTCGAGTTCCAGGTCGCGACGCCGGGGACGCCGGATGTGGTCGCGGCAGGGCTGCCGTGGGGGTGGGGCGTCGCCGTGAGGTCGGGGCGGATCTTCCAGGCGAGCTACGGCTGGGACCCGCTCACGCTGCGTCCCCGGCCGCGTATCCTGCACCTGCCGGACGACGACCGCCACCTCGAGACGCTGGCGCGGATCCCCGCCGAGGCGCTCTACGCTCCGACGCCGGCGCCCGGCGGCGGCGTATACGTCGTCGCGCGGGCGCTGGGGCGCAACTACCTGTACGTCGTGCGGCCGGATGGCCGGGCGGAGGTCGTCGCGTCCGTGCCGGGCCAGGCGCCGGTCTACGGCGCGGCGGCGCTCCGCGACGGGAGCGTCCTCGTCGCCGACTGGAGCGGCAGGATCCAGCGTGTAACGCCGGACGGCGAGGTGCTGCCCTGGACGGCGGTGAATGCGGGAATCTACCAGATCGCCGTCGACAGCGCGGCCACGGTCTACGCCGCGGCGTATTCCGGCGATGTGCTGCGGATCAACGGGGATGGCTCCGTGGACGTGATCGAGACCGGCTTCGGCAGGGGCCGGCTCGTCGCGGTCGCCGCGGCGCCGTCCGGCACTGTCTACGCCGCCGAGCGGGGCGGCGCGGGGCGCGTGCTGCAGATCGAGCCGGGTCGACCGCCCGAGGTGATCGCGCATATCGACGGCGCCGAGTTCTACGGCCTCACCGTCGACGGCTCGTTCCTCTACGCGCTCGATCTGCGAGGGCGCCGACTCCTGCGCTTCCCGCTGACCACGGGCGCGCCCGCGGCGGACGTGGCGGCAGGCGACTCGTCGCCCGACGGCGCTACGCCTCCGCCGCCTCCGCCTCCGATCGGAGCGCCTCCGATCGAACCGCCGCCGACCGAGCCGCCTCCGCCGTCGGAGCCGCCCCCGCTGCCCTGACGGCCCCGCCCGCATTCGTGCCCGCGCCCACGCCCTCGCGTTCGCCCGCGGCCGCCTCCCCACGCGCGGTCGCGGCGTCGAGCCCGCCCGCGCCCGCCTCCAACCTCTCCACCACCGCCCACGCGAGGAGCGGGATCATGATCTCGTGGTGCCCGGTGATCTGGTAGCCGACGCCGCCGCCGGTGCGTGTCGGCCGCTCGACCACGTTCACGCGCGGACGGTAGTGGCGCAGCATGTCGAAGTCGACGGCGGTGAAGCCGCGAGGGGCGCCGTCGTTTACGTTGCGACAGATCGTCAGCGCCTTGAGAAAGACCTCGGGCATGACGACGGCGGAACCGATGTTGAGCACGACGCCGCCCTCCAGCCGCGCGAGGTGCGCGGACAGGCGCCGGAAATCGGTGTAGCTCGTCTGGCCGATCGCGGCGCCGTCCGCCGCCGGGTGCTGATGGATGATCTCGGCGCCGATCGCGGCGTGGACGGTGAAGTGGATCCCGGCGCGGCGCGCGGCCAGGAGGAGCGACAGCTCGGGGTGCCTCAGGTCGGTCCGCGCCTCGAGCGCGCGGGCGAGGGATTCGCCGAGGCCCCAGCCGTGGCGGGCGCCTGCGCGAATCGCCTCGTTCATCTCGCGGCCGGTCTCCTCGGCCATGCCGAAGCTGCCGTCGGCAAGCCCCGCCTCGACATCCTCGCTCGTCCCACCCCAGCGCGCCATCTCGTAGTCGTGGATGACCGCCGAGCCGTTCGAGGCGAGGTGCGTGATCACGCCGCGCTCGACGAGGTCGATCAGGACCGGGCCGAGCCCCGTCTTGACGACGTGCCCGCCCAGCATGCACACGACCGCGTTCCCGGCGCGCGCGGCGTCGACCATCGCGTCCACGACGGCGCGGAAGCTCCGGGCCTGCAAAATGTCGGGTAGCGAGTCCAGGAACGCCGCAAAGCTGCGGTCGGCGCCGGGCGGCCGCGCGAATTCCTCCGCCCGGACTTTGTTCGGCCGCTCCGTCACCGGGACGGTGCGGACGCGCGTGATGTCGATCCCGCCGTCGGATGCGCTCACGAACCGGATTTCCTCGCCGTCGCCCCCTGCAGAGGCTCGCCCGGCGTGTACGAAGACAGGTGCAGGCTCAGGTTCCCGATCACCGGAACCTTCGACTTCATCATGACGAGGAGCCGCTGGTCGTCGTCGGTGAAGTACACCTCCGCCTCGCCCCCCTCGCCGAAGAGCCCGTCCGTCTTGATGATCGGCCGTACGACGATCGTCTGGAAGGTGCCCGCCGGGACCGTGACCCTCTCCTTGCGCAGCACCTGCAGCGTGACGGGGTTGCCGTCAGCCTTGTAGTACCGCTCGAAAGTGTACGTCTTGCCGACCTCGAGCGGCAGCGTGCGCACGAAGTAGAGGAACGAGACGTCGTCGAGCGGCTCGTCGGTCGCCAGCTCGCCTTCGTCCTCGCGGTCGAGCCGGACGTAGCGCCGTTCCTCGGGGAAGAAGTCGAAGATCCGGTGCCGCTTGAATCTGACCTCCTTCTGGTCCTGCTCGAAGCGCCGCGCGACGAGGCGCGAGACATCGAGCCAGGATTCGAGCCGGTCGTCGACTTCGGCGAAGAGGACCTTCCCCTCCAGGTCGAAGCGAAGGTGATACGTCGGGTAACCGTGGATCGTGTCCACGCCGACGACCTCCATCGAGCCCTCGCCCACGGTGCCGAACACCCCGAGCTTGACCTTGTACCCGAGGCGCTCGCCCGGTCCGAACGGCACGGCCGCGATGGGCGGATCGGGAGATTCGGCCGCGACCGGGACACCGGCCACCGACTGGGCCGCGGAAGGCGTCGTCGCCAAGAGATGGATCGCGAACGCGATCCCGGCGGTTCTGACGAAGAAATTCAACGTACTGCTCTACTCCAAGGACTGCTCTGATTCGGCCGCGACGTCCGGCGCGGCAGCCGCGTCGGGGTCGGCCTTCCGGGCGGACGCGCTCCGGCCCGACCCACCGCGCCGCCCACCCCGGCGCCCACGGCGACGCGACCCGCCCGCGCGCGAGCCGGCCCGTGCCGCGCTACCGGTTTCGGCGCCGTTGATCTCGGCGCCACCAGTTCCGGCGCCGACCGTATCCCCGCCGACGACGTCGCCACCGGCACCCCCGTCGCCCGTGGCTACCGCACCCGCGGCTTCGGCACGTCCGGCCTCGACGTCTCCGGATTCCACCGATTCCGCCCCCGGCGACGCTTCGCCGTCATCGGGCGCGGCTGGGGACGCGCCCCCGCCCCGGCGCGAGCGCCCGCCGCCGGAGCGACGACCCCGCGACCTTCGTACCTGCGACCCGCCGCCCGTGTCTCCGCCGGCCGCCTTCTCGGCCCCGTCCGCGGTTTCGGCTCCGGCGGCCGCGCTCGCCGGCGTCTCGGCCGCGATGGCGTCCGGTGCCGGCGTGTTGGCCGCCGCCTGCTCCGTCGCGGCCGCCGGCGGCGTCTCGACCGACGCGCCGACGACGTCGACGGCGGCGCCCGTCGCGGCTTCGACCTCGCGCGGCTCACGCTTGCGCCCGCGCCCGCCGCGCGTCCGGCCCGTGCTGCGCTTCCGCTCGCCCTCGGCGGCCGTGCGCTCGCCCCGCCCCGACGAAGCGGCGCCCGTGCGACGGTCGCGGCCCGCGGCGCCGCGCGGGCTCCCGGCGCCGCGCCGACCTACGGGGCGTTCGACGACGGACTCGGCGGCGCGAACCTCGACGGCCGTCGCGTCGATCGGCGCCGCTGCCGTGTCGCCGGCCGGCACCTGTCCGTTCCTGCCGACTCGTCGCACGAACCGGAGCACGTCCCGGCTCGCATCGAGCGCCCGGAACCGCGTCGGACGAGTGCGGCGGTCGTACCGCACGGTGACCAGCGCCTCCTCGACCCGTCGCGCGAACGGGACTACCGCGCGCAGCAGCGCCGCGTTCGCCGCCCACCCTTCCCAGCCGCCCAGCAGCGCGCCGCTCCGCGTTTCGAGCGCCTTCTTGACCGTGAACACGCGGTATGCCCGGAACCCGGAGATCGGGTCGGACACCCCTTCGGGCCACTTCATGCGGCGTAGCAGGAACCCGAGCAGCCGCCACGTCCAACGTACGGAGCGCGGCGCACGGTCCAGCCCCGGCCGCATGTTGCTCGTCACAATGTCCGCGCCGCCCTCGATCCGCTTCACCAGCGAAGGGATCTCCGCCGGCTCGTCGGTGAAGTCGGCCTGGAGCGTGACGATGACGTCGCGCTTCGGGTACGTCGACCGGCGCACCGCCTCGCGCAGCAGCATCTCGAGCGAGACCGCGTACCCCCGCCGCTGCGGGTTGCGAAAGACGGTGAGCGGCAGGATCCGCGTGTACGGCTCCAGGACCTCATGCGTCGCGTCCGTGGACGCATCGTCGGCGACGAGGATCTGATAGTCGCGGTGGAAGTCCGCCATGACCGTGCGGATCTTCCACAGCATCACCCCGATCGTCTGCTCCTCGTCGTGGGTCGGAATGCAGATGTAAATCAAGGTCGCTCGGGCCTTTCCGATCTCATTCCCATGGCCGCCCGCCGGACGCTCCGGGCCCCGCGGTTATACCGGATGCCCGGTCCGGCGGTTCCTCGTGCGGCCGCGTCTTCCACCGCCGATGATGCCAGAAATACTGCTCCGGCGCCGCGCGGATCGCCGCCTCGAGACGCGCCGTGTACGCGGCGGTCAGGCGGTACGTCACCTCCTCGGCGTCGCCGTCGCGCTCGACCTCGACCGGGTCCAGCCGGACGTGGTAGCCGCCCGCGGGCGTGCGTAGCGCGGTCCCCAAAAAAAGCGGAGCCCCGGTGCGGAGCGCAAGCACGGCCGGGCCCCGGTGCGTCGAGGCGAGCCGTCCGAAGAAGGGGACGAAAACCCCCGCCCGTCGCGCGTCCTGATCGGCCACGAGGGCGACGACGCGACCGGCCCGCAACGAGCGCAGCCCTTCCTTCGTCGCGCGGCCGCGCTCGATGATGCGCATCCCGAGCCGCTCGCGCGCGGCCACGATCTCCCGGTCGAAGAGCGGGTTCGACTGCCGCTGCGCCACGCCGTCGATCGGGATCCCGCGGGCGGCCAGCGCCGCGCCGCCGATCTCCCAGTTCCCGAGGTGCCCCGTCACGAGCACGAGCCCGCGGCCCAACGCCAGCGCGGCGCGGAACTCCTCCAGCCCTTCGACCTCCGTGCGGGCGACGACGTGCTCGCGGCTCAGCGACGACAGGCGGATCATCGCCGCGCCCTCGCGCCCGAGGTGCGCGTACGCCGCGGCGGCCGTCCTGCGCACCCACGCCTCGTCCCGCTCGGGAAACGCGAGGCGCAGGTGGTCTTCGACGAGCCGTCGCCGGATCCCGAACGGGCGGTACGCGAGACGGCCGACGGCGCCGAGGAGGCGCTCGGACGCGGCGTCGCCCAGGAGCCGGGCCGCGCCCGCCGCGCCACGGAACGCCAGGTATTCCAGCCGATGTCTGAGCGTGGGCACCGGCCCGCTCATCGACCCCCGACAAGCTCCCTGTAGACTTCGATCGTGCGTTCGACGGTTCGATCGATCGCGTAATCCTCGAGGCGCCGGCGCTGCGCGGCGACGACGGCCTCGCGGAGCGCGGGGTCGTCGCGCAGGCGTCGCACCGCCTCCGCGAGCGCCGCGGCGTCTCCCGGTCCGTAGAGACACGGGCCGGCGGCCTCGTGGACCGGGACCAGGATCTCGCGCGCGCCGGCCGCGTCCGCGCCGACGACCGGCACGCCGGCCGCCATCGCGTCCAGCACGCTGGTGCCGAGCGGCTCGTCGGGCGAGGTGAACGCGAAGACGTCGAACTCGCGGAGCGCGCGCCTCGCGTCGGGGATCTCGCCGGTCAGGTGCACCCGCCCGGCGACACCGTGCTTCTCGATCTCCGCCTCGATCGCCGCCCGCTGCGGCCCCTCGCCGATCACGACCCAATGCGTGTCGGGGAGGTGCGCGGCCGCGGCCGGGATCACCGTCTGACCCTTGTACCGGTGCAGGTGGCCGATGTTGCCGACGACGAAGGCGTCGGCGGGGATGCCGAGGCGCGCGCGGAGCGGCGGGTCGAGCGGCGGCCGTCCCGCCACCTCGGCGGCATCGATCCCGGACCAGACCTCGCGGATCCGGTGCGGATCGACTTCGCTCCGGACCAGCGCGTCGCGGACGGTCGCGGAGATCGCGATGACGCGGTCGGCCAGGTTCCACTTCCCGGGCGAGGTCGCGAAGTGGACGCGCCGCGCGGCGACGATCGGGACGCGCCGGAGCCGCGCGGGCAGGATCGCGACCTGGAGCGCGTGCGCGTCGTGCGTGTGGACGACGTCGTATCCGCCGAGCGCGCGGGCGATGGCGATCGCCGCCCTCGGGTCCGCTCCGCCGCGCCAAGCAATGCCTCGGACGGGCAGCCCTTCGGCCGCGAGCCGCTCCTCGAGTGGACTCCCGGCGGGGCAGAGGCAGAGCTGGCGCACGCCGCGCGCGGCCAGGCCGCGCATGAGGAGCCGGACCTGGTTCTGCCCGCCCGCCCAGACGCGGCCGGCGTCGAGGTGCAGGACCGAGAGTGGCGCGGCACTCACCACGACGCCTCCGTCCGGGCGACCGCGGCCACGACCTCCCCGCCCGGGCCGCGCCGCCGCCCTGCGACCTCTTCCAGGATCGTCCACACCTCGGCGGCCGCGCGGTCCCAGTTGTAGTACGTCTCGACGGCCCGACGGCCGGCGGCGCCCATCGCACGCCGGAGCGACTCATCGTCGAGCAGCCTGGCGAGCGCGCCCGCGGTCGCCGCCGCATCGCGGGGCCGCACGAGGAACGCCGTCTCGCCGGCGCGCACCGCGTCGGCCACGCCGCCCGAGTCCCCGGCTACAACCGGGAGTCCCGCGGCCGCCGCCTCGCAGAAGACGATCCCGAACCCCTCGACCTCGTCGTCGTCCGGCTCCTCGCGGACCGGGAGGACGAAGACATCGGCGGCGGCGTAGAGCGCGGGGAGGTCCGCGTCATCGACCGCACCGAGGAAGCGGACCCGATCCGCGACGCCGAGCTCGGCCGCGAGCCGTTCGAGGCGCGCCCGCTCGGGTCCGTCCCCGGCGACGACGTAAGCCAGGTCGGGGCGCTCGGGCGCGAGCCTGGCCAGCGCTTCGAGCGCCGTGTCGACGCCCTTGCGCGCCATGAGACGGGAGACGGAAAGCACGACCCGTCGCCCGTCGAGCCCGAGGCGACGGCGCCACTCCGCGGCTCCAGGGGCATCCGGCCGGAATCGCGCCGGGTCGGTCCCCGGGTGGACGACCCGGACCCGTCCGGCGGGCTCGACGCCGAGGGTGCGGAGCAGCCGCTCGGCCCGCTCCGCGGTCGGCCGCGAATTCGCTATGACCGCGGCCGCGCCGCCGAGCACCCACCGCCCGGTCGCACGGCCGCGCCGGCCCCGCGCCTTCCGCTCCTCCTTCATCAGGTCCTTGCCGTGCACGTAGACGATGTACGGTACGCCCGTGCGCCCGTGCTGCCACGCCGCCACGTACCCTGTGGGGCGGATGTTCCCGACCTGGAGGACGTCGACGTCGCCGGCGGCGAGCCGGCGGCCGGTCCAGCGCGTCCAGCGCACCACGCTGTCCAGGCGCTTGGCATCGCGCATCGTGAAGGGGAAACGGTGGAGGGGGTACGAAGCGGCGGGCGTGGAGCCCGACCCCGCCGCCCGCACCGTCGCCACTTCGACGCCGCCCACCGGGAATCGCGCGCACAGCTCGCCGTAGAGGCGGGCGATCCCGCCATGGTCCGGCGGGAAGTCCTGCGTCAGGAAGAGCGTCCTCACCTCCCGAACCAGTACAACTTGGCGAACAGCGCCAGGAAGCCGACGATCACGCCGAGCGCGAACTCGTACTCGCGGTGGGAGAAATAGCGGCGCAGCATGAACTCCGTCGCGTGCGGCTCCATCGGCCGGTAGGGGCGCAGCCGCGGGATGAAGAGCGGGACCGCCGCGGCGTACGTGCGGAACCGGTCGCCGAACAGCTCCTCCAGGCGCCGTTCCTCCGCGCGCATGGTCCGGCCGTAGACGATGACGAAGAAGAGCAGGAACACGGCGACGAAGCCCCACGACCCGCCGGCGATCGTCGCGCCGAGTCCGACCAGGAACGTCCCCAGGTAGAGCGGGTTGCGCGTGTGGGCGTACGGGCCGCCGGTCGTGAGGACGTTGTTCTTCCGGATCGTGCCGGACGCCCAGGCACGGAGCAGGACGCCGAGCACGGCGAGCACGATCCCGACCCTGAGCAGCGGCACCGTCGGCCGCGCGGCGACCAGGAAGATCGGAACGATGAGCCACGGCGCCCGGAGCCGGATCCAGTGCCACGGTATCTTCTTGCTCGTCCTGCGTTCGACCGCTTCGGTCGGCGATTCGGGCTTGGTCGCCACGTCATGGACCTCGGGGCGCGAAGCCGTCCGCCCCTCTCTCGCCGCCGTCGAAACCGGGGTCACTGGCGATGCCTCCTTGTCTCGTCGATTCGTGCCGCGCGCCTCATCGCGTCGGCGTATAGATCGACCGTCGCGCGCGCGGCGCGGTCGCGTGTGAAGTACGTTTCGAGGCGACGCCGCCCCCGCCACCCCATCTCCTCGGCGCCCGCCGGGTCGCTTAGCACGCGATCCAGCGCATCGGCCAGCGCGTCGGCGTCGCCGGGCGGGACGAGCACGCCCGCGTCCTCATCCAGCAGCTCCGGCAGCGACCCGACCGCCGACGCCACGACGGGGCGCGCGAGCGCCATCGCCTCCAACGCGACGCGGCTCACTGCCTCCGACCCCGTCGAAGGCACGACGACCGCGTCCAGCGCCTCGAGGAGCGGCCGAACGTCGGGGAGCCGGTCCAGGAAATGGACCCGGTCCGCGATGCCGTGCGCCGCGGCCCGCTCCGCCAAGCCCGCGCGCGGCACGTCCCACTCCTCGCCCGCGATCACGAAGTGCATGTCCGGGCGCCGCGCCGCAAGTCGGGCCGCCGCGTCGATGAACACGGCATGACCCTTCACCGCCGTGAGTCGCCCGACGACGCCGACGAGCGCCCGCGGTGCCGCACCCGGGGCGGCGGGCCGCGCATCCGCACTGGCGCTAGCCGCACTCGGACCGGCGCTCGCCACACCCTGACCGGCGTCCGCCGCGCCCGGCATCGCCGCTCCACCGCCCGCCGCCGATGCCCCGAGTCGCGCCCGCAGCGCCGCCGCCTCCGCCCGCGTCGAGCCGGGGACGAACTCGTCCAGGATCACGCCCGGATAGACGACGCGAACCCGGTCGCGGCCGACGCCGAGCGCCGCGAACTCCGCGCACATGAAGTTCGCCGCCGCGCCGATCGCGTGCGCGCCCCGCCGGTGGAGCAACCGGTTCAGCCAGTGGCTCTTGGGTGCTCGAATATCGCTCCGCGTGCGTACGACGGCCAGAGGCCGGCCCACGCCCCGCGCGGCGATCGCAGCGGCGAGGAACCCCTCGGCGCGGTGCGCGTCGAAGACCTCGATCCCCTCGCGTCGCGCCAGCTCGACGAGCGCCCGGACGCCGCGCAGCAGACGGCCCGGACCCGCCCGCTCGAGGTGCAGGTCCACGACGCGGAGCCCGCGGGCCGCGGCCTGCTTGCCCGGCGGCGAGTCGGCGCGCGCCGCGAACCAGACGTCGTGACCCTGCGCCACCAGCTCCTCCGCCAGCCCGACCGCGTGCCACGCGTTGGCGTTGAACCAGCGCACGTCGCAGAGAATCAGGATCTTCATCGCCCAGAATAGCCCGCCAGGGTGCTCAGGTCGCCTATCGGCGCGCCGCCCGCGCGAGCGCGGCCTCGATCGCCTCCAGCACCTGCTCGACGGACACCGCCTCGAGCGGCCGCTCGCCGCCTCGGGGCGCCTCGACCACGACCTGCGCCGGCGCCTCCGGGTTGGTCCACGCCGCACCCTGGCCGGGGCGGAAGATCGTGACCGTCGGCGTCCCCACCGCCGCTGCGATGTGCTTCGGCCCGTTGTCGTTCCCGACCCAGAGCGCGCACCGCTCGTAGATCGCGGCGAGCTGGCCGAGCGTGGTCCGGCCGTAGTCCCAAACCGCGGGCTCGCGCATCGTCTCCGCGACCGTCCGCGCCACGTGCTCCTCGCCCGGCCCACTCGTGATGAGGAGCCGGCCCCCGAATCGGCGGGACAGCGCGTCCCCCACCGCGGCGAAGCGATCGAGCGGCCAGCGCTTGTACGACCGCCGCGACACGGGCGAGAGCGCCGCCGCAGGCGCATCCACCGGCCACCCCAACCTCTCCCAGAGCGCAGCCGCGTGCTCGCGGTCCGCGGCAGACACCGGCAGCTCGAGCCGCAGCGATCCCACGGCCACGCCGAGCGGCCTCAGCAGCTCGACCTTGTGCGCCGCCGCGTACACGTGCTCGCCCGATTGCCGCAGCCGATGCGTGTATCCAATCCGATACCGCTTGTCCCACCCGATCCGCATCGGCGCTCGGGTGAGCCGCGCGAGGATCGCGCTGTGCGGCGTCGACTGGAAGTCGACGACGACGTCGTAGCGATCCGGGCCGAACGCCTCCCGCAGCAGCGCAGCCTCCGTCCGCCGCGGCGTATAGCGACGCACACGATCGAGCGACGGGTTCACTTCCAGGATCGGCGCGAACGCAGGCCGCGTGAGGAAGTCGATCTCCGCCGCCGGAATCGCTTCCCGGAGCGACCGGATCGCCGGCGTGCCCAGGAGCACGTCCCCGAGCCGGCCGAGCTGGATGAGCAGGATCCTCATCGGACGATCTCGAACCCTCACGCGCCAGCCGGCACCTGGACGCCGACGGCCTCAAGTCCCACGCACGCGGCCACGACCGCGGCGAAGCGATGCAGTTCAGGATTCGCAGCCCCGGTAGGCCGCGTGTTCGGTCGCCGACCGGCCTCGATCACGACCACACCTCCGCCGTGCTGGCGAGCAGGTTCGCGAGCGCCGCCCACGCGGCGTCGACCGGGATGCCCGCGACGGCGTCCGTCTCCGAGACGACGACGCGGTGCTCCGCGCCGAGCGGCCGCCACCCCGGCACCTGCTTCGGCGCGCAGAGCGCGACGACCGGCACGCCCAGCGCCTCGCAGACGTGGACCGGGCCGGTCATCGTCGACACGAACGCGGATACGCGGCGCAGGAAGCGCACGTAGTCTGGGAGCGGCCAATCGCCGGGGAGCACGGCCGCGGGCGCCGTCATGAGCCTGGCCACCTCGAGGGCACGCTCGCGCTCGCCCGCGCCGGCGCATGAGACGATGATGCGCGCGCCCGCCTCCGCCGCGCGGTCGCCGAGCGCGGCGAACCGGTCGAGCGGCCAGCGATAGCGCTCGCGCGTCAGGTTCGGGTTCAGCACGACGAGAGGGTCGTCCGGCCCGATCCCGTGGACGTCGAAGAAGCGCGCGGCGATCTCGGGGATCCCCTCGGGCACATCGAGGACGGGGCGGTCCGGCGCGGCGACGCCCAGCACGGCGCCGACGCCTGCATGCGTGCGGACCTGGTGCCCTTCCGCGTCTACGGGGAATAGGTAGTCGAACCAGCCGCGGGCGCGCGGATCGGCGAACGTCGCCGTGCGTCGCGCCCCGGACAGCCGCGCGACGAGCGTCGCCGTCGTCGAGAAAGCAGCGTTCAGGTCGAAGGCAAGGTCGAAGCGACGCGACCGCAGCGCGCGGAGCAGCGTCGGCCAGGTAGTCGGGCGCTTCCGGTCGAAGACCAGCACCTCGTCCACACCCGGCACCCACGAGGCGATGCGGACCGTCCTCGGCGAGACGAGGAGCGTGATCCGCGCGTCCGGAAAGCGCGCCCGCATCGCCACGATCGTCGGCGTCGAGACGAGCAGGTCGCCGAGCCGGTCGAGCCGCAGGAAGAGGATCGAGTCGACGGCGCCGGCGCCGGCCGGGTCCGCGAGCGCCGCCGGGTCGAGCGCCGCCCGCTTCCCCATAGCGGCCCGCAATGCCGCCATCGCCGCGCCCCGCACGGCGCGCCCGACCCGCTTCGGTCCCGCCCCCGACACCGCTATCGGCTCCCCGAGACGACGGGGCGGTCGCCCCCCTCGAATTGCATGTCGTACAACCGGCGGAACAGCCCGCCGCGATCGAGCAGCTCCTGATGCGTCCCGCGCTCGACGATGCGCCCCTGGTCCATGACCAGGATCAGGTCCGCACGCTGGACCGTCGACAGCCGATGCGCGATCAGGAACACCGTCCTCCCCGCGAAGAGCTGCTCGATCGCGCGCTGGACGAGTCGCTCGGACTCGGTGTCGAGCGCGCTCGTCGCCTCGTCGAAGATCAGGATCGCCGGGTCGCGCAGCATCGCCCGCGCGATCGCGATCCGCTGGCGCTGCCCGCCGCTGAGCCGCGTCCCGCGCTCGCCCAGGATCGTATCGTACCCGTCCGGGAGCTGCATGATGAACTCGTGTGCGTGCGCCGCACGGGCCGCTCGCTCGATCGCCTCCTGGGACGCGTCGGGGAGGCCGTAGGCGATGTTCGCGCGCACCGTGTCGTGGAACAGCACGGTCTCCTGCGTCACGATCCCGAGCCCCGAGCGCAGCGAGTGGAGCGAGAAGTCCCGCAGGTCGACGCCGTCGATCGTGATGCGGCCCACGGTCGGGTCGTAGAAGCGCGCGACGAGGTCCACGAACGTCGTCTTCCCCGCCCCGCTCGGCCCGACTAGAGCGACGACCTGCCCGGCGCCGATCTCGACGTCGATTCCGGCCAGCACCGGCCGGCCGGGCACGTACTCGAAGCCGACGCCCTCCAGCCGGATCGATTCCCGGACGCCCTCGAACGGGCGCGCGCCATCGCGGTCGTCGATCTCGATCGGCGTGTCCAGGAACTCGAACACGCGCTCCGCGCCGACCAGCCCCGGCTGCACGAGCGACGGGAAGCGAGAGAGCCACTTCGCCGGCTGGTAGAGTTTCATGCTGAGCCCCAGGAACGCAATGAAGCTCGCCGCGTCCATCGACTGCTCGACGAGGACCAGCCGGCTCCCGTACCAGAGGAGCAGCACCGTCCCGATCGCGCCCATCATCTCGGTGAGCGGGCTCATCAGCACGCGCAGCCGCTCCGTCCGGACGAACGACTTGAAGTAGTACTGGGTCAGTTGCCGGAACCGGGAGCGCTCGAACTCCTCCGCCGCGGACGCCTTGACGAGCCGGATCCCGCTCACCGTCTCCTGGATGTGCGACGACACCTGGCCCGCCAGGTCCAGCACCCGCCGGTCGCCGCGCTGCAGCCGTTTACGGATCCGCCCCCAGATGGCGAACATCCCCGGGAGCGCGACCAGCGCGACGACCGTCAGCTCGATCGAGATCCCGATCAGGATCGTGAGCGAGGCCACGATCTGCAGCACCGACGTCGCGAACTTGGCCAGGTTCTTCGTGACCAGCTGACGGAGCTGGTCGACGTCGTTCGTGAGCCGGGAGATCACCTGCCCGACGCGCGTCCGGCCGAAGAAGCGCAGGTCGAGGTCGAGCAGGTGGGAGTAGACTTCGTTGCGGAGGTCGCGCGTGACCGCCTGCTCGAGCCGCACGACCAGGTACTGCTGGAGGTAGTCGGCGACGTTCTTCAGGAAGAAGACGCCGAGGATGAAGAGGTTGATCGCCAGCAGCATCTCCTGGGGTCCGCCATCGGCCGGCACGAAGTACCCGAGCGTGTGATCCAGGACCCATTCGATGTGCTCGTCGTCCCCCGTCAGCTCGAGCGGCCCCTCGCCGAAGAGCGCCTTGGTGAACGGGATGAGCATGAGCAGGCTGAACGCGTCGAGCGCCGCGAACGCCGCAGTGGCGAGCGCGGCGGCAACGCCCAGCCCGATGTATGGCTTCAGGTAGCCGAGGATCCGACCGTAGTTCCGCATGGATGCAACTCGTAGTAGATCCTCTCGTACGCGTCGGCCTTGGCCGCCAGGCTGAAGCGGCGGACCGCGTCTTCGCGCGCGGCCTTACCCATGGAGCTGCGCAGCTCGGGATCACGGAGCAGCGTCGTGACGCGAGCGGCGAGCGTCCGGGCGTCCGGGAACGGCGCGAGGAGGCCCGTCACGCCTTCGCGAACGACCTCGGGTGAGCCGCCGCCGTCGAACGAGACGGTCGGTACGCCCATCGCGAGCGACTCGATCCGGCTCGTCCCGAGCGCCTCGTTCCAGCTCGTGTTCACCGTCAGGTCCATCGCTGCGATCAGGCGCGGCACGTCCGCGCGGTACCCCGCGAAGACGATCCGGTCCGCCACGCCCAGCCCACGCGCTTGCTCGATGTACGGCGCGGGGTCCCCGCTGCCGACCGAGAGGAACCACGCTTCGGGGACCTGGTGCAGCACCGCCGCGGCCATCTCGACGAAGAGGTCGTAGCGCTTGTACGCGGCCAGGTTCGCCACGATCCCGACCAGCGGTGCGCCGGCCGGGATGCCGAACTCCTCGCGCACGCCCGTCCCGTCCACGCGGTCCGGATCGAATCGCTCCAGATCCGCGCTCTGGTACACGACCTCGATCTTCCGGGGGTCGATCCGGCCGGTCCGCACCATCATCTCCTTCACGAACTCCGTGATGGCGATGATCCTCCGGACTCGCCGGCTCCGGAATTTGATCGAGTTGAAGATGTCCAGCGGGTACTGCATCCCGTGGGTGTGCAGCAGCGGCGGGCAGTCCCGCAGCCCGACCGTGGCCAGGTAGAGGTGGTCCAGCGAACGACCGCGGATCGCGTGCAGCGCGTCGTATTCCCCTTCGTTCACCAGACGACGCAGCGCGCGCAACGTATCGAGCCGCGGGCGCTTGGCGAGCGGCGGCAGCCGAACGAGGCGCGCCCCCGCTTCCTGCTCGAACCGCGCAAGGTCCAACGAGGGCGGGACCGGCTCCCTCGGCGCGGGCGCCGCGACCGTCACCGCATGGCCCCGACGCACCAGCTCGCCCACGAGCAGCAAGAGCTGGTTCGTCGACCCGCTCCCGAGCTGCGCGTGCTGGTTCAGGTACAACAGTCGCAACGGCGGACGGGTCCCGCCGTCCGCCGTTCGGCTCTCGCCTCCGCCCACCGCCGGCTCCTTTCCAACCATGTCAACTCCACGCCCGAGGCAAGAGCACGGACACCGGCAGGATCATCTCTTCCGGGCTCACGCCGCCGTGCAGGAACGAGCCCTTGTAGCGCGCCTGATACTCGCGCAGCTTCGTCGGATACACGAAGAAGTAGTCTTCCAATGCCAGCAGGTAATTCGTCGCCAGTCGCCCGGGCGGCAGGCGGAGGACTCGCTCGTCGTCCACCTCGAAGACCGCCTGCGGATCCTCCGCACGCAGGTCCTGCCCGAACTTGTATCTCAGATTCGTCGTCGCGTCCCGGCGTGCATACACCGTGAGCGGCCTCTCGCACAGGATCGCGCCGTGGTCCGTGGTCAGCACCACCGGCACGCGCCGCGCGTACGCTTCCCGCAGGACCCGCCGCGCCGCCGACTGCTCGAACCACTGCCGCGTCAACGCCCGCAGCGCGGCATCGTCACGGGCGACCTCCTGGAGCACCACCGACTCGCTCCGCCCGTGCGTGAGCAGGTCCACGAAATTGAAGACGACCGCCGTCACGCCGTAGCCACGGAGCGCGCCGCGCACGCGCCCGACCAGGTCGTCCGCGTCCGCGTCGGTGAACACCTTCTCGTAGTGCACCGGCACGTCGCGACCCGTCAGGCGACGCAGCTGCTCGCGCAGCAGCTCGTCCTCGAACGCGTTCCGGCTCCCCTCGTCGCTCGTCCACCACTCGGGCCGACGATGCGCGATCTCATCCGGGAAGCAGCCGCTGAAGAGCGCGTTCCTCGCGTACGGCGTCGCCGTCGGGAGGATGCTGCAGTACAGCTCCTCCTCCAGGTCGAAGTCGGCCGCCAGCAGCGGCCGGATCGCCCGCCACTGGTCCAGCCTCAAGCAGTCGATCACGACGAAGAGGACCGGGCCGTTGTCGAGCAACGGGACGAGTCGGCGCTCGACGAGGTCCGTCGACAACGGCGGCCGATCCTCCGTCCGGCCCTCGAGCGCCGCCCAGCCCCCGTACTCACGGCGCACGTACGCGCCGAACTGACGCCGCAGGTCCGCGAGCAGCGCCTGGACCGAGTCGCCCAGCCCCGCCTCGCCCGCCTCCCGCACCCGCAGGTCCCAGTCGACCAGCTCGTCGTAGAGCGCGAAGAAGTCCCGCCAGCCCGTGGCGTCCGCGCAGCGCCGCGACAGGTCCGGGAACCGGCTCGCGAAGTCCTGCGCCGCACGCTGCTGCTGGAGCTGAGAACCCTCCAGCAGCCGCGTCACCACGCTCAAGACCTGCCTCGGGCTGGCCGGCTTGACCAGGTAGTCGTCTACCCGCCGGCCGATCGCCTCCAGCAGCGTCCGGTCCTCGTCCGACTTCGTGACCATGACCACCCGCGAGTGCGGCACCTCCCGGCGAAGCGCCGCCAGCACCTCCAGCCCGCTGCGCCCGGGCATCTGCTCGTCGAGCAGCACCAGGTCGTAGCTCCGGGCCCGGACCATCGCCAGCGCGTCGTCGCCGTTCGCGGTGGTGTCGACGTGGTAGCCCCGCTGCCGCAGGAAGATAAGGTGCGGCTCCAGCAGCTCGACCTCGTCGTCCACCCACAGGATCCTCTTGGCCACGATCGGCATGGGGCTTAAGTTAGATTCGCCGCAAGTTAGCGTCAATCAATGAAAATCCTGCTGATCCGCTTCTCCTCGATCGGCGACGTCATCCTCACGACGCCGCTGCTGCGCGCCCTGCGCGCGTCCTACCCCGACGCCGTGGTCCACTTCGCCACCCGTCGCGCGTGCGCGCCGCTGCTCGAGGGGAACGCGAACGTCGATCGGATCCTGACTCTCCCGGAGGACGACGAGGGCGGGCTGCGCGCGCTCGCCCGGACGATCCGCGCCGAGCGCTACGACCACATCCTCGACCTTCACGGCACGCTCCGCGCGCGGCTGCTGCGACTCCTCGTGCCCGGCCCGCGCTGGCGCGGCTACCGCAAGCACACGCTCCGCCGTTGGGCGCTGACGCGACTGAAACAAAATTGGTTCGGATCGGTCGTGCCCGTGCCGGAGCGGTACTTCGATGCGGCGGCGGCGCTCGGCGTGCGGCCGGACGGCGGGCCGCCGGAGGTGTTCCCGTCGGCGGAGGCGCGGGCGGCGGCGGCCGCGGCGCTGCGCGCGGCCGGGATCGGCGAGGGCGAGGCGTACGTCGCGATCGCGCCGGGCGCGCAGCACGCGACGAAGCGGTGGCCGGAATCGTCGTGGACGGAGCTGGCGCGGCGCCTGGCCGGGGCGGGGCTGCGGGCGGTCGTGGTCGGCGGGCCGGAGGACGCGGAAGCGGGTGACCGGATCGCGTCGGCGTCGGGCGGGGCGAGCGTAGCCGGCGCGCTCGACCTGCAGGGCTCGGCGGCGGTGCTCGAAGGCGCGCGGGCGCTGGCGAGCGGGGACACCGGGGTCATGCACCTGGCGACGGCGGTGGGGACTCCGGTCGTCGCTCTCTTCGGCCCGACGGTGCGGGAGTTCGGGTTCTTCCCGTATGCCCCCAACGCGACGGTGCTGGAGCGCGATCTGCCGTGCCGCCCGTGCTCGACGCACGGCGGTCCCGCGTGTCCTTTGGGCCACCACGCGTGCCTGAGGCAGATCGGCGTGGACGAGGTCGAGGCCGCGGTCCTGGCCGCGATCGCGCGCGAGGCGACGGCGTCCTGAATCCGCGCACCCGAAGAGCCCCTCACCGGCGCCCCCCCCGACTCAGGCCGCGCGCGGCGAGTCGCGCTTCCCGTCCTCGGCGGCGTCCAGCGGCAGCCAGAGGGTGAACGTGCTTCCCTTGCCGACGTCACTCTCGAGGGTGACGTCGCCGCCCAAGGCGCGGGCGGTCCTGCGGCTGATCGCCAGGCCGATCCCGGCGCCGGCCTTGTCGCCCGACTCGATGCGCGCGAACTCCTCGAAGATGAAAGCCTGCTTGTCCTTCGGGATGCCCGATCCAGTGTCGCTGACGTCGATCGCGACCCAGCGACCAGGGCGGGGTGCCGCGGCGTCGGAGCGGACCGATGCGCGGATGCGGATGCGGCCGTGCTCGGTGTACTTGGTGGCGTTCGAGAGGAGGTTGCCGAGGATCTGACGGACCCGGGCGGCGTCGGTCTCGATCGTCGGCAGGTCGCGGTCGCAGTCGATTTCGATGGTGAGTCCCTTGGCCTCGGCCGCGGCGCGGTTCTCCTCGGCGGTCTCGTTCACGAGCCCGGAAATGTCGACGGGCCGGCGGTCGACCTCGATCTCGCCGGCCTCCGCACGGGCGAGGTCGACCAGGTCGTCGATCAGGTTGAGCGCCGTGCGGATCGCTCGGCGGCTCCGGATCACGCTCTCGAGCTGGTCGGGCGCGAGGTCGCCTTTGACTCCCATCTCGAGGAGCTCCAGGAAGCCGTCCGCCGCGCCGAGGGGGTTCTTCACGTCGTGGCTGAAGCCGCGGACGAGGCGCGCCCGGCTTTCCATGACGCGCTCGAGCTCCATGCGCACGGCCTGCTCTTCGCGCGCCCTGCGCTCGGCCTCGGCGCGTGCGTCGTGCGCGTCGGCGTAGAGCAATGCGTTGTCGTACGCGAAGGCGACGCGCCCGGCCAGCTCTTGTGCGACCGCCAGATCCTGCTCGTCCAAGCGGCGCCCCGAGACATCCGTAGTGAGGACGATCACGCCGAGCGTGCGGCCCCGCGCGTTCATGGGGACCGAAATCGACGACACGAGCCCCAGCCGTCGCAACGCGTCATAATGCTCCTCATCCGTCGCGAGGCGCCGGAGCTCCTCGTCCGTGATCTGCGGCACGAGCTCGCCGCGGGCCGTCTCGAACACGGAAGTCTCGGCGGCGGCTCGCCCCGATTCGATCGGCCATCGCCGGCTGATCTCCTGCATCAAAGCCTCACGGTCCGGATCGGCGTGGGCGACCGCGACGCGACGCGCGACCCCGCCTTCGAGCACCATGATCAGGCACCCGTCCGCCCACCCGGAGACGACGAGCCGCGCAATGGCCGGGAGCGTCACCTCGAAGTCGAACGACGATGCGAGGATGCGACTGGCCTCGATGAGGAAGCTCTGAGCCTCCTCCCGGCGCTTCCGCTCCGTGATGTCATCCAGCAGGACCATGACGCCGAGCAGCTTGCCTTCCGCGCTGCGGACCGGCGCGGTCGAAACGCTGACGTCCACGCGCGAGCCGTCCTTGCGCAGCCGCTGCGTCTCCAGCCCCGTGAAGATCTCGCCCTGGAGCGCGAGCTCGAACTCGCGGTCGACTTCGGAGGCTCTCTCGTCCGGGACGATCGGCGTGCGCTTGCCGAGGACCTCCTCCTCGCGCCACCCGAACATGCGCTCGGCGGCGGGGTTCCACGCGCGCACCCGGCTGCCGCTGTCCATGTCGATGATCGCCAGGGGCGACGCCCGAAAGACCGCCTCGAACCGCTCGGTCGCCTCGCGGAAGGAGCGTTCCGCCAGCTTCCGATCCGTGATGTCCTCGTTGACCACCACCGCGGCGAGGAACTCGTTGCCCGCCCCCAGGATCGGCACGGCCGCGTTGAGGATGATCTTCCGGGACCCGTCGAACCCCTCGATCAGGAGCTCCTCGCCGCCCCTGGGCTTGAGGTCGATCCTGGCGCGCGCGAATGCCCATTCTTCGGGGCGGACCGGGTCGCCCGTCTCCAGCCACCAGGCGCGGTACTCGCCGTATCTCTCGGGCCCGCCGAAGACGGCGCCCCCCCAAATCCGCTTCACTTCGGGGTTGCCGTAGACGATCTGCCCATCCGGGTCCACGATCCAGACGCCGACGGGCAAGTGCTCCAGTACGGTTCGCAGCTCCTGGCTCGCCACCTGTTCCCTCGTGGCATCCCGCCTGGCTCGGCGTAGCGCCGAGCGCATGCGTGCGGTGATCGACGAGATGATGACGGCGAGGACGAAGAACAGCGCGAAGGTGATGAACCAGTCGGTGGCGTCGAGCGTGACGTCGCCGACCGGAGGGAGGAACAGGTAATCGGCGGCGATGACCGACATCGCGCCCACCAGGAGCGCGGGCCACAATCCGGCGAGCCACGCGCTGAATGCGACGGCCAGAGTAAAGAAGTAGAAGACGTCCAGGCGGAGGAGGTCGCGGGCCACCGCGCTCGCCGCGAACGCCGCGACGAAGAAGGCGAGGGCGATGACGAAACGCCTGACGACGGGGACGGACGATCGGATCGTGCCGCGGTCGGCGGTGGGCGACTCTGGCATAGGCGTCTAGGGCCAGGATCGGTCGCGGCGATCGCGCCCCGATCACCCTGCGCCGATGTCGCAGTTTGCGTACCCGACCGCCGACGCGGACGTCGGTCGCGTATTACTTCTCGCGGTAGATGCCGATGCGGAGCGGAGGTTCGATCGTCCAGTAGAAGTAGAGGCGATTCTCGTAGCCGACGACGCGGACCTCGGTGCGGTCGCGCGTCTTGGGGTAGTCCTGCCCCGGCTGGCTCTCGACCATGAGGACGTGCCCGGCGCCGACCTCGGCCTCGAGCGCGTCGAGTCGCTCGCGCAACGTCGCGAGCAGCGCCTGTTCGGCCTCATCCTTCACATCGCCTTCGGCCGTGGCGTCGAGGGCGCGCTCGTCGACCTTCTCGTAACGATCGAAGAACTCATCGGCGGGGAGCGAGAAATCGGACGTGCGCTGGAATCCGATCTCCGTCATCGCCCGGGAGTCGAAGTTCGGGACGACACTCTGCACGGCGGTGCCGTAGCGGCGTACGATCATGAATCCTCCGTCGAAAATCGGGATGTCGGAAGATCGGCCGGACGCGGCGGAGTGGCAAGGGCAAGACTTCGGAGGCTACCGGCTAGAGCGAGATGACGTAGCGGAACCATTCCGCGACCGCGACACCCTCCTTGCGGGCGGGCTCGAAGACCCACTCCGCGGCCTGGCGCTTGAGGCGGCGGTCGAAGCCGGCGTCGCCCGTCGAGGGGATGATGCGCGTGGAGTCGGCGACGACGCGACCGTCGACGGACACGAAGACCCAGACCTCGACCTCCTTCCCGCGCACCCGGTCCGGTCGGTCCGATGGAGGGAGGATCAGTCCGCGGGGCGTGGGCGGCACGACGCGGAACCTGCCCTCCGCCTCCGTTCCCCCGTCCCCCTTCCCCTCGCCGCCTTCGATCCCCGCGCCGGCGACGGGGCCCAGCTCCGGCCCGGCGGTACCCGGCAGCTCCGAGAAGTCGATCGGCGGCAGCTCCGGCTCGGGCTCCGGCTCCGGCTCGACCGTCGCCTCGGGCGCCGGGATCGGGACGGGCGGACGCGGGATCGGCTGGACCTCCGGCGGCGATATGGGGCGGAGCTGGAGCGCCTGCATCCCGCCGCCCGCCGGCGCGGCGCGGTAGTCCCCGGCGCGCGGGCCGGCCGCCGCGTACGGCGAGAGAGGCCGGCCGTCGCCGCGGAAGATGAGGAACAGGGCGAGGTGGAAGAGCATGGACAGAAGGAAGGCCACACGGCGGATGCGCCGGTATCGCTCCTTCAATACGTCCGTGCGCCGTATCGCTGTGGATCGCATTCCTCTCCCCTGATGACGCCGCGCGTCCGGTAGGCTCCGTGTTCTACGCCGCCGCCCCGCGCCCTTGTTTCATTTGACGCGCCCGACCGGCTGACGCAAGACGTGGGCGCGCGGACGACGTGGTGCATCGCCCGATCGCTGGACGGGCCGCGTCGCGACGTCGTATACTCCCACCCGACATGCTCTACGACTTGGCGATCATCGGCGGCGGCATCAACGGGACGGGAGTCGCCCGCGACGCCGCGCTCCGCGGCCTCAGCGTCGCGCTCATCGAGCGCGACGACTGGGGGTGCGGCACGACCGGGTCGTCGACGCGCATGGTGCACGGCGGGATGCGCTACCTCCTCTACGACATCCCGACGACGCGCCACTCCTCGGAGGACGCCGCCCGCGTCCGCAGGATCGCGCCCCACCTCACGTTCCGCATCCCGTTCCTCTGGCCGCTCCTCGGGCAGAGCCGCTTCATGGCCGAGGCGATGGAAGCGTTCCTCTCGGCTTACGACCGTTACGCAAAGCTGAAGGACGGGCTGCGCCACGCGCGGCTGAGCGCGGAAGACGCCCGACGCATCGAGCCGGGGCTCGCGCCCGAGGTCCAGGGCGCGCTCACCCTCGACGAGTGGGGCGTCGACGTGTTCCGCCTGGCCGCGCTCAACGCGCTCGACGCACGCGACGCCGGCGCACACCTCTTCCCGCACACCGAGGCCGTCGACTTCGTGTACGACGGCCGGACCGTGCGCGGCGTGCGAGTCCGGGACCGTCTCACGGGCGACGAACGCACGATCGAGGCGCGCCTCGTCCTGAACGCCGCCGGTCCCTGGGCGAGCCGCGTCGCCGCGATGGCCGGCGGGACCGTGCGGCTCCGGCCGGGCAAAGGGATCCACGTCACCTTCGAGCGGCGCATCGGGAACTACGGCATGATCCTCGAGGGCGTCGACGGCCGGACCATGTTCCTCGTCCCGCACGGCGCCGAGACGATCGTCGGCACCACGGACGACGACTACTACGGCGACCCGGCGCACGTCGACCGCGAGGTGACGAAGGACGAGGTCGCCTACGTGATCGAGGCGGCGGCGCGGGTGATCCCGCAGGCGCGCCGGTGGCGGATGCTGCGCGCCTGGGCCGGCGTCCGCAACACGATCTTCGAGTGGGGCGTGAACGAGGACGAGCTGTCGCGCCGCCACGAGATCGTCGACCACGAGGCGCGCGACGGTGTCCCCGGCCTCCTCTCCCTCGCCGGCGGGAAGCTCGCCTCGTACCGCATGTTTGCCGAAGAGGCGACGGACCTGATCCTGGAGCGGCTGGGCCGGCCGCACGTGCCGTGCGTCACGGCCTCGCGGCCGCTCCCCGGCGCGGAGCCCGAGCCGGATTTCCGGGCAATGGCCGAGACGTACCCGCTCCCCGCCGCGTCGCTCGAGCGCATCTGGCGCCGCCTCGGCTCCCGCATGCACGCCGCGCTCGCCGGCGCCACCGCCGACGACCTCGCGCCCATCTGCCGGTCGGAGGCGGTCACCGCGGCCGAGATCCGCTACGCCGTCCGCGAGGAGGGGTGCCTGACCCTCGAGGACCTGCGCCGCCACGCCCACGTGGGCGCCGGCGCCTGCGACGGCGTCGACTGCGCCGCGCCCGCCGCGCTCCTCATGGCCGAGCTGCTCGACTGGGCGCAGGAGCGTATGGAGGCCGAGCTGCGCGACTTCCTCGAGCGTCGCTGGATCGGCCGTCGGCCCGTGCTCCGCGGCGCGACGCTCGCTCACGAGGAGCTGTACCGCGGGGTGTACGCGTCGGCCCCACCCGCGCCCGCCGCAACCACGCCGTCCGCAACCGCGCCCGCCGCATACGCGCCCGCGGCAACCGCGCCCGCCACTCCGCCGCTCGCGCCATGACCGTGCGATACCTGCCGCGCCGCACCCACGGCGGGGCGGCAGCCACCGGACGCCCCCTCGCACGCCTCCTGCAGTTCCGTCGGACCATGAGCGCCCGCGCCGCAACCGACGGAGCCGACACGACCTCATGAGCGCGTTCGAACCCCGGGAGCTCGCCGACCTCCACAACCACCTCGTCCCGGGGGTGGACGACGGGGCGCGCACGCTCGCCGAGTCGCTGTACCACCTGCGCTTGCTGAGAGAGTCCGGCGTGACACGTCTCGGGGTCAGCCCCCACCTGGACGGGCGGACCGTCCACGAGCCGGGCGCGGTCCACTTGCGGCTCGAGCTGCTCGAGCACGCCTTCCACGAGCTGGTCGCCGAGTGCCGCGGCCGCGACGACGTACCCGCGCTCGCCTTCGGTCAGGAGATCCTGCTCCCCGATCCCGACACCGCCCGCGCGCTCTTCGCCGCCGAGCCGCGCGTCGGGATCGCGGGGACGCGCTACGCGCTCATCGAGTTCGGCTTCGACCTGGGCGAGGATCCGGTGGGGGTGGTGAGGGCGGTGATTGCCGCAGGGCGGCGGCCGATCGTCGCGCACCCGGAACGGTACCGGCGGGATCGGCAGCCGGTCGGGGTCCGCGAGATCCGGAGCTGGAAGGAGGCGGGCGCGCTCCTGCAGGTCAACGGAGGGAGCGTCCTCGGCGCCTACGGCGATACGATTCGCGACAGCGCGCTCGCCCTCCTCGACGACGGCCTCGCCGACCTGATCGGCACCGATCACCACGCCGATGCGCGCCCGGTCTCGCCCGCGGAGGTCGGCGCTGCGCTGGTCGACCTCGGCTTCGCGACGCAGGCCACACGACTGCTCTCCGAGAATCCGCACCGCGTCCTGTCGGACCGCGACACGCTCCCCGTCGACGGCCGCGCCGCCGAAACGGCTGCGTGAGGTGAGGATCGAGGCGGGCTGTCGGCCGCGACGGGTCGCCTACGACCCGCCGGCCGGCTTCGGCGGGCCGCCCAGGAACGCGACCGGGTCCTCCGGCTGCCCCGAGCGCCAGATCTCGAAGTGGAGGTGCGGCCCCGTGACGTTGCCGGTGGCGCCGGAAAGGCCGATGACCTGCCCGCCGCCGACCTCCTGGCCGCGTCTGACCGTCGCCTCCGAGAGGTGCGCGTAGATCGAGTAGATGCCGCGGCCGTGGTCGATCACCACCGCGATCCCGTACCCCCGCAGCCGGCCGGCCTCGTACACTCGCCCGGGGCCCATCGCCCGGACCGGCGTGCCGACCGCCAGCGGGATGTCCACGCCGCGATGGATCTCGGGGCGCAGACCCCGCAGCCGCAGGCCGTAGGGCGAGCTGAGCGACCCCTCGACCGGCCAGCGCGGGATCGCGCACGCGGAGAGAAAGACCAGGAACGGGAGGGTGGGCCACCGCATCGCGAACACCTTCGAGCATCCGTGCGACCGCGCCGTCGCGCGCGCTCGACGCCGACGGCGGCCGCCCGGGTGAGATCGACCGCCGAATGGTAAGACACGGGGCGCGACGGTGTCAAAGCCGGCGGCGCGTCGTAAAGACCCGCAGCGTCGCCGCCTCGATACCCGCGGAGCCGCCGGGGCCACGCGCCGCCGGGTCCGCGCGCCGCCCGCTCGTCAGTTCCCGCGCCGCCACTCGTTGTCCGACCGGTCCGCGTCGGGGAACGTCAGGTCCGGGTCGATCGCGACGACGGCGACCCGGCCGGGTACCGTGAGCGTCGCCCGCGCGCGACGCGCGCCCCTCAGCCATACGTCCACCGGGATCACGGCCTCCTGGGTCACACCGTCGGCCGTCGTCACCACCAGCTCGACCGGCATCGGCACGCCGCCCTGGTCCTCGACCGTGACGACGACTCGCTCGCCCCCTTCGGCCGGCTCGATCACGACGTCCACGATCGCCTGGTCCAGGTGCGCCGTCTCGTACCACCACGGCCGCCAGAACCAGTCCAGGTCCCTGCCCGCAACCTCCTCGACCGTGTTGAAGAAATCGAGCGGGTACGGGTGCTTCAGGAGCCAGCGCTCGGTGTACGTCTCCAGCGCCCGCCGCAGCGTCTCCTCGCCGATCACGCCGCCCAGCGCGCGCAGTAGCACCGCCGTCTTCGAGTACGACGCGATCGCGAAGAGCGAGTACTCGCTGTACCGATCGGCGTGGCGCATGATCGGCTCCTCGACCCCCGAGCCGGCGACCGACAGGTAGTTCTCGCGATCGCCGAGGAACGTGTCGTCCCCCTCGAAGAGCGGGACCATCGCCAGGTTCTCGATGTAGGTCGCGAGCCCTTCGTCCTGCCACGCGTACGCCGGCTCCTTGTTCCCGACCATCATCGGCCACCACTCGTGCGCGACCTCGTGCAGGGTCGTGCCCGCCAGCCGGCGCGCGTCGCCGAAGTCGCGGACGAAGACGAGCATCGGGTACTCCATCCCGCCGACCGGCCCCTGGACCGACGTGATCTGCGGGTAGATGTAGGCGCCGTATCGCTCGGAGAAGAACTCGATCCCGTGCCTCGTGTACTCCGCGGCGCGGCGCCACGTATCGGCCTGCGGACGGTAGAGCGCGTGCACGGCGACGACGCGACGGCCGCCCGCGCGGTGGATCACGGCGCGCGTCGCGTCCCAAACGTACTCGTTCGACGTCGCCCAGGCGAAGTCCCGCACGCCGCGGGCGACGAAGCGCCACGTGAGCTGCCCGCCCGGCGCCTGCTGCGTCGCGCTCCCTGCGCCGCGGTCTTCCGGGCCGACGACCTGCACGACGTCGTCCGTCTCGAGCGCCCGCCTCAGCCGGGCCCGCACCTGATCCGTCAACACCTCGTCCGCGTTCTGCAGCTCGCCGGTCCCCGCGACCAGCCAACCCTCGGGGACCGTGATCGAGACGTCGAAGTCCCCGTACTCCAGGTAGAACTCGCCATTGCCGAGGTACTGCCCCGTGTGCCAGCCCTCGACGTCGTCGTAAACGGCGACCTGCGGGTACCACTGCGCCACGTTGTAGACCCGATGGTCGATGTGCCCGGTCCGCGGCGCGCCCTGCGGCGGCACCGTGAAGCTCCAGGCGACGTCGATCTCCACGCTCCCGCCAGGCGGCAGCGGCCTCGGCAGGCGAAGCCGCATCAGCGTCCCGTCCACCCGGTACGAGGGGGCTCCCGACAGCGGCGCGCCCGCCATCTCGACCGCTTCGTGGCCGCCCACGGCGACGCGCTCGATCGTCATCCCGTCCGTGGTCGGGACGTTCCGGTTGCGCTCCGCACCCTCCCGGAAGAGGTTCTGGTAGAGGTGGAAGACGAGGACCGGGAGCGTGTCCGGCGAGTTGTTGCGGTAGGTGATCGTCTCCTGCCCCTGGAGCCGCGCCGTGCGCGGGTCCAGCTCCGCGTCGATCCGGTACGATACCTCCTGCTGCCAGTAACGCGGACCGGGACGACCCGTCATCGTTCGCGTCCCCGCCTCGACCGCCGCCGCGAACGATTCCGGCACCGGTACGGGCTCGACCGCGGACCGGACCTGCGTCGTCTCCGGCGGCTGCACAGCGGCTTCCGGCGTCGGGGCCGGCTCGGGCGGCGGGACGCTGCCGCCGCACGCCGCCACGACCAGGAGCAACGCCCCGACGCAGCACGCCCACGCCCGCCCGACCCATCCTCGGCCGCCCCCCTGTCTCCACATGCGCGCCTCCTCGCTGACCTATCCGCCATTCATCCACGGCCGCGGTCCGCTTGCCGCGGCGACCGCCCGGAAAGTTCGGGTTTCCGGCGCCCGCGGCAAGACGCGTGCGAAAGCGCGCCGGCCGCTCAGCCGCCTCCCGCCGCAACGCCGGTCGGCGACGCGACCCGGAAGGAGCAGCTCGGTCGGTCGCCGTGATGGCAGCATTCGTCCGTCGGTAGCCCCGTCAGCTCCTCGATCAGCGCCTGCGCCAGCGTGCACACCGACGGGTGGTCGCGCACCACGCCGGACAACGGGCAACCGTGGCCCCGCAGGAGCCAGCCATCGTCGCCGCGCTCCACCTCCACATCCCCGCCGATCGCCCGCAGCACCTCCGCCGCCGCCGCGACCCGCGCCTCGGGATCCGCCGCATCGCCCCGATGCCGCGCCGCCAGCCGGGACGCCACCTCGCGCAGCAGATCGAGCGCCTTCGCCCGGCCTTCGCGCTCCTCCAGGACCTCGATCAATTGCCCTAGCACCAGAGCGTACGCCTTCGGGAACAGCTCCTCCGCCGCCTCCGTGAGCCGGTAGAGCTGCGCCGGCTTGCCGCCGGTCGCGCGGAGCACACCGCCTTCCTCCACCATCCCGTCCCGCTGCAGCGACGCCACGTGCGTCCGCACCGCGTTGTCCGAGATCCCGAGCTCCGTGGCCAGCCCGCTGATCGTGGTCTCGCTCCGTCGCAGCATCGACAGGATCCGCCCTCGCGTTCCGCCGACCAGTACATCGAACCAATCCATGCACGCCTCCCGGTGTCGTCGGAGACGAAAATAGCGTCACCGCCAGCATTTGTCCATTAATTCAATAAAACTATTGACAAAGTAGGAAAGGGGCCGCACATTGGGCGACGCTCGGGACGGACGGGGGCCGAGCGCCCCGACAACGACGGCGGCCGACGGCCGGACCGGGCGCAAGCACAAACCCATCTCCACGGAGGCAACCATGACGACCCGACTCCTTCGCGCCTGCACCGCGCTCTCGCTCCTCGCGCTCATCGTTCCCGCCACGCGCGCGGAGGGCCAGACCCGGACCGCGGCGGCGGGCCCGTCGCTGAACGACCCGCAGATCGCGCACGTGGCGGTGACGGCCAACACGATCGACGTCGAGCTGGCGCAGGTGGCGCTTTCGCGCGCGTCGTCGGCCGAGGTCCGTGCGTTCGCCCGCACGATGGTCACGGACCACACCGCGGTGAACGAGCAGGCGGCGGCGCTGGCGCAGCGGTTGGGCGTGACGCCGCAGGACAACGACGTGAGCCGGTCGCTCAAGGACGACGCCGCGCAGGCGCGCCGGAACCTGGAGGGGCTGCGGGGCGCCGCGTTCGACCGGGCGTACATGGACCGTGAGGTCGCGTACCACCAGGCGGTGTTGGACGCGCTGGACAAGGTGCTGATCCCGGGCGCGTCGAACGGTGAGCTGCGGGCGCTGCTGGAGCAGGTGCGTCCGGCGGTGGCGGCGCACCTGGATCATGCGAAGCAGCTCCGGGCCAAGCTGGGAGAGGGCCGGTGAGCGGGATCGGCTGGCGCTGGCTGGCCATCGCCTTGGCGGCGCTCGTGTCGGCGGCGTTGCTGTGGGGCCTGGGCGCGGCGCCCGAAGGGGCGCCGCGCCGCCACGTCGTCGAGATCAGCGGCTTCGCGTTCGCGCCCAGGACGCTCGAGGTCGGGGTCGGCGACACGGTGGTCTGGTTGAACCGCGACTTCGTTCCGCACACCGCGACGGCGACGGACGGCGCCTGGGACTCGGGCGAGATCGCAGGGAACGCGTCGCGGAGCTACGTCGCTCGGGAGCGCGGCCGCTACGAGTACGTTTGCGAGCTGCACCCGTCGATGACCGGGACCCTGGTGGTCGAGTGACGGCGCGGGAAGGAGGAGTCGTGAGATCGATCCCTGCGCCGATGCAGTCGGCCGCTGCGGCGCAGTCGCCGGCGACGCTGCCGGAGCCCGCGTCCGCCCGCACCCCGAGCGCGGCGGACGCGGAGCTCCAGCGACTGGTCCGGCGGATGCTCGAGCTGCTGGGCGAGGACCCCGACAGACCCGGCCTCGCGGCAACGCCGCGCCGCGTCGCGAACGCGCTGCGCTGGCTCACCCGTGGGTACGGCCGCGACGCTCTCGACGCGGTCGCCGGCGCGATCTTCGAGGAGCGCCACGACTCGATGGTGCTGGTCAGGGGGATCGAGTTGTACTCCCTTTGCGAGCACCACATGCTCCCGTTCTTCGGCCAGGCGCACGTCGCATACATCCCCGACGGCCGCATCGTCGGGCTGTCGAAGATCGCGCGGGTGGTCGACGTCTTCGCACGCCGGCTCCAGGTGCAGGAGCGGCTGACGGACCAGGTCGCCGACGCGCTGATGCGCGTGCTGCGCCCCCGCGGCGTGGCCGTCGTGGTCGAGGCGCGCCACCTGTGCATGATGATGCGGGGCGTCGAGAAGCAGAACTCGAAGACGATCACGAGCGCCGTGCGCGGCGTGTTCGCGACGGAGCCCGCGGTGCGGGAGGAATTCCTTCGGCACGCGCTGCACGGCGCGTGATCCCGCCACGATCGGCTTGACAACGGCCGCCGCGGGTTCGACTCTTACCGAACCGACGACAACGTGATCCTCCACGAGGCGGCGCGAGCCGCCTCCTCGAACCGCCTCTCGCCATGCCTACGAAACGACGGGACCCCGCTCGCACGATCCGTCTTCGTCCGGCGCCGAAGGGCCGGATGGTCGACCCCGCCGCACTGGCGGAAGTTCGCGCGCTCCTGGGCGACTCGCCCCGTCGCCGCGACCTGCTGATCGAGCACCTGCACCGGATCCAGGACGCGTACGGCCGCCTCTCGGACCGGCACCTGGTCGCGCTCGCGGCGGAGCTGCGGCTGTCGCCGGCCGAGGTCTACGAGGTCGCCACCTTCTACCACCACTTCGACGTCGTGAAGGACGGAGAGGCAGGGCCGCCGGCGGTGACGGTGCGGGTCTGCGACTCGATCGCGTGCGATATGGCCGGCTCCGCGGCGCTCCTGGAGCAGCTCCGGTCGCGCCTCGGCGACAAGGTGCGAGTCATCCCCGCGCCGTGCGTCGGCCGCTGCGACCACGCGCCGGTCGCGGTCGCCGGCCGCAACCCGATCCACGGCGCGACGGTCGAGGCGGTCGAGGAGGCGCTCCTCTCCGAGCAACTCGAACCCGAACTCCCGGACGCGATCGACTACGCCGCGTACCGCGCACAGGGCGGATACGCGCTCCTCGCCTCACTGCACCGGGGCGAGCGCTCGGTCGACGACATCATGGCCGCGGTCGACGCGGCGGGGCTGCGGGGGCTGGGCGGCGCCGGCTTCCCGTCGGCCCGGAAGTGGCGGTTCGTGAGGTCGTCGCCGGGGCCGCGCGTCGTCGCCATGAACGCCGACGAGGGCGAGCCCGGGACGTTCAAGGACCGCTTCATCTTCGAGACAGACCCGCACCGCGCGATCGAGGGACTGCTCATCGCGGCGTGGGCCGTCGAGGCGGAGGACGTCTACATCTACCTGCGCGACGAGTACGCGGCGATCCGCGCGCTCCTCGAGCGCGAGCTGGCGGCGCTCCAGGCCGACCCGCCGTGTCCGCTGCCGCGGCTGCACCTCAGGCGCGGGGCGGGCGCCTATATCTGCGGCGAGGAGACGGCGCTGATCGAGTCGCTGGAGGGGAAGCGCGGCCAGCCCAGGCTGCGCCCGCCCTACCCCGCGCAGAACGGCGTCTTCGGCCGGCCCACGCTGGTCCACAACGTCGAGACCGCCTACTGGCTGCGGTCGATCCTGGAGCACGGCGCCGACTGGTTCGCCTCCCACGGCCGGCGCGGCCGCAAGGGCCTGCGCTACTTCTCCGTGAGCGGCCGCGTGGCGAAGCCCGGCGTTTATCTCGCGCCCGCGGGCGTCACCGTCCGTGAGCTGATCGACGAGTTCGCCGGCGGGATGCTCCCGGGGCACGAGTTCTACGCCTACCTCCCCGGCGGCGCGTCGGGCGGGATCCTCCCGGCCAGTCTGGGCGACCTCCCCCTCGACTTCGACACGCTCGCCGAGTATGGCTGCTTCATCGGCTCCGCCGCAGTCGTCGTCCTTTCGCACCGCGACCGCGCGCGCGATGCGGCGCTCAACATCATGCGATTCTTCGCCCACGAGTCGTGCGGCAAGTGCACGCCGTGCCGGGTCGGGACGGCCAAGTCGGTCGAGCTGATGTCCGCCGAGCGCTGGGATGCGGAGCTCCTCGACGAGCTCGGGCGGGCCATGGCCGACGCGTCCATCTGCGGCCTCGGCCAGGCGGCGCCGAACCCCGTGCGCTGCGTCATGAAGTACTTCCCCCACGAGCTGCAGTCCGGAGCGGATACGGAGGTGCAGGCATGATCGCGGATCCGCGCAGGAACACGACAGGCAACGGCGTGAGCGCCGCCACGACGAGTGAGCCCGGTGTGACGTTCACGCTCGACGGCGTCAAGATCGAGGCGCGCCCCGGTGAGACGATCCTCCAGGCCGCGCGTCGCCACGGCATCCGCATCCCGCACCTCTGCTACGCGGACGGGCTGCCGACGGACGGGAACTGCAGGGCCTGCGTCGTCGAGATCGAGGGCGAGCGCGTGCTCGCGCCCTCCTGCTGCCGCACGCCGACCGAGGGGATGGTCGTGCACTCCGCGAACGAGCGGGCGCGGCACTCGCAGCGCATGGTCCTCGAGCTGCTGCTTGCCGACGCGCCCGAGGAGCAGCACCGCCCGGACTCGGAGCTGGTCCAGTGGGCCCGCGAATGGGGCGTCGAGCAGCCGCGCTTCGCCTCCCGCTCCCAGCCCGAGCCGGACTTCTCGCACCCGGCGATCGCGGTCCGGCTGGACGCCTGCATCCAATGCACGCGCTGCGTGCGCGCCTGCCGCGACGTCCAGGGGAACGACGTCATCGGCTACGCCGGCCGCGGCGCGCACGCGCGCATCGTCTTCGACCTCGAGGACCCGATGGGCGCGAGCTCGTGCGTCGCATGCGGCGAGTGCGTGCAGGCGTGCCCGACCGGCGCGCTCATGCCCGCAGGGCTCCCGTCGGACGTCCCGGTCTCGCTGCCGCACCAGGTCGCGGCGGAGCTGTTCGAGGAGGCCGGGGAGCCCGTACGGCGCCTCACGCCCGTCCCGACCCTGTGCCCTTACTGCGGCGTCGGGTGCCAGCTGACCTACCACGTCGACGGCGACCGCATCGCCTTCGCTACCGGGCGCGACGGCCCGTCGAACAAGGGGCGGCTGTGCGTCAAGGGGCGCTTCGGCTTCGACTACGCCCGCAACCCGCAGCGGCTCACCGTCCCGCTGATCCGCCGCGAGGACGCGCCCAAGACGCCGGACGGGCTCGTCGACCCGGAGAACCCGTGGGACGTGTTCCGCGAGGCGACGTGGGAGGAGGCGCTGGACCGCGCCGCCGAGGGGCTGCGTCGCATCCGCGACCAGTTCGGCCCCGGCGCGCTCGCCGGCTTCGGCTCGGCCAAGGGGAGCAACGAAGAGGCGTACCTCTTCCAGAAGCTCGTGCGCGCCGGCTTCGGCACGAACAACGTCGACCACTGCACGCGCCTTTGCCACGCCTCGTCCGTGGCGGCGCTCCTCGAGGGGATCGGCTCCGGCGCGGTCTCGAACCCGGTAGCCGACGTGCAGTATGCCGACGTCTTCATCATCATCGGCGCGAACCCGACGGTGAACCACCCCGTCGCGGCGACGTTCATGAAGAACGCGATCGAGCGCGGCGCGAAGCTGATCCTAATGGATCCGCGGCGCACCGAGCTCTCGCGCCTCGCCACGTACATGCTCCAGTTCAAGCCGGGCACGGACGTGGCGCTCCTCAACGCGATGCTGCACACGATCGTCTTCGAGGGGCTCACCGACCAGCGCTTCATCGCGGAGCGGACCGAAGGGTTCGAGGAGATGAAGCGCCGCCTCGTCGCCTACTCGCCCGAGGCGATGGAGCCGATCTGCGGTATTCCGGCGCAGACGATCCGCGAGGCCGCTCGCCTCTACGCGACCTCGAAGGCCTCCATGATCTTCTGGGGGATGGGCGTCTCCCAGCACACGCACGGGACCGACAACGCGCGCTGCCTGATCGCGCTCGCCCTCCTGACCGGCCAGATCGGTCGCCGCGGCACCGGGCTCCACCCGCTCCGCGGCCAGAACAACGTGCAGGGCGCGTCCGACGTTGGGCTGATCCCGATGATGTACCCCGATTACAAGTCGGTCGAGAACGAGGATGCCCGGCGCTTCTTCGAGGAACTCTGGGGCACGCGCCTCGATCCGAAGCGGGGACTCACCGTCGTCGAGATCATGGACGCGGCGATCGAGGGGCGCATCCGCGGGATGTACATCATGGGCGAGAACCCTGCGATGTCGGACCCGGATGTGAACCATGTGCGCGAGGCGCTCTCCCGCCTCGAGCACCTGGTCGTGCAGGAGATCTTCCTGACCGAGACCGCGTCCTTCGCGGACGTGATCCTCCCCGCGACCGCCTTCCCGGAGAAGACGGGGACGTTCACGAACACCGACCGCCGCGTCCAGCTCGGGCGCCAGGCGCTCCAGCCGCCGGGGCAGGCGCGGCAGGATTGGTGGATCATCCAGGAGATCGCGCGCCGCATCGGCCTCGACTGGAATTACGGCGGCCCGGCCGACGTCTTCGAGGAGATCCGCAAGGCGACGCCGTCGTACGCGGGGATCACGTGGGATCGCCTCGAGCGCGAGCACGGCGTGACGTACCCGTGTCGGCAGGAAGGCGACCCCGGGCAGGAAGTCCTCTTCACCGAGCGCTTCCCGACGCCGAGCGGCCGCGGCAAGCTGGTCCCCGCCGACTACACGCCATCGAACGAGCCGCCGGACGAGGAGTACCCGTGGGTCCTCATCACCGGCCGCATCCTGGAGCACTGGCACACCGGCGCCATGACCCGGCGCGCCACGGTTCTCGACACGCTCGAGCCCGCGCCAACGGCGAGCATGCACCCGGACGAGATCGAGCGGATCGGGCTCGCCCCCGGCGACGTCGTCACCGTGGAGTCCCGGCGCGGCCGGATCCCGCTCTACCTCCGCAGCGACCCCGGCGTCCCGCACGGCGCGGTCTTCATCCCCTTCTGCTACGCGGAGGCGCCCGCCAACACGCTCACGAACCCGGCGCTGGACCCGTTCGGGAAGATCCCGGAGTTCAAGTACTGCGCGGTGCGCATCACGCCCGGCGGCGGGCCGGTCGAGCCGGTCCCGTGGGGCGCCGGGCGCCTCGAGGAGGCCGAAGTCGCAGGGGATTGACGCCGCGGCTTCGCCCGTGGGCGGTCGTCTCCGGCGCCGCCGTGGAAAGTCCGGGGCGTTGCGCTGTATAATACTGCCGGTGGATCTCCGCCCCACGGGCTCGCACCGGCCGGCGCAACGCCGCCCTTCCCGGCGGCGCCCCGCGCCCCCGGCCGGCCGCGCGAGGGGGCCGCAACCGCAGGAGACGTACTTGAGTGCAACGAATGTGAAGTCCGCGGCGGCGGACGAGCGGAGCGACGCGCAGGCGGACGCGGCGCGCGAGACCGCACGCACGGCCGCGAGCGGGCGTGATCGTTTCCGGGCATACTTCGATCTGACGAAGCCGGGGATTACCCGGATGTCCGTCCTCACGGCGCTCGCCGGGTACTACATGGCGCTCACGGGCCCCGTCGACTGGGTCGTGCTGGTGCACCTCGTGGTGGGGACGACGCTGGCGGCGAGCGGGACGAACGCGCTGAACCAGGTGGCCGAGCACGAGATCGACGGACGCATGCTGCGGACCCGCACGCGGCCGCTCCCGTCCGGGCGGCTCGGGCTGCGCGAGGCCGCCGCTTTCAGCTGGGGCACCGCGATCGTCGGACTCCTCTACCTCGCCCTCTTCGTGGATCCCTTGACTTCGCTCGTCGTGGCGGGGAGCACCGCCAGCTACGTGTTCCTCTACACGCCGCTCAAGCGCCGGTCGTCGCTCGCGACGATCGTTGGCGCGCTCCCCGGGGCACTGCCGATCCTGGCCGGCTGGACCGCCGCGGGCAATGGCGTAAATGCCGTCGGCTGGTCGCTCTTCTGGATCCTGTTCCTCTGGCAGCTGCCGCACTTCCTCGCGCTGGCCTGGATCTTCCGCGACGATTACAAGCGCGGCGGTCTCGCGATGCTGAGCGTGTTCGATCCCGGCGGCGAGCAGACCAGTCGACAGGCGCTGCTCTACAGCCTCACGCTGCTCCCCGTGAGCCTCCTGCCGACGCTGCTCGGCCTGACCGGGGCCGTTTACTTCTTCGGCGCGCTCGTCCTCGGGATCGCTTTCGCCGCGCTCGGTGTGGCGATGGTCGTCGAGCGGACGAACGCGCGCGCGCGGCGTCTGTTCCTCGGCTCGAACCTCTATCTGCTGCTCCTCATGATCCTGATGGTGGTGGACAAGGTCCCCGCCTGATCCCCGATATGCCGGCCCGGGCCTGCCGGGCCGGGTTCTCCAGGAAAGTTTCGTCGCAGCGGACCGGCCCGGCGTGGCCGGTCCGAGCGGTCGCGTAGAATCGGACCGAGCCTTGCGGTCGAAGCTCGCGTTCCGGGATTCACCCAATGCGGCGCACCGCACCGGACCGACGGGTCCGGCGGTCGCTCCACCCTCCTCGCACCCTGGAGGCAACGTGGCAAAGCGAAACTCCATCCTGGCTCGCGGCCTCGTGGCCGGCGTCATCGGCGCGACGATCCTTGCCGCCTGGTTCCTCGTGATCGATCTCGTCCAGGGACGGCCGCTCTATACGCCGTCGTTCGTGGCGAGCGCGCTGATCGGCCGCGAGGCCGTCGCGATCGAGTTGGGGACCATCGTCGCCTACACGGTCCTGCACTACCTGGTCTTCCTCGCGGTGGGCCTCGCCGTCGCCTGGGCGGTCGGGAAGCTGGACACCACGCCGAACTTCCTGCTCGGCGTCGTGCTCGGCTTCCTTCTCTTCGACATCGTCTTCTACGGCAGCGTCGCTGTCACGGGCGTGAACGTGGTCGCCTCGCTCGGGTGGCCCGTCGTCCTCGTCGGCAACCTCCTCGCGGGGATCGCCCTGATGGCTTACCTGAACTTCACGCAGACGGCGCCGCGCACCTCGTGGCTCGAGGCGCTGGCTCACCACCGGGTCGTTCGGGAAGGCGTCGTCGCCGGGCTCCTCGGCGCGGCCGTCGTCGCGTTGTGGTTCCTGATCTTCGACGCGCTCGCGGGACGGGTCTTCTTCACGCCCGCCGCGCTCGGCTCAGCGCTCCTGTTCGGCGCCCGGGGCGCAGCAGAGGTGCAGATCACGACGGTCACGGTCCTGATCTACACGCTCATCCACATCGCGGCCTTCATCGTCCTCGGCCTCGTCGCCGCGACTCTGGTGCTCGCGGCGGAATCGCAGCCGCCGATCCTGCTCGGGATGATCCTCATCTTCGCCGCGTCCGAGGCCCTTTTCCTTGGGGTCGTCGCGGTCTTCGCGAGCTGGGTCCTCGACACCCTCGGTTGGGTGAACATCGTCGTCGCCAACCTGCTCTCCGCGATCGCGATCGGCGCCTACCTGTGGGGCGAGCACCCGACGCTGCGCAGGGAGGTGCGGAGTCTCACGGGGCCTTCGCTGGAACGGCCGGCCTGAGGCTGGCGAATCGCGCCTCTTGCGTGCCGAAAAACAGGCGGGCGCCGCACTTCGCGCGGCGCCCGCCCACAAACGGGATCCATTCCAAAAAAGAACGGCCCGGCGGCACCAGCCGCCG
>Ga0207864_1000263_pt1 | contig 80310 bp, 84 predicted proteins | sample HigsolmetaAR202D_FD_184834 | JGI IMG/M metagenome (GOLD analysis project Ga0207864, IMG submission 184834) | Ionic liquid and high solid enriched microbial communities from the Joint BioEnergy Institute, USA - AR20-2-D (SPAdes) (version 2) ...
CGCCCCCGACCACCCCGACCACCCCGACCACCCTCGGCCGCCGCCCGAGCCCCGAGCCCCGAGCCCCGAGCCCCGAGCCCTGAGCCCTGAGCCCTGAGCCCCGAGCCCCGAGCCCCAACACCTACACCCTACCCCTTCCCCGCGCCCAACGCCAGCACCAGATTCCATATCGTCCCGACACAACGAAACCTGACGAACCCAAGACATCCATGCTCCGCGCAGCCGCGCTGCTGATACTATCCAACGTCTTCATGACCTTCGCCTGGTACGGGCACCTGCGTCACACCAACCGCGCGCTCTGGCTCGTGGTGCTCGTGAGCTGGGGGATCGCGTTCTTCGAGTACTGCTTGCAGGTCCCCGCGAACCGGATCGGTTACAACGCGGGGATGACGGGCGCGGAGCTCAAGACGCTCCAGGAGGTGATCACACTCACCGTCTTCGTCGGCTTCGCCGCCTGGTACCTCAAGGAGCCGATCCGGTGGAACACCGTGATCGGCTTCGTTCTCATCGCCATCGGCGCGACCTTCATCTTCGCGCCGTGGGCGAAGCGGGACCGGGTCGAGGAGCCGCCGGTGGTAGTCCGGGAGGCGGGGGAGGTCGGATAGAAAACCGAACCCCGGGATCCGCCGCCGGACCCCGGGGACATGGGCGCTGCTGGATTCGAACCAGCGACCTCCTGCTTGTAAGGCAGGCGCTCTGGACCAACTGAGCTAAGCGCCCGTAGCATCGAATCGTAACCCAATGAGGCGTCGCTGTCTACCCCTTGACAAGCGCGGCGAAGCTGGCCCGCGACGTGCACCTCCGCACCCCGACTAGCCCCCATCGGACGCGACGCCACGGACCAGAATGCCGACGCCCGCGCGGCGCACCCAGGACCGACCCCGCAACCACGCCGATCCGTGGTTCCTCCTCTCGCCGGAGGAAGCGCTCCAGCGCCTCGACGTCGACACAGAGCGCGGGCTCTCGAGGGAGGAGGCGCGGCGTCGCCTCGAGCGGTACGGCCCGAACGAGCTGCCGCGCGAGGCGGGCCCGACGGCCTGGCGGATCCTCTGGAGCCAGTTCGCGTCGCCGCTGATCGTGGTCCTGATCGTGGCGGCGCTGATCTCGGCGGCGACGTGGTTCTTCGAGGCGCCGCGCGTGTCCCTCCCCTACGAGGCGCTCGCCATCCTCGCGATCGTCGTTCTGAACGCGGTCCTCGGGTTCGTGCAGGAGTACCGGGCGGAGCGTGCGGTCGAGGCGCTGGAGGAGCTTTCGGCTCCGATCGCGCGGGTCCGGCGCGACGGCGAGGAGCGCGAGGCCCCGGCCGCCGAGCTGGTGCCCGGCGACGTCCTGCTCCTCGCCGCGGGCGACCGCGTCCCAGCCGACGCCCGGCTCGTCGAGGTCCACACGCTCAAGGTCGACGAGGCGCCGCTCACGGGGGAGTCGGTCGCGGTGAGCAAGCGCGTCGAGGCGCTGGACGACCCCGCCACGGAGCTCGGCGACCGCAAGAACATGGTCTACATGGGCACCGCGGCCACCTACGGCCGCGCCGTCGGCGTCGTGGTCGGGACCGGGTCGGACACCGAGATGGGGCGGATCGCGACGCTGCTCCAGCGCGCCGACGACAAGACGACGCCGCTCCAGCGGCAGCTCGCCCGCGTCGGCCGGCAGCTCGGCGCGCTCGCGCTCGGCGTCTCGATAGTCGTCGTCACCGTCGGGCTGCTCCGTGCGGGAAGCTTCCGCCTGGAGCTGGTGCTGCAGCTCTTCCTCTTCGGCGTCGCGCTCGCGGTCGCGGCCGTCCCCGAAGGGCTCCCCGCGGTCGTCACCGCGTCGCTCGCCCTCGGCGTCCGGCGCCTCGCCCAGCGGAACGCGATCGTGCGACGCCTCCCCGCCGTCGAGACGCTCGGCAGCGCCGACGTCATCTGCACCGACAAGACCGGCACGGTCACGCGCGGCGAGATGACCGTGCGTCGCATCCTCCTTGGCGCCGACCGCTTGATCGAGGTGACGGGCGCCGGGTACGCGCCGGAGGGAGAGTTCCGCGAGGTCGCCGCGCCGACCGGATCAGGCCTCCCGTCCACCGTAAGCGACCCGGCGGCAACGGCGCCAACGGGCGCCGCAACCGACGCCCGGCCAATCGACCCCGCCCGCGACCCCGCCCTCCTGCGCCTGCTCCGCCTCGCCGTGCTGAACAACGACGCGCGACTCGTCGTCGACGAGGGCGGCGACGCTCCCCACCTCCGCATCGACGGCGACACGACGGAGGGCGCGCTCGTCGTCGCCGCGCGGAAGGCGGGAATCGACGCGGACCGCCTGCGCGAGGAGTTCCCGCGCGAGGACGAGATCCCGTTCAGCGGCGAGCGCAAGCGCATGACCACGATCCACACGCTGGACGGCGTCCGTACCGCAGTCGTGAAGGGCGCGCCGGAGGTGATCCTCGAGCTGTGCACCCTCGACGCCGCCACCCGCGCCGCGATCCTTGCCCGCAACGAACGCTTCGCCGCCGACGCGCTCCGCACCCTCGCCGTCGCCTCCCGAGCGCTCCCGGACGACGCGGCCCCCGACGACCCGGACGCCGTCGAGCGCGACCTCGTCTTCGAAGGCCTCTTCGGCATGCTCGACCCGCCGCGCCCCGAGGCGGCGCCGGCGGTCGCGGAGGCGCGGCGTGCCGGGATCCGGACCGTGCTCCTCACCGGCGACCACGTCCTCACCGCCCGCGCGATCGCGCGACAGGTCGGCGTCGCCGAGGACGACGACGCGCCGGTCCTCGCCGGGCGCGACGTGGCCGCCATGAACGACGACGAGCTCGCGCGGCGCGTCGAGGAGGTCAGCGTATACGGCCGCATGGGGCCGGAGGAGAAGATCCGGATCCTGCGCGCGCTGAAGCGCCGCCGTCGCACCGTCGCCATGACGGGCGACGGCGTGAACGACGCGCCGGCGGTCAAGGATGCGGACATCGGCGTGGCGATGGGCGTGGCGGGGACGGACGTGACTCGGGAAGCGAGCGACGTCGTCCTCACGGACGACAACTTCGCCACGATCGTGGCCGCGATCGCCGAGGGGCGTCGCATCTTCGACAACATTCGCGCCTTCACGCGCTATCTGCTCTCGGCGAACGCGGGCGAAGTGCTCACGGTGTTCGCGGCGGTCATGCTCGCGGCGCCGCTGGGACTCGCGCCGGAGGGCGCGCTCTTCCTGCCGCTCCTCCCTGCGCAGATCCTGTGGATCAACCTGGTCACGGACGGGCCACCGGCGCTCTCGCTCGGGATGAGCCCCGCGCGGCCGGAGCAGATGCGTCGCCCGCCGCGCCCGCCAGGCGAGCCGGTGATCCACCGCCCGATGTGGTTCCTGATCGCGACCGTCGGCGTCGTGATCATGCTCGGCACGCTCTTCGTCCTGGACGCCTACCTCCCCGGCGGGCTCGTGCACTTCATGGGCACGGGCACGGGCGACGCGGACGCGTACAGCTACGCGCGCACGGCGGCCTTCACGACGCTCCTCATGTTCGAGATCTTCGACGTCTTCAACTGCCTGAGCCAGACGGAGAGCGTGTTCCGGAGCCACGTACACCGCCACCCATGGCTCCTGGGCGCCGTCGCGTTGAGCATGCTGCTTCACGTCGCCGTGGTGTACTGGCCGCCGCTCCAATCCGCGTTCGGCACGGTCCCGCTCGCGACGCGCGACTGGCTCTTCGCGGCGGGCGTCGCGGCGACCGTCGTCGTCGCGGTCGAATTGCTCAAGCTGACGCCGCTGGTGCGATCGCCCGCACGGGGCTGAGGTCGCTCACCACCCCAAATCCGGCCGCACCGTGTGGAGCAGCGCAGGCGCCTCGCCGAGCGTGAAGAGGTAGGCGGCCATGTCGAGCGCCTCGTCGGCGGTCACGCCGAGGTTCGGCATCGCGGTCCCCGGCTCGATCCCCTGCGGGTTCACGATCCAGGCGACCAGATCCTGCGGCGTGTTCAGCACCGCGCCGGCGATGAAGTGCCGCTCGCCGAACCGCGTGAGCGGCGGCCCGACCTGCCCGCGCGCGTTCACGACGCCCGGGATCACATGGCACGCGCCGCAGCCGTACTGCGCCATCAGCCGGCGGCCGCGCTCCGGGTCGCCGCGCGTCAGGAGCAGGCGCAGCCCGCGGTCGTCCTCCTCGATCCACTCCACGCCGGGCGGGAGCGGCGCGCCCGTGTCGATCGCGCGGACCATCGCCTCGTACTCGCTCCGCGAGAGCCGCACCTGCCGCCGCAGATAGGCGACGACGGCCCAGATCTCGTCGTCGGTGAGCGCGATCGAGAACGACGGCATCCCGGTGAGCTTCAGCCCGTTTCGCGTGATCCAGAACAGCTCGGCGTCGGACCACTCCGAGACCTCGATGGAGAGCCGCGGCGCGGCGGGATTCAGCCCTCTGCCGATCACCTCGCGGTCGGTCCCGGGGGAGCCGTGGCAGACGGCGCAGAGCTGGCGGTAGCGGACGAGCCCCGCGCGGACGAGGTCGGCGTCGGCGAGCGGCGGCGCCTCGATCCCCGAAGCATGCCGCCGCACCGAACTCTGCTGGACCGTGGTCAGGAGTCGTGTGACGAAGTCGTAGTGCGACTCGTTCGCCGCGATGTCGTAAATCCCGGAGTAGACCACGGTCGCCGCCCCCATCACCGTCAGCACGGCGACCGTCACCACGGCCCAGAACACGCATTTGAGGGCAAGCTTCACGACGACATCCAGCGAGCCGGGACCGGAACGCGAGCCGCAGACGAGGCGCGGCCGACGGTGCACGGCGCGTGCCAGGCGGGCCCGGGTCTTGCACACGGCGCCCGCGCTCGTGCGCGCGCGCCGGCGGTGCTCGAACGTATCGCGCGATCCTGCCGGCGCGACCCACGAGCCGCACACGGTCGCACCCCATCGCACCCCGACGGCCGATGGACGGATCTCCCTGGCCCCAATCCGCGCTCGCCCCCGATGGGCCCGCCGCACGGGCGATCCTCGAGATCGGCTGGATCCTGACCGGACTCTCGGTCTTCGTCGTCCTCCTCGTGGCGGCCGCGCTGCTGATCGCGGTCTTCCGACGCCGCGACTACGAGGCGACGGCCGCGCCGCTCCCGGTCTCGCCCGACCTGGTGCGGAAGATTCGGGGCGAGCGCGAGAGCCTCGATCCGACGCCGGGGGAGTCGCTTCCGCTCGAGGCGCAGGCGGGCGCCGGGCTCGGACTACGCCGCGACGTCCGCTGCGAGACGCTCCCCGACGACCGGCGCAGCGTCCGCTGGATCCTCGCCGGCGGCGTCGCCTTCCCCGTCGTCGTCCTCGTGCCGCTCTTCGTGCTCACCATGCGCTCGCTCGCGGCCGTCTACGCCCGTGACGTCGAGCCCGACCACACGATCGAGGTCGTCGGGCGGCAGTTCTGGTGGGAGGTGCACTACCTGGATGGGGCCGGGAACCGCGCGTTCGAGACGGCGAACGAGATCCACGTCCCGGTCGGCAGAACGGTGCTCGTTCGGCTGCTCTCCGCCGACGTGATCCACTCCTTCTGGGTCCCCCGGCTGGCCGGGAAGCTGGACATGATCCCCGGGAAAGTGAACCAGTTCCGCATCCGCGCGGACGCGCCGGGGGAATATCGCGGCCAGTGCGCGGAGTACTGCGGCCTGCAGCACGCGAAGATGGCGTTCCTCGTAGTCGCGCAGCCGGAGGAGGAGTTCAGGGCGTGGGCGGCGCGGCAGGCGCTCCCCGCCGCGCAGCCCGCGGACTCGCTGGCCGCCCGCGGACGCGACGTCTTCCTCTCGAGCGGCTGCGCCGCCTGCCACGCGATCCGCGGCACCCCGGCCGCGGCGGACCTCGGCCCCGATCTCACGCACCTGGCCAGCCGGCGCACCCTCGCCGCGCTCGCCATGCCGAACAACCGCGGCCACCTCGCCGGCTGGATCGCGGACCCGCAGGCGATCAAGCCGGGGAACCTCATGCCCGCCGTCCCGCTCCCCGCCGCCGACCTCCAGGCGCTCCTCCACTACCTCGAGGGGCTGCGGTAGGACTATGGAGACCGGAACCGTCCCCCGGGTCGATACGCACCCCTACTTCGAGGTCGACGAGGCGCGCTCAAGAGAGTTCGAGCGCGTCTGGGGCGCCGCCCGCGGCATCCTCGGCTACCTCCGCGAGATCAACAACATCCCCATCGCGACGCGCTACATCTTCGCCAGCTTCGCCTTCTTCCTGGTGGGCGGCTCCTTCGCGCTCCTCATGCGCACCCAGCTCGCCGTCCCCCAGAGCGATTTCCTCGATCCGCGCACCTACAACCAACTCTTCACCATGCACGGGACGACGATGATGTTCCTCTTCGTCATCCCGTTCATCGAGGCGGTCGCGAACTACTTCCTCCCCCTCATGCTTGGCACGCGCGACCTCCCCTTCCCCCGCATGACGACGCTCGCGCTCTGGACCTACATCTGGGGCGGGCTCTTCATCTTCACGAGCTTCCTCTTCGGCGAGGCGCCGGAGGCGGGCTGGTTCGCGTACGTCCCGCTGAGCAACCGCGAGTTCAGCCCCGGTCTCGGGATGGACTTCTGGGACATCGGCCTGAGCGTCGCCGAGATCGCCGCCATGGGCGCCGGCGCGGAACTGCTCATCGCCGTGCTCCGCATGCGTGCGCCGGGGCAGGCGCTCCATCGCCTGCCGATCTTCGCGTGGGCGATGATCGTCTTCGCCTTCATGATCATCTTCGCCTTCACCCCGCTGATCGTGGGGACGCTCATGCTCGAGCTGGACCGGAAGGCGCTGACCAGCTTCTTCGTCCCCGAGAACGGCGGCGACCCGCTCCTCTGGCAGCACCTCTTCTGGTTCTTCGGGCACCCCGAGGTCTACATCATGTTCATCCCCGCACTCGGGATGGTCTCTCAGATCGTGCCCGTCTTCACGCGGCGCCCGCTGGTCGGCTATCCGCTGGTCGTGATGGCGATGATCGCGATCGGCTTCGTCAGCTTCGGGCTCTGGGTCCACCACATGTTCGCGACGGGGCTGAGCCCGACGGCGCTCGGCTTCTTCGCGGCGGCGAGCCTGCTGATCGCGATCCCCAGCGGCGTCCAGATCTTCGCCTGGATCGCGACGATCTGGACCGGCCGGCCCGTCTGGCGGACGCCGCTCCTCTTCGTCGTCGGGTTCATCCTGATCTTCGTGATGGGCGGGGTGACCGGGACGATGGTGGGCTCGGTGCCCTTCGACCTGCAGGTGCACGACTCGTTCTTCGTCGTCGCGCACTTCCACTACGTGCTGATCGGCGGCGTGGTCTTCCCGTTCTACGCCATGCTCTACTACTGGATGCCGAAGGTGACGGGAAGGCTCCTCTCGGAGCGGCTCGGGAAATGGCAGTTCTGGCTGATGTTCGTCTCGTTCAACGTCGCCTTCTTCCCGATGCACATCCTGGGGCTGCTCGGGATGCCGCGCCGGATCTACACCTACGAGGCGGGGCTGGGGTGGGAGACGCTGAACCTCGTCTCGACGGTCGGCGCGTGGGTGTTCGGGCTCAGCGCGTCGTTGATCGCGGTCAATCTGCTCTGGAGCCTGAAACGGGGTAAGCCGGCGGGCGCTAACCCGTGGAACGCGGGCACGCTCGAGTGGTGGGAGCCATCGCCGCCGCCCAACGCGCAGTTCAAGTTCATCCCGTTCGTCCGCAGCCGGGACCCGCTCTGGGACCAGACGACGCTCGGGCCGCTTCCCGAGGAGGAACACGAGGAGCGCCTGATCGAGCCGCTCCGCAGCGCCCCCACGCGCTGGCGCGGCGCGCTCATCGTTTCCGCGCTGGACGCGCGCCCGATCGCGATCGTGCAGATGCCGCGGTCGACGATCTGGCCGTTCGTCATGTCGGTCGGCTTCGTCACGACCTTCGCCGGGCTCCTCGTCGAGAACCTGTGGATTCTCGGGCCGGGGCTGGCCGTCATCGGGATCTCGATCATCGGCTGGTTCTGGCCGGACAAGGACCAGGATGCGGCGATCGAGGAGATCGGGACCGACCCCGGCCCCGGCAAGCTCCCCCTGGCCATCGCCGGGCCGATCTCGAACGGCTGGTGGGCGATGCTGGTCTTCCTGCTGGTCATGGCGACGGCGCTCGCCACGTTCATCGCCAGCTACTTCTACCTCGGCGACGGCCCCGGCTGGCCGCCGGTCGCGCCGCCCGCGCGGAGCGCGACGCTCGCAACGTTCGTGGCCGTAGCCGTCGCGGCGACGACGTACATCTTCGCCCGCGGCGTGCGGCGGAAGACCCTGCGCGCACGCCGCATCGGCCTGATCGCGACCGCCGCGCTAGCGCTCGCCTTCCTGGTCCCGGCCTACGGCGCATGGACCGAGCTCGGTCTGCGCGCCCGCGACAGCGCCTACGCCTCCGCCGTCGTCACGATCCTCGGGTTCGAGTGGCTCATGGCGATCGTGCTGCTGGTGCTCGTTGCCGGTTCGATCGCGTGGGCGTTCGGCAAGCCGAAGGACCCGCGCGGCGACGGCCTCGCGCTCCTCGCCGAGCTGCAGGGCTACTTCATGACCGGCTCCTGGGCCGTCGTCTTCGTGGTCCTCTACCTCCTGCCGCGGCTATGGTGACCGGCGCAAGGCGGTCGGCGGACGACCCCGAACGGCGCGGCGGCGAAAGCGCACGGCCCGACGAACGCCGCGTCGGCGCGGCGACGCTGCTCTTCTCGTTCCTCGGCCCCCCCGTGCTCTGGGCGATCCACTTCAACCTCGTCTATTTCCTGAACACGCTCTTCTGCTCCGGCGGGTGGGGAGGAGGCGACGTCGTGGTCATGCTGACCGCGCTGCCGTTCGGCGCCGCGTCGGCGGCCTCGGGGATCATCGCCTACCGGAACTGGCGGGAGCTGCGCGAGGGGCGCTCGCTGCGCGTCGGGCTGGTCGAGACGGGCGGGCGCAGCAGCGTGCTCCTCGTGATGGGCGTCGCGGCCTCCGTCCTCTTCACGCTCCTGATCGTGCTCGAGTCCTTCGCGCCGATCTACGTGCCGCCGTGCGCGGAGGTGGGGCCGTGAGGCGGCTCCCCGTGATCCGGCGGCCGAAAGCCGGCAACGCGGCGCGCCGCATCGGCGCGGCACGGCCGCCGGGCGGGGCGAGCTTCGCCGGCACGGCACGCCTCGGCGCGGCGCTCCTGATCTGCGCGCTCGCGGCGGCCGGCTGCCACGAAGGCCCGGCCGACGCCGCAGTCGTCGTTCTCGGCGGCGATCCGGAGGTCGGCCGGCGCCTCCTCGACAACTACGGCTGCGGCGAGTGCCACGCGATCCCCGGCGTCGCCGGGGCGGACTCGTGGGCCGGCCCGCCGCTCACCGAATGGGCGGCACGGCGCATGATCGCCGGCGCGCTGCCGAACACGCCCGAGAACCTCATGCGCTTCATCATGGACCCGGAGTCCGTCGAACCGGGGACGGCGATGCCTGACCTGGGCGTCGACGACGTCGCGGCGCGCCACATGGCCGCGTACCTCTTTACCCTCGAGCACGACAACCCGCTCGGCCCGCCGCACCCGCTCCCGCTCCGCTGGCTGGAGTCGCTCCTCCCCGCCGGGCCACGCCACTGACCGACGCCTCCGCCCGGTCGCCAATCGCCCATGGAACTGCTCGATTTCGGTCGCTACCCCCTGTGGATCAACCTCGTCGTCACCGGCATGGCGTCGATCGCGGTCTGGTTCGCCGGCACCCGGCTCGCCCGCGAGGCCGACGCGATCGCGAAGCGGACCGGCGCCGGCGACGCGTTCGTCGGGCTCATCCTCCTCGGCGGGATCGTCTCGCTGCCGGAGCTGGCCACCTCGATCACCGCCTCGTGGCTGGGAAACCCGGCGTTCGCGGTGTCCACCCTCGTGGGCGGCATCTCCGCCATCATGTTCGCGCTCGCCGTCGTCGACGCCGTGACCAGCGACGAACCCGTCTCCTCCGACGTCCGGCACCCGATCGTCCTGTTCCAGGGCGTGCTCACGGTGCTCTTCCTCGTCGTCGCCGCGGCGGGCATGGCCGTGGGCGACGTCGCCGTCGTCCTGGGCGTCGGCGTCTGGTCGACCGCGCTGCTCGTGCTCTACCTCCTCTTCGTCCTGCTCGTCAAACGGTACCAGCGGCGCGAGCCGTGGGTCGTGGGGGAGGAACTCCGGGCGAGCATCCGGCGCGCCCCGGACGCCGGGCCGGAGGAAGGGCCCGACCCCGACGAGCGGCGCCCCCTTTCGCGCATCGTTCTGGCCACGGTCGTCTCTGCCATCGTCACGCTCGCCGCCGGGATCGCGCTCGCCGGCGCCGGGGACGCCATCGTCGACCAGACCGGGCTCGGCGCCGGGTTCGTCGGAATGCTGATCGGCGGTATCGCTACGTCGCTCCCCGAGGCGACGACGTTCTATACGGCCGTCCGACTCCGCCAATACGAGCTGGCCTTCGGCGACGCGTTCGGCACCAACCTCTTCTCCACCATGGCGATCTTCTTCGCCGACCTCGCCTACGATGGCGGCCCGATCCTCGTCGCCGCCGGGCGGTTCGGCCTCCTCGCCACCCTCCTCGGGATCGCGGTCACTGCAACATACCTCGCAGGATGCATCGAGCGCCCCAACCGGCGCGTGCTCGGGATGGGCGTGGATTCGCTGGTCGTGATCGTGGCTTACGTGGGTGGGCTGATCCTGTTGTACAGGATCCGGTGAGCGGGGCCCGGCGTGCCGCCGCGGCGCCCGGATCCAGCGCTCCGAAGGTGGTTCCGGCCACGCCGCATACGAACGTTGCGCGCGCCGGCGTAGCCGGTGCTCTTACCGGATGATCCCGATCGGGATCAGGACCGCGTACCCGAGCACCAGGAGCAGCGGCGCGGCGACGGTCGAGCCCTTGGAGAGCAGGACGTATCCGGCCGCGACGGACGCGAGGCCCGCGGCGAGGAAGATCGCGTTGACCCGCGTGAATCGGAGGGCGCCGCGCGACTCGATCGTGTCCTTGGAAGCTGTGCGATTGCTCATGATTCAACGAATCTATGGGAACGGGGTCCGGGGTCAAGCGCCCGGGCCGGCGATCGGCTCTCCGTCGCCGCTCGCGTCCCCCGAGTCTCCGACTTCCTCCCCCAGCCAGTACGCCGGTGCGTCGGGCGGGTCGGCGGCCCGCAGCGTCTCGAGCCGGCGTAATTGCTGGCGCCGCCTCCGGATGTACAGGACCAGGATGAGCCCGCCGGCCACGCTCCAGAAGACCGCCGAGTGGACGAGGAAGTAGGTCCAACCGAAGTCCTTGCGCACCGCGCTGCGCCAGTCCTCCTCGAACTGCCCCACGGCGAGGCCGTAGGTGCGGCGCATGGCCGTCTCGAGCGAGCCGGTCTCCTTCCAACGCTCGAGGAAGATGCGCATCGCGCGCTCGCCGCCGCGGTCGAAGAGGTAGTCGACGGCGGTGCCGGCCAGGAGGTAGGCGACGCGCGCGTCGGCCTCGCGGCTCGGCCAATCGAGGGCGAGCGAGTCGAGGTGGGGCGCGCGACCGGTCGCGAAGGCGATCCGCAGCCGCCACGCGGCCTCGAGGTCCCACTCGCCCGCGGCGACGCGCGCGTAACCCTCGTCGAACCAGCGGGGCGGCCGTGCGGGGGCGAGGTAGCGGTGCAGCGCGACGTGGGCCAGCTCGTGGCGGAGCGTCCGGGCCAGCTGGTGCGGCGCGCCGCGATCCGATAGGTAAGCCGGGAGCACGATCACGCCCGCGTCCGGGAACGCGATCCCGGCGCCCCACTCCGGCGCGCGCCAGCCGGTCAGCGAATCGAACCTCTCGGCATCGGGCGCGAAGAAGATCCGGATCGGCTCGCCGCCGTCGAGCACGTCCTCGGGGAGCGCCGGGAGCGGCGGCATGGCGAAGACGCGGTCCAGGACGCGCCGGGCGAGGCGCTCGCCGCCGGGCCAGTGGATCGCGGCGAGCGGGCCGGCCCACACCGTGTCCGGTTCCTGGGCCGCGAGCGGACGCGGGATGAACGAGCAGCCGATGAGCGCGACGAGGACCGCGAGGCGACGTCGCACGCCCATCCTCAGCCGTGCGGCTGGTGCGCGAGCTCTTCGGCGCGTGCGGAAATCGCCTCCGCCACGTCGCCGAGCGGGAGCACCTGCGCGGCGAAGGGTGCGGCGGCCTTCGGCATCCCGTATACGACCGACGTTTCGGCGTCCTGCGCGATCGTCGCGCCGCCGACGTCGCGGATCACGCGAAGGCCTTCCGCGCCGTCCCGACCCATCCCGGTCAGGACGACGCCGATGGTGCTCGGCCCGAAATGACTCGCGACGGACTTGAAGAGCGGGTCCGCGGCCGGGCGCACGCCCCAGATCGGGCGGTCGTCGTTCAGCTCGACGACGAATTCGTCCTTCGACCGGCGGACGCGCATGTGGCGGCCGCCCGGGGCGAGGTAGACGCGCCCGACGCGGATCGGCTCGCCGTCCTCCGCTTCCGTGACCGGGAGCGCGCTCAACCCATCGAGCCGTGCGGCCAGCGACCGCGTGAAGCCACGCGGCATGTGCTGCACGACCAGGACCGCGGCCGGAAGCCCGGCCGGGAGCCGCGGGATCAGCTCGGCGAGCGCGCGCGGCCCGCCGCTCGATGCAGCGATCGCGACGGCGACGTGCGGCGTGCCCGTCGCCTTCGCGCGCTTCGCGGCCCTCCGCCGCCGCGGATGCCGATCCCGCATCAGGAGCGGCAGGTTGGACATCCGCGCCAGCGTCGCCGCACGGAGCGCGCGCAGCAGCCTCTCCTGGAGCTGCTCGGCGGCCTCCGGGTTCGAGCCGTCGGGCTTCGGCACGAAGTCGACCGCACCGAAGTCCAGCGCCTGCATCGTCTTCTCGGCGTCACCCGCGTACGCCGACAGGATGATGACCGGGCGCGGCACCTCGCTCATGATGTAGCCGAGCGTGTCCAGGCCGCCCAGGTCGGGCATCTCGAGGTCGAGCGTGACCACGTCCGGGTCCAGCTCGTGGACCTTGCGGATCGCCTCGTACCCGGTCGAGGCCTCGCCCACCACGCGGAACTCGCCCGAGGCCCGGATCAGTTCGACGATCCGCGCGCGTACGAGGGTGCTGTCCTCGACGACCAGGACGCCCGGCCTGCGCTCGCTCAAGGGGTGCGGAGCCGCCAACCCTTACCCTTCCGTCAAGTGATGACCTTTCTCTGATGCACCGATCGCACCTCGATCGTTCCATCGCCAACCGCGAAATAGACCGATCGGCCGTACGATCCGCCCACGTCCTCGGCGACCACCGGGATCCCGAGCGCCTCGAGCGCCGCCCGCGCCGCGCGGACGTTGCGCGTGCCGATCGACTCCTGGCTGCCGACGAGCATCGGGAACATCGTCGCTCCGCCGATGATCCACGCGCGCAGGCGCGAACGCATCGCGCCGGCCGCCTCGAGCTTCTCCACCAGCGCCGGCACCGCATGGGACGCAAATCGCCCGGTCGGCCCGTCGCGATGGCCCGGGATCGGCTCCGGCAGGAGCGCATGGCACAGCGCGCCGATCCCCCGCTCCGGCTCGTGGATCGCGACCGCCACGCACGAGCCCAACCCGAGCGTCGAGAGCGTCGTGTCCGAACCCGCGACTTCCACCGCTCCCGGCCTCACGTGCAGGGTCCGCGTCGTCATCCCTTTCGATATATCCTTTCTCTGTTCGCGATCGAGACGAACGACCGCGATATAGGGCCAAACAGCGTCTCGACCTTACCCAGGATCAGGAAACCGCCAGGCTTCAGCGCCGCGTGCATCTTCTGCAGCAGCTCTTCCTGGAATTCCCGCTCGAAATAGATCGTCACGTTCCGGCAGAAGATCACGTGCTGCCCCTGGGGCAGCGGATCGTTCAGCAGATCCAGCGGCCGGAACTGGACGAACCGCTTCACTTCTTCCCGCAGGCGATACTTCGGTCCCGCCTCGAACCACCGGGCCCGGATGTCCCGCGGCGTCTCGTCCAGCGCCAGTTCGCCGTACTCCGCGCGCCGCGCGGTCGCGAGGATCTCGCGATCTATGTCCGTCGCGAGGATGCGGAAACGCCGGAGCCGCCCTTCGAGACCGTGCGCACGCGCATGCTCGAGCAGTGAGATCGCGATCGAATACGGCTCCTCGCCGCTCGCGCAAGCCGAGCTCCAGATGCGCACCTCCGGGTCGCCCAGCTCGAAGAGCTGCGGGACCACCTCGCGACGGAACGCCTCCCAGACCTCCGCGTTGCGGAAGAACTTGCTGACGTTGATCGTGACCGTCGTCAGCAGCCGCTCCAGCTCCGCGGCGTCCCGCTGGAGCAGCGCCGCATAGTCCGCGTACCGGTGCACCCCCCGCGCGCGCATCCGCACCGCGAGCCGACGCCGCAGACAGCGCTCCTTGTACGCGTTGCACGAGAAGCCCGAGCGCGCCTCGATCACCGCCTTGAGCTGCTCGAACTCGCGGGCGTCTTCTTCGCTCAGTTCGCCATTCGCGAGGGCGTGCGCACCCACGGGCCCTCGCTCGAACCCGAGCGGGAGCCGGGGACGGCCGGGCTCCGGCCCGCCGACCTCATGCAATGGCATGGGTGACGACCTCTATGTTGTTGCGGACCACATGATTGCCCGGGTTCAGTTCAAGCGCTTTCCGCCAGGCCTCGAGCGCCTTCTCTCGCTCGTTCCGCTTGTAGTAGAGGTTCCCGAGCTTGGTGTACAGGTCGTCTCCCAGCTCGGGCGCGACCCGGGCAGCGCGCTCGTAGTGGTCGAGGGCGTCGTCCCAGAGCTTCTGCTTGTAGGCCAGGTCGCCGAGGCACTTGTGCGGCTGGGCGAGCGCCGGGTCCTCCCCCGCCGCCTGACGGTAGGCCTGCTCCGCCTCCGCGAAGTTGCCGCGCCGCTCCGCGATCAACCCCGCCATCACGTGCAGCGGCGCGGACGACGGGTGCGCCTCGCACCCGTCGCGAACGATCGCCTCGGCCGCCTCGAGCTGCCCGGCCAGCGCCTCGGTCAGCGCGGCGTAATGGTACCAGATCGCCGGCGGCGCGGCCCCCTCCCCGACCCACGCGCGCGCCTCCGCGAGCGCTTCGCGCGCTCCGGCGGTGTTCCCCGCGCGCAGGCGCACCACGCCGCGGGCCAGCGCGACCTTGGGCGTCCCCGGCCGCAGGCGTTCCGCCTCGTCGAGGACCAGCTCGGAATCCTCCAGCCGGTCGAGCCGCTCGAGCGCGAACGCCAGGTTGACGAACGCCGCGTAGCTCGCGCCCGTGTCGTCGACCAGGCGCTTGAGGAGCCGCACCGCGTCGCGGTTGCGCCCTTCCCTCAGCTCGATCAGGGCCAGGTGCGCGCGGCTCGCGGCGTCGCCGGGGCGCAGCTCGAGGACGTAGCGGAATTCCCGCGTCGCCTCTTCCAGCAGCCCCGTGCGGTAGAACGCGATCCCGAGGTTGCGACGCTCCTGCACGTCGGAATCGCGCGCCCTCGGCGTCTCGACCGTCTCGCGCCGGCCGACGCGGTACGCGAACCCCGCCTGCAGCAGCCCGTAGAGCGCCTTCCCCGTCTCGAACTCGCCAAGCCCCGTCCGGTCGGCGATCTCCTGCACCGTGTGGTGGCCGTCCAGGAGCGGGAGGATCCGCTCCTGCTCGGGCGTCAGATCGACGTCCGCGGCGCGCAGGCGCTCGGTCTCGACCTGGAAGATGAGGTCGAGCGTCGGGATCTTCTTCTCGATCAGGCTCCACTCGTCGACGCGGCGCGCACCCTCGAGCAATAGGCTCTCGGGGTTGATCGAGAGCAGGATCTCCGCGTCGTCCGGCTTCTGGTCGACCTCGAAGTAGAAGCTCCCTCGCGACCAGGTGAAGAGGGCGTAGACCGCCTCCTCCGCCTGGATCCGGATGTAATGCTCGAGTTGGTCCCGGGTCAGCAGCCCTTCGTCGATCAGCAACTCGCCAAGCCGCTTGTCCGGGCGCGACGCCTGCTTCTGGACCACCTGCTGGAGCCGGTCGTGATCGACCACGCCGTCGCGCACGAGCAGATCGCCCAGCCGGTCGCGGCGGTTCACGATCGTCGCGTGCGTGATCCGCCCCCGATCGAAGTAGATCTGGCCGAAGCGCGCCCGGTCCGTCACGGACAGACAGCCGGTCTTCTGGCCCATGGCCAGAAGCTGGCACACGTCAGCCAGGCTCGCCTCTTTCAGACTCCCCTTGATCGCCACGGCCTCACTCCCAGTCTTCTACCAGCCGCTCCTCGACGTAGGGCCAGTCCCAGAACACTCGCTCGCGGCTGAGGAACCACGGATCCGTGCCGGTTCGTGCGATGTCGTCCTCCCCCGCCGCGTCCGGCGAATCCCCGTGCCGCGCGACCGCGTCGCTCGCATCGGGCGTTGCCGCCTCGGGGGACGCCGCATCGGGGGCCGGCGTCTCAGGTGCGGCGGCCTCGGACGACGTCGCCTCGGGCGCAGGATCCTCGGGCGCCGCAGCCTCGACCGCCGCGGGTTCGGCGGTCTCGGCGACTTCGGCGGCACCTGCGGTTTCGGCGACGCCGGCGGTCTCGGCGGCACCTGCGCTCTCGACGGCGTCAGCGCCGTCGTCGGCGTGAGCGGCTTCGGCCGTCTCGGCGGCGTCGGCGACACCTGCGGTTTCGGCCGTCTCAATGGATTCCGGGGCCTCGCCGGCCTCGGCGGCCGCGGCATCGCGGGCCTCGGCGGCCACCGCGTCGACCGCGCCCTCGGCGACCGCCTCCGCGCCCTCCGCCGCGTCGCCGGCCTCATCCGCCACGCCCCGCAGCTCGGCCTCCGCCTCGCCCTCCGCCGGCAGATCGACGACCAGTCCGCTCTCGAGCCGCGTGCGGAGCCGTTCCTCTAGGCCGTCCAGCTCCTGCGGCGGCCGGGACGCGCCGAAGACGAGCTGTGCACCCGTCCGGTGCAGCGCCTCGAAGAGGTGGAACAGCTCGTCCTGCGCGCGCTCGGTACCGGCCAGCGCGTCGACGTCGTCCAGGATCAGCGCGGTCGCCCGGCGGTAGCGAGCCCGCCAGCCGTCGACACGGTTGCGCTCCAGCGCCTGGATCAGCTCGGCCGCGAACGCCGCGCCCTGGACGAAAGCGACGGTCCCCTCCGGCGCGGTCCGCTGCAGCCGCTCGCCGAGCGCGGCCAGGAGCGCGGTGCGGCCGGCGCGGCCGGGGCCGTACACGAAGAACGGGTTGTAGCGCGTGCCCGGCTGCTCCGCCGCGGCCACCGCGGCCCGCACGGCGAAGAGGTCCGGCGAGAGCGCGAGCCGCTCGAACGAGAACCCCTCGGGCGGCGGCGGGAGCGGGCGCGTCCGCTCGCGCACTTCGCCCAGCAGCGATTCGGCCTCCGCCAGGCGGTCGGGGTCGCGCAGGATATCGCGACGCACCAGCTCCGGCGCGTCGGGCTCGAGCGCCGAGATCTCGCCCGCGATTTCGCGCAGCCGCTCGACGTCCGCCTCGAACCCGCGGATCACCGCCTCGACCTCGTCGTTACCCACGCCCGCCTGGAGCGCCGACTCCAGCCGCCTCGTGCGGTACCCCTCGCCCTCCCACCTCAGGATCGCATCGGCCAGGCGACGCTCCACCGCCGTCGCCTCGACCAGCTCGCTCACCGTGTCCGAGATCTCCGCCAGGAACGACGCGAACTCGTCGTGCTCGCCCGCGCCCTCCGACTGCCCGAGGATCGCGGCGACCTCGTCCTCCCTGACCGCGCGACCTTCGAGTTCCTGCACCGCGAGCAGGCGGTTCAGCCCGCCCATCAGCTCGCGCACGTTGCCGAACGCGATCCGCGCCAACGCCTCGGCCACGCCGTCGCCCAGCGTGTGGCCCCCCTCCTCCGCCTTCCGCCGCACGATCGCCACGCGCGTCTCGTAGTCCGGCGCGCCGATGTCGACGATGAGCCCGCCGGAAAAGCGCGACAGCAGCCGTTCGTCGAGCGCGTCGATCTCGTGCGGCGGCCGGTCGCTCGTCAGCACGACCTGCCCGCCCCGCGCGGTGATCGCGTCCCACACCCGGATCAGCTCCTCCTGCGTCCGGTGCCGGCCGGCCAGGAACTGCACGTCGTCCAGGATGAGCAGCCCGACGTCGCCCACGCGTGACCGGAACGCGTCCCGCTCGCCCGCCTCGATCGCGGCCATGATGTCGCCCATGAACTGCTCGAGCGTGTCGTAGACGACGTGCAGCTCCGGCGTCACCTTCCTGGCGTGATGGCCGATCGCGGTGACCAGGTGCGTCTTCCCCAGCCCCGAGGCGCTGTAGATGAAGAGCGGGTTGTACGTCTCGCCCGGCGCGTCCGCAACTCGCCGCGCCGCCGCCGTCGCCAGCCGATTCGCGGCGCCGACGACGAAGGTGTCGAACGTGAATCGCGGATCCAGCTCGAGCGGGCTCATGGTGCTGATGTACGATGCTGCGGCGGCGAAATTGGCTGCTGGAACTTGCGCGAGAGGCTCCGGAGCACCAGCTCGCTGATCTGGCGCAGCGTGTCGAAGACGCCCTCGCCGCTCACGGCGCTCGCCGTGCACGACGGCACCCCGCGGAAGTTGAGCAGGTCCTCCATCTCCTCGACCGGGACGACGCCCGGCAGATCGCGCTTGTTGTACTGGAGGACCAGCGGCATCTCGCGGATGTCGAAGCCCTCCTCGAGCAGGTTCTCCTGGAGGTTGCGCAGGCTCTCCAGGTTCTCCTCCATCTGCTCGCGCTGCGAGTCGGCCACGAAGACCACGCCGTCCGCGCCGCGCAGCACCAGCTTGCGCGTCGCGTTGTAGTAGACCTGGCCCGGGACGGTGTAGAGCTGGAGCCGCGTGCGGAACCCGGAGATCGACCCCAGGTCGAGCGGCAGGTAGTCGAAGAAGAGCGTCCGGTCGGTTTCCGTGGCCAGGGAGACCATCTGCCCCTTGCGCCCGTCCGGGACCCGTGCGTGCACGTACTGCAGGTTCGTCGTCTTTCCGGACCGTCCGGGCCCGTAGTAGACGATCTTGCACGTGATCTCGCGCGCCGAGTAGTTGACGAGTGACATCGCCCTAGAGCCAGTCCGGAGGCATGATGTGGCGGAGCCCCGCCTCGAGGTCCGCTTCGAACGTCTCCGCACTCCCGCCGGCGTCGACCGTCCGGAACTGGGGCAGGTCGCCGACGCGGCGCGCGAAGTCCTCGAAGTACAGGAGCACGAGGCCGAGCGAGGAGTCGTCGTCGAAGATCGCGACGAGGATCAGCTCCTCGGCCGGCGTCTTGAACGGCGCAAGGAAGAGCTGCCGCTCCCGCCCGACCTGGTGCAGGTAATTCCAGCGCTCGGCCGCGGTCAGCTGGGCCAGCGCCCGCGCCGAGGCGTGCGCCGCCGCGGCGAGCGAGGCGACGTTCGCGACCTCGTACCCGTTGGTGAGCCCCTGCTGCGCCAGGAGCTGGCCGCTCGGGTCGACGACCAGCGCGACGCGGACCCGAGCGTCCCGCACGAACGCACGGACCGGCTCCCGCAGCGCATCGATCACATCGGTGAGGTCCCCGCGTCTCATGACAACGCCTCCGCGACCTGGCGAGCTTCGAATTGCACAAGCCCGAGCGGCGTGCCGGGCTCGGCGATCACGACGACGAGCAGCCCGCCGCCGCCGGCGATCAGCACCTGGCCGGACGCGGCCTCGAGCCGGAACGACGCCAGCCGGCCGAGATTGGCGCCGCCGACCGCGCGCCCCGTGCGACGGTAGGCCGACGCCGCGAGCGCCGCCGCGGCGGGCGCGACGGAGTCGTCCGGCAGCTCGCCGACGACGGGGAGCCCGGCCTCGGCGTCCACGAGCAGCGCGCCCAGGACGCCCGGGATCCGGCTCAGCCGGCCGACGGCGTCGGTGAGTCGGTCACTCATTCACACCCCCATGAACGCACGGCCGAGCGCCCGGGCCCGATCCGCGGTCCGAAGCATCCAATCGTCCGGCGCGTCGGGCGTTCCCGCGACGACCAGCGTGTACCCGCCGCCGAGGGGCGAGAGGTTGAGGAGCGCCGCGTCCGTGTGCAGCAGGATCCCCTGCCACGCGCCGATGCCCAGAACGCCCGCCAGCCGTGCAGCTTCCTCGACCGCTTCGCCGAACACCGCGCCGAGCACGTCATCGCCGCCCTGCCCGCCCATGGCGAGCGTCCCCGCGGTGACGGCGCCCCGGACATCGAGCACCAGCGCGCCCAGGAAGCGCGAGTCCGCCATCAGCTCCTCGAAGACGCTCCTCGGCTCGCGCGACGCCGTATGCCCGGCGGCCCCGGCGCCGCCTTGCGTCTCGGCCGCGCCCGCCGCGGGCATCACCGCGTCTGCCCCGGCACTCGCCCCGGCGGCCCCGCCACTCGCACCGGCCGGCGCGCCCACGCCGCCCGCCCGCGCCAGCGCCAACGCGTCGCGCACCGCCGGGTCCTCCGGCCGCACGCGGGCCGCCTCCTCGAGGTGCCGCCGCGCCGCATCGTAATCGCCTCGCTCGAGGTAGACGAATCCGAGGCCGCGGTGCGCGTCGAAGTTGCCCGGGTCGAGGCGCAGCACCGTCGCCCACTCGTCGCTCGCCTTCTCGCGCTCGCCGGTCTCCAGGTAGAGGAGCGCCAGGAGCGCGTGCCCTTCGACGTGCGTCGGTTGGCGCTCGAGCGCGCGCAGGCAGATCCGCAGCGCCGCGTCCCTGCGCCCCTGCCGCCGGTACGCCCGCGCGAGCGAAAGGAACGCAGGCGCGGCCGGGTCACGAGCGACTTCCTCACTCCACCGCTGGATGTCCGGGATCCCCGCGTCGCTCATGGGTCACACCCGCTCACTCGCCAGAATATGCGACAGCGTCCGCACCGCAGACAACGCGACGCGCGCCTCTTCGTTCGCCTCCCCTTCCGGGTCCAGGCGAATGTACGACTCCAGCGCGCGTGCCGCGCGCTCGAAATCCCCGATCCGTACGGCCGTGAACCCCAGCCGGAGGTGGGCCTCCGCCGAGAGCGGGTCCAGTCCGACGGCCCGGACGAACGCCTCCGTCGCCGCGCGGACGCGGCCCTGTGCGGCCAGCGCGATCCCCTCGAGCAGCGCCAGCTCCGCGCGGTCCGGGAACGAGCCCTGGAGCTCGCCCGCGAGCCGCCCCGCGGCCTCCGGGTCGCCCGCGTCCAGCAGGCGACGGACTTCGGCGATCGCCGGCTCGAGCTCCTCGTCCGACAGCCGCGTGGGTCGCGCGTCCACCCCGACGACGCCCATGCTGACCAGGCCGTAGATGATCCGCGCCACGTCGAAGCTGCTTCGGCTCAGCGCGGCGGCGATCTGCCTCAGGTCCCGCTGCCCGTCGATCTCGGCGAGGACTTCCCACTCCTCGGGGCGCAGCTCGAGCGGCGCGCCGGCTCCGTCGTCGACCGCCGTCAGGTACGGGATCGACTCCTCGCTCGGGATCCGCGACTCCAGTCGCGACCACTCGTCGATCCGACGGGCGCCCTCCATCAGCAGCGACTCGATCCGGATCCGGACCTCGGGGTCGCCCGTGATCACCGACTCCCGCTCCTCGAACCGGAAGTGCCCGTCCGTCCACGACATCACCTCGTAGACGGCCTCCTCGATCTGGAATCGGAGCTGGCGTTCCAGCTCCTCGCGCGTGACGCTCCCCATCTCGAGGAGGATCCATGCGAGCCGCTGCGACGGGTCGGCGCGCTGTATCTCCAACGCTCGCTGCAGCTCCCGCTCGGTCAGCTTGCCGGAGCGAATGAGCTGCTGCCCCAGCCGCCGCTGGGACTTGCGACGCCGTGCGAAGACGATCTGCCCGGCATCCAGGTGGAGCTCCGCATCGTCGTCGCGGCGCTCCGTCGTGAGGGTCAGCACTCCGGTCTTGCGCGCCAGCTCGAGGAGCTGGAGCACGTCCTGGAAGCCGAGTTCGCGCAGCGAACCCTCGATCGCCATGTCAGCCGGCCTCCACGCCGACGGCGCCGATCCGCTCCAGCGCGCGCCGCGCGTCCTCGTGGTCCGGGTCGAAGCGCAGGACCCGCCGATACGCCCGAGCCGCCTCGTCGACCCTGCCGCTGTCGAAGAGGAGCGAACCCAACTGCGCGAGCGCCGCCAGGTGATACGGATCGACCGTGAGGAGGTCGGCCAGCGCGTGGATCGCCTCGCGGAGCCGGCCGCGTCGTCGCTCCAGCTCCGCCAACATCAGCGCCGCCTCGCCGTAGCTCGGCAGCAACGCGAGCGCGCCCCGCAGCTCGGCGGCGGCGTCGTCGAGCCGGCCCTGCCGCTCGAGCACGCGCCCGAGCGCGACGTGCGCGGCCGCCGCACCGTCGTCCAGCTCGAGCGCCCGGCGCAGCACCGCCTCCGCTTTCGCCGGCTCGTCCGCGTCCAGGAGCGCGCTCCCCAGTTCCGTGAGGACGGCCGGATCCTCGCCGCCCAGGTCGCGGGCCCGCTCGAGCGCCGCGACCGCCTCCTTCGCTCGGCCCACGCGCGCCAGCGCCTGCCCCAGCAGTCGATGCGCGCCCGCGTCCTCCGGCGCGACTTCGCACAACTCGGCCGCCACCGCCACGGCGCCGTCCACTCGTTCCAGGAGGAGGAGCGACCGCGCGCACCCGCGGAGCGCATCGCGCCGGACCCGGCCGTCGTCGTCCTCACCCTCGCCCGGGGCGTCCAGCGCCGCGCGGAACCGCTCCAAAGCCTCACCCGCCAGCCCGCGCCGGAGGAACGACTCGCCCATGACGACCAGCGCGGCGCCGCGCGCGCCTGCCGTGGCCGCCTGCTGCGCCAGCGCGATGGCCCGATCGAACTGACCCCTCGCGAGCGCGCCGCGCGCCGCCTCGATCAGCGGGTCCGCGCCCCGGCCGGACGTCGCGCCGACGGCCGGCGACGCGCCCCGCCCACCCGCCGCGAACTCCGTGATCTCGTCGAAGAGCCGGTCCAGCGCGCCGGCGTCGAAGTCGAAGTCCTCGACCGCGCCGCCCGCGGCCACACGCTCCGAGATTTCCAGCTCCGGCGCGAGGATCCGCGCCTCCTCGAACTGCAGGTCGATCAGCAGCCGGAACCGCGGCGCCGGGAACATCGGGTCCAGCTCCAGGGCGCGCCGCGTCTCGCGCAGCGCGCCGCGATAGTCGCCCAGCGCCGAGAGCGCGAACGCGAGGTGGTACCGCGCCTCGGCCAGGTCCGGATCCAGGTCGACCGCCCGAACGAGCGCGGCCCGCGCCTCCTCCGCGTGGCCGGCCTCGACCAGGACCGCGCCCAACCCCGTCCACGCCGCCGCGGAGTCCGGCTCCAGTTCCAGCGCCTGGCGATACGCCTCCGCCGCCGCCCGGGGCTTCCCCTGCCTCGCCAGCATGAGCCCCAGGTTGCGCCAGATGTCGCCCGGCGCGCGGCCGCGGTCCAGCGCCTCCCGGAACGAACGCTCCGCTCCTGGTTCGCCCCGGTGGTGCTGCGCCACGCCCAGGTTGTTCCACGCCAGCGCGTACGTCGGGTCCAGCTCCAGCGCCCGGCGGTAACAGCGCTCGGCCTCCGCGAGGTCGCCCTGCTGGTGCGCGGCGACGCCCAGCTCGTTCCACAGCTTCGGGCTCGCCGGTTCACGCTCGAGCAGCGATTCGTACAGGGCGGCCGCCTGCGCGCCCGAACCCCGCAGCAGGTAGAGCTCCGCCTCCGCCTGCTGCACCAGGTACGCGTCCTCGCCGCGCTCCAGCGCGAGCCGGAATTCCCTGAGCGCCTCGTCGTACAGGCCACGTTGACGGAACGCCAACCCGAGGTTGTAGTGCGCGAGCGTACCCTCGGTCACCTCCGGCCGCGCCGCGCGTTCGCCCGTCAGCTCGTCGAACCGCGCCGCGCTGTACCGGTCCAGCGACAGGTTGGTCTCCGCCTTCGCGAAGCTCGGGTTCAGCTCCGCCGCCCGCGCCGCCGCCTCCGCCGCCTTCTCCGTCTCGCCCAGGTCGCCGTAGACGAACGCGAGCTGGTGGTACGCCGCGGCCAGCTTCGGGTCGAGCTCGACCACCCACTCCAGCACCTCCCGCGCTTCGGCGCTCATCCCGGCCATGTAGTGGACCTGGCCCATGCGCACCAGGATCCGGGGATCGCCCGGCGAGAGGGAAGACGCTCGCTTCAGGTACACGAGCGCCGCGTCCAGGTCGCCCTGCTGCACCTCGGCGCGCGCGAGCTGGAGGTGCGCCTCCACGTCTTCCGGGTTCCGCGCCAGGATCCGCTCCCACTCCGTGATCGCGCTCGCCGCGTCACCCGTGTGCAGGTACGCCCGGCCCAGCCGCCGTCGCGCCTCCAGATCCTCGGGATCACGCGTCAACCGGCTCCGCAGCTCCGAGACGAGCCGCTCGAAATAGCCGGTGTGGAAATAGGCGATCTGCAGGTTGCGCTCGGCTACCTGCATGTACGGATCCAGCTCGAGCGCACGCTCGAACTCGCCGATCGCTTCCTCGTAGAGGCCCTTCTGATAGTAGACGACGCCGAGGTTGTTGTGCGCGCCCGCATCCTCGGGGTTGATGCGTCGCGCCAGCGACCGAAGGATCTCCAGGTCCCGCGTCGACCGCGGGACGCCCGTCGCAGGAGTGCCGCTCACGCCAATCGAATCGCGCGTAGGATGACCTCGAGCGAGTCGGGGTCGGGGACCAGCAGGAAGTGCCCTTTCAGCGCCTGCTGCTCCTCGTCCATCTTGAAGATCGTGTCGATGCAGATCAGGTGGTCGCCGTGACTGGCGTCCATGATCGAGCCGCTGGTCAGCGCGGCGCCCGCCTGATCGATCGCCAGCCCGGGGACCGACGTGAGGAGCATCATCCCGAGGAAGTCCGAGAGCGCGTTCAGGTAGGCGGAGCCGAGGATGTTGCCCGCTTCCTTCAGCGCGGACTTCTCGAGTTCGCCGAAGCCGTCCGGGAACGGGACGTCGCCCTTGCGGAGCAGGATCCCGGCGAGGCGGCTCGCCGTGTGCTCCGGGAAGACCTGGATCGTGCGGCCGGCCAGGTCGCCCAGCACCTGCATGACGACGCAGGCGACGATCTCGTCCGCTCGGCCGGTCAGCATCCCGACGTCCTCGACCGGCACCACGCGAATCTGCGGCGCGTCGACCCAGATCCGACGACCCGTCAGCTGCGACAGCGCCGTGGCCGCGTGCCCCGAGCCTATGTTGGCGACCTCTCGCAACGCGTCGAGCTGCAACGTACCGAGTTCCCGCACGTCCAGCATATCCCACCCCTAGAGAACACTGATCGGATCGAGTACCAGCGCCGGCCGGCCGTCGGACAGCAGCGCCGCGCCCGAGAAGATCTTGAGCGTGCCTACGGCGGCGTCGAACGATTTCACGATGATCTGCTCGCGGCCGACCAGCTTGTCGACCGCGAGGGCGGCCCGGCGGTCGCCGAGCTCCGTCACGATCGCCGCAGCCTCCTCCCCCTCCGACGGCGTGCCCAGGACCGCACGCATCCGCACGACCGGGAGCTGCTTGCCCCGGTGTCGGATGAATTCGCGCTCCGCCTTGCGCGTGATCCGCACCTGCCCGAGATCCAGCGCCTCGGTCACGTGCGTGATCGGGACAACGTAATCTTCCTCGCCGACACGCACGCGCAACGCCTGCACGAGCGCGAGGGTGATCGGCATCCGGAGCCGGAACGTCGTGCCGCGCCCTTCCACGGTCTGCAGCGAGACGCCGCCGCCCAGCGCCCGGATCCGGGTGACGACGACGTCCATCCCCACGCCCCGGCCGGACACGGTGCTCACCTGCTCCGCCGTCGAAAAGCCCGGCTGGCTGAGGAGCCGCAGGATGTCCTCGTCGGTCATCTCCTCCGGCGACGGCGGTACGAGCAGGCCGAGCGCCCGGGCCCGCGCGTGGACTTTCGCCCTGTCCACGCCGCGGCCGTCGTCCTCGATCTCGAGCAGCACGCTCGACCGTTCGCGGATGACGCGGAGGACGAGCTGCCCGCGCGGCGGCTTCCCCGCCGCCAGCCGCCGCTCGCGACTCTCGATCCCGTGGTCGATCGCGTTCCTCAGGATGTGGATGACGGCATCGAGGAGCTCTTCCAGGATCTCGCGGTCCAGCTCGATGTCGCGCCCCTCGAGGCGGAAATCGACCTCTTTGCCCAGCGAGCGCGCCGTGTCGCGCACGACGCGCGGCAGCCGGTCGAAGACCGAGCCGGCCGGCACCATCCGCATCCCGAGCACGGTGCCCTGGAGCTCCCGCACCCGGCGGCCGATCTGCTCGACGATCGACCGTAGCCCCGGCGACGCCGATTCGGCGGCGCGCTCGAGCTGCCGCGCCAGGATCGCGAGGTCGCCCATCCCGTCGGCCAGATCGATGAGCTGCTCGCGCGAGACCCGGACGTGCGCCGCGCCGGACCGCAGGTCGCCCCCCGCGACTCCCGTCCGCGCGTCCGTCGGTCGGGACTCCGGTGCGCCGGCCGCACGCGCGGGCGCCTCCGGCTGCGTCGCCGCCTCCGCATCGGCGGTGTCGACCGACTCTCCCGCGCGATCCGCGTCGTGCGCTCCCCCGCCCCCCGCGACCTCCTCGACCGGCCGGATCTCGACCAGCGCCACCTCGCCGCCCGCGCGGATCGACTCGGCCAGCCGAGACTCGTCCGCGCCGGCGCCCACGAACAGCCAGAACTCGCCGCCGAAGTCCTCCTCGATCGTCTCCGGCCACGTCCCGAGCAGCGGGCAGACCGCGGCGGCGCTCCGGCACACGACATGGGCGCGCGCCGACTTGAGCGGCGCGTCCGGCACCAGGAGCACGCGGACCACCAGCTCCGTGCCCTCCGGGATGCGAAGCTCCGCGCCGGCCTCCTCCTCGGCCGCAGCCGCAGCCGAGGCGTCCGTCGCGGCATCCGCCCCGCCGTCGCCGCCGCCGGCCACGGCCTGGTCGATCGCGCGCGCCAGTTCGTCCACGCCGGCCAGCAGCTCGTCGATCAGCTCGGGGCTGACCTCGGCGCGGCCGGAGCGTACCTGGTCCAAACGGTCCTCGAGGCGATGCGCCACGACCGCCACCGTATCGTGGCCCATCATCGCGGCCATCCCCTTGACCGTGTGCGCGGCCCGGAACGCCGCGTCCACCGCCTCGCCGCCGCCCCCGGACTCCAGCGCGAGGAGGCCCTGGTTCAGCGTACCGAGGTGCTCCTGCGCCTCCGCGAGGTACAGATCCAGGTACCGGTCGAACTCGCCCATCGACTCCCCGGCGTCGCCCGGTCTACCCCAGGACTCGCTGCACCGCCTCCAGCACCCGCGACGGCTGGAACGGCTTCACCACGAAGTCCCGCGCGCCGGCCTGGATCGCCTCGATCACCAGCGCCTGCTGCCCCATCGCGCTGCACATCAGGACCTTCGCATTCGGATCTTCGGCCATGATCTGCCGCACCGCGTCGATCCCGCCCATGTCCGGCATGACGATGTCCATCGTCACCAGATCCGGCTTCAGCTCCCGGTACCTCGCTACGGCCTCCGCGCCGGTCTCCGCTTCGCCCACCACCTCGAAGCCCGCTTGCTTGAGGATGTCGGCGATCATGCTGCGCATGAAGATCGCGTCGTCACAGATCAGCACGGTTCGTCCCATGGATTCACCCTTTCGAACGGGAACTGCACGGATGTCAGAGGAGGAGTGCCCCGAGGAGCCGGTCGGAGTCCAGCGCGACGAAAGGTTCGCCGGCCCACTTGCCGACGCCGAGGACCGCCTCCCGTTCTACATCGATCCCTTTCAGTATCGACCGGAGCCGACCGAGCGGACGCACCGGGACCTCTCGCACGGCCTCGACCCGCTCCACCGCCCCGGCGACGAGCCGGTCGCCGCACTCGACCAGGAGGAGCCGACAGTCGGGCTGGGAGGCCGACGGCCGGAGCCCGAGCGCCGCGCCCACGTCGAAGACGGTAACGATCCGCCCCCGCAACCCGACCAGACCGCAGACTTCCGGGCCGCACCCCGGCAGGCGCGTGATCGGACCGGGAAAGACGATCTCCCGGACGCGGTCGAGCGGAAAGCCGAAGGTGTGCCCGTCGCAACCGAACACCGCCCACACCTGCGCCATGCCAGTCGCGCGCGAGCCGGGGGCGAAGACGGGGGTTGTCGTCGCCATACGAAGATGGAATGATCCTATGGATTGCTCCGGGGGGCGCGCCATAATAGCGCGCGGAAGGCAAGAAGGTCAACTCCTTGGCGCCGCCGGCGCGGAGTGCTCGCGCGCCCACTCGGCCGCGGCGGCCAGATCGGGCGGGAGAGGACTCGTGACGTGCAGCTCACGGCCGGTCCGGGGATGGCGGAGCCGTAGCTCGGCCGCGTGCAGGAACTGTCGCGGGACGCGCGCGGCGAACGCTCGCGCCCACGCGCGGCCCGGACCGCTGATCCCGCGCTCCGCGCCGCCGCCGTACGTGGGGTCCCCGACCACGGGGTGCCCGATCCACGCCAGGTGCACCCGGATCTGATGCGTCCGTCCGGTCTCCAGCCTCGCGCGCAGCAGGTCGGCCGCGACCCACCGCTCGACGCGCTCGAAGTGCGTGACCGCCGGACGCCCGCTCTCCACCACCGCCATCCGCTTGCGGTCCGACGCCGACCTCCCGATCGGGGCGTCCACCGTCTGCGCCTGCGACGCCAGATGCCCCCACGCCGCAACGAGGTACACCCGCGCGATCTCCCGGCGCTTGAGCGCGAGCGACAGCGCGCGGTGCGCGTCGTCGTTCTTCGCCACCACGAGCAGCCCTGACGTGTCCTTGTCCAGGCGATGCACGATCCCCGGACGCAGCCGGCCGCCCACCCCCGAGAGGTCGGTCACGTGATGGAGGAGCGCGTTGACCAGCGTCCCGCTCCGGTGCCCCGGCGCCGGGTGCACTACCAGCCCCGCCGGCTTGTCGACGATCAGGAGGTCCGCGTCCTCGTAGACGATCTGGAGGGGGATCGCTTCCGGCTCGATCCCCGTCGGCTCGGGCGCCGGAAGCTCGATCTCGATCGTGTCGCCGGGCGTGGGGCGCTCGCTCTTGCGCGGGACTCGTCCGTTCAGACGCACCCGCCCCTCTTCCAGCAGCTTCGCCACCCGCGACCGCGAGAGGTCCGGGAGCCGTCTGGCAACGTACGCGTCCAGCCGCTCCGCCGGCTCCGGGGATTCGACGATCAGCCGACGGCGCTCGACGCCGGCCTCATCCGTCTTCGTCATCCTGCCGCTCTTCCCGCCACAGGGAAAGCGCCAGGAACACCGCACCGGTCGTGACCGCGATGTCGGCGACGTTGAAGACCGGCCAGCGCAGGTCGCCGATCCCGATGTCCAGGAAGTCGACCACGCCGCGGTGCGACCGCACCCGGTCGACCAGGTTCCCGACCGCCCCGGCGCACACCAATGCGATCGCCGTGAGCCGCACCCGGTCGTGCGACGGCGTCGTCCAGTACATCGCCCCGAGCGCGATCAGCGCCACGACCGACAGGACCAGGAATATCGACCGCGAGTACGGGCCCAGGTGAATGCCGAACGCCGCGCCCGGGTTGTAGATGAACGTCAGCCGCAGGTAGTCCCCGATGATCTCCACCTGCTGGTACAGGTGGAAGTTCTCCTGGATCAGCCGCTTCGTCACGTAGTCCACGAAGACGATGACGGCCATGATCGTCAGGAAGAGCACGAGCTTGCTCGTGTTGACCGACTGCAGCGCACTCGCCGGCGTCGCCGCGCTCCCGACTCCCGTCTCTCTATCCATTCGACGATCCTGCCACCACTGGATACCGAACGCCCCCGCGATCACACCACCGCAAGTGCAATGCGCGCCTGGAGGCCGTCCAGCTCGATCTCCCGTTCCGCCGTATACACCGCACCTGCCATTTCCTTTCCAATCCGCAGGTCGGTCCCGAGCGTCTCACGGGCGATGAACTCCCGGTGCGCCTCCGCCGCGGCGACGACCGCCGCCTCGCCGTCGATCCCGAGGCGGATCCGGTCGCTCACGTCGAGGTCCGCGTCGCGGCGCAGCCGCTGGATCCGGTTGACCAGCTCACGGGCGATCCCCTCCAGGCGCAGCGCCTCGTCGATCGTCGGGTCGAGCGCGACGACGTACCCCTCGTCCGCCTCGACGACGAGGTCGCCCCGCGCTTCCTCCAGCACGTCGAACTCCTCGGGGCTCAGCTCGAAGCCCTCGCCGTCGACGACGATCGTGAGCGCCTCGCCGCGCTGGAACGCCCGCAGCCGCTCCGCCGGGAGCTGACGGATCGCCTCCGCCGCCTGCGCGGTCCGCGCGCCGAAGCGCGGGCCCAACACGCGGAAGTTCGGCTTCGCCTTCAGGTCGACCAGATCCTCGGCCGCGCCCAGGAACCGGACCGACTTCACGTTCAGCTCGCCCCGCACCACCTCGAGCACCTCTTCGCCCGGCTCGGCGACGGCGCGAGGCACCACGGCGTACATCGAGCCGAGCGGCTGACGGACACGGATCTTGACCTTCTCCCGCGCCGCGCGGCCCAGCCGCGCCAGCGTCCGCGCCGCGTCCATCTCCGACTCGAGCCGCTCGTCGACCAGCTCCGGCGCCGGTGTCGGATACGATGCCAGGTGCACGCTCTCGCCGTCCGTCAGCGCGCGGTGCAGCCAGTCGGCCACGAACGGCGTCATCGGCGCCAGCAGCCGCGACACCACCACCAGCACGTGATGCAGCGTCGCGAACGCGGCGTTCATGTCCGCGCGGTCCGTGTTCCCCCAGAACCGGTCACGGCTGCGCCGCACGTACCAGTTCGACAGGTCGTCGACGACGAAGTCGCCGATTGCGCGCGCCGCGCGCGTCAGGTCGTAGGCGTCCAGGTCCCGACCGACCGACGCGACCAGCCCGTACAGCCGCGACAGGATCCAGCGGTCCAGCACGTTCGGCGACGTCGGCGCCGGCATGCCCTTCTCCGGCGCCCAGTTCTCCAGCCCGGCGTAGAGCGCGAAGAAGCGGTACGTGTTCGCCAGCGTGTCGAACGTACGACGCGCCGCCTCGCCCAGCGCCTCCGGGTCGAAGCGCTTCGGGACCCACGGCTGGCTGACCGTCAGCAAGTACCAGCGGATCGCGTCCGCGCCGAACTCCCCGATCGCGTCCCACGGGTCGACCACGTTCCCGCGGGACTTGGACATCTTCTGCCCGTCCTTGTCCAGGATCAGGTCGTTGACGACCACGTTGCGATACGCGGGACCGTACCCGAGCACGCTCGAGATCGCCATGAGCGAGTAGAACCACCCGCGCGTCTGGTCGACGCCCTCGCAGATGAAGTCCGCAGGGAAGTGGCGCTTCCACTCTTCCTGGTTCTCGAACGGGTAGTGCCACTGCGCGAACGGCATCGCGCCCGAGTCGAACCAGACGTCGATCACCTCGGGCGTGCGGCGCATCGTGCCGCCGCAATGGGCGCACGTCCACGTCAGCTCGTCGATCCCCGGCTTGTGCGGGTCGAACCCCTCGGGGAGCCCGCCGACCCGCTCGGCCAGCGCGGCGAACGAGCCGATCACCTCGGTGTGCGACCCGTCGCGGTCGCAGATCCAGACCGGGAGCGGCGTCCCCCAGTAGCGGTCGCGCGACAGCGCCCAGTCGACGTTCCCCTCCAGCCACTCGCCGAACCGGCCCGCGCCGACCTCCGGCGGGTGCCAGTTCACCTTCCGGTTGTTCGCGAGCATCTCGTCCTTCATCTGCGTGGTGCGGATGTACCACGACTCCCGCGCCATGTAGATGAGCGGACTCGAGCAGCGCCAGCAGTGCGGGTACGAATGCGACTCGAGCGTGTGCTTGAAGAGCAGCCCGCGCCTGTCCAGGTCCTCGACCAGGATCGGGTCGGCTTCCTTCACGAACATGCCGCCGACCAGGGGGATGTCCTCGTAGAACTTCCCCGCGTCGTCGATCGGGCGGTACAGCGGCAGCCCGTGCCGTTGACCGGCCATGTAGTCGTCCGCGCCGAAGGCCGGCGCCATGTGCACGATCCCCGTACCGTCCTCGGCGCTCACGAAGTCCTCGGCGACGACGCGCCAGGCGTTCGGGACCCGCTCCGCGCCGCGACCGTCGGCATCCACCGCCGAGGACTCCGGTACGATCGCGATCGGCCTCACGTACCGCATTCCGACGAGTTCGTCCGCGCGGTAACGCCGCAGGATCGGCGTGCCCTCGCCGAAGACCGCCTCGACCCGCGCCTCGGCCAGGATCAGGCGACGACCCTTCCACTCGACCTCCGCGTACGCGAGGTCCGGGTTCACCGCCAGCGCCACGTTCGACGGCACCGTCCACGGCGTCGTCGTCCAGACCAGGAACGCACGCCCGTCGGGGTCCTCACCGCCGTCCGGCCCGGCCAGCGGACACAGGAAGTAGAGCGACGGGTCCAGGACCTCCTCGTACCCCTGCGCGACCTCGTGCGAGCTGAGCGCCGTGCCGCACCGCGGGCAGTACGGCACGCTCTTGTGCCCGCGGTACAGCAGCCCCCGCTCGTTCATCTGCGCGAGCAGCCACCACACGCTCTCGACGTACTCGGGCGAGTAGGTGATGTACGGCCGCGTGTAGTCGAGCCAGTAGCCGATCCGCTCGGAGAAGCGTTCCCAGTCCTCCTTGTACGTCCACACGCTCTCGCGGCAGACCTCGTTGAAGCGCGCGACGCCCACTTCCTCGATCTGCCGCTTCCCGCTGATCCCGAGCTTCTTCTCCGCCTCGATCTCGACCGGCAGCCCGTGCGTGTCCCACCCCGCGATCCGCGTCACGTGACGGCCGCGCATCGTCTGGTAGCGGCAGACCAGGTCCTTGATCGTCCGGCTGATCACGTGATGGATCCCCGGCCGGCCGTTCGCCGTCGGCGGACCTTCGTAGAAGACGAATTCCTCCCCGCCCGCCGTCGCCTCGAGCGTGCGGCGGAACAGATCCTCTTCCCGCCACCGCCCGAGGATCTCCTCCTCCAGGCGGATCGGGCTCGCCGGATACTCCGGATATCTCATGTCGGAAAAGTACCCTTCCCCTCGAATCCCCTCGAAGCTACCCCAACCGCGCCAGCACGCCGCGCACCAGCTCGGTGACCTTCGGCTCCGCCTCCGCGGCGACGCGGATGATCTCCTCGATCCCGGTTGGCGCCAGCGCGTCCGGCAGGCACCGGTCCGTGATGATCGAGACCGCCATCACCCGCATCCCCATGTGCCTCGCGGCGATGACCTCCGGCACGGTGCTCATCCCGACGACGTCGGCGCCGATCGCGCGGAGCATGCGGTACTCCGCTCGCGTCTCCAGGTTCGGGCCGGGCACGGCCACGTACACCCCGCGGCGCAGCGGGATGCGCAGCTCGAGCGCGACCTGCTCGGCCAGCCGCTGCAGCCCACGGTCGTACGGCTCGGACATGTCCGGGAAGCGCGGGCCCAGCTCGTCCAGGTTCGGCCCGATCAGCGGGTTGTCGCCCAGGAGGTTGATGTGGTCGTCGATCAGGACCAGGTCGCCGACGTCCCAGAGCGGGTTCATCCCGCCGCACGCGCCGGAGAGGACCAGCGTCCTCGCGCCCAGCCGACCCATCACGCGGATCGGCAGCGCGATCTGCTGCAGCGTGTACCCCTCGTACCGGTGGAAGCGGCCGTGCATCGCGACGACCGGCCGGCCGTCCAGGCGGCCCAGCAGGAGACGGCCCGCGTGCGAATCGACCGTGCAGACCGGGAAGTGCGGGATCTCCTCGTACGGGATCGCCGCCTCGATCTCGAGCCGCTCGACCATCGTCGCGCCGAGCCCGGTCCCGAGCACGAGCGCCACCTCCGGCTCGAGCGACGACCGCCGCCTCACCTCGGCCAGCGCGGCGGTCAGCGCATCTCGCTGCCACTCGGCGCTCGCCACCGTCATTGCGCGGCCTCCGTCGGCTCCGGGTCGCCCGCCTCCAGCTCCTGTGCCGCCACGGCCAGCTCCGCCAGCTCCCGCTCGAGGAACGTGCGGAACGTCCGCAAGAGCTGCATGCGACGCGCGCGCAGCCGACGCAACAGCTCCTCCTCGTGCTCGCGGGCGCGCAGCGCGGCCGTGCGGATCCGATCCGCCTCGACCTCCGCCTCCCGACGGATCAGCTCCGCCTCTTTCGCCGCCTGGCGCTTCACGTCCTCCCGCAGCTCCTGCGCGGTCACGACCGCCTCCGTCAGCGCCGACTCCCGCTGCCGGTAATCCTGCATCTGCGCCTCGAGCTGCGCGACCCGCTCCTCCAGCCGGAGCGCCTTGTTGATCGCCTCCTCCAGCCGGTCGGCGACCAGGTCCAGGAACAGGTCCACGTCCGCCACGTCGTAGCCACGGAGCGATCGCGTGAAATCGCCCTTCTTCTTCCGTATGTCGATCGGCGTCAGGTCGATCATCTCTCACGCTCCCCGAATAGGATCGTCCCCAGCCGGACCAGGGTGCCGCCCTCCTCGATGGCGATCTCGAAGTCGTTCGACATCCCCATCGACAGATGGATCGGCTCGAAGCCGGCCACCTCGGAGGCGCAGCGCTCGAACAACCTGCGCGCGGATGCGAAGGTCCTCCGCAACGTCGCCTCGTCCGTCGTAAACGGCGCCATCGTCATGAGCCCCTGGATCCGGAGCCCCGGCAGCGCCACGATCTCGCCCACGGCATCCACCGCCTCCTCCGCGGAGAAGCCGTGCTTGCTCTCCTCGCCCGACGTGTTCACCTGCACCAGGCCCGCCACCTCGATCCCCGCCCGCACCGCCTCCGACGACAGCTCGCGCGCCAGTCGCATCGAATCGATCGAGTGGATCAGGTCGAAGAGCGGCAGCGCCTTCCGCACTTTGTTCCGCTGCAGGTGGCCGATCAGGTGCCACTCCGCACGGTCGCGCCCCACCGCCTCGACCTTCGACTCGAGTTCCTGAACGCGATTCTCGCCGATCCTCCGCAGCCCGAGCGAGAGGGCGGCCTCGACCACGGCCGCCGGATGCGTCTTCGTCACCGCGACGACGCCCACCTCGTCCGTACGGCCCGCGCGCCGCTTCGCCGCCTCGATCCTCTCCGTCACCCGGAGCAGATTGTCTCTCAACAAGCCCAGTTCCATGGCCCCGGAATCTTACCCCGCGCCCCCCCAAACGGCAACGGCCGGAGCCCTTCCCAACGACGAAGAGGGGGGCCGGCTCCTGCCGGCCCCCCTCTCGCTCCGCACCCGGTCGCCACACACGCGACCCGGGGCCGTCCGGCTCACTGCACCTGGAACCGGATCGGGATCTGCACCACCACGCGCACCGGCTGGTCGCGGTTGAGCGCGGGCGAGAAGCGCATCACGTCCGCCACCTGCGTCGCGGCCTCGTCCAGCTGCGGGTAACCGCTCGACTGACCGACCTGGTACTTCACGACCCGCCCGGTCTCGTCGATCCAGAACAGCACGTTCACGACGCCGCCGACCCCCGCGTCACGAAGCAGCGGCGGGTAGTACCGCTTGAGCGCCTGCTCCACCTCCGCCTGGTTCCGCAGCGCCGGCCGCACCATGTCCGGCGTGAACGCGCGGAAGCTCGACAGATCGTCGCTCGACGACGGCATCGGCGGCGGCGGGAGCGTCTCGATCGGGTTGTCCTCGAACGTCGTCGGCGCGATCGTGATGTCCTGGTCGATCGCCGCCGCGCTCACCACCGGCGTCGCCGGACGCGCGATCGCCTGCGGCGGCGGCGGAATCTCGATCTCCGGGATGATGTCGACCGTCGTGACCTCATCCGTGTTGATCGACATGTCCTCCGCCTTCAGCTCGGGGAAGAACGCGAAGACCCCGAAATGAATGAACGTCGCCGCGATCAGCGACCCCCAGAACCAGTTGCCGAACCCTCGCTTGAACCGGTCGTTGGCCGTCTCCACGTACAGATCCGCCGCGGGCATCCCTTCGTTCATCGTGGCCATACGGCTACCTCCTTGAGCGCCGGACGCGCTCCTCGAGGTTGGTGTAGAACGCTACTCGCACCGCCCCCGCCTGTTGCAGTTCCTTCTGGACCGCGTCCACGTAGTTGTACCTCACATCCCGGTCGGCGCGGATCACGACCACCAGCTTCCGGTCCGACGCCGCGTACTGCGGAGCCACCACGTCCGATACCCGGTCCATCGGGATCAGCGCGTCGTTGATGTAGACCGAGCCATCCCGCTCCACGTACACGTGCATGATGTCCTTCCGCGGCGTGTCCAGCTTCTGCGTCGCCTCCGCGTCCGGGAAGTCCAGCTTGCGCGGCTTCTCCTTCGGGAACGTCGTGCTGACCATGAAGAAGATCAGCAGGAGGAACGCCATGTCCGCCAGCGACGAGTCGGGAATGTCCGAGGATGGCTTGCTCTTCCGCTTGTACCCACCCTGCATCACCGCCATGGTCAGTTCCCCTCGTAGAGCTGAAGTGAAATACGATCCGCGTTCGCGGCACGCAGCTGATCGAGCACGTCGATCATGTACCGGTACGGCGCGTCGGGGTACGTCTTCACCGCCGCGATCAGATTCGGATTCTGCGCGACGTCCTGCCGCCAGATGTCGCCCACCATGTCCGCCGTGACCGTCGAGACCGACGGGCTCTCGCCACGCTTGAGCTCCACGATCCCGTCGGACCGGATCACGATGTGCAGGACGTTCTTCTGGGAAACCTCGACCTCGTTCGACGGCTCCGGGAGCACCAGCTGCAACCCCTTCTCCTCGTCGAACACCGTCGTCACCAGGAAGAAGATCAGGAGCAGGAACGCGATGTCCGCCATCGACGAGGTCGGGATCGCTCCGCTCGGACGGCTCCTCTTCTTCATGATCGCCATGGCACCGACCTCCTCTACTCCGCAGTGGCCAGCCGCTTGTTACGCGACCGCTCGATGTTCCAGACCAGCTCCAGCACCATGGCCGTACCCTCCTCCATGTCCTGGATCAGCTTGTCGATCCGGGTCACGAAGAAGTTGTAGGCCAGGTTGACCGGGATCGCGATGACCAGCCCCGCGGCCGTCGTGATCAGCGCGATCTTGATCCCGCCCGCGACCAGCGAGGCCTCGACCTGACCCGCCTCGGCGATCGCGCCGAACGCGGAGATCATCCCGGCCACCGTGCCGAGGAAGCCCAAGAGCGGCGCGACGTTCGAGACGGTCGCGAGCACGACCAACCCGCGCTCGAGGAAACCGAGTTCGATCGTGCCGGTCGTCTTGATCGCCCGCCGGATGTCCTCGCGCGCCTTGCTGTCGCTGATGCGCCGCAGGCCGGCGAGGAGGATGGCGGCGACGGGACCGGGCGTGGAGACCGCGAGTTCGATCGCCTCGTCGATCCGGCCCGCCTCGCCCAGCTGGGTAACCTGTTCGATGAGCTTACGCGAACCGCGGTGCGCCGCCCAGAGCGTGTACCCCTTCGCGATGATCACGCCGAGCGCGAGAAGGGAGCAGAGGACGAGCGGATACATCCAGATCCCGCCGTCTGCGAACAGCTGGAGCAGATTGTAAGTCGTACCGTCCAAGAGCAGCTCCTCAGAGGATTGGGGGTACCGGTCCACCCGATTGAGATGTGGGGTTGGTAGATTACAAACAATGTAGGAAGTCCATTTGTTCCTGTCAACGCGTCAGACCGGCCTGCCATGACGTCAGCCGTGCACCGGCGCGGGGGCCGGAGCCGCGGTCGTGGCGGCGCCGGCGAGCGCCTCGCGCAGGCGATTCGCGTCGACGTTGCGTTCGAGCCGACCTCTGTGCGCGATCGAGATTTGCGACGTCTCTTCGCTGACGACGATGACGAGCGCGTCCGTCTCTTCGGACAACCCGAGCGCCGCGCGGTGGCGGGTGCCGAGGCTCTTGTCCGCGACCGGGAACTGCGTGAGTGGCAGGATCACGCCGGCGGCCAGGATCGAGTCGCCGGCGATGAGGACCGCGCCGTCGTGGAGCGGGCTGTAGGGCGAAAAGAGGCTGACGATGAGTTCGGCCGAGACGCGCGCCTCGATTCGTGTGCCCTGCTCGGCGATGTACTCCTCGAGCCCGACCTCCCGTTCGATCGCGATGATGGCGCCGACCTTTGCCCGCGACAGCCGTTCGACCGCCTCGACCAGCTCCTCGACGACCTCGCTCCGCTCCATGGCATGGAAGAACCGGAGCATTCGGCTCTGCCCGAGCCGGGCCAGGGCGTTGCGGAGCTCCGGCTGGAACACGATGAGCGCGGCGATCGCGCCGTACTCGAACGCCATCTCCATGATGCGGCGCACGAGCTCGAGATCCAGGAGCCGGGCGAGGAAGTAGAATCCGAGGATGACGAGGACGCCGAAGAGGATCTGGATCGCGCGCGTGCGGGCGAGGAGCCGAAGCACGTAGTAGAGCCCGGCCGCGACGAGCAGGATCTGGAACAGATCCTTGAGGGTCGGGAGCAGAGGGATGTAGCTCTCGAACATGGCGGTCAGGGCGCGCGGCGAATGGCTTCGGCGACGTCGAGCGCGCGACGGGTGGCGCGCACGTCATGGACGCGGAAGACGCGAGCGCCGGCGGCGTGGGCGACGACGCAGGCGGCGAGCGTCCCCTCGAGGCGCTCCTCCGGCGGGAGCCCGCCCGACAGTTCTCCGACGAACCGCTTCCGGGACGGCCCGACCATGACCGGCCGGCCGAGGGCGAGGAAGCGGTCGAGATGCGCGAGTGCGGCGACGCTGTGCTCGGTCCGCTTGGAGAAACCGAGCCCGGGGTCGAGGACGATCGCGTCGTCGGCGATGCCGGCCTCGCGCGCGCGGCCGAGGGCGGAGGCGAGGTCGTCGACCATGTCGCCGACCGGGTCCGGCCCGTACTCGGCCATTTCGTAGCTCGCCATGGTGCCGACCTCGCCGCGCGAGTGCATGAGCACGATCCCGGCGCCCGTATCGGCGACCGTGCCGGCCATGTCGGGGTCGAGGCGCAGCCCGGAGACGTCGTTGACGATCGCGGCGCCCGCGTCGACCGCCGCTCGCGCGACCACGGCCTTGACGGTGTCGACCGAGACGACCGCCTCGGGCCAGCGGCGCACGATCTCGCGGACGACGGGGACGACGCGTTCCAGCTCTTCCGCGGCCTCTACGGGCTTCGCGCCCGGCCGGGTCGACTCGCCGCCGATGTCGATCACGTCGCCGCCTTCCTCGAGGATCGCCTCGGCGCGCGCGAGCGCCGCATCCAGCGCGGCGTGCCTGCCGCGATCCCAGAACGAGTCCGGCGTGACGTTCAGGATCCCGAGGATCCGGGGCCGTCCGAGCGAGAGCGGCCCACGCGCGGTCCGCCACTCCTCACCCGAAACGATCCCGGCGTCGACCATCACCCGATCGGATCGGCTTCGGGGGCGCCGAGGCGCGAGCCGGCGTTGCCGCGGGCAGCACGCGTGGAGACCGCGCTGTCCGCCTTGCCGTCCAGCGCAGGGACGAGCGCCTCCGACCCGTCGGCCGCCGCGCCGGCCTGACGCGGCAGAGGCGGGAGCGGTTGGCCCGCCACGAGCAGATCGATCTCCTCGCGGTCGAGCGTCTCGCGCTCGAGGAGCGCATTCGCGAGCGCCTCGAGCAGATCGCGGTTCTCCTGGAGCGTCGTCATCGCCCGGTCGTACGCCTCGTTCAGCAGGCGCTTGACCTCGTCGTCGACCAGCTCGGCCATCTTCTCCGACAGCTCGCGCCGCTGCACGATCTCGCGCCCGAGGAAGACCTCGTGCTCCGAGTCGCCGACGGCCATCGGGCCGATGACGTCGCTCATCCCGAAGGTCGTCACCATCCGGCGCGCGAGCGAAGTCGCGCGCTCGATGTCGTTCCCGGCACCGGTCGTGATCTTCTCCTTGCCGAAGACCAGCTCCTCCGCCGCGCGGCCGCCGAACAGGTAGGCGAGCTGTCCCTGGAGGTAGTCCCGCGAGTACGAGTGCCGGTCCTCCTCCGGCAGCGACGCCGTCACACCGAGGGCGCGCCCGCGCGGCACGATCGTCACCTTGTGCACCGGATCGAGGCCCGGCGTCTTGAGCCCGACGACCGCGTGCCCCGCCTCGTGGTACGCCGTGAGACGACGCTCCGCCTCGGAGAGGACCATGCTCTTCCGCTCCGCGCCCAGCATAACCTTGTCCTTCGCCGCCTCCAGGTCCGCCATCGTGACGCGCTCGCGGTTGCGCCGCGCGGCCAGGAGCGCCGCCTCGTTGACCAGGTTGGCCAGGTCCGCGCCGCTCATCCCCGGCGTCCCGCGGGCCAGCGTCCCGACGTCCACGTCGTCCGCCAGCGGGATCTTTCGCAGGTGGACCTTCAGGATCCCCTCGCGCCCCTTCACGTCCGGCGCATCGACGACGATCTGCCGGTCGAAGCGGCCGGGGCGCAGCAGCGCCGGGTCGAGCACGTCCGGACGGTTCGTCGCGGCCAGGAGGATGACGCCGTCGTTCGACTCGAACCCGTCCATCTCGACCAGGAGCTGGTTCAGCGTCTGCTCCCGCTCGTCGTGGCCGCCGCCCAGCCCCGCGCCGCGGTGCCGGCCGACCGCGTCGATCTCGTCGATGAAGATGATGCACGGCGCGTGGGCCTTCCCCTGCTCGAACAGGTCGCGCACTCGCGAGGCGCCGACGCCGACGAACATCTCGACGAAGTCCGAGCCGGACATCGAGAAGAACGGCCGACCCGCCTCGCCCGCCACGGCCTTGGCCAGGAGCGTCTTCCCCGTGCCCGGCGGGCCGACCAGGAGCGCGCCCTTCGGCAGCCGCCCGCCCAGACGGCTGAACTTCTGCGGGTCCTTCAGGAACTCGATGATCTCCTGCAGCTCTTCCTTCGCCTCGTCCGCGCCGGCCACGTCCGCGAACGTGACCTTCGGCGTGTCGGCCGTCAGCAGCCGAGCCTTCGACTTCCCGAACTGGAACGCCTTGTTCCCGCCCGCCTGCATCTGGCGGATCAGGAAGAGCCAGATGCCGATGATCACCAGCCACGGGATGATCCCGAACGCCAGCTCCCAGAAGTTCCTACGCGGCGGCTCCGCGCGGATGTGCACCCCGCGCTCCACCAGCGTCGGCACCAGCGTCTCGTTCACGTCCCTCGGGAGCTGCACCCAGAAGTACTCCGCCTTCTGGTTCCCGACGGTGACCGCCGAGCGCAGCTTCCCGCGGAGCTGGCCGCGCTCGTCGACGAACGTCACCGATTCGACGTTGTCGCTCCCGATCTGCCGGATCAGGTCGCTGTAGTCCAGCTGCACCATCGCCGGTTCCCGCGGCGACATCAACTGGACCGCCATCACCGGGATGAGGATGACGAGCACCCAGAAGGCGAGCGTCTTCGAGAACCGGCTCCACCGGTTCCCCCCGCGGTTCTTGTTGCCTTCGTTATCGGGCATTCTCGATATCTGCAATCCTCCCGCAGCCTTATCGCGACGCTACAGGCTCGCGATGAAGGGCAGGTTCCGGTAATCTTCGCTGAAATCCAGGCCGTAGCCGATGAGGAACTCGGCCGGCGCATCGAATCCGACCCAGCGCGGCTCCCGGGCGAGGTTGCGCGCGATCCGCTTGTGCAGCAGCGCGCACAGCTCGAGGCTGCGCGGTCCCCGCCCCTCGAGGAGCGGGATCAGCCGGTTCAGCGTCGTTCCGCTGTCGATGATGTCCTCGACCAGGAGCACGTGCTTCCCCTCGAGGGACGCCTCCGGATCGTATAGCAGCCGTACCTCGCCGCTGCTGACCGTGCCGGAGCCGTAGCTGCTTGCGACCAGGAAATCGACGTGCAGCGGCCGCGCGATCTGCCGGACCAGATCGGCGAGGAAGATGAAAGACCCCTTCAGCAGTCCGAGGACCAGGAGCGGCTCGCCGGCGGGGTAGGCGTCCGCGATCTCGCGCCCCATCTCCGCGACGCGCCGCGCGATCTGCTCCTCCGAGAATACGATCCGCTCGATCTTCCGTCCGCCGGTCCTGGCCGCCGTCTCAGGCGTGTTCGGCATTCGTCACCGTGATCAGGAGGTTCGGCTGCTCCGGGTCGGGCGGCGCGACGGCGGCCCGGGCGTGCCCCGGGATCCAGAGGACCGTCCCCCTGGCGTCGGCGAGTACGGGAACCCGGTGTCGTTCCTCCCGCCGCACTCTCCGCTCCCCGAACAGCTTCTTGAGCTTCTTGGTCCCGTACGTCAAACGGATCCGGTCCCCGGCATGCCACCCGCGCAGGGCGAGGGGGAAGGCGAGGTCGCGGATCCTGAAAGCGGCGCCGTGCTCCGGGGGCTCCCCGCGCCCGACGTCCCAACGGACATCGTAACGCCTGCCGCCGATCACCGCCTCGGCCGCTCCCGGGGCCGGCGCGGCGACGACGACAGGCCGATCTCCGCTCGATTCGCCCGGCTCCGTCGCCACCCTGCGGATCCGGATGCGATCGAAATCCCGCTCGATGCGGATCCCGCCCGCGATACGGATTCCGGTGCCGCTGGCTGCGGAGTTAGTAAACTCGACCGCAGCCCTGGTTCCCCCCCGCCCCGGGGCGGCGCCGAGCTCGCGCAGGAGGCGACGCAGCACGCGCGCGCGAACCGCAGGATCATATGTCAGGAGTACAGGCCTGGCAAGCTCGATCCCGTCGTCCGAGCGGGCCAGGACGACGGCGTTCTCGACCGGCTCGAGGAGGGCGTCGAGGACGCGCCCGGCCTCGCGCGCGCGATCGGCGAGGCGGGCGAGCGCGGAGGCGGCGCCGGGGGCGATCGCCTCGAGGCGCGGCATGATCTCGTGGCGGATCCGGTTGCGGGCGTATCCGAGTTCCAGGTTCGTGGGATCCTCGCGCGCCCGCAGCCCGACGGCCGCCGCGTACGCCTCGATCTCGGTGCGCCGGAACGGCAACAGCGGCCGCACGATGGGGCCCCGCCGGGGCGGGATGCCGCCCAGCCCCTCGAGGCCGGCGCCGCGCACGATGCGGAAGAGCACGGTCTCCGCCTGGTCATCGGCGTGGTGCGCGGTCGCGATCCGGTCGGCGCCGGTCCGGCGCAGGACGTCGTGGAGGAACGCGTAGCGCACCTCGCGCGCCTCGGCCTGCCCGTGCGGCGGCGGCTCGGCCCGGGCCCTCTCGTACGGGATCCCCCATGCCCGGCAGACGCCGGCGACCCAATCCGCGTCCGCGGCGCTCCCCGGACGCATGGCGTGGTCCATGTGCGCCGCGATCAGCCGCAGCCGCCACGAAGGGTCGATGAAGCGCAGCAGGTGCAGGAGCGTGATGGAGTCGACGCCGCCCGACACGGCGACGACGACGGTCTGTCCCGGCAGGATCAGGCGGCTGCGCCGGAGGTGCGCCTCGAACCGCGTTGCGAGCGCGGCGGCGCGTGCGGCGGCGTCGGCGTTCGGGCGGCCGCCCCGGCGATCCGCGACGCGGGCGGTCCCTGGCCGGCCCGGAGTCCGCCCGTGGCCGTCCCGGCTCCCCACCGTCGCGTCCGAGGCCTCCTCGCGTCGCCGCATCGCCGGCCGCCCTCTCCCGAGTCGAGCGCAGTGCTCGCCGGCGCGCTACCGCCACCCCCTTCCGCGCCGGCCGGGGCCAGAATACGTCGGTCCGAGGTCGCCGTAAAGGCGACGGCGCAGCCGCGCCTCGCGGCCGATTTCCGCGAGCCGTGGCGTGTACGTCCCGCGGGGCGTCTCATCCCACGCACGGTCCTCGGCGTACCCGGCGCGGCCGCTGTAATCCGTCGTCGGGCCGGCCAGGTCCCCGTAGTCGAGGTCGTACGAATGGATCCCGCGGACGGGGTAGCCGCGCGCGGGTTTGCCGGGGAGCCGCGCACGTGCGGCGAATTCCCGGTACTCCGCGGCGTACGGCCGGCCGGACTCAGGACGTCGCCGCGGAGCGTATTCGGCGGTGTACTCGAGCCCGTACCGGGCGCCGCGCTCCAGGCCGTACGACTCGCCGTAACCCCGTGGGCGGCCCGGGCGGCGGCGTCGGCTCGCCCGGCCGCGCCGTCGCGCGCCGGGGCGGTCGGACGCGCGCCCCGAGCCGGGCCGGAAAGGCGCGCCCGCCCGGCCGCGCCACAGGTACTCCCGGGAATACTCGTCCATGGTGGTCCTCCCCTTTCAGGCGTCGGAGGGCGCGCCGCCGCCGGGTGCGGCCGCGCGGGTCGTAGGCGCGGATGCGGCGTCCGGCGCGGGTCCGGACGGCGCGTCGGGCAGCGCGCCGCCATCGGCCGCCTTGCGTGCGCCGGATCGCCTGCCGCCGCGGCTCCCCGTGGAGCGCCTCCCCGTCGCACGCCCGGTCACGGTGCGGCCGGCCATCCGGCTGCGGGTGGTCCGCTTCCCGGCTTTCGGAGGCGACGGTTCCTCGACGACCTCCTCGATCGCCTCCTCGCCCCGGTCTGTCCCAACCGGCTCGCCAGCCTCCGCCCGCGCGACGGGGAGCTCTGGCGTCCGGGTCGCGTCGCCCTCGGTCCCGATCCACTCCGGCGACTCGACCTCCAGCTCGGTCCTCACGCCCCGCACGCCGTCCACGTCCCAGGCGTCATCGGTCGCGTAGCGGATCTCGTCGAAGCTGGCGAGCGTGCCGCGCAGCGTTACGACGCCGTCCTCGACCTCGACCTGTATGCGGTCGGCGTCGACCCAGGTATCGTAGAAGAGCGCTTCTTCGACGTCGGCGCGGATCTGGTCGTCGGAGCGGCGGCGGCGGCGGAGACGGTGGTGGTAGGGGCCGTATCCGTAGCGGGCGGGGCCGAGCGGCTCACCGTACTCGCGCTCGGACCAGGAATAACCGCCGCGCGTGGCGGGGCTGGTCGGGCGACGCGGCCGGACATCCGCGCCGCGCATCGTCGGGGTGTGGCGTCCGCGGGAGCCGACCTGGTAGCCGTGCTCGTAGTCGTAGTTGGTCCCGCCGTAGCCCCTGCCGCCGACGTAGCCGCCGCCCCACTCGAACTCGAACTCGTCGACCGGGTTCAGCCCGGAACGGAGCTGCCCGGCCTGGTACGACCCACGGCTCCGGAGCGCGCCGCCGCGGTACCCGAGCCCGTAGCCGCGGAACCCTGCGCTGTATGGAGCCTCGTATTCGGCGCCGTACTCGCCGCGGCCGATCGGCTCGTCGTCGCTCCAGGCTCCCCGACGCGCGTACCTCGACTCGCGATCCTGTGGCATGGTCGACCCTCCCCTGTGGTGGCGGAAATGCGAAGGCGCGGGCCAGCGGGGGAGGCAATCTTCATTCCACCCCGGCGAGCTTCATTCCGCCACGGCGGGGGAGGCGCGCCGGCGGGCGGGAGCGGGCGGCCGGCCGTACCGGTCGGTCAGGATGTCGGCCAGGAGATCGGGCCGGTCCGTGACGATGCCGTCGACGCCCCAATCCAGGAGGCGCTGCATGTCGTCGGCGTCGTTCACCGTCCAGATGTGGACGGCGACGCCGTGCCGGTGGAACTCGCGCACGAGCGAGGGCGTCACGATGCGCCGGCCGTTCCAGGTCTCGGGGATCTGCGCGGCCACCACGTCCGACTTCCATAGCCGGCCCAACCGCAGATGGTGCAGGACGAAAAGACGCCTCACGTCGCTCGACGAGGCGCTGATCGGACCCGGATAGTCGTCCAGCTCGGTACGGTACGCGTCCGACTCCCCGGCGACGATCACCCGATCCACGGCGCCGGCCCGGCGGATCGCCTCCAGCAGCGGCCGCTGCGCCGCCGCCGTCTTGAGCTCGATCGTGAGGCGAGTGTTGGGGAGCGCTTCGAGCACTTCCTCGATCGTCGGGACGCGCACGCCCCGGCCCCGGAACGGGAACGTCGCGCCGCCGTCGGGCGTGAAGCGGTAACCGGCGTCGAGCCACTTCAGCTCGGCGAGCGTCATGTCGGCGACGGCTCCGGTGCCGTCCGTCGTCCGGTCCACCGTCGGGTCGTGCATGACGACGCAGTGCCCGTCCGCCGTGGCGCGCACGTCCAGCTCGATCATGTCGGCGGCCCAATCCTCGACGGCCTGCCGGAACGCCTCGAGCGTGTTCTCGGGAGCGAGTCCGGACCCGCCGCGGTGAGCGATCAGGAGCGGCCCGCCTTCCAGGACCGGGTGCCGGAAGCCACGCGCCCCCGGGCGCTTCGCGAGGAGCAGGAAGCCGACCGCCGCGCCCGCGCCGGCGCCGAGGATGGGGAGCAGCCTGCGCAAGAGGATCATCGTCGTTCGCCACCTTTCGTCCGATGCTGGGTTCGGCCGGACGGCCACGTCCGTCGGCCGATTCGCCGCCCCCGGGGAGAACGCGCGCCCAAAGCTACGGCCGGGCGCGTGGCGGGGCAAACGACGTGCCCGGACGGCGCCCCGGGCCGGGCCCTCCGCCCGACCGCCCACGCCAACGCCTTCCCGGGCATACGCCTTGCGCCCCGCCCGAGAACGAACACGTCACGGCGCACCCCGGAGGCTCGAGTGACCGATCGAAAGGAACGCACCGACAGAGAGCGCGAGGCTACGCGGCAATCGAACGCCCAGCGCCGCGCGGCGCTCCGGCGCGAGGCGGCGCACCGGCAGCCGTACCGCGAGCTGACCGACATCGAGGAGGCGGACATCGGCGTCGAAGGCGTCGCCGGGGAGGGCGAGGAGGAGAGCGGGACGGTGCCGGGCTCGGTCGCCGGGACGACCGGGACCGCCGGCCGCGCCGCGGGGATCCAGTCGCCCGGCGCGAGCGCGCCGCCGGTGCGAGGGATCGATCCGGACGAGGTCCGCGGCAAGGTCGGGCGACTGCGGCCGAAAGACGGGGCGTGACCGGCGCATCACGCCGCGCGGCGTGTCGGACGCGTAACGGCGCACGGCGGATCGGGGCCCGGACGCCGCCGGCCGCGTGCGGGACCGGGCTCACGCCGCGCGCCGCGTCGCCTCCGGCGCCTCCTCCGGCAGCCGCCGCGCATACGCCTTCAACTCCTCCGGGAACGCCTCGATGAGCTCGGCGGGGGCCGGCGCCTTCCGGCCGGTGAGGATCTTGCGGAATTGCACCGCGTTGACCACCGACTTCCCGCGGCTGTGGTTGTTGAAGACGACGTCGACCACGCGCGTCCTGCGGTCGTCGGCGATCTCGCGCGTCCGTTCGACCCACGGCCTCAGTTCCGCCGGCTCGTAGAGGTAGTCGTAGCGCGCGCCCGCGTCGCCCCCCTTGCGCCACCATTCCTTGTAGTTCCGGCCGTGGACGCGTACGTAACCGACGCGCGCGGTCCCCTTCGCGCTCGGCCGGATCGACTTCGCGAAGAGCGGCTGGTCGATGTTCACGAACCCCACGCCCTCTTCGCCGAGCCACGCGTAGAAGTCCGGCTCGTTCCAGCTCTCGTGGCGGACTTCGACGACGAGGGGGAACTCCCGGAACGTGTCCACCAGGTCGGCGAGCCACTCCCGGTTCGCCTCCTCGTTCTTGAAGGACCAGGGGAACTGGACCAGGACGGCGTCGAGCTTGTCCGCGCGCAAGAGCGGCCGCAGCCCGTCGCGCACGGCGCGGACTTCCGCCGCGGACCACACCTCTTCCCGCTCGTGCGTGAACCGGCGCCAGAGTTTGGCAGAGTAGCGGAAGCCTTCCAGGTCTTCGACGCGTTCCGCCCACCGCTCCGCGACCTCGGGCCGCGCGGGCCGGTAGAAGGTCGAGTTGATCTCGATCAGGTCGAGGAACCGCGCCAGGTGGCGGACCGGGTCGAAGCCCTTCGGCTTCTTCTCCGGATAGACGACTCCTTTCCAGTCGCGGTAGTCCCACCCGGCGACGCCGATGCGGATCGGTGCCCGGCTCATGCGGCCCCCGTCCGCGCGAGGATCTCGCGCACCTCGTCGTCGCTCAACTGAGGAAAACTCCGGTACGACAGGCTTATCGCGAAGAACGGCTCGGGCATGGTGACGCAGACGACCTCGTCGGCCACCCGGCCGAGCGTCTCGCACGCAGCGCGCGGCGCCGTCGGGACCGCCACCACGATGCGCGCGGGGTCCCGCTGGCGGAGCGCCTCGACCGCCGCACGCAGCGTCGAGCCGGTCGCGACGCCGTCGTCCACGAGGATGACCGTTTTGCCGGCGACTTCCGGCGGCGGGCGGTCCCCGCGATACTCCGCCTCTCGCCGCTCGAGCTCGCGCCGTTCTTCCTCGGCCACGCGCTCGATGACCTCCGCCGGCACGCCGGTCAGGGCGACGACCTCCTCGTTCAGCACCCGGATACCGCCGGACGCGATCGCGCCCATCGCCAGCTCCTCCTGTCCCGGTAGCCCCAGCTTGCGGACGATCAGGACGTCGAACGGCGCGCCGAGCGCGCGAGCCACCTCCGCGCCAACCGGCACGCCGCCGCGCGGCAGCGCGAGAACGAGCACGTCCCGCCGCCCGGCGTACTCCGCGAGCCGCTCGGCGAGCGCGCGACCGGCCTCTTCGCGGTCCTCGAAGATCCGTTCCGGCTGCATGCGTCCCTCCCGCGCCGGCGGGCGGCCGCGACCGCCCCTGACTGGGGTCCAGGCGGTCGCCGGACACCCGCCGGCGTCCACGGCGCTCAGCTCCCCGCCCCCACGGTGCGCCGTATCGCGTCCGCCAGGAGCGGCGCGACCGAGACGACCCGCGCGATCGGCCAGGCGTCGGCGTCGACCGGGATCGTGTCCGTCAGCACGATCTCGCGCAGCTCGAGCCCCATGAGCCGCTGCCGGGCCGGACCGGTCAGCACACCGTGCGTCGCGGCGACGGTGATCTCCCCTTCCGCGCCGGCGTCGCGCAAGGCGCGCACCGCCTCGGCGATCGTGCCGCCGGTCGATATCATGTCGTCGACGATCAGGCACGCCCGCCCGCGCACGTCGCCGAAGACCTGCAGGATCTCGACGCTGGTGCCGCTGCGACGGTTCTTCTGGAGCACGACGAGGTCGAGGTCGAGGCGCTCGGCCAGCGCGGCGGCACGGTCGGCGGCGCCCAGGTCCGGCGCGACGGCGACGGCCCCCTCGGGGAGCCGCCCCGCGAGCGCCTCCGCGAGCGTCGGCACGGCCGATAGCGCGTCGACCGGCGCGCGGAAGAACCCCTCGATCTGCGCCGTGTGCGCATCCACGACGACGACGCGGTCGATCCCGGCGGCCTCGATCAGGTCCGCGGCGAGCGCGGCCATCACGGGCTGCCCCCGGCTGGCGCGCCGATCGGACCGGGCGTAGCCGAAGTACGGCACGACCGCGACGATGCGGCGCGCCCCCCCGCGCCGGCATGCGTCCGCGAACGCGAGGAGCTCGATCAGGTGGTCGTTCACGGGCGGCGACGTCGCCTGGACGACGAAGACGTCGCGACCCTCGACCGCCGCGTCCACGACGAGCGACGTCTCGCCGTCCGGGAAGCGCTCGACGTCCGCGGCGCCGACCGGCACGCCCAGCTCGGCGGCGATCTGCCAGGCGAGCGCGCGGCTCGCCGTGCCGGCGAGGAGCACGACGTCATTCACTTCCCCGCCTCGGGGTGCGCGAAGCGCTTCCACTCCGCCGCCCACTGTGTGAGGCGCGCCTTCACCGCGTGATGCACGGTCCCCTCGGGGAACGTCCCGTCCGGGCGCGCCTCGCCCGCTTCCCGACCGGTCAGGATCGGCCACCCCTCTTCGATCCGGTCGATCGCCCAGATGTGGAATCGGCCGGCTTCGACCGCATCGCGGACGTCGCGGCGCAGCACCAGGTTGTCGACGTTGCGGCGCGGCACGATCACTCCCTGGCCGTCGAGCCCGACCCGCTCGCACGCGGCGAAGAACCCCTCGATCTTCTGCGTCACCCCGCCGACCGGCAGGACCTGTCCCTTCTCGCTCACCGCGCCAGTCACCGCGATCCCCTGCCGTAGCGGCACCTCGGCGATCGCCGACATGAGCGCGTACAGCTCCGCGACCGACGCGCTGTCGCCCTCGACCTCCTCGTACATCTGCTCGAACGAGAGGCTCGCCGAGAGGATGAGCGGCTCGGTCCGGGCGAACATCCATCCGAGGTAGCCCGAGAGGACGAGGAAGCCCTTGCTGTGCAACGGGCCGCTGAGCTTCGCCTCGCGCTCGATGTTGATCACGCCGCCGGTCCCCATGTATGCGCTCGCGTGGACGCGGATCGGCCGGCCGAAGAGCGCACCTGCCGCGGAGAGGAGGCCGATCCCGTAGAGCTGGCCGACCCGCTCGCCGCGCGGCTCGAAGGCCAACACCCCCCGCTCGATCAGCTCGAGCAGCTCGCGCTGCACCCGCTTGTCGCGGCGGTCCCGCTCCTCGATCGCGCGGGCGACGTCTTCCGCCCGGACCCGCTCGCGCCCCGCCACGCGCGCCCAGTGCGCCGACTCCCGCACCAGGTCCACCACCTCGCCCAGCCGCGCCGACAACTTGCGCTGGTCGTCGGCGAGTCGAGAGCCCTCCTCGACGATCGCGGCGACGGCGGTCGCGTCGAACGCCGGGAGCGACTCCTCCCGCACGTGCCCGGCGACGAGGCGCGCGTACGCCCGCTCCGTCTCCGGCGTCCGCTCGATGCTCGATTGAAAGTCGACCTTGACCTTGAACAGCTCGGAGAACTCCGTGTCGAGCGAGCGGAGCAGGTAGTAGAGCGCCGGTTCGCCGATCAGGATGACCTTCAGGTGCGCGGGGACCGGCTCGGGCTCCATCGCGTCCACCACGGCCAGCGCGAGCTCGGCGGTCGACTCGGCGGGGCGCAGCTCGCGGGAACGCAGCGCCCGCTTGAGCGCGGCCCAGGCGAGCGGCCGGGTCAGTACGTCCACCGCCTGCAGGATCAGGTAGCCGCCATTGGCGCGGTGGAGCGCGCCCGGCGCGATCCGCCCGATGTCGGCGACCATGGTCCCGAACTGGAAGCGCACGCCCATGCTCCCGAGCAGGTTGCGCAGGTGCGGGTCCGGCTCCTCGACGACGGGGGCGCCCGTCCCCGGCTCGTGCGTGACCAGCACGTTCACGGTGTAGCGCCGGAAGAAGTCCTCCCCCGACGCGCCGAGGAGCGCGGCCGCGGCAAGCGCGCCCGCCTCGGACTGCTCGTCGGGCCGGGTCGAGAAGTGCTCGGCGTTCGCGACGACGTCCTCACACACCGCGTCGAGGTACGACGCGACGTCGGGCGAGTCCTTGTAGCGCTCCTTCAGCGCCGCGATGCGGAACGCGACCATGCTCCGCGCGACGTCGCGGTTCAGCTCCTCGATCCGCTCCCGCGCCTCGCGCGTCAGCTCCTGGATGTGCCGCTGCACCGTGGCGACGCGCTCCGTCGCCTCGCGCACGTGCCGGTCGATCTCCTCGCGCTCCGCCTCCGGGAGCGCCAGATAGGTCTCACGGTCGAGCGGCTGGCCGTCCCGCGCCGGGACGACCATGATCGCGTTCGGGCTGCCGACCAGCGCGACGTACGGATCGCGCTCGAACTCGCGCCTGAGCCCGTCCAGCTCGGCGTTCGCCCGCTCCTGCGGCTCCTCGAGGAGCGCGGCGCGTCGCTTGGACACCGCGTCCGAGGCCAGCGCGTCCGGGATCGAGTCGCGCAGTTCCGCGATCAGGTCGCTCACGTCCTTGGCGAACGCCGGCGCGCGGCCGGTCTCGAGCTCCAGCACGCGCGCGCGGCGCGGGTTCCGGAAGTCCGAGACGAAGCAGCGGTCCGGCGGCGTGGGGCGCGACTTCGCGTGCTCCCGCACGGTGCGCCGGACCAGCGTCGTGCGGCCGGTTCCGGGCTCGCCCAGGACGAAGATGTTGTAGCCCGCATCGCTCATGGCGAGGCCGAACTGGAGCGCGGCCATCGCGTCCGGCTGGCCGAACTCCGTGGCGACGGGGTCCAGTTCGTCCGTCGTGTCGAAGCCCAGGTTCTCCGGTAGGCATGGCCGGTACAGTCGCGAGGCCGCGAGCGGCGCCGGGTCGCTTCCGCCTTCCTTCATGATCCGCTCCCTCACCGCGGGTGGATGCCGGAGCAATACTCCCGTGCAGTATCCGTGCGCGGCGCACGTTCACGTGGTGGATCGGTGGCGTTCGCTCGACTGCCCCAACTCCTCCTGGCGGACCGGGATGACGCTGATCCGGCCGTCCGGCTCGAGGATCACCCACTTGACCTGCTGCAGGACGATGTCGGGAATCAGGATCAGCGTGACCAGGTCGAAGGGCGTGAGTTCGCTGAATTCCCGCTTCCCCAGCACCCGGAGCGCGAGCATGAGGAAGACGTAGAGGACGGCGACGCGAACGACCGTTTCCATCGGCGCCTCAAGGGAAGATGAAGGTGCTGAGGACGACCCGCGCCGTGTCGCCGCCCGCCGTCGCACTGACCGCGCCGGTGTGGCGCCCGTAGCGATCGGCACGAAACGCGACGACGATCAGTCGGCCCTCGCCCGCCCGCGGTCCGGCGAGGTCGACCTTGTGCGCTTGCGTCGGCGATGGCGTCCACGTCGCGTTCGTGAAGCCATGGAGGTAGGCCGGGTCGATCGACACCGTCAGCGTGTCGAACGACCGCGCCCCGACGTTCGTCACCAGGATCTCCAGGTTGTGCGTCTGCCCGAACCGCAGCCGCTCGACGTAGCGGACCGTCAGCTCGAGAGCGCCGCCGCGCGCCGACACCTCCGCGCGCTTCATCCCGAAGAGGCCCGCCAGGGCGAGGACCGGCACCGCAACGATGAACCCGAGGCCGATGAGCTGGAACGCGTCCGTCCGGAACCGACGTCGCATCGGCGGCGCCTCGGGCGGCGTCGCCTCATCGACTTCGCCGCAGGCCATGGCTTCGCCCTCCCGGTCTCCTGCACGGCGCCCGCCCCCCTGTCCCCCGACAGGTCGGTGTGGGCGTCGGGCGGGCAGGAGGCGTGCCACCCGTCGCGCCGGTGCCGCGCGGGGTTGCCCGCCGCACGTCGAGGCGCGATCCTATTGTTCACCTGCGGGTAACAAATTCTGCGGGGCACCCGTGGTGCGGGGGCCCGCGAATCGTGAAGTCGGAGGGTGGATGCTTTCGGATACGGCGGAGTACGCACTCCGGGCGACGCTATACATCGCACAGCACGCGAACGGGTCACGCCTCGTGCGCACGGAACAGGCGGCGGAGGCGTTGGGCGTGCCGCGGAACTACCTGTCGAAGATCCTGCACGTGCTGGCGCGGCACGGGGTGCTGTCGTCGACGCGGGGCCCGCTGGGCGGATTCCGGCTGGCGTACGACGCCGACGACCTGCCACTGTACCGGATCCTCGAACCCTTCGACCCGGTCGGCCCGCAGCGCTCGTGCATCCTCGGCCGGCTCGAGTGCAACGACGGCAACCCGTGCCCCGCGCACCATCGCTGGAAGGACATCTCCGAGAAGGTCCTGGCCTTCTTCCGTAATACGACCGTGGGCGACCTGCTGCGCGAGGAGGGGTCGCTGGTGTAGCCGCGGCGGCGGCGGGCGCCCGCGACGCGTCGTCGCGCCCGCATTGCCATCGTTCCCGGTCCGCGGCCGCGGCCGCGACTTCAATCGGCGAGGTATTCCTCCACCGGCGCCACCTCACCCGCCTCACCCGCCTCACCCGCCTCACCCGCCTCACCCGCCTCACCCGCCTTACCCGCCTCGACCATCCGGCGCCAGCGGGCGGGAACGTGGGCGCAGTACGGCTCGGCTTCGAGATAGTCCCCGGTGACCGCGTAGGCGCGAGCCCGGGACCCGCCACAGATGTCCTTGTACTCGCACACGCCGCACTTCCCTTTCAGCAGGCTGCGGTCGCGTAGCTGGCGGAAGAGGGGCGAATTCCGGTAGACGTCCACGAGGTCGTCCCGGCGAACGTTTCCGGCCGCGAGCGGGAGGAAGCCCGAGGGGCAGATCGCGCCGGTGTGGCTGATGAAGAGGAAGCCGTCGCCGTCGTTCACGCCTCTGGCGCGACCGACGCCGTCGGCGAGGGAGAAACCGAGCCCAGCGGTGAGAGGCACCGGCGCCTCCGTTCGCTCCCCCGCCCTCCGCTCGGCGACCTGGCGTTGCAGGATGACCCTGCGATACTGCGGCGCCGCCGTGCTCTTGATGTCGAAGGGCGCGCTCCGGGACAGGTCGTACATCTTGTGGAACACGGCCTCGAACTCTTCGGCGCTCGCCACGTCGCGGGCGCGGGCACGCCCGGTCGGGACCAGGAAGAACACCGACCACAGCGCGATGCCCAGCTCCGTCATCAGCGCGCAGAGCGCGTCGAAATCGTCCAGGTTGTAGCGACTCACCGTCGTATTGACCTGGGTCGACAGCCCGAGGGAGCGCGCGGCGAGCAGCATGCGGATCGACCATTCGAAGGACCCGGGCACGCCGCGGAAAGCATCGTGGATCGCGGCCGCCGACCCGTCCAGGCTAACGGCCAGGCGGGCGAGCCCCGCATCGCGCAACTCCCGCAGCACCGACTCGGTCATGAGCGGCGTCCCCGAGGGCGTCATCGCCATGCGCAGGCCGATGCTCGTCCCGTACTCCACGAGCTCCACGATGTCCGGACGCTTCAACGGGTCGCCGCCGGTGAGCACGAAGAGCGGGCGGCCGAACCGTCGCACCGCGTCCATCATCCGTTTCGCCTCTTCGGTCGAGAGCTCGAGGGGGTGGCGCTCCGGGACCGCCTCCGCGCGGCAGTGCCTGCACGCCAGGTCGCACGCTCGCGTCGTCTCCCAGATGACCAGGAACGGCGCCCGATCGAAGTCCACCGCCGCGACCGTGGGGCGCGCGGCCGTCGCCGTTTCGCTCACGATCCACTCCTTTCGCGATCTTGGGCCGTCCGCAGGACGAGCGCGTTGCGGGCGGGGTCGTAGGTCACGAGCGCGATCTCGCCCGGCCGGATCTCGACGACCGCCTGCAGCGCGAGGTGCGCGGGTGCGCCCTCTCGGGCGAAGGCGACGTCGACCGCGTACTCGCCCGGCGCGAGCGCGATGTCGCGCAATACGTAGATCGGCCTGTCCTGCCGCGCGCCGGCGGGGCGGATCACGGTGTCCGCGACCACGGCGCCGTCGATCGAGACGCGGAGCCGGTACGGCGCGATCCGCCCCTCGCACGCCTCCGGACGTCGCATGTGCAGCGGCAGCGCTTCGAGCTCCTCGGGCGTCAGGCGACGGCACTCCGTCACCCGCTCCCCCCGCGCCCGCCACGAGAGCCGGAGCAAACCGCCTTCGGCGTCCGCCGACGTGTACGGCACGCGCGAGAGAGCGCCGAGGGCGAGCACCGCAGCACCGCCGACGACGAGGGCCAGACCGCGGACGAGGGGCCCGCTCACGATGCCACCCCCTCGAGCTCGAGGGAAACGTCGCCCCGCGCGTCGCCATCCGGGGCGTCGAGGTCGCCGTCCGCCGCGGCGCCGCCGTCCGCCGCTGTGCGTCCGTCTCCATCGGCATCGCCGTCCGCAAGAGCCGCCACGGACGCCGCGAACTCTTCGAGCGCCGCGCGCAGCACCGCCGGCTCCCCCGCCGACGCTTCCACGACCCGGACGCGCCGCCGATCCACCCGCGGCTTCAGGTCCGCCTCACGGCCGTGGTACATCCGCTGCACGAGCCACTTCCCGCCCTCTCGTCCGCGGCAGTCCCACTCCGGGCACGCCGCGACGAGGACGCCCCCCGCTCCGCCCCGCAGCAGGTGCTCGATCATCGAGGTATGCACGTGCCCCGTGCACGGGACCGGAATGAGCGGCGCCCCGCCCAGCGCGCTCTCGACCGTCGCGGCGCTCCACTCGCACCCGACGACCACCACCTGCCCCGCGGCTCGCGGCTCTCTCCCGAGGAATTCCCTCGCCACCGCGAGCTCCTCGCGGCCCGTCCAGCCGGGCAACCCCACGGCCATCGGCGCGCACGAGCCGATGCAGATCCCACAGCTCACACACAGGTCCGGGTTCACTAGCGCCACAAGCCCCGGCCGGGGATCGCCCGGCTCGCGCTCAACCATCGTGATGGCGTCGTATGGGCAATCGTGGACGCACTGCTCGCACCCCGTGCAGCGCCGCGCGTCTACCTCGGCCTTCCCCGGCCGCGCCTCCCGCTGCGGCCGCGTCCACCAGGGCGCCAGCACCGCAACGAGCGCCAGCGCGCCACCCAACGCCCAGACAGCCCCCACCGGAAGCCGCCGCGTGAGCGGGAGCCAGAACGCGAAAAACGCATCCAGCGGCACCCTCTCGGGGATGCGCAACGGATCGGCAACCGGCGCCATCCCGACCGGCCAGACGATCGCCAGCGCGACCAGCGCCGCGACGACGCCCCAGAGCACCCGCCGCGGCGGCAGCAGCACCGGCCTCGCCAGGCGCGAGACGTGGATCCAGACGAGGAGTCCGACCCCGATCGGCAACGCGATGTGCGCGAAGAGGTTCAGGAAGAAGAACGCGCTCGGCAGCGGACGCTCTCCCACGAACGTCCGGCCGAGCGGCTCGGAGAAGATCGGCAGTACATCCAGTATGCGCGCGCCCTCGGCCGCGAGGAGCTGCGCCTGGACGTCCCACACCAGGACGTACCCCGTCCAACCGCACACGAAGATCACGGCCAACAGCGCGAGCCCCGACACCCACGCCAGCGCGCGGGGGCCCCAGCTCCTGTGCTGCGCGTACATCCGGAACGCGTGCACGGCGGCCGCGACCACCGCCGCGTCCGAGGCGAACCGGTGCACGCCCCGGATCCACCGCCCGAGCCACGCCTGATCCGTGATCCGCGCCACCGACGCCCACGGCGCCCCCACCCGGTAGAAGAGCAGGAGGTACAGCCCCGTGGCCACGAGCACCAGGAGCAGCCCGATCACGATCGCGCCACTGTGGTAGAGCGGGTTGTATCGCGAGCCGTAGAGCCGATTCACCCAGCCGTCGACCCGCGTCATGGCGTTCCAGGCGGCGCGCCTGACCGCCGTCGTAATCGAGTATAAGCTTTTCATTCCTTCCTCCCCTTGCGCGCGGAGATTTATCATTTAATCATGAAGAACGCAAGAAAGCGGCCGGGGACACGTCGCGCGGGTACCGCGGCGCACGCGGACTCGTACGCCCGGAGTACCGCCCCCCACCCTACCACAACGGAGGCAGGCATGTCGCAACCGAACAGCTCGGACGCCGCGCCGCCGCCCAGGATCCCGTTCGGGCAACGGCTCTACGACAGTCCGTTCTTGCTCCTGGTCCTGGGGATCGCGGTGATGGCGATCGTCTTCACCGGTTGGGGCCTCTGGGAGGTCCTGACCCTTCCGCAGGCGGAACTGCCATGAGCACGCAGCGCGAGCCGATGCACACCGCTCTCGAATCCCCGCGCGGGATCTGGTGGAAGCCGGTGCACAGGACGGAGAAGGTTTGGTTCACCATCGCCTTCGTCTGGTGCATCGTTCTCTTCGCCATGATGCCGCTCTGGCACTGGAAGGGCGGCCAGAATCCGTCGGGGATCCGGCGCCGGGTGGAGCCCGCTGCCTTCCTGGCGCGGGTCGAGGAATTCATCCGGGAATACAAGGTGGGCGAGGAGAATGGATTCCCGATCGTGGAGCCGCCGCCGGGGAGCGACGTCTACCTCCTCGGGCGCATGTGGAGCTGGACGCCGATCCTGAAGCTGCGCAAGGGCGTGGAGTACACTCTCCACATCTCGTCTCTCGACGTGAACCACGGATTCTCGCTCTATCCGGTCAACCTCAACTTCCAGGTGGTCCCCGGCTACGACTACGGGCTCCGCATCGTGCCGTCGGAGGCGGGCGAGTTCCGCCTGGTGTGCAACGAGTTCTGCGGGATCGGCCACCACCTGATGCTCGGCAAGGTGATCGTGGTCGACGAATCGGGCGAGAATGTCGCCGCGGAGTCGACCGGATCCGGGGAAGGTGAATGATGAGGGTACTCCATCGCATATGCCCCACGACGGGGCTCAAGATCGATCGCCAGGCGGAGCTGCTCATGCGGGCGAACGCCGTGGCGGCGACCATCGCGCTCATCATCGGCGGGATCGCTGCGATCCTGGTCCTGCTCACGCGCTGGCAGGTGGTGCACCTGCTGGACGTGGTCTGGTTCTACCGGATCCTGACGGTCCACGGGATGTCGATGCTGATCTTCTTCATCCTGTTCTTCGAGATGGCGATCCTCTACTTCACGTCGGGTCCGGTGCTGAACAGTCGGATCGCGGCGCCGAAGCTGGGGTGGTTGGCCTTCGGGCTGATGGTGGCCGGCGCGGTGCTGACGGAGTGGATGATGTGGACGGGGAAGGCGGACGTGCTCTACACCTCGTACGTCCCGCTGAAGGCGCACCCGCTGTACTACCTGGGCGTCATCCTCTTCGCCGTGGGCGCCCTGATCGTCACGGGTCTCTTCTTCGCGACGCTGGTGGTGGCGAAGCGGGAGAAGACGTACGAGGGCTCGATGCCGCTCATCACGTTCGGGGCGATGACGGCGGCGATCATCGCGGTGATCACGCTGCTGCACGGCGCGGCGGTCTACATCCCGACCTTCCTCTGGTCGCTCGGGCTCATGGAGGTCGATCCGCAGATCTACCGGCTGATCTGGTGGGCGCTCGGGCACTCGTCGCAGCAGATCAACGTGGCGGCGATGGTCTCGGTGTGGTACCTGCTCGGCGCGCTGACGGTCGGCTCGGTGGTGCTGAACGAGAAGCTGAGCCGCACGGCCTTCGTTCTGTACATCCTATTCATCTCGATGGCCTCGGCGCACCACCTGCTGGTGGACCCCGGGATGTCGCCGGCGTGGAAGGTCGTCAACACCAGCTACTTCATGTACATGGCGGTGCTGGCGAGCATGCTGCACGGCTTCACGGTCCCCGCGGGCGTCGAGCTGGGCCAGCGGCTGCGGGGCGTGACGAAGGGGCTGTTCGGCTGGATCCGGAAGGCCCCGTGGGGCGACCCCGGCTTCAGCTCGCTGGTCTTCTCGGTCGTCGTCTTCGGCTTCGTCGGCGGGATCACGGGTGTGACGATCGGCACCGAGCAGATCAACATCATCGTGCACAACACGCTGCGCTCGCCCGGCCACTTCCACGCGACGGTGGTGAGCGGGACGGCGATGGCGTTCATGGGGCTCACCTACTACCTGATCCCGCTCATCTTCCGCAAGAAGGTGGCGTTCTGGCCGCTGGCGAAGATCCAGCCGTACCTCTTCGCGGGCGGGATGCTGGTCTTCTCGATCTTCATGTCCTTCGCCGGCGGCTTCGGCGTGCCGCGCCGGCACTGGGACATCACGTTCTCGAGCGCGCCGTTCGACCTGCAGTTCGATCCGGCCGTGGACCTGGTCATGGGGATCATGGCGCTGGGCGGGCTGACCGCCGCGGTCGGCGGCGGGATCTACATCCTGGTGACGGTCTGGTCCGTCTTCTTCGGTGAACCGATCAAGGAAGGAGAGCTACCCAATGCCCATGCACGGACTGCCTCAGGGCCTTCTGAATCCCCCGCGGCCGCTGTCTGAGGAGGACGAGGCGAACCTGGTGGAGCACGGCCGGCTCGGCCCGGCGCCGGGGACGATGATCCTGGTTTTTGTCTTCCTTGCCGCGTTCGCGCTATACTTCTTCGCCAACTTCAAGATGTTGTCTTTCGTCTGGAAGGTCGGGTGAAGTCGTGAACAGGTTGGAAGTGGCTCCTCCTCCCAGGCGCGCCCGGGAGGAGGAGGGCCGAGTTTCGATATTTCCGCTGATCGCCCTCGGGGCGATCCTCGTCGTCACGGTTGCGTGGTGGGCGCTCGCCCTCTGGCCCGTGCGGGGCGCGACGCCCGAGTGGCTGGCGCGCACCCGCGCCGCGTGCTTCGGGATCTACGACGATGGCCTCCCCGACGCGGGCGGGTGGGTCGCGCTGATCGGTTCGCCGTTCGGGATGCTCGCGGTGCTGTTCGCCGGTTGGCGTCGTGACGTGGTGGCCGGGCTCCGCGCGGTCTGGCGCTCGCGCGACGGGCGTCTGGCGCTGGGCGCCATCGGGTTGGCGAGCGTCCTCGTGGCCGTCTCCCTGGGGATCCGCGCTTCGGGCGGGGGCGGCCACGAAGAATTCTTCAATGCGCACCCGGCGACCGCGGAGCAGCGGCGCCTCGACCGAACGGCGCCGCCGCTCGAGCTGGTCGATCAGACCGGCACCGTGGTCACGCTCGACCGCTTCAGCGGCCGGCCCGTGCTCCTCACCTTCGCCTACGCCCATTGCGAGACGGTCTGCCCGCTGCTGGTGCACGACGTCCTGGGCGCGCAGGCGGAGCTGCGGGAGACCGACCCCGAGCGCGCGCCTGCCGCCGTGATCGTGACGCTCGACCCGTGGCGCGACACGCCGTCGCGCCTCCCCGCGATCGCCGAGGGCTGGGGGCTCGGCGAAGACGCGCATGTCCTCGGCGGCGAGATCGCCGAGGTCGAGGCGACGCTGGACGCCTGGGGCGTGAACCGCCGGCGCGACGCGCGGACCGGCGCCATCACGCACCCCGCGCTCGTCTACGTCCTGGACGCGGACGGGCGCATCGCGTTTGCCGCGAACGGCGGCGTCGCCTCGCTGGTCGAGCTGGTGCGGCGGCTCTGATCACGGGGGCGCGCCGGCGCCCCCTCGCTCTCCGCATTTGGCAGAGTCGTGCCGCCGGGCGCCCCCTCGCCTGGCACGGCACCTGCACGCCCGGCCCACGCTCCGCCCCCGGCAGGGAGAGTCCATTCACCGAATCTCCGGAATTCGGTCCATGTCGGCTGAGGTCCGCCGCGCGATCGGCTGGGCGCTGCTGGCCACGACGGTGCTGGCCGTACTGATCGTGGTCGGCTCACGCAGCCTCGACCATTTCGACGCGGCGCTCGTCGGGTACACCTTCGCCACGCTCTTCGCCGTCTTCGGAATCACGTACCGCTACGCGATGTGGTTGCAGCGCCCGCCGACGGCGCTCTACTGGCGACGCGGCTGGCAGGTCTTCTTCCGGCGGGCGTTCGTCTGGCACAACCTGCTGCGCTGGCCGCGGCACGTGATCGACGACATCGCCCTGAACCGCTTCATCTGGGCGCGGGGCCGCCTGCGCTGGCTGGCGCACTGGCTGATCCTGTGGGGGTGCATCGTCGCGGGGCTGATCACGTTTCCGCTGGTCTTCGGCTGGCTCTACTTCGACACGGTCGCGGGCCGGCCCGGCTGGTACCGCACGGTGGTGTTCGGCTTCCCCACGATCTCCTTTCCCGCGGACTCGCTCTTCGCGTTCCTCGTCTTCCACGGGCTGGTGTGGTCCGCGTTCCTCGTGATCGGCGGCGTGATGGTCGCGATGAGGCGCCGGATGCGGGACGGCGGCGCGGCGGCCGTGCAGAGCTTCGCACAGGACATGATGCCGCTCATCGTGCTGTTCGCGATCAGCATCACCGGCCTATTGCTGACAGCCAGCTACACGTGGATGGAGGGGTACGCGTACCAGTTCCTCGCGATCCTGCATGCGGTCACGGTCATCTTCGGGCTCCTCTGGCTCCCGTTCGGCAAGTTCTTCCACATCTTCCAGCGTCCGGCGCAGCTCGGCGTCCGCTTCTACAAGGAGGTGGGCGTGCTCAGCGATCCCGCGCGCTGCCGGCGGTGCGGGCACGCCTTCACGTCGCGCATGAAGGTGGAGGATCTGATCGAGACCGAGCGCAGGCTGGGCTACGCCTACGAGATCCCGGGGAACGCGGCCGGGCACTACCAGTGGATCTGCCCCCGGTGCCGACGCGCGTTGCTGGCGCTGGCGCAGGGGCGGCTGTGGCACGGATCGCGCGGTGCGGCCGCGCCGCCGCACCCGATGCCGGAATTCGGGAACCCCGGCATGGGCGAGGGTCCGCTGGGGGCGGAGGACGCGGCCAATTTCCATCCGTAGGAGTCGATCGATGACGACGGCGCCCACCCCGCTCTACCGCACGATCGACCGCTTCGGCCCGCACCTGGTCTACCCGACGGGCGCCCGGCTGGACGCGGGCGTCGAGCCGGACCGGGTCGTCAAGACGCACTGCTGCTTCTGCGGCCAGCAGTGCGGGCTCCAGCTCGTCGTCAAGGACGAGGTCGTCATCGGCGTGGAGCCGTGGATGGAATTCCCGTTCAACCGCGGGATGCTGTGCCCGAAGGGGGTGAACCGTTACCTCCAGAGCGCCCACCCGGACCGGCTCCTCACCTCGTTTGCCCGCGACGACGCGGCGCCAGGCGGGTTCCGCCCCATCGCCTACGAGGAGGCGATCGGCCGCGTGGCGTCGGAGATCGAGCGGATCCAGTCGACTTACGGTCGGGACGCCTTCGCGGTCCTCTCCGGCGCGAGCATCACGAACGAGAAGGCGTACCTGATCGGGAAGTTCGCGCACATGTGCCTGCGGATCGCCAACATCGACTACAACGGCCGGCTCTGCATGGTCAGCGCGGCGGCGGCGAACAAGATGGCGTTCGGCGTGGACCGCTCGGCCAACCCGTGGACGGACATGCTCGGCGCCGAGGTCATCTTCATCGCCGGCTCGAACGTGGCCGAGTGCTCGCCGATCACGACGAGTTACATCTGGCAGGCGCGGGAGCGCGGCGCGAAGGTCATCGTCGTGGACCCGCGGATCACGCCGATCGCCCGCACCTGCGACGTCTTCCTCCCCGTCAAGCCCGGGCGCGATGCAGCGCTCTTCAACGGGATCCTGCACCTCATGATCGAGCACGACTGGCTCGATCACGACTTCATCGAGCGCTGGACGGTCGGCTTCGAGGACGTGGCCGCATACGCGAAGGAGTGGACGCCCCGACGTACGGCGGAGGTGACCGGGATCGCCGAGGACCGGATCCGCGAGGCCGCCGAGCTCTGGGGTACGGCGAAGACCAGCTTCATGCTCCACGCGCGCGGGATCGAGCACCATTCGAACGGCGTGCAGAACGTGCTCGGCGCGATCAACCTGGTCCTCGCCTCGGGGCGGATCGGGCGAGAGGGGTGCGGCTACGGCACCATCACCGGCCAGGGTAACGGCCAGGGAGGCCGCGAGCACGGCCAGAAGGCGGACCAGCTCCCGGGCGCCAGAGACCTCGCCGATCCGCAGCACCGCGCCTACGTCGCCGGCGTCTGGGGGATCGAACCGGACGACCTCCCGCAGCCGGGCGCCGACGCCTACACGATCATCCGCAAGATCGACGACGGCGAGGTGCGCGGGCTGCTCACGATTTCCTTCAATCCCCTGGTCTCCCTCCCGGACGCCGACTTCGTACGGCGGATGCTCGAGAAGCTGGAGTTCTACGTCGCCATCGACTTCTTCCTGAACGAGACGGCCCGGCACGCCGACATCGTGCTCCCCGGCTCGCTCCAGGAGGAGGACGAGGGGACGGTCACGCAGGTCGAGGGACGGGTCATCAAGATCAACCAGGCGGTGCGCCCGCCGGGCGACGCCCGCCAGGACTGGCGGATCATCCAGGACATCGCCCGGGCGCTGGGCCGGGAGCGAGGGTTCACGTTCCGAAGCCCGCGGGAGATCTTCGACGAGCTGCGCGAGGCTTCCAAAGGCGGCGTCGCGGACTACTCGGGGATCACGTACGAGAAGATCGAGCGGCACTTCGGGGTCTTCTGGCCGTGCCCTGTGGAGGAGCACCCCGGCACGCCGCGGCTGTTCGAGCCGGGGTCCTGGAACCCCGTCGCGCGGGGCGCCGGCCCGTTCTACTTCCCGGACGGCAAGGCCCGCTTCAACGTCGCGCGCTACGAGCCGCCGGCCGAAGACGTCGACGAGGAGTTCCCGGTCATCCTCACGACCGGCCGCGTGATCACGCAGTACCTCTCCGGCACGCAGACGCGGCGGATCGGCCCGCTCGTGGATTTCTACCCGGAGCCCCGGGTCGAGATGCATCCGCAGTTGGCAGAGCGTTACGGGATCACCGACGGCGATTGGGTCGCCGTCGAGTCGCGGCGCGGGCGGGTCACGCTCCGGGCGCAGGTGGTCCGCACGATCCGGCCGGACACCGTCTTCGTGCCGTACCACTGGGCGGGGCGGAAGAGCGTGAACCTCCTGACCAACCCGGCGCTCGACCCGATCTCGAAGATCCCGGCGTTCAAGGTCTGCGCCGTGCGGCTGCGCAGGGTCGAGGCGCCACCGGCCGAAGAGGCGCCGCCACCCGTGGACGCGCCGCAGTGATCCCCCGAGAAAGGACCGCCGATGCCCGTCCCCGAACGGAACGAGTTCTTCATCGACCCGAATCGCTGCATCGGCTGCAACGCCTGCGTGTCGGCGTGCATGGAGTGCGACACGCACCGGGGCTACTCCATGATCCAGCTCGACTTCATCGACCGCGCGCGGTCGCCGCAAACGGTCCCGGTCGTCTGCATGCACTGCGACTCGCCGACCTGCGCCGAGGTCTGCCCCGCCGACGCGATCAAGCGGACGGGGGACGGCGTGGTGCAGACCGCGAGCAAGCCGCGCTGCATCGCGTGCAACAACTGCGTCCTTGCCTGCCCGTTCGGCATCCCGAAGATGCACAGCGAGGCGAACCTCATGATGAAGTGCGACATGTGCTACGACCGCACCTCCGTCGGGAAGAAGCCGATGTGCGCCTCGGTCTGCCCCAGCGGCGCGCTCTGGTTCGGCACAATGGAAGAGATCCGCCGGCTCCGTCCCCGGTCCCGACCGGTCCGCACCTTCCGGTTCGGGAATCAGACGATCACGACCAAGGTTTGGATGATGGTGCCGGTCGACGCTCCGGTGGATCGGGTGGACGTCACGGATGCGATGCACGAGCCCACGGTGGGTCGCTCGGACGCGGCCGCAGACGCGCTGCTTTCGGGGCTCTGGACGGCGGAGGGCGCATGATCAGGACCGCGGAGGGCATATGAACGGAGACGTGCGCAGCCCGGAGGACCGCCTTTCGGTCGGGCCGGACGGCCGGGCGTGGGAGGAGCAGCCGAAATGGCGGCGAGATTTCCCGATCGACCGCCCACGCGACGAGTACATCGCACGGCGCGACTTCACCAAGTTCCTCGTCCTCGTGAGCGCCGGCTTGGCGGCCGGGCAGGTCTGGATCGTCCTGGACGACTTGCTCGGACGGCGCCCGGCGGTGCCGCCGGTCCGACCGGTCGCCCCGCTCGCCGAGATCCCCATCGGCGGCGTCCTGAATTTCTCCTACCCCGGCCCCGGAGACGAGGCGGTCCTGGTACGGCTGGGCGAGGATCGCCTCGTCGCATACGACCGGGCGTGCACACACCTGCTCTGCCCGGTGATCGCGGAGCCCGCGCGCGGCCGGCTGCACTGCCCCTGCCACAACGGAAACTTCGACCTCGAGACCGGGCGCCCGGTCTCCGGGCCGCCCGAACGGCCGCTGCCGCGGATCGTGCTCGACGTCAGGGACGGCGTCGTCTACGCCACGGGGATCGAGAGGCGCACCACATGACGTGGCTTACTCCGCCCGGACGCGCCCAACGCGCGACCATCGTGACCGGGATCCTTTGCATCGTGCTGATCCTGGACGTCCTCCAGCTCTGGCTGCTCACGGCGACCATGAACGCATATCTGGGCGGAGATTCCGGGATTGCCACGCCTGCCGCGCTGGTGAGCCTGGCGTGCCTCGCCCTCAACGTGGGGCTCCTCCGGTACCTCTACGCACTCGACCGGTGAGGCCATCGCAGCCCGCCACCTCGCCCCGGCAGGGGCGGACCGGGGCTCGCCGCCCGATCGGGAGTCGGGTCGCGGCGTTGCCGCCCGCCGCGTTCTCGATCGTCATGGCCACGGGGATCGTCTCGATCGCGGCGAATCTCACGGGGCTCACGGCGGTTGCCTGGTTCCTCCTCGCGCTCAACATCCCGGCTTACCTGCTCATCGCCGCGCTCACGATCCTTCGGCTGGCCCGCGCGCCCGAGCGGGTCCGGGCCGATCTCCGGTCGCACGCCACGGCGCCCGGACTTTTCACGGCCGTGGCGGGGACTTGCGTCCTCGGGAGCGAGATCCTCGGCCTCACCGCACGCGCCGACGTCGCCTTGGCCCTCTGGATCCTGGGCACCCTCCTCTGGTTGATCCTGATCTACACGTTCTTCACGCTCATGACGGTGGGGCGCGAGAAACCGCGCCCGGAAGAGGCGATCAGCGGCAGTTGGATGCTCATCGTCGTGGCGACGCAGGCGGTCTCGATCCTCGGCACGCTCCTCGCGCCCACCCTCGCGGCGCCGGAGGCCGCCGTCCTCGGATTCACCACGGCGCTCTTCCTGCTCGGCTGCATGCTCTACATCGTCCTGATCTCCTGGATCATCCACCGCTTCCTCTTCTTCCCGTTCGACCCGGAGAAGCTCACGCCCCCCTACTGGATCAACATGGGCGCGGTCGCGATCACCACCCTGGCCGGCTCGCTCCTCGTACTCCGTGCGCCAACGTGGGCATTCCTCCAGGAGATCCTCCCCTTCCTCAAGGGATTCACCCTGCTCTTCTGGGCGACGGCCACGTGGTGGATCCCGCTCCTCCTGGTGCTCGGCGCGTGGCGCCACGTCGCCCGACGGGTCCCGCTCCGGTACGACCTGAATTACTGGAGCATGGTCTTCCCGCTCGGGATGTACGCCGTTGCAACGCTTCGTCTGGGCGAGGCGCTGGGCTGGCCGCCGCTCGAGCCGCTCGCCCGCGGCGTCGGCGTCCTCGCGCTCGCCGCATGGAGCGCCACCGCGGTCGGACTTCTCGGACAGCTCAGGAGATGAGCTGCGGATCACGCGCCCGTCGGTGCCCCTGTCGGCTCGCGGACGATCGCAAAGGCGGCGAGCGCCTCGCGGACGGCGTCCGGGATCGGCACCGGCCGGAAGCGCTCCCGGTCGACTGCCACGAGCACGTACCGGCTCCTTGCTGCGACGTCGCCCTCCGCCACGCGCCGGGCCACGAACCCGAGCTCGAGGGAGGTCCGTCCGATCGCCGGCACGAAGGCGTGGATCTCCAGTTCCGCGTCGAGTCGGACGGGCTGATGGAAATCACATTCGACGCGCCGACGCACCAACCAGAGGCCGTGGCGGTCGGCGAGCACGGGCGTCGGGATCCCAGCCGCCCGGAACAGCTCCGTCTCGGCCAGCTCGAAGAAACGGAGATACGCGCCGTAGCAAACGATCCCGGCGGCATCCACGTCGCTCCAGCGGGCGCGCTCGGTGACGCGAAACGACGCGACCGGAATCGTCTCCCGCTGCGCCTCCACCGACCCGGCCGAGCCCCTCTCGTCCTCCTCCTTCTGGACGTGCAGCTCGAGCGCCGCCTCGATCCGATGCGCGGCCCGCAGCACCCGGTACCGGGCCTCGTCCCGTTCCCGGGATGGCTCGGCCGGGAGCGACTGGAGCGCGGCCACGGCATCTGCGAACGCGTCGATCTCCGCGGCCAGGAACGCATGCTCGAAGGACACGCCCTCGTGGCGCGTGCTCCCCGGCTCGAGCGCCTCCTCTTCCCTTCGCGCGAAGGGGAGCAGCTCGTGGCGGAGGAAAGCGACGGCGCCGCGGAGCGCGTCAGGGTCTTCCCGCAACTCGCCGTCCGGCGCGACGACGCCGAACTCGCGAAACGTCCGCAGCAATGCGCGGTGCCCGGGGCGCGCATCGACCACCGAGCGCCCCATCATCTCACGCCCGCTCATGACGGCCTCGGCGCGATGATGGCCAGGAACGACAGCGGTTCGCCGTCGGCCGCGATCGCGTGGAGCTCGCCCGGCGCGTAAACCGCCGAGCGCCCTGCCTCCAGCACCGCCTCCCCGTCCTCGCCCCGGAACCGTCCGCGCCCACGGACCACGTGGACCATGACGGTCGAGCGGTTCTTGTGTGGCGGGATCTCCTGCCCCGGCGCGACGTGGAATGCGACGACGCGCACGTTCGGGTCATCGTGCAGGATCGCGGTCGCGGGGCGCGCGCCGGCCGGCGCGCTCGGGCCTTCCGGCAACACCTTCACGACGCCACCTCCTCCAGCACGGCACGCAGCGCGGCCAGCAGCGCGTCGGGATCGGCGCCGTCGCGGCGCGCCGCCTCCTCGATCGTCGCCGCGCCGCCGCAGCAGGAATCGATGTTGAACGCATTGAATACGGCGACGGTCTGCGGGTAGAGGCGGATCGCCTCGTTCACCGTCATCGTCGCCGGGATCCTCTCTTCCGGTGTCATGATCTGCCCCCGGTCACGGCGGATTGGATCGGTGCACGCCCGTGCCCGGCCTGGCCGGGGAGGCGCGGCGCCGCGTCCAGCGTCCGCCAGAGGTTGTAGATGAAGAGCGCGGCCGATGCCGCGCTCGTCGCCGCCCCCGTGTGGATGAGCGGCGTTCCGATGCCGCTGCCGAACCCTCGTACGATCCATCCGGCGACGAGGAGCGCCAGACCGGCGTTGGCGACCCAGACGTGGGTAAGCGCCAGCCGTCGACTGTGCAGCGGCGCGCCCGTGAATCGCGGGATCGCATGGTATGCGACCCCGAAGATCATCATGCTGACGAAGCCGAGCAGGTTCGCGTGAACGTGCGCCGGGCGGATGACGATGAGCGGCGGATGGACGGCCATGCCCACCCCCATCAGCACGCCCGCGCCGAACCACGCGAGGCTCGCGCGAATGAACCGTCGAACGTATGCGTCCACGTTACCCCCTCCGGCCACGGCCGTCGCCCGCAGTGCGACCGCCCCGTGCGACGCCGCGTGCGGCCGCGTCCAACGCTGCCGCATCCAGGATCCGGATGCGAGCGCCCTCCTGCTCGATGATACCCTCGTTGCGGAGCCGGGCGAGCGCGCGGGCGACGCCTTCCCGCGTCGTCGCGAGCCCGCGCGCCATCTCCTCCTGCGTCTGCGCGACGATGAAGGTGCCGCCGTCGCGGAAGACGCCCGCCGTCTCGGCGGCCTCGACGATCGTCGCCGCGACCCGCGCCGGGACGTCCAGCAGCGTGACCTTCTCGACCAGCCCGACCATCCGCCGCAGGCGACGCCCCAGGTCGTGGATCACCGCGTCGGCGATCTCGGGGTTTCCGCGGTAGAGTGCCTGGAACGCCTCGCGCGGGAGGAACAGGATCCGGCCGTCCTCCAGCGCCCGCGCCGACGCGGGGTACGGTCCGCCGTCGAAGAGCGGCACCTCGGCCAGCGGGCGCCCCGGCCCTTCGACGTGCAGCACCTGCTCGCGCCCGTCCGGGCTCGAGCGGTACACCTGCACCTTCCCCTCGACCACGACGTAGAGCCCGTGGCACGGCTCGCCCTTGCGGAAGAGCAGCTCGTTGCGACGCACCGTTCGGAGGATGGTCCGCTCCGCGACCGCGCCGATCGCGGCGTCGCTCAGTCCCGCGAAGAGCGGGAGCCGCCTCAGCACTTCGACCACGTCCTGGCGCACCTCAACCTCCGCGAGCGAGCCGGACGGCGGCGATCACGAGGATCAGCCCCACGATCGCGTTGATCCGGGCGAGCCACGCGGCGCGGGTGCGCAGCCGGATCGCCTCGGGGCTCCCCGGCACCGCGACCGACGCGCGCGGGCCCAACCAGAAATCGTGCAGCGCGCTCACGACCACCATTACCGTCACCGCCGCGAGCTTCCATCCGAGCGCGTGGCCGTAGCGCGTCGCCCAGAACGCGGCGTCGCCGAGGACTCGCCACGACAGCACGCCCCGGAAGTGCAGGTTCAGCACGCCGGTGACCAGCAGCACGGCGATGGTGATCCAGCCGACGTGGCGGAACTGCCGCCCGATCGCCTCGAAGATCTGCGCGCGCAGCCCCGCCGGCTCGATCTTGCGCAGCACCGGCGCGCCCACCGCGGCGAGGAAGAACATCCCCCCCAGCCAGAGGAGGGCGGCCAGCACGTGCACCGTCACGTTCAGGTAATAGAGCGACATCGCTCCTCCATCAGCGTTCGTCGGAATTCCCGCTGGCGACGCGGCGCGGCGACGTCACGGCGCTCAGAACCTCTCCCCCTTCGCCTCGCGAAGGTGGCTCCCGACCGGCCGGATCCGCGACCACATCGTCCAGAAGTAGAGCGCGAGCCCGGCGATCTGCCCCAGGCCGCCAACGACCACGACCCAGGCGAGTGCGCGCGCATTGCTCCACGCTCGTGCGCCCTCCGCCAGGAACCGCGCCGCGGTCGCCACGACGAGGATCCAATATGCCGCCTCGACGCGGCCGGGACGATACCGCGGGTCTCCCTTCTCGGCGCGCGGGAAGAGCCAGAGCGCGACGCCCAGGATCAGAAACATCACGAAGCCCACGAGCACCGCGTGCACGTGGGCGGAAACGAGGTGCGGGTGCGGCCACGCGCCGAACAGCTCCCGGCGGATCAGCATGTAGCCGCCCACCGCGAGGCCGGCGAACAGGAACACGATCCCCGTCTTGATGAACCTGCGAACCAGCGTGTACACCGCACCTCCCAGTTCTCCCGGTCAACCCGCGCCGTCCGACTCCGTCGACGATGGCGCGAGCTTCCGCACCTCGACGCGCCAGTCCACCGGACCGCGCAGCAGGTAATCGAAGCGGAACGCTTCGCCGCCATGCGTCGCCATGAGAGTGTAATACATGCATTCCGGGTCGTGGTCCACCGTCAGGTCGAGGACCTGCCCCGGCTCGAGCGCCTCGTAGGCGCCCATGATCGTCTCGAAACGGTCCTTGGGCGGCACCGGCCGCACGTCGAGGACCACGCGCTTCTCGTCGCTCATCCCTTCTCCACTTCGCTCTCGAGGACCACCATGTCCGATCCGGCCTTGCTCCCGCACCCCCAGCCACCTCTGCGGCCGAGCCACGCCCCCCAGGCGTACCTGTAGCGGCGATCGCTCGGCGCGAGCGCGAGCGCGCCGGAGTAGCCCGAGAGGGCGAGGGCGCTCATGAGGCGGCCGACGCCGATCCCCTCCTGCCCGATCGCCTCGGGGCCGCCGCCGTACAACCGGATGTGGCGGATCCGGTCGTCGGCCGCGGCGAGCACGGCACCAGGCACCTTGAGTCCGGGGTCGTCGGGCGCGACGTCCCAGGCGAGCCCCACCGTCCCCGGCGGGGCCGCCTCGGCCAGGAGCCGTAGACGCTCGATCTCCGCCGCGTCCCCCCGGCAGGCCAGGAGCAGCGTGGCGCCGGTCTCGGCGAAGCGCGGCGCCGCGGCCCGGATGATCGAGGCGACGTCGCCGTCGGAGCCCTCGGCCTTGCCGTCGAACACCGTTGCCTCCGCGTCGATCCGCACGACCACGGGCGCGCCGAGCGCGACGGCGAGGCGTGGGGTGCCCGGGTCCGCGACGGCGGCGAGGTCGTCGAGCCGCAGCGCGGCGATCCCGATCCCCGCGTTCGTCGCCCGCACCGCGGCCGACAGTGCCGCGGCCGGCCCGGCCGACGGCGACACCCCGTGCGCGTGCCCGACCTCCAGCTCGACGGCGGCGAATCCTCGCCGCGCGCACGCGGCGAGGAGTTCGTCGAAGGTCGCGTCGGGTGCGGCCGCCGAGCTCAGTGCGAGCCGCATTACGCCCCCTGCCGGGAGATCCGCACCCGCCAAACGGTCGGGCCCTGCTCCAGGTACTCCCAGCCGAACTGCCCCGGGTACTGGAACTCGAACTGGAAGCGCAGCGGCTTCGGATCGTGGTCGTTCACCAGCACGAACGACTCCCCCGGCGCCAGCGCGAGGAACGTCTGGAAGATCGTCGGATGCTTCTCCCGCGGCGGGATCACCCGCACGTCGAGCTCACGCGTCGTGTTCTCGGACACGTTCTCCTCCTGATTCTGAGTTGTCGGTCGTTCCGGGGCATGCGCCCCGGGCTCACCCATCCACCCTCCGGCGGATGAAGACCCGGACGACGCCGGGCGTCTCCTCGCGCACCTCGGCTGCGTAGCCGCGCGCCTCGAGGAGCGGGAGCAGCAACTGCGGCACGCGGGAGTTGATCTGCACGAGCGTCGCATGCGGCGGCAGCCGCTCGATCGTCTCCAGCGTTCGCATCATCGGCTCGGGCGGCTCGAGGCCGCGGACGTCCAGGACGACGACGTCGTCGCTCCCCGCGTCCGCGGGCTCCGCCTCCGCGGGGGCGCCGCCGGGTGCCGCCCCGGCGCTCGCCCCCTCGGCCTCGGCCGGGTAGAACCAGACTCGCCAGTCGTCCTCGGCGAACCGCTCGGTCCAGTGGGCGAAGCCCTGCTTGGACATCACCGCGTAGAGCGGCACCGGCTCGAAGATCGCCCGCAGCCGGAGCACGCCGCCCGCGGGGACCGACCGCCGCGTCGCCATGATCTTGCTGAACGGCTCCCGCCCCTGACGGAGGTCGTCGCGCACGTCGAGGTCGACGATCAGGTCTTCGGGGATGCGGGCCAGCGCCGGGGGCGGCCCGGCGGGCGCGGTGTGCGCGTCGGCCGCGCTCGCTGCCGTCGCCGGGCTCGCTTCGGACGCCCCCGGCTTCGCGGACGCCGCTGCATCCGACGCCGACGCCCCCGCGGCTCCAGCGTCGCCTCCGCCCCCCTCCCCCGCCCCCACCGCCGCGTTCAGCCGGGCGACCAATTCGTTCGGATCCACCCCCGCCATCCGCGCCGCCTGCTCGACGGTCACCAGCCGGGACATCACCTTCCGCATCGCAGGGTTGCGCAGCCGCTCGAACGCCGGCGAGAGCGACGTGAAAACGTCGATCAGCCGCTCGTCCCGCGCGATCACCGACGACACGCGGTCCCCGGCGCTGATCGGGCCGCCGTGCCCGCCCCGGCTCGTGCCGGGTCCGTTCATCTCCGCTCCCATGCGCCCTCCTCGATCATCCCCAGGTGCCAGCGCGGCTCCCAGACCAGGTTCGGGCGGATCTCCTCGATGCCGGGTAGCGCGCCCAGCACCGCGAGGATCCCGTTCGTGATGTGCCGCTCCATCGGACACCCCGGCGTCGTCAGCGTGTACGTGATCTCGACCACGCCGTCCTCGAGCCTGAGGTCGTAGACCAGGCCGAGCGTGACGATGTCCAGCCCGATCTCCGGGTCGATCACCCCGCGGAGCGCCTCCCACGCCGCGTCGAGTCTCTCCTCGCTCATTCCGGCCTCCTCCGTGCGATCGCCGCCATCTGCCCGATCACGACCGCCGCGCCCGCCGCATACGCCACCGCCGCGAGGCGCGCGACGAGGCCCGCGCCCAGCAGCGTCGCGACGACGATCCCGAGCGCGCCGTTCACGAGGAGCACGCCCGCGACCGTCGCCGTCCGCGCACGGTACAGCTCCGCGACGCGCGGCACCGGGCGCTTCCCCGCCAACGGGCCGAACCGGTGGTACCAGACCAGGAAGGGCAGGATCTTGTAGTAGTGCGCCGCCACGAACAGGCTGATCCCCAGCACCGCCGCGGCGATGTACGCGGTCACCACCCGCGGCGCCGACAGCCCCGTCCACAGCGCCGCCGGCGCCAGGAGCAGCGCCAGCGCAAGGAACGCGAGCGACGCGCCGGCCAACCGCATCCCCGGGTCGAGCTGCGGGCGGATCCGGTGGCGGAAGTACAGCTCGCCCTGCACCAGGAACGCAGCGGCGCCCACCCAGATCACGATCGCCGCGACCCGGAACATCACGACCGGCACGACGTGGTGCAGCAGCGCGAGCGTCAGCACGCCCGCCCCGACCAGCGTCGCAGCGAGCCGCCCCGGTCGCTCGCTCGCGCCGTGGCTCAGCAGGAACATCGGGAGCAGGTGCCGCGCGACGCCGATCATCACCAGCAGCACCCACCCCGCGAGCGCCACGTGCATGTGCACGCCCAGCGCGAGGAACCGATGCTCGCCCAGCACGCCCGACCCCAGGTTCACCGCCAGCGTGAGCCCCAGCCCGATCGTCGCCAGCAGGAACACTCCCGCGCCCGCGAGCGACCACCACGTCAGGTCCCGCTTCCGCACCTTCGCGAGCGTGGCCCCCAGGTTCCCGACGAAGAGCGTGAGCCCCGTCGCGAACGCGACGGCGCCCCCCAGCAACAGCGGACGCTCGCCGCCGACCAGTCCACCCACGAACGCGAGCAGCCCCGGCACGTACAGCCAGAACCCCACGTGCGCGACGCGCTGCGATCGGATCGCCTGCAGCAGCGCCACCGGCAGGAACTGGTACAGCGCGCCGAGGATCGACGTCGTGATCCAACCCAACGTGAAGAGGTGCGTCACGCCGACCACCTGAGGCAACGGGAACATCCCCAGCGCGACCAGCGGCGCCACCCACACCAGCCCCACCGCACCCACACCCCACAACGCGAGCGCGGCCGCGAAGTGCTCGCCCGGCAGGCGGAACGGCGGCGAGTTGGCCGCGGCGAGGCCGCCCGGCGCCGGCGAGGCAGCCGGGAAGGCCCCGGAAAGGGGCGAGCCGGGCGCCGGCGCCGGCGTCACACGCGCCGTCCCGCTCATCTCTTTTCCCCCGTCCACGGCAGCCGCGCTGCCTTCGCGCTCACTCTCATCCGGTCCCCTCGCCCGGTTGGCCCTCGCGTCATCGTTGAGAACGAGTCTCATCTCGCCCCCGAACGTAGCCGCCCGTTCCCCACGGCGCTGTGACGAAAATCACACACCCGCCCTTATCCATCGCGTAGCGGAATTCCCTACAGATCCCTTCCGCAATTCCCTACCAAAGTTCCTCCGTTCCCCGACTGCCGGGGGCGGGGCGCGCCGCTATTTATCACCCCCAAATGATATTTCCCCGGCGGCCGAGTGAGCGCCGCACTGAGAGACCGAACACAGGAGGACGGGATGAAAGCGACCGGATGGCTCCTCGCCGCGGCGGTGGTGATGGCGGGGTGTGGGGCGGATGCGCCCGCGGGGGCGAACGCGGGCGGCGCGGCGGCGTCGATGCCGGCGGCGAAGGCGGAGGCGGCGGTGACACCAACGGGCACCGTGATCGAGGTGGCGATGGTCACCGACGGAGCCGGCAACTACTTCGAGCCGAGCGAAATCCGCGCGCGACGCGGGGATGTGCTTCGCTTCAAGCTCGTGTCGGGTGTCCACAACGTCTCGTTCCCCGCGGATCAGGCGAGCGTGAAGACGCGGCTCCCGGAGGTCGGCCCGTACCTGCAGCTCCCCGGGCAGACCTACGACGTGGTCGTTTCGATGGAGCCGGGGACCTACGGGTTCCAGTGCGACCCGCACGCGGCGCTCGGGATGGTCGGCACGCTCGAGGTCGTGGAGTAGCGGCGACGTCGGGCGAGACCACAGGGCGCATCGAGCGCCCGGACAACACAACTCCTCGGAGGCAATGATGAACAAACGGACGATTGGCTCGATCGTGGTGGGCGTGGTCGCCGTCGTCGTCGTGGCGTGGATCGCCACGCTGGGTGACCGCCGGCCGACGGTGCCGGGCGAGCAGGTGATGGCGACGGCCGACGTCCAGGCGGCGGCGCTACGGACGTACATCAAACCCGGCGACCTGGACGAGTACTACCTGTTCTACTCGGGTGGGCACTCGGGACAGATCTTCGTGGCGGGCGTGCCGTCGATGCGGCACATCGCGACGATCCCGGTCTTCACGCCGTACCCCGGGACCGGCTACGGCTTCGACGAAGAGACGAAGGCGATGCTGGGCGGTTACACGTGGGGCGACGTGCACCACCCCGCCCTGTCGAAGACCAACGGCGACTACGACGGCCGGTGGCTCTTCGTGAACGACAACGCGAACAACCGCGTCGCGCGGATCGACCTGCGGGACTTCAAGACGAAGCAGATCATCGGGCCGATCCCGAACACGATGGGGAACCACGGCTCGTCGATGGTGACGGACAACACCGAGTACGCGCTGGTGGCTACGCGCTTCAGCGTGCCGGTCCCGCAGCGGTACGAGCCGGTCGAGGATTACGCGACGAAGTACAAGGGCGCGGTCACGGGGATCAAGATCGACCCCAACAGCGGCGAGATGTCGATCGGCTGGCAGATCCTGACGCCGCCGTTCAACTGGGACCTGGGCGCGACCGGTAAGGGCCCGTCGGTGGATTGGGCGTTCTGGACGAGCTACAACGCGGAGCGGGCGACGGGGAAGCTGGAGATCACGGCGTCGCAGCGCGACCGCGACTACGTGGCGGTGGTGAACTGGCGTGCGGCCGAGCGCGCGGTGCGTGAGGGGCGCGGCAGGAGGATCTCCGGCGTCCCGGTCCTCGACCCGGCCGAGGTCGAGGGCGTGATGTACCTGGTCCCGTGCGCGAAGAGCCCGCACGGTGTCGATGTGGACCCGAGCGGCGAGTACATCATCTGCTCCGGGAAGCTCTCGCCGACGGTCACGATCTACTCCTGGGAGAAGCTGAAGAAGGCGATCGACGCGAAGGCGTTCTCCGGCCACGAGGACGGGATCCCGGTCCTGGACTACGACCAGGTCGTCGTCATGGAGGTCCCGGTCGGGCTCGGCCCGCTGCACACGCAGTTCGACGGCCGCGGTAACGCGTACACCTCGCTCTTCGTCGAGAGCGCGGTCGTGAAGTGGAAGCTGCCGCCGTACGCGCCGGGGACGGACCCCGAGTCGCTGGTTCTGCAGAAGATCCCGGTGCACTTCAACATCGGCCACCTGGTCACGGCCCACGGGGACACCAAGAACCCGCGCGGCGACTACCTGGTCGCGATGAACAAGCTCTCGAAGGGCCGGCACCTGAGCGTCGGGCCGTCGATCCCGGAGAGCTCGCAGCTGATCGACATCAAGACGGGCGATCGGATGACGATGCTCTACGAGGCGTTCACGGAGCCGGAGCCGCACTTCGCGCAGCTGGTGCACCGCGACGTGCTCAAGCCGATCGAGTTCTACCCGAAGGAGGAGAACCGCAACCCGAACGCGATCTGGAGCCCGTCGGAGGCGAAGGTCGTGCGGAACGCGCGCACGCGGACGGTCGAGGCGTGGGTCTACGCGATCCGCACCTACTTCGAGCCCGGCCGGATCCAGGTACAGGAGGGTGACACGGTCATCATCCACATCACGAACGCCGAGCAGCAGCAGGACGAGATCCACGGCTTCGGCATCACCGAGTACGACAAGAACGTCGTGATCGACCCCGGCGAGACGAAGACGGTGAAGTTCGTGGCCGACAAGTACGGCGTCTACCCGTACTACTGCACGAACTTCTGCTCGGCGCTCCACCAGGAGATGCAGGGCTACATCGAGGTCGTCCCGCGCGGGATGCGTCTGACGATGTACGACAACGGCGAGGGCGAGATGCGCTTCGAGCGCCGCGAGCCCGCGCTCGCGATGGCCGGCCACGAGGGACACTGAACCCTGGCGCCACTCGCGCCTCCGGGCGGGGCCCGGAGGCGCGAGCCCGGGCGCCGATGCGAGGAGAGCATGCAGACGAACACGCTTAGGACCGGCCTGCTGGTCACGGCGGCGATCCTGGTGGCCGCGTCGATCTTCCTTCCGCTCTGGGGGATGACGCTGGTCAGCGTACAGTACCCGGAGGGGCTCCGGATGGTGGTCTATCCGACGAAGATCGTCGGCGACATCACCGAGCTCAACCTGCTCAACCACTACATCGGGATGGCGGAGATCGACGAGGACTTCTTCGTCGAGCTGGACGCGCTCCCGATCCTGTTCGGCGCAATCGCGGTCATGACGGCGGCGGCGGCGTTCGTGCGCCGGTGGTGGGCCTCGGCGGTCCCCCTCGCGGCGATGACGGGGACCGCGATCTACGGCTTCTGGAGCATGAGCCGCCGGCTGTACCAGTTCGGCCACGACCTGGACCCGAACGCCGCGATCAAGATCGAGCCGTTCACGCCGCCGATGATCGGCGAGCACGTGATCGCCCAGTTCGGGACCTACGCCTACTTCTCGTGGGGCACGATCCTCCCCGCGGTGGCGGGCGGGATCGTGGCGTACGTGCTCTGGCGCGACCTGCAAGAGCATCGCGCGGCCGCGCCCGGGCGGCGGGAGCTGGGGCTGCTTCGCAACCCGCTCGGCGTGGAGGGGTGATGCCCCGCGTCCTGGCTCTGGCGGCGCTGGCCTTCGCGCCGGCGGCGGTGGTCCTGCCAGCGGTGGTACGGTCCGCGGCGGTCCCGCCGGTGGAAGTCCCGCCCGTGGCCGCGCAGCTCGCGCTTCACGGCGAGACGCGCGACCACGCCCGGGACGCGGCCGCCGCCGAGCCCGCCGGCAATGCGCTGCGCGTCGGCCCCGGCTCGCCCTACCGCACCGTCCAGGACGCGATTTTCGCCGCGCGCCCCGGCGACACGATCCACATCCCCGCAGGCGTACACCACGGGCCGATCCACATCGATCGGCCGATCGTCCTCATCGGCGAAGACGGCGCGATCCTCGACGGCGGCGGCCACGGCACCGTCGTCCACGTCATGGCGGACGACGTCGAGATCCGCGGCCTCACGATCCGCGGGAGCGGCCACTCGCTCGACCACGACGACGCGGCGATCAAGCTCGACGGCTGCGTCGGCTGTCGCGTCGTCGACAACCGCATCGAGGCCGCGCTCCACGGCGTCTACCTCCTCCGCGCGTCCCGGTCGACCATTGCGCGCAACGTGATCGAAGGCGACGCAGGCCGGGCCGAGGCGCGGCGGGGGAACGGGATACACCTGTACCACTCGACCGGGAATCGGCTGGAGGGGAACCGGATCCGCGCCGTGCGGGACGGGATCTACTTCTCCTTCGCGGACTGGAACGACGTCGTCGCCAACCGCGTCACCGGAGTCCGCTACGGGCTCCACTACATGTACTCGAACGACAATCGCTTCACGGGGAACGAGTTCCGCCGGAACGCGGCCGGTGCGGCGATCATGTTCTCGAACCGCATCTCGTTCCGCGACAACATCTTCGCCGACCACACCGGGTACCGCGCGTACGGGATCCTGCTCCAGACGGCCACGCGCGTCACGGCCCAGGGGAACCGCATCGTCGGGAACCGGGTCGGGCTGCACCTCGACAACTCGCTGGACAACCGGATCGTGGGGAACGCGATCGCGCACAACGGGATCGGGATCGACCTGCTCTCGAGCGCGGAAGCGAACGTTTTCGCGGAGAACGCGATCGCGGGGAACCGCGTCGCGGTGCGTCCGGCGCAGGGCGGCGGGGAGAACGCGTGGGCCGAGGCCGGCCGCGGCAACTGGTGGGGCGACCCGTCGGTCTACGACTTCGACGGCGACGGCATCGGCGACCGCCCGTACCGCGCGGGCGATCCGTTCGCGACGCTGGCCCAGGCGCGCCCCGCGCTCGAGGCGTTCACCGGCACTCTGGCCGCCCGGGCGCTGGCGTGGGCCGACCGCGCCTTCCCGGTGTTCGGGCTCCCCACCGTCGTCGACCCGGCGCCGCTCGCGCGCGCCCCGGAAGGGCTGCCGCTCGAGGTGCCGCCGGACACGTCGGCCGACGCGTCGAGCGACGACGCCTACGACTGGGGCGCCGGCCGCGCCCGCGGCCGCGCCGGCGACCCGACCGCCGGCCACGCCGCCGACCCCCACGAGGCCGGGCACCACCACTGAACCGCGGGAGGACGGAGATGATCCGCTACGAAGGATTCACCAAGCGATACGGCCGGACGACCGCCGTCGCCGGGCTCGACCTGGAGGTCCGCGAGGGCGAGACGCTCGCGCTGGTCGGCCCGAACGGCTCCGGCAAGACGACGACGCTCAAGGCGGCCGTCGGGCTGATCCGCCCCACGGCGGGGTGCGTCACCGTCGACGGCCACGATGCCTCGACCCGCGCGGCGCGCGAGCGGCTCGGCTACCTCCCGCAGCGCCTGGCGTTCCCCGAGTCGGCGACGGCGCGCGAGATCGTCGCCTTCTACGCCCGCCTCCGCGGCGCCGACCCGCGGGAAGTGGACCGCAACCTGGAGCGGGTCGGGCTCGCCGCCGACGCGTCGCGGGAGGTCCAGGGATTCTCCGGCGGGATGCTCCAGCGACTCGGAATCGCCGTCGCGCTCCTCGGCCGGCCCCGCGCGCTCCTCCTCGACGAACCGAGCGCCGCGCTCGACCCGACGGGCGCGCTCGACGTGCGCGAGATCGTCGCTGAGATCGCCCGCGAGGGCACGACCGTGATGCTGTCGTCGCACGATCTGGCCGAGGTCGCAGCGCTCGCCGACCGCGTCGCCTTCTTCGTGGACGGCGAGCTGCGCGCCGTCGGACGGCCGCAAGAGCTCATCGACTCGCTCGGCGTCGCCGCGGCGATCCCGCCCGGCACGTCCGACCTGGAGGTCCTCTACCGCGCCTTCACGGCGCCCGCGCGGAGGGTCGCATGAACGCAGTCGCCATCATCGCCGCGCAGGAGCTGCGCACGGTCCTGCGGAGCCGGCTCGTTGCTGGGTTCGGATTCCTGTTCTGCGGGCTCGCGCTGGCGATCACGCTCGGCGGGCTCGCGGCGAGCGGCCAGGTCCTCGTCCAGGGCTTCACGCGCACCGCGGTCTCGCTCCTGAACCTGTCGCTCTACCTGCTTCCGCTCCTCGGGCTGGTCCTCGGCGCGACGGCGTTCTCCGCGCCCCACGACGGCACCGAGCTGCTCCTCGCCCAGCCGGTCGGCCGGTCGGCCGCGCTCTTCGGCCGCGCGCTCGGGCTGGCCGGCGCATTCGCGATCATTGCGGGGGCCGGGTTCGGCGCCGCGGCGCTCCTCGTTGCGGCGCGGGCAGGAACCGCCGGCTTCGGCGGCTTCCTCGCCGCTTCGATCGGCGCGACGCTGGTCGGATTGGCCGGGCTCGGCGTCGGCGTGCTCCTCGGCGTCTCCACCCGGACCCGGGCGACCGCCACGGGCGCCGCGCTCGCCGCCTGGTTCGCGGCCGCCGTCCTCTACGACCTCGCCGCGATCCTGGTCCTCCAGGTCGCGGGCTCCGGCGACGTCGACGGCTGGCTCGTCGCGCTCCTCACCCTCAACCCGATCGACGGCGCGCGCACGCTCGGCCTCGTCTCCCTCGGCGCCGACGTGCTCCTGGGTCCGACCGGCGCGGCACTCGAGCACGCCCTCGGCGGGGCGGGCGGCGCGTGGATCCTCGCATCGCTGGCCGCGTGGCTCGTGGCGCCGCTGGGGGTGGCGGCGTGGAGGTTCGGGAGGAGGGATTTCTGAGCGCCCGGCCGCGGCGTCGAGCCGCCGCGGCCAGGCGCCCGGTCACCGTAGCCGGCCGGATTCAGCCCAGGGTGATCTCGGCTTCGACGATCTCCCCGGCGGGACACTTGTAATTCTCTTCGTGCTGCATCGCCACCTGTCCGACCACGCCGCTCACACG